>OGXY01000132.1_pt1 | contig 73927 bp, 53 predicted proteins | sample 1576411 | NCBI WGS metagenome assembly OGXY01 (sample SAMEA3541498, study PRJEB24748) | human gut metagenome | biome: human gut; feature: human-associated habitat; material: faeces | place: China | collected 2012 | reverse complement strand
GGCTATGTGGTTGTTGGGCTTTCAGCCCGCATTGATTGAGTTTTGACACACCCTCCTCCTACGATTTGCATTGTTAGCTGTTCAATTTGCCAGTGTTACCACGCACCGGTAACCGTGTTTTTGCTATGCGGTAATGATGTTACCGGTTTGCGGTAATGGTATTACCAGTTTGCGGTAAATGTGTTTTTTTTCAGTTTCTCAGGCAAGGTTTCCTATCTATTGCGATTTAATGGGTTGAAACCGATTCTTAAATCGGCTGAAACAATAAGCATAAAGATAGAAAACCAAAAAAAGAAAAGTGATATGAAAACAAGAAAACTCTCAGTTTTAGTTTTGGGCTTCTTGGCCTCAGTGTTCGGTCTGACTTCCTGCGATATGGATTCGGACAACTACAATGTGCAGCGTCCTACGGCGCTCGTCACCGTTTATCCCGTCACCTCCGAGTCGTTCCGCATGCAACTCGACGACCAGACCGTGCTCTTTCCTACCAACATGAAGGCTTCGCCCTTCGGCGATAAGAAGGTGCGTGCGCTCGTGAGCTACGAGTACGAGGAGGGCGCCACAGGCAACCTGCGCAACGTGCGCGTCAACTGGATAGACAGCATACGCACCAAGCAGCCCGTCGTGTCGAAGGGCAGCGACGACGAGAAGCTGTACGGCAACGACGGCATAGAGATTGTGCGCGACTGGGTGACGGTGGCTGAAGACGGCTACCTCACATTGCGCCTGCGCACCATCTGGGGCGGCGGCAAGCACATCATCAACCTCGTGGGCGGCGTCAACAAGGATAATGTATACGAGTTCGACCTGCGCCACAACGCTCAGGGCGACATCAGCGGCGTGCTGGGCGACGCGCTCATCGCCTTCGACCTCAACAGCATGTGGCCCGACCATCCCGAGGAAGTGAAGATAAAGCTCAACTGGAAGTCGTTCAGCGGCAAGAAGTCGATGGAGTTCCCGCTGAAGATGCACAAGAGCGATGTGCACAGCGGCAAGAGCGCTATGTACACCGGCGACATCATGAAGTCGCGTTTCGTCGATTAACCTTTCACCACATAAACCCTCAGAATGTTCCGATTCTCATTTCACAAGTCTGATAGCGAGGAGCGCCTGCTGCAACGCATGCAGCAGGGCGACACGTCTGCCGCGGAGCCGCTCTACCGGCTCCACGTGCGCTATCTGTCTGCCTTGTGCTCGCGCTATCTCACCGATGATGAGGACATAAAAGACGTTCTGCAGGAGTCGTTCCTTAGGATATTCGCCTCGATAGACTCCTTCGAGTATCGCGGCAAGGGATCGCTGAGGGGCTGGATGGCGAAAATCACGCTCAATGAGACGCTGAAGTTTCTGCGCGCCCGTAGCCGGCTCGACTTCGTAGACATAGCCGACCTGCCGCACGACGTGCCCGACACCGACCTGCAGACCGAAGGCATACCCACCGACGTGCTCCACCGCTTCGTGCGCGAACTGCCCGACGGCTACCGCACGGTGTTCAACCTCTACGTCGTCGACGACAAGAGCCATAAGGAGATAGCCTCGCTGCTCGGCATAAAGGAGAGCACGTCGGCATCGCAGCTGCACAAGGCGAAGGCGATGCTCGCAAGAAAGATAAAACAATACAGAACCAGTAATTCCTTTCTACTATGAAGCGAAATTGGAAAGAAGACATACACGACCGCCTCGGCAACTTCGAGACCGATGCTCCCGACGGACTCTGGGAAGCCATACACCAGCGTATGGCTCAGACGGAGCGTGCCCAGGCGGAGAAGCGCCAGACGCCTTTCGTCCTGCAGCCCGCTCTGCGCCGCACGGCGTGTGCAGCCGCAGCGTGTCTTGCCCTTGTTGTTGGATACCAGTATTTCGCCGACGGCGGAAAGGAGACTGTCAATGGCGTGAAACAGGCTGGCGGCGACGGAATGATTGCCGTAGGAGGCACGGTCGCATCCGACAATAGCCGGTACGTTGCGTCTAAGCCTGCAACCGCATCAATTGTTGCAACGAACCTCGCCGGCGTGCGTGTAGCTAAGAATGGCGTAACGCCCGCTGCTGTGTACGCTCAGACGCAGAACGACGAATCTGCACAAATCTCAACACCTCAACATCTCAACCCCTCAACATCTCAACCCCACAACCCCACAACCCCTCAACCCCTCAACCCCTCAACATCACAACATCTCAACCCCTCAACATCACAACCCCACACCCCCTCAACATCTCTGCTTGCATACACGCCAGCCGACAACAGTCGTGGCAGGCATGAAGGCGCTGCGGCTCGCTGGACACTATCTACCAGCGCCACGACCGGCATGGGCGCATCGTCAGTCACCAATTCTACCGCTACCTACGTCGAAGCGGTAGGACCAGACAACGTGATATGGGCAGACAATCCGCAGCTCGGCATCGGCATCTTCAACCAAGGCAAGAGCGTAAAGACCGAGTACAAGCACCGGCTGCCGGTGCGCGTAGGGTTCAACGTGGCTTATCGCCTTACAGACCGACTCAGCGTGGAAAGCGGCGTGAGCTACACGCGACTCTCGTCGGACATGAAAGACGGCACGAAGGACAACTACTCGTCGGGCAGTCAGAAGCTCGACTATATCGGCGTTCCGCTCAACGTGAAGTATCGCGCCTTCGGCTATCGCCGACTGAGCGTATACGCCTCAGCCGGACTGCTAACGGAGAAGTGCGTGTCGGGCAAGACGACACACGAGTACGTGATAAGCGGCGAGAAGAAGAAGCACGAAGCGGAGGACGTGGCTGCGAAGCCTTGGCAGCTCTCCGTCAACGCAGCCCTCGGAGCGCAGTTCGACGTGCTCCGCAATGTAGGCGTCTACGTCGAGCCGGGCGTGAGCTACTACTTCGACGACCGCTCCACGCTCAGCACGATATACAAGGAGAAGCCCCTCAACTTCAACCTTAATCTGGGCGTTAGATACACTATAGGCAAATAGCCATGAGCTTATACCCTCTTCGTATTTTGCTCGTATTTGTTGCATATAGCATAAAAATGTTATGTATTTTGTTGAATTTGTAACAAAATATTAGCTTTCGATGTAAAAATCTGTCTTGATATTTGCGCGTTTTGATTGATAGTCTTACTTTTGTAGCCGAAAACACATCTTATAAGTTCCTTCGAGTAAGAAGATGTTTTAAGGTATCAACCAACATAATATTATGGACGCAAAACAAGGATTGTATACCTCAGCCTACGAGCACGATGCGTGCGGCGTAGGCATGGTGGTGAACATACATGGAGGCAAGAGTCATGAGCTGGTGGATAACGCTCTGCGCGTGCTCAAGACCACGTCGAGCCACGAGGAGGGATGTACGCGCCGCTGGAACATCAACACGCTGGAGTTTATAGGCAAGAACGGCAGATTGTGCGGCGTTAGAGTGCAGCCCATCGATTGGCAGCCAAACCCTGAAGGTGGCCGTCCGACAATGGTTGAGGCTGGCGACCCAGAGGTGATAAAGTGCGAGGCTTGCTTCCTTGCGATGGGCTTCCTCAAACCGCAGCATCCCGACTATCCGGAGAACGTCTTCGTCTGCGGCGATGCCTTGAACGGAGCCTCGCTTGTGGTGAGAGCTATGGCAAGCGGTCGCGATGCGGCGCAGAAGGTGGATAGCTACCTGCAGTCGCTTTGAGTGAATTGAATGTTTTTGTAGTTTTATTTACAATTAGGGAGAGAGATTTATGTGCGGAATAGTAGCAATATTCAACGTTAAGGAGCAGACGCCAGAGCTGCGCACCAAGGCGCTTGGCATGAGCAAGAAGATACGTCACCGCGGTCCTGACTGGAGCGGCATTCATTGTTCGGGAAGCGCCATACTGGCGCACGAGCGACTGAGCATTGTCGACCCGGAGAGTGGAGGTCAGCCTCTGTTCTCGCCCGACGGCAAGCAGGTGCTGGCCGTGAACGGTGAGATATACAACCACAAGAAGATAAGAGAAAGATACAAGGGGCGTTATGATTTCCAGACGGGCAGCGACTGCGAGGTTATTCTGGCGCTTTATCGCGACAAGGGCGTCAACTTTCTCGAAGATCTGAACGGCATCTTCGCCTTCGCTCTTTATGACGAGGAGCAGGACGCTTTCCTCATCGCCCGCGACCATATAGGCGTCATACCTCTTTATATCGGATACAACGCCGACGGAAAGGTGTTTGTGGCAAGCGAGCTTAAGGCCTTGGAGGGTGAGTGCGAGCGTTACGAGCCTTTTCTGCCGGGCCACTACTACTGGAGCAAGGACCCCGGAATGAAGCGTTGGTACAAGCGCGACTGGATGGAGTACGACAACGTGAAGGACAACACGGCGAGCAGCGACGCAATACGTAAGAGTCTTTGCGCTGCCGTGAAACGCCAGATGATGAGCGACGTGCCCTACGGAGTGCTGCTCTCGGGCGGACTCGACAGCAGTGTTATCAGCGCCATCACCGAGAGCTACGCCGAACGCCGTATAGAGACCGACAGCAGAAGCCGTGCCTGGTGGCCGCGTCTCCACTCGTTTGCCGTGGGACTCAAGGGAGCGCCCGACTTGGCGAAGGCGCGTCTGGTAGCCGACCATATAGGCACGGTGCATCACGAAATCAACTATACCATTCAGGAGGGACTGGACGCCCTGCGCGACGTTATCTACTTCATCGAGACCTACGATATAACCACCGTGCGTGCCTCCGTGCCGATGTATCTGCTGGCGCGTGTGATAAAGTCGATGGGCATAAAGATGGTGCTTTCGGGCGAGGGAGCCGACGAGATTTTCGGTGGCTACCTCTACTTCCACAAGGCTCCTTCGGCAGAGGAGTTTCATAAGGAGACCGTGCGCAAGCTCTCGAAGCTGCATCTGTACGACTGTCTGCGTGCCAACAAGAGCCTCTCGGCGTGGGGCGTGGAAGGTCGTGTGCCGTTCCTCGACAAGGAGTTTCTTGATGTGGCTATGCGCACCAATCCCAAGGCTAAGATGTGCAGCGTTCTCCCAGCATCTCGGTCGGGCGAAGCCGACCCCAAGGCGTCTATAGAAAAGCGCATCGTGCGTGAGGCGTTCGAGGACATGCTGCCTGAGGAGGTGGTGTGGCGACAGAAGGAGCAGTTCAGCGACGGCGTAGGCTACTCGTGGATTGACACCTTGAAGAAGATAACGTCAGAGGCTGTCACCGACGAGCAGATGGCGCATGCTGAAGAGCGTTTCCCCATCAACACGCCGCTGTGCAAGGAGGAGTATTACTACCGTTCCATCTTCGAAGAGCATTTCCCGAGCGAGAGTGCAGCCCGCAGCGTGCCTCACGAGGCAAGTGTGGCTTGCTCTACAGCAGTGGCTCTGGAGTGGGACGAGGCGTGGAAGAACATGAACGATCCGAGCGGTCGTGCCGTCTCTGGCGTTCACGAAAACGCTTTGCAGGGTGATGCCGTAAAAAGCGTGAATGGCAATGTAAAAGACAAGCGTTAATAGTAATGTAAAATAGAAAAAGCGGAGACCCTTACGATGAAGGTTTCCGCTTTTTTATGCTTTATAGAGTGCTGGACAGCCAGCAATAACTTTGCTTAGAGGCAATGCTTCAGACCGTGTATCGTAGCGATAGGGTCTGCAGCCTTGAACACATAGCTGCCGCTCACGAGCACGTCGGCACCAGCAGCCACGAGCAGCGGAGCCGACTTGTCGTCTACGCCGCCGTCTATCTGTATGAGAGCCTTGCTGCCCGACTCGTCGATGAGGCGGCGCAGGCGCTTCGTCTTCTCTACCGAGTTGGGTATGAACTTCTGTCCGCCGAAGCCAGGGTTGACGCTCATCAGCAGCACCATATCCACATCGCAGATGATGTCCTCGAGCATGCTCACCGGAGTGTGTGGGTTGAGCGTCACGCCAGCCTTCATGCCTGCAGCGTGAATCTCCTGAATGGTGCGGTGTAGGTGAGTGCACGCCTCGTAGTGTACGTTCATCATCATGGCGCCCGTAGCAGCCACCTGCTTGATGTAGTTCTCCGGATGCACAATCATCAGGTGAACGTCGAGCGGCTTCTTGCACTCCTTTGCAACAGCCTGTATGACGGGAAATCCGAACGAGATGTTAGGCACGAACACGCCGTCCATGATGTCGAGGTGCAACCAGTCGGCCTCGCTGCGGTTTATCATGTCGATGTCCGAACGCAAGTCGATGAAGTTCGCTGAGAGAAGCGAAGGTGATATGAGAGTTTCCATTCCTGTTTATTTTATTTACTTTCTTTGTTTACGATTTTGTAAGCTCTCAACTTGCGCGAGCTAACGAGTCGGCAAGTTGACGAGGGTGTTGTTTTCTTTAACTAACGCAATACGGTTTGTTGCGGTTGTTCGCCTGCGCCAATCTGTAGGAGTAGGCAATCTGTCGGATAAAGCTCAGCGTCTTTTCCGAAGGCTGTAGTTCTTCTTTAGTAAAATACTTCATAGGCATAGCTATTTTATGCGTTTTAGAGATGTTTTATATTTAGTAAACGCAAGCCTTCGGTGTTTATTACATATTGAGGCGAATATTTTTATGTGATTGCAATATATGCAAAAAACTTTGCATAAGTCGTTCGCAATACGGAAAAAATCCGTAACTTTGTCTTCAGCGATAATAGCTGTCGCAGTATGTAAACAGTTAGTGTTGGAACAACGATAACAACCGAAATATGAAGACAATCAATACACGCCGCAGCATTCGCAAGTATACCGATGCTCCGGTAAGCGAGAAGCTGCTGCGCCGCCTGCTCAGCGAGGCGGAACGCACGCAGACAATGGGCAACCTGCAGCTTTACAGCGTAGTGGTGACACGTTCTGAGGAACAGAAGCGCCGCCTTGCGCCGGCACACTTCAACCAGCCGATGGTGGAGGAAGCGCCCGTAGTGCTCACGTTCTGCGCCGACTACCGCCGCACTACGCTTTGGGCAAAGAACCGCAACGCCGACCCCGGCTACGACAACATGCTCTCCTTTCAGAACGCAGCCACCGACGCGCTGCTCTTCTGCCAGACCTTCTGCAACCTTGCTGAGGAGGAGGGCCTCGGATGCTGCTTCCTCGGCACTACGGTCTACATGCCGCAGATGATAATCGACGTGCTGCAGCTGCCCGAACTTGTGGTGCCCGTGGCTACCATCACGCTCGGCTGGCCCGACGAGCAGCCCGCGCTCACCGACCGACTGCCCCTCGACGCCATCATGCACGAGGAGACCTACGCCGACTATACCCCCGAGCGCATCGACCGCTTCTATGCCGAGAAGGAAGCGCTGGAGGAGAACCGCGAGTTCGTGCGCTTGAACGGCAAGCAGACCCTCGCGCAGGTGTACACCGACTGCCGCTACACACGCAAGGATAACGAGGCGATGTCCGCAGGACTGCTGGAGGTGCTCAAGAAGCAGGGCTTCTTACGTTGATAGGTTCCGACCCACAAGCCGAAACCATAACAAGTATTTAGATATAACAATGAACAAAGACACGTTCGACAAGCCGCTCTCGCTCCTTGAGCTTAACTCGCTCGTTGCAGCCGTCGTAGACATCAGTCTGCCCGACGAGTACTGGGTGGAGGCAGAGCTGTCGGAAGCGCGCGAGGTGCGCGGACATTGCTACATGGAGCTGGTGGAGAAGGACGAATACTCCAACACGCCCACGGCTCGCGCCTCAGCCAAGTGCTGGGCGTCGCGATGGTCGCTGCTGCGCCCCAAGTTCGAGCGCATCACTGGTCAGCGGCTGCACGCCGGAATGAAGGTGCTGCTGCGCGTGCGTGCGCAGTTTCATGCCGCCTACGGCTTCTCGTGGATAGTGAGCGACATCAATCCCGAGTACACCATGGGCGACCTGGCACGGCGCCGGCAGGAGATAGTGAGACAGCTGAAGGCAGAAGGCGTGTTCGACCTGCAGAAAGAGCTGAGGCTGCCGATGTTCGCACAGCGCATAGCCGTCATATCGAGCGAAGGAGCAGCCGGCTACGGCGACTTCTGCCGCCAGTTGCACGACAATCAGGCAGGATATATATATAAGGTGGAGCTCTTCGGCGCCGTCATGCAGGGCGAAGCCGTGGAGCAGAGCGTGATAGCCGCCCTCGGACGCATATACGAGCGCGTGGACGACTTCGACGCCGTGGTGATAATACGCGGCGGAGGTGCCACGAGTGATATGTCGGGCTTCGACACACTCGCCCTGGCAGAGAACGTAGCCAACTTCCCGCTGCCCATCATTACCGGTATCGGTCATGAGCGTGACGAGTGTGTGCTCGACATGGTGGCGTTCGCACGCATGAAGACGCCTACAGCCGCCGCCCAACATCTCATCGACAACTTGCATCTCACCGACCAACTCATCAACCAGCTCGCCGACCGCATAGCCGACCGCGTGAAGCGCCGCATGGATGTGGAGCGTGTGCGTCTGGCGTCGATGGCGGAGCGCATACCCATGCTCTTCTCGCTCGTGAAGACGAAGGAGTGGGGCAGAGCCGACCGCCTCATGCAGCGCATAGCCGCAGCCGTGAGTCGCCGCCTCGCTACGGCGGAGACGCGACTCGACACCTTGCAACATACCATAGAGACATCGGCGAAGCGCCGACTCGACACTGAGCATCACCGTCTTGAACTGCTCGCACAGCGCATTGAGGCAGAAAACCCCGAACGCCTGCTGCGCCGCGGCTACAGCATCACGACCTACAACGGCAAAGCCGTGCGCAACGCCGCACAACTGCCGAAGGGTGCACTGGTGGAGACGCATGTGGAGAAAGGAAAGTTTAAGTCAAGAGTAGAGTAGTAGGATGCAGCAATATAGGGGGTGCACTTGTCTCAAGTGCACCGATCAATTAGTCTTTTGTTTGGTTGGTGCAGTTGAGACAACTGCACCCCCTGGGAGACAACTGCACCTCCTGACAGCCCCACACACTAATAAAAACAACAACCCAAATGCCCAAAGAACAGAAATATGAAGCGGCGATGCGCCAGTTGGAAGACATCGCTGCGAAGATGGAGAACGGCGAGCTCGACATCGACTCGCTCAGTGAACAACTCAAGACCGCGCAGAAGCTGATAAAGCAATGCAAGGACAAACTCACGAAGACCGACGAGGACATACGCAAGATTCTCGGCGCAGAAAATTGACAACGCAGTTCGCAACCGTCTTTTTTTGTGCTAATAATCTCTAATCTGCGGCAAATAGTTGCAGGTTTGTTTTATTATTATTACTTTTGCCTGCGGTTAGAGGAGCATATCCCAGCTATGAAAAAGAAACGTATTAAAACCTAAAGTTTTATGAAAGATATAGCATGGTCTGAGTTGTCGTTCGGCTATATGCCTACCGACTATAACGTGCGCTGTTGCTACCGCAATGGCAAGTGGGGCGAGATAGAAGTCTGCTCCGACGAGTACATTAAGCTTCACATGGCAGCCACCTGTCTGCACTACGGACAGGAAGCCTTTGAGGGACTGAAGGCATATCGTTGCCCCGATGGCAAGGTGCGCGTGTTCCGTATGGACGAGAACGCAGCACGTCTGCAGTCTACATGCCGCGGCATCATGATGCCTGAGCTGCCTACAGAAATATTCGAGGAGATGGTGAAGAAGGTAGTGCGCCTCAATCAGGAGTACATCCCGACATACGAGAGCGGCGCAACACTCTACATCCGTCCACTCCTCATCGGTACATCGGCACAGGTAGGCGTTCGTCCGGCAGAAGAGTACATGTTCCTCATCTTCGTCACACCGGTAGGACCTTACTTCAAGGGTGGTTTCTCTACAAACCCATACGTCATCATACGCGACTATGACCGTTCGGCTCCGCTCGGCACCGGTATCTACAAGGTGGGCGGCAACTATGCTGCATCGCTCAGAGCCAACCATCTCGCTCATGAGAAGGGCTACGCTTGCGAGTTCTATCTCGACGCTAAGGAGAAGAAATACATGGACGAGTGCGGCGCTGCCAACTTCTTCGGTATCAAGAACAATACATACGTAACACCGAAGTCGACCTCAATCCTTCCGTCTATCACAAACAAGAGTCTTATGCAGCTCGCTGAGGACTTTGGCTTGAAGGTAGAGCGCAGACAGATTCCTGAGGAAGAGCTCGCTACATTTGAGGAGGCAGGCGCTTGCGGCACAGCAGCTGTAATCAGCCCGATCTCTTACATCGACGACCTCGACACAGGTCAGCGCTTCATGTTCAGCGAGGACGGCAAGCCGGGTCCCGTTTCAACCAAGCTCTACAACCACCTGCGTGGCATCCAGTATGGCACAGAGGAGGACAAGCATGGTTGGACAACAGTAGTAATCGAATAACAGCCAGTCTGCCTCATATATGTGGGGCAAGATGTTTAAAGTTAACAATCAAAAGAGGTGCAGCGGTTTATGCCGTTGCACCTTATTTGTATATATATATGTGTGCAATACCTATTTTTAACCCTGCGAATTTGCCTAATCGTCCTTTATTTCGTAACTTTGCACTTTTGAAGTGTTGATAACTTATATTGACGAATTTTTAAAAATACTTCTTTCCGAAGTGAATTAAACGATTATAATGGGCAAAGGAAAACTGGCGAAGTTCGCCGATATGGAGCGATATGAGAACGTGTTTCAGTATCCGTTCTCGGTAGCCGATAATGTGCCGTTCGACATGAAGGGACATTGGCGCGAGATGTATTTCAAGAACGACAACCCGATTGTGCTCGAGCTGGGCTGCGGCAAAGGCGAGTACACAGTGGGGCTGGCAAAGATGTTCCCCGACGTCAACTTCATTGGCGTAGACATTAAGGGCGCACGCATGTGGACTGGCGCTACGCAGGCGCTCGGCGAAGGACTCAAGAACGTGGCGTTTCTGCGCACGAACATAGAGATTATAGACCGCTTCTTCGCTGAAGGCGAGGTGCAGGAGATATGGCTCACGTTCAGCGATCCGCAGATGAAGAACCCGCGCAAGCGTCTCACCTCTACCTACTTCATGCAGCGCTACCGCCGCTTCCTGCAGGACGGCGGCACGATACATCTGAAGACCGACTCCAACTTCCTCTTCACATATACCACTTACATGCAGCAGCGCAACAATCTGCCGCTGCTCTTCCGCACGGAAGACCTCTATCATACCGAAGGCCTCGACGCACAGACCAACGAGATTCTCGGTATACAGACCTACTACGAGAGTATGTGGATAGAACGCGGACTCAACATCAAGTACATGAAGTTCGCATTGCCGCACGAAGGCGAGCTCTTTGAGCCGGAGGTGGAGATTCCGCTCGACGAGTATCGCTCGTATCATCGCGACAAGCGTAGCTCTAAAACAACTGCGTTGTAAGTTTTGAATTTTGAGTTTTGAATTTTGAATTGTCGGCTACGCCGATTTTGAATTAATCAATTTTGAATTTATAATTCATAACTCAACAACTCAAAATACGCGAAGCGCATAATTCTTGCTCTGGCAAGCGGCAAAGCCGAGCGCAAAACTCAAAACTCAAAACTCAAAACTCAAAATTGCGACGCATGTCGCAACAATTCAAAACTCAAAATTCAAAATTCAAAACTCAAAATGACCCTATATCCGAAACTCATTACTGACGCACTCGCAACAGTAATATACGCAGGTACAAAGAAAAACCTCATAGAAAGCAATATGCTTGCCGACGATGTGCGCATCAACGGCATGAAAGTGAAGTTCACACTCGTCTTCCCACGCGATACCGACCCGTTCATGAAGTCGACTATCAAGGCGGCTGAGGCTGCCATCCACTATCACGTGTCGAAAGACGTGGAGGTGACAATCGAGACCGAATTCCTCTCGAAGCCGCGCCCGGAAGTGGGCAAGCTGCTGCCGCAGGTGAAGAACATCATCGCCGTCAGCTCTGGCAAGGGCGGCGTGGGCAAGAGCACCGTCGCAGCCAACCTCGCCATTGCTTTGGCACGTCTTGGCTACAAGGTAGGTCTGCTCGACTGCGATATCTTCGGTCCGTCGGTTCCGAAGATGTTCCAAGTAGAAGACGCACGTCCATACGCTGTGAAGAAAGACGGACGCGACCTCATCGAGCCAATCGAGAAGTATGGCATCAAGCTGCTCTCTATAGGCTTCTTCGTAAACCCCGACACCGCAACTCTGTGGCGCGGCGGCATGGCGTCGAACGCTCTTAAGCAGCTCATCGCCGACGCCGACTGGGGCGAGCTCGACTACTTCGTACTCGACACACCTCCAGGAACAAGCGACATACACCTCACACTGCTGCAGACTCTCGCAATCACAGGCGCTGTCATCGTGAGCACACCGCAGAAGGTGGCGCTCGCCGACGCTCTCAAGGGCATCGATATGTACGAGAACGACAAGGTGAACGTGCCTATCCTCGGACTCGTGGAGAACATGGCGTGGTTCACACCAGCCGAACTGCCCGAGAACAAGTATTACATCTTCGGCAAGGAAGGCTGCAAGCAGCTTGCGCAGGAGAAGGGCTTGCCTCTGCTCGCGCAGATTCCGCTCGTGCAGGGCATCTGCGAGAACGGCGACGCTGGTACACCTGCCGCTCTCGACAGCAACAGCATAACAGGTCTGGCGTTCATCAACCTCGCGCAGGCTGTCGTAACTGTCGTAAACCGTCGCAACAAGGAGCAGCAGCCCACAAAGATTGTAGAGGTTACGAAGAACTGATTTGTCTGAGCGTACAAAAAAGCCTGTCTGTTTGAACGTACAAGGAATCTATTTGTATTACAATGGCTAAAGAGAAAGAAATATTCAAGCGCGCCGAACTGCTTATGGGCGAAGACGTGATGGAGGCGTTGGCATCGAAGCGCGTCATCGTCTTCGGCGTGGGCGGCGTAGGCAGCTGGTGTGTGGAGTGTCTTGTGCGCTCGGGCATACGCCATATCACGATAGTCGATTGCGACTGCGTGTGCGCCTCGAACGTAAACCGTCAGCTGATGGCTACGTCCTCTACAATCGGACGCGTGAAGGTGGAGGCGCTGCGCGAACGTCTGCTCGAGATAAACCCCGACTGCGAGGTCACGGCTCTGCAGAAGATGTACACCGACGAGACTGTAGCCGAGTTCCATCTCGAAGAGTACGACTATATTATCGATGCTATCGACTCGCTGAAGGACAAGGTGTCGCTCATTATGCGTGCCTGCGAGACCAATGCAGTGTTCTTCTCGTCAATGGGCGCTGCGTTGAAGATGGATTCTACGCAAATACGTGTGACTGAGTTCTGGAAGGTGCGCGGCTGTCCGCTTGGATCGGCGCTGCGCAAGCGCATGAAGCGCGCAGGTTTGAAACCGGCGCACAAGTTCCAGTGCGTATACAGCGAGGAGCTGCTCGACAATCGCGGTAGCGATACAGGTAACGACCCCTGTCTGATACAGAAGGCGCAGACAAACGGATCGATGGCGCACATCACGGCTATATTCGGCTTCACGATAGCCGGACTTGTGATTAAAGATGTGTATCAGAAGACACTTGGCAAGTTGTAATACAATAAAACAACGAAAAAAGAGTTATTTAAAGAAAACAATATTGACAATGAAGAAATACGTTATTTATCTGTTTCTGTTCATGTTCTTGCCGTTGGCTGCCATGGCACAGTCGTCGATGACCGACCAGCAGGTGATGCAGTTCATCGTGAAGGAACACAACTCTGGTAAGTCGCAGTCGGCGATTGTGACACAACTTATGCAGCGTGGTGTGGACATCTCGCAGATTCGCCGCGTGCGCAACAAGTACGAACGCCAGATGAAGCAGGGCGGATTGGGTAATGTGTCGGACAACACGACGGGCAAGGACGAGTCGCGTCTGCGTACCAACAACGGCAATCCGCGCGAACTGACAAAGCGCGACGACTATGGTAAGGAAGCTACGCAGAAGGCTTCGCAGTATTCGAGCATGCGCCTGAAGGCAGAACGCGACCGCAAGTACAAGAACACCTACGACGAGACCGACGAGGAGTTTATGGACTATCAGCGCGAGATGTTCGAGCTGGTACCCGATACAGCACAGATGCTTGAGCAGCTGCTTGCTGAGCGCGACGCTCTGAAGAAGAAAGTGTTCGGACGCGACATCTTCAACAACCAGGAACTCTCGTTCGAGCCGAACATGAACATCGCTACACCGCAGAGTTACGTCCTCGGTCCGGGCGATGCTGTCTTCGTTGATATCTACGGCGCTTCGCAGAAGTCGGAGCAGTGCACCGTGTCGCCTGAAGGCGAGATAACCATCGAAGGTTTCGGACCCGTACATGTTGGCGGACTTACAGTAGATCAGGCTAACAGACGCCTTCGCTCTACGCTTGGCGCACGCTATAGCAGTTCGAAGGTGAAGCTGTCGGTAGGTCAGACACGTACTATAATTGTTAACGTGATGGGCGAGGTGAAGACACCTGGTACCTACACACTCTCGGCTTTCGCTACTGTCTTCCACGCTCTCTACATGGCTGGCGGCACAAACGACATCGGTACGCTCCGTAATATCAAGGTCTACCGCAACAACCGTCTTATAACAACCGTCGACATCTACGACTATATCCTCAACGGAAAGCTCACGGGCAATGTGCGTCTCGCCGACAACGACGTGGTTGTTGTAGGCCCGTACGACTGTCTTGTGAACGTGACGGGTAAGGTGAAACGTCCTATGTTCTACGAGATGAAACCCAACGAGTCGATCGCTTCGTTGCTGAAATACACGGGCGGTTTCACTGGCGACGCTTACAAGAAGGCCGTGCGTGTGAACCGTAAGAACGGAAAGGAATACTCGGCATATAACGTTGAGGAGTTCGACTTTGCGAGCTTCCATGTAGCCGACGGCGACTCTGTGTCTGTCGACTCAATCATGGCACGCTACGCCAACACTGTTGAGGTGAAGGGAGCCGTGTTCCGTCCGGGTATGTATAACCTCGGCGAGCAGGTGAACAGCGTACGTTCGCTCATCGAGCACGCCGATGGTGTTACGGAAGATGCTATCACTTCGCGTGCCGTGATGCACCGTATGAAGGCAGACCGCACTCTTGAGGTGGTCAGCGTAGACATCGATGGCATTATGAGCGGTCGTGTTGCCGACATCCCATTGAAAGAGAACGACGTGCTCTTTGTGGCTACCAAGACAGAGAAGATGTCCGACCGAACGCTCACGATACGTGGCGAGGTGCAGTATCCCGGTGTATATAAATACGCCGACAACGAGACTGTTGAGGACTTCATCATACAGGCTGGCGGTCTCACCGATAAGGCGTCGCTCATGAACGTGAGCATTAGCCGACGTGTGAGCGACCCAAAGGCGTTGCGCCCAGACAGCGTCATCGCAAAGACATTCAACGTAGCGCTGAAAGACAACTTTGCTGTTGACGGCGACCGCACGCTGACGCTCATGCCCTTCGACGAAGTGTACGTAATGCGCTCGCCGGGCTACACCGAGCAGCAGAACGTGTCGGTAGAAGGCGAGGTGCTCTTCGCCGGAACCTACGCTCTTGAGCGCAACAACACACGCTTGAGCGACCTCTTCAAGAAGTCGGGCGGCTCGAACGGACTCGCTTATATCAAGGGTGCGCGACTCATGCGCAAGGCTAACGAAACAGAGAAAGCGCGTATGGAGGCCGTACTGAAGATGCAGCAGGAGGAACAGAAGAAGAACCTTCTGCAACTCTCGGCAAGTGCAAACAACGCCGCAGCTCTGCAGTCTACAGCCCAGGACGCTACAAAGGCCAACATCGAGAAGTTCCAGGTGCCCGACGAGTATCCCGTAGGTATCGACCTTGCTGAGGCTATGAAGAATCCGGGCTCTGACGCCGACCTCGTATTGCGCGACGGCGACCGCCTTATTGTGCCGCAGTATAACGGAACGGTGAAAGTGAACGGAGCTGTGATGTACGCCAATACCGTGGCTTACGAGCGCGGAAAGCGTGCCAGCTACTACATCGACCAGGCAGGCGGCTACGCTTCAGACGCCGTTAAGGGCCGTGCATACATTATATATATGAACGGCAAGGTGTCGAAGCTGAGTCATGGTGCGAAGGTGCAGCCGGGCTGCGAGATTGTGGTGCCTGCTAAGCTGAAGCGCAAGATGTCAGCTGCCGAGATGATGAGTATGGGATCGAGCATGTCGTCAATCGCTGCGATGATCGCAACAATCAGTAACATCATTACGAAGTAAGGTCTTGTTAATATGTAGTAATGTTTAGTTCGTAAAAAACACAATAATGAGAAAAGCTATGAAGAAAAGTCACATTTTGACAGCAATGGTTGTGTTGTTCAGTGTGATAGTGTCAGCGTCATTGAAGGCTCAGACACCAACCGAATGGCCAGACCTACCTTTGCTCACAATCGAAACTGTTGATGGCGTGATGCCTACTGCTACTAAAGTGTCTCCTCCTGAGGGATGTGTTGGTGAGGGAATATTGAGTGAGCATGTGCCTGGTCGTCTTGTTATGACTCTCAAGGGTGAAACACTATATGATAGTGGCGACTATATCAAGGGTGAGTCGGGCATCAGAATCAAGATTCGTGGCAATACAACAGGTGCTTATCTTGCGCAGCATCCTTATAAGTTGAAGTTGTCAAAGAAAGCCGATTTACTTCAACTTGGCAATGAGCATAAAAGTAAGGACTTCGCCTTGCTTTCCATGTATACGTGGAATAAAGTGATGAAGAATAAGGAATCTAATATTCTTCTTAATACGGGACTGGCTTTGTGTCGTGCGCTCAATTTCCCATGGACACCTAATACACGTCCCGTAAATGTTGTTATCAACGGAAAGTACCAAGGTTTGTATCACCTTATTGAGACTGTAGAACGTGCAGACACTCGTATAAAGACCGACAAGACAGGCTTTGTCATAGAGAATGACGCCTATTGGTGGAAAGAAGGTGAGGTTTACTTCCGTACAGAGCATCAGGTTGCCAATACATACATGGGATACACGTTCAAATATCCTGATGGCGATGTTATTACCGAAGAACAATTGGCTGATATAAAGAATTATATGGAAAAGGTAGAGACTGCGGTTTACACAAACGCTGGAGCCTCAGACCTTATCGATTACAATTCGTTTGCCCATTGGATTCTTGCTCATGACATTCTTGGTACATACGATGCAGCAGGTAGTAATATGTTCCTTTATAAAGAGAATGGTACTACAGAAAATTCTAAACTGAAGATGGCTACGCTTTGGGATTTCGATTCGGCGTTTCGTTCTGATGTGGGCTGGGCGCATCAACACATTAGTTATGCTTTCTTCTATCGGGCTCTATTTCAAGATAAAAACTTTGTTCGTACATATCTAAACCTTTATAAAGAGAAGATAGCGGCAGTGTATCCTTATGTTGAGAATAGCTTGAAGGATTTCAAGGAGAAATATGGTGAGGCTTTCGAGAAGAGTATGGAGTTGCATCGCACTGTTTATAATTATGAGTGTATGAATTCACTTGATGAGCAGATTGATGATGTGTTGACACACTTGAAGGAGCGTCTTGTCAAATTGCAGACTCTTACAACCGAATTGGAGCGTTCTACAGACATCGGGTTGTGTGTAGACAATTCAGATAATCGTATAATGAATCGCACCAGCATATTAGGTGTGGATTTTACTGGCGTTGATGTGAACAGACTTCCAGTAGGAATATACATAGAGAAACGTGCCGATGGCACGATTAGAAAAGTGCTTAATAAATAAAACGATATGAGCGAACAAAAGAAAGGCGTGATCGACCTCGTAGAGGTGTTCAAGTTGCTTAAGTCGAAGAAGAAGGTATTCTTCATCGTTCTGCCGATAGTGTTTGTGCTATCGTGCCAATATATCTTTCCACAACCACGCTACTACCGTTGTAACGTGACGTTGGCACCGGAGGCTACTGGTGAGAATGTGGCTGGCGGACTCTCGTCTCTTGCTTAGGTGAACGGAGCTGTGATGTACGCCAATACCGTGGCTTACGAGCGCGGAAAGCGTGCCAGCTACTACATCGACCAGGCAGGCGGCTACGCTTCAGACGCCGTTAAGGGCCGTGCATACATTATATATATGAACGGCAAGGTGTCGAAGCTGAGTCATGGTGCGAAGGTGCAGCCGGGCTGCGAGATTGTGGTGCCTGCTAAGCTGAAGCGCAAGATGTCAGCTGCCGAGATGATGAGTATGGGATCGAGCATGTCGTCAATCGCTGCGATGATCGCTACCATTGCCAATTTGAATAAATAATAGAAGTTGCATTAGCAACTATCAGCTATAATGATTATGGTTGAAATTTGTTATAAAAATTGAAATCAACATCTCTAGCAAGACTAGAGGTGTTGATGGTTGAGAAATGCAATAAATTATTAAAGAAGAAAACTTACATGCAACAAATGGAAAAAGATGCACAACTGAAACAAATGGATTTAATATCATTTGTAAAGATCGTAAAAAAATACAAAAAGATTTTTTGCATAGCATTGTCTATAGTCTTTATTATTTCCGCTGTATACATATATTCTGTACCAAGATATTATACAACAGAAACATCTCTTGCCCCAGAAGAAGAATCAAATTCTTTTTCTGGAGGTCAATTGAATTCTATTGCATCATCGTTTGGTATAGATCTTAACAATATGAATTCTACAGATGCTATTACTCCGTTATTATATCCGTCTCTGATGGACGACGACAAATTCGTCGTCGACTTATTTAAAATAAAAATACGAACAATAGACAATACAATAGTAACAGATTATTATTCGTATTTAACCAAATATAAAAAATCTTCATGGATTAGCAAATGTTTAAAAGGAATCACTTCTTTTTTAAAGTCTTCCTATACAACAAACAAAGCGTACGATGCTGCAAAAACGCCTTATTGTCTATCTAAAAAAGATGCAGAAATTGTTACTGAAATTAAAAAAGATATTCGCATTTCTGTAGACAAGGCTACTGGTGTTATTACCGTCTTTGCTACTGCACAAGATCCATTAATTTGTCAAATACTAGCAGACTCTGTAACACAAAATCTTAAAACTTTCATTATTAATTATCGTACAGCAAAAGCAAAAGAAGACGTTGAACATTATAAGCGTCTAATGGATGAATCGTTGGACATTTATAGAAAAGCACGCAACCAGTATGCCTATTATGCTGATGCTAATAACGATGTAATGTTGGAAAGCGTAAAATCGAAATTAGAAGAGTTGGAAAATGATATGCAACTGAAATATAACCAGTACACATCATACAACACCCAATATCAAATAGCAGTAGCAAAACTAAGAGAAAAAACTCCTGTTTTCACTAAGCTACAAGGAGCAAGCGTTCCACAGAAGCCTGCTGGCCCCAAACGCATATTGACGATTATAGGTGCTCTGCTTTTTACATTCTTTATAATTTTGGCAATAATAATAAGCAAGCAATTATTAAAAAATAGTAAATAACAATAGAAATGTTTTACACTTTTCTTTTTTTAGCATTTATACTAATAGAGGTGTTTGTCTTGACATATATCGAACGCATCTCTTGGGGCACATTGTATACTCCCCTGACATGTTTAATGCTACCATACTTGTTAGTTTTACTCTGCACAATGGCAATATCAGGAAAATTCCATTTTGTAGAGTTTTACTATCCAAGTATTTTTATATGGAATATCGGCTTATTTCTTTTTGCCATACCAAGCTACATACTTTCTTTAGTCACAAAAAAATACCCTATATATTTCAGTCAGAAAATTAAAGATGAAAGATACCCTATCTTCTTAGGCATTTTATCTATTCTGATTTCTTTACTTTTTATTGTTCGTTTCTATATGACAATAAAAAGTAGCATCTATATGTTTGGAACAGATGATTTTGCTGAAGATTTTGCCGGACATGGTATTTGGGCTCATCTGCGCGATATGGTAATGCCTCTCTTGATAATAGCCATTTACTTTGTAAGCAAGAAGAACTGGTGGTTATGGGGCATAATTCTTGCCTTATTAACAATCCAAGTGCTATATATGGTAAAAGGAGCTATCATCATATCAGCAGTTTCAGGCATATGTATTAGGCTGTATGCTCACAAAATGCGCCTAAGTATAAGTCTTGTACTTAAATCTCTTTTAGGGGCTTTTGCATTATTCTTAATAGTTTATATGGTTTTGCCACTGATGGGAAGAGAAGATGGACAAGAACATGCCAATTTGCAATTGGTAGAGTTTGTTATCGAACATTTTTTGCATTATTTCACCAGTGGAACATTAGGACTAAGCTATGACCTTCAGCTTAACTGTCCAGACAGAGGAGATTTTGAAATATTATTATCACAATTTGTTAACATCTATAAATATATCGTTGGAGATAAAGCCTTGTTGTCGCCGGTTAATCCTATATATCTAAATACAGGTATTACGCTTACCAATGTGAGGACATTCTTCGGCACAATGTATATTTATTGCAATAGTTTTCAATTCGTATGCTACACTCTTATCTTTAGCTTCATCATGTATTCCGTTAAATTGATAGCTCACCATAGCGAGAGTGTCTTCGTATATGCTATTCTTTGCTATTATTGTGGTCTGCTGGCCATGGGTTGGTTTGAATTCTATTTTTTCCATTTAGCAACATTAGAAGTTCCAATAATAACAATGATACTATTTCTAATTACAAAAATAAGAATTAAAAACAAAACTTAATAAGATAATGAGTATAAAAGGTAATTTTATATATAGCACCATACTGACATTCAGCACATATCTTGTTCCGCTGATGGTATTCCCATATATAAGCAGAATATTGGGAGTAGACTGTATTGGAGCCATCGACACCATAGATAACATCATTGATTATTGCATACTATTCTCAATGATGGGTATGTCGACTTTGGGAATAAGAGAAATAGCTAAGTACAAGAACGATAAAAAACGTCTGCAGGAAACCTTCAACAATTTGTTTTGGCTAAATGCCATTTCAACAATTGTAGTTTTCTTCTTTCTGATAGTGGCAACAATATGTATCCCTATTCTACAACAACGGGTAGTTCTGTTAACGATAGGAACGTTCAAATTGTTTGCAAACCTATTTTGGATAGAGTGGTTCTATCGTGGATTAGAAGATTTTAAATATATAACCATTCGCTCTGTCATTGTCAGATTGCTATTTATAGTTTCAGTCTTTGTCTTTATTAAAGAAAAGTCTGACTTTACACTATATTATATATTGTTTGTTAGCATTGTTATCATTAACGCAATATGCAACTGGACATATAAGAGAAACAAAGTGTCTCTTCGTTTTAAGCATATTGCCCTGAAAGCTTATGCTAAACCATTTATTATATTAGGTGTTTTTGCCATGCTCTCAGCAATATATACGAAACTTTCCATCCCTGTGCTAAGTTTCACTTGTGGCGATACAGAAGCAGGATATTATGCTACTGCCACAAGAATGTATCAGGTGGTCATTGCGCTCATTTCTTCACTAATCAGTGTTTTGATACCACGCATGAGCGTTTTGATCAGAGAGAGCAATTATACAGAAATATCACATTTATTTGAGCTTGCATTTAAAATGCTATTTTTTATCTCATTACCTATAATTTGGTATGTAGAGTTCTTGGCTCCAGATATAATTGCGATATTTGCAGGAAACGAATTTGTACAAGCAGCTATACCAATGCGAATAGTTATATTTCTGGTATTGATAATAGGTTCAGAACAAATTTATATAATGCAACTACTCATACCACTAAATAAAGACAAAATAGTAGCAGTAGCAGGACTTTGCGGAGTCATAACATGGGCAATATTAAGCACTATCCTCGTACCACTCTTGCATGGTATCGGAACTTCTATAGTTTGGATTGCTACAGAATCGGTTGTCTTGCTAATAGCGATATACTATATTAAAAAAACTATGGGATACCACTATCCGTGGAAACTATTCTTCCTATCATGCTTAGAAAGCATACCATATGCTATTATGGGAGGAAGTTTACTTCTACTCGTTGGCCAAACATATCTCCGAGCAGTTCTTATTACAATTTCATTTATCATTTATTCTATTTTCTTATGGCACAAAAAGAAGATTCTTGCACAGTAGGTATAGTAACATTCAACCCTGATGCAATTAGACTAAAAGCAAACATAGATAACATCCTTAAAAATACTACAAAAACCAATATCGTCGTTGCTGATAATGGTTCAAAGAATATAGATGAAATAAAAAACATCATTGCAAGCAATCCCCAAATATTATTACTGCCTTTGAATGAAAATAAAGGTATCGCATTTGCACTGAATAGAATATTTGAAAAGGCTATTGAACAACATCATGACTGGGTGCTGACATTAGATCAAGATTCTGTAGCACAACCAAATCTGATAGATGTTCTTATGTCTTATAAACAAAAACAAGGAGTCGGCATCCTTTGTCCAAGAATAGAAGATAGGAACATGGGACGACAATATGCTACTAATACTTATAGTGTAGATGATATAGAAATGTGTGTAACATCTGGCAATTTGGTAAATGTAGAATCATGGAAAAGTGTACAAGGCTACAACGAGTCGTTATTTATAGATGGTGTAGACTTTGATTTCTGCATCAAACTGAGAGCTAAAGGATACAAGATTCTGAGACTTAACTCAGTATATATCCTGCACGAGGTGGGACATGGACACATGATTCATATTTTCGGAAGAAAGTTAGCTGCTATGAATCATTCACATATTCGGTTGTACTATATCGTTAGAAACTACCTATATCTTGGAAAACAATACCAGCAAAAGAAAAAATGGATATCAGAAGTTGCCAAACGAATGTTTATCGTTACATTCTTTGAACATAACAGATTGAAAAAATGGAAATACATGCTTAAAGGTGTTGTTGACTATAAGAAAAATAGATTTGGCAAAATCACATGATTTTTCAATGTAGAACGTCATTAAAACACCATTCAAAAATAATTAGTGTTTACTGAATAATTTGCAACTATCTGAAACTTAAGTTTATATAACAATTTATATTCTTTTGTTTAACTAAAAATCACTACCTTTGTGTAGTTAAATCCATAGCAAGATGAAGTTTTACACGCCAAAATACAAGCAATTAGACCTTGATTTACTCTGTTCAACCCTTGATGGGTTGGACAAGGCCAATCGTTGGGTGGCTTTGGGTGACCTCCTTCCGTGGGCAGAACTCAAGAAGGAATACAATTCAATGTTGGACAACCGGAGAAAGGGCGCAGGAAACAAACCTGCCAGTATGATTATTAAGTACAAGCTCAACCTAAGCGATGGAGAGATTATAGGGATAATCATGGAGGACCCTCACATGCAGTACCTGTGCAGGATGAAGGGATTTACCGACAAGCCTATTTTCAATCCGAGTTTATTCACTTATGTCCGCAAGCGCATCTCAGAAAAGGAATTCAACAAGATGACAGTAGAACTGCTCAACAAGCAGAAGCGTTATCAGCAGGAATGGATGTACAGGTCAAAGCCCCACGCTTGTGTAGACCGCATCCTAAGCATCTTCCAGCTCCATGGTCGAGCCATTGTCCGTGGAAAGGCAAAGGCAAGGATGGAATTCGGAGCCAAGATGGGTACAAGTATCGTCGAAGGCTATACAGTCATGGACCACCACAGTTGGGATGCCTATAATGAAAGCCGGGATCTTTCACTACAGATTCAACTTTTTAAAGAACGCTTCGGTCATCTTCCGGCATCCATCCTTGTGGATACGATTTATCTGAACAGGCTTAACCGGGATATATTTGAGGATCTGGAAATACAATCGTACTGCAAACCGCTTGGACGACCGCTGAAGAACCAGCCTTCCCGGGAAATGAAATCCAGAATGGTAAAGGCCATCGGGGAGCGCAACGATATCGAATGCTTATTCGGTACAGGCAAGATAATCTATCGGGTCAATGACATAAGAGCAAAGCTCTCAGAGACAGCAAGATGCTGGATGGGAATGTGCTACTTCGTCAAAAACATGAAGAAGTTCCTGAGGGAACTTTATCTTGTCTTAACTGAAATCTGGCGAATTCTCATCGCCATTGTCACAATGAGGGGGTACGTCTGCTCCCCTCAACCTGTAATTGTGAATTAATTCAGCAGACACTAATTAATAAATCGCTATTATGAAGGAAATCGCTATTTTTTGCGTGACATACAACTCTTATAAAGAACTATCAACATTTATATCAAGCGTTGATAAGGCTTCAGAATTGGTACAAGGTAAAGCTAATATCTCAATCTTCATCAAAGACAACACATCTGAAAACTACCAGAGCATAACCCCTCAGTCAAAATATTGTAACATTCAAGTTCTTGCCGACCACAAGAACAATGGTTATTTTGGTGGTGTTAGGGAATTAATGAAAGGTGTAGATATGAATAAGTATGACTTTTCTATCATCAGCAATATTGATTTGGAATTAGACGAGCATAGCTTTGAAAACCTCTGTAATCTAAACGTAAAAGAAGATACAGGATGGATTGCACCACAAATATACTCTTCATTTGAAAAGCGCGACAAAAATCCGAGAAACTTGCAGCGATATTCACTGACAAGGCTTAGAATTATTAAAATACTATACAAATTTCCACTGCTAAATCTGTTGTACACACAGACTGCATACAAGAGAAAGCGTTATCAAAGACATAAAGACGGAATAGAGATATATGCAGGTCATGGCTCGTTTATCATCTTGACAAAAGAATTCTATAAGAGATGCGGCATCATCAACTACCCTATCTTCCTCTTTGGGGAGGAAATATATCTTGGCGAAACTTGCTTAAGAGTAGGACTCAAGGTTATTTATGAGCCAAGTATTAAGATTCTTGATAGCGAACATGTTTCTACAAAAACACTAAAAAAAGATTTCTACAATCGTTGCAATTTAGAAGCTATTAATTATCTCATTAAAAACTTTTACTAAATAGTGTCCTACTTATAAGTACTAAAGGTGATAAGATTTATGTTCTAAAAGGTCGAAGATAACAACGTAATTGGCATTAATAAATATGAGTTAATCATCAACTTTAGTATCCGCTTAGTGTTTCCTTAGTGTTACTGCAGTTTTAGCTAACTGGTACACCTGTATCAGTTTACAGAAACTGCGGTAACAAGTAAAAAAATATCAACTGCACTAATTCGTCAATGGTATGATTGAACTGGTAATAGCCTGCATACTCTTACAATATGCCACGTACTTCTCCCTCAGTGAATCTCCTATCATCTCATTTAAACGAGGGTTGAGAGAATAATTGACACTTTTAATTGAATACTACAAATGAAAATTGGTCAATTCTACGAAAATCAGTAATTTTGCAAAATAAACAAACGAAAGCAATATTAAGGTTTTTAAAACGTTTATTTGATGAGAATATATATAAAAAATAACATAAAAATGGAAATAAAAATTGCTGTTATCGGACTTTGATATGTGGGCTTGCCGTTAGCTCGTCTTTTCTCAACAAAGTATCCGACTGTTGGTTTCGACATGAACCAGCATCGTGTAGACGAGCTTATGCAGGGTCATGATTCCACACTGGAAGTGTCTGATGAATTGCATAGTTATTCTGAGGTTGCTTATATTAAGATAATGGCTTTTAAATAAAGAAATCCCCAAAAAAGAAATGACGAACGACTACGGATTGGTGTCGATAATAACCCCTACATGGGCTTGCGCCGGCTTTATCGCAGAGACGATACGCAGCATTCAGGCGCAGACCTATACCAACTGGGAACTGCTCATACAAGACGACTGCTCTACTGACAATACAAGAGAGGTTGTGGAGCGGTTTGCGCAGGGCGACAACCGCATAAAATACGAATGCAACGACCGCAACAGCGGGGCGGCTATCACGCGCAACAATGCCTTGAGACGTGCCCAAGGACGTTGGGTCGCTTTTCTCGACAGCGACGACCTGTGGCTGCCCGAGAAACTGCAGCATCAGTTGGCGTTCATGACTGCCCACGACTACGCCTTCTCCTATCACGAGTACACCGAGATGACAGAAGACGGAGCCGACAAGGGCGTGTATGTGTCGGGCATAAAGAAGGTTGGCAAGTGGATGATGTTCGCATGCTGCTGGCCCGGATGTCTCACCGTTATGTACAACCGCGAGCGCATCGGACTTCTGCAGATTAACGATGTGCGCAAGAACAACGATACGGCAATGTGGCTGAAGGCAGTGCGCAAGTCGCCCTGCTATCTGCTTAAGGAGAACCTTGCACGCTATCGCCGCCGCCGCGAGAGCATCACGCCTAAGCCACTTTGGAAGCGTATCTGGGCACACTATCCGCTGTTCCGTGTGGCGGAAGAGATGGCGCCGCCCGCAGCTTTCTTCTGGACAATAGCCAATGTGTTTGGCAACGGCGTCAAGAAGCTGTTCTATGTAAAGAAAGTATAAACGTTTTTTTGCGGAGTATGCAGTAATAATATTGTGTTATTATGTGCATATTCCGCTTTTTATTGCTACCTTTGTCTGTCTCTTGCAGACATCATGTTCAATTATAGACATCATAACAAAACATTTAAATACAAATTGATATGAAGATACCGTTTTCGCCCCCATATATCGACGATGATGTAATTAACGAAGTTAACGACTCGCTGCGTTCGGGCTGGATAACAACCGGTCCGAAGGTGAAGGCTCTTGAAGAAGAGATATGCAAGCTCTCGGGCGCAAGCCGCGCTCTTGGTGTCAACTCGTGGACATCGGGCGCCATTCTGGTGCTCCGTTGGCTCGGATTGCAGCCCGGCGACGAGGTTATCGTGCCGGCGTACACCTATTCGGCTACGGCGCTTGCCGTGCTTTGGGCTGGTGGCAAGCCGGTGATGGTCGACTCTTGCGACGACTTCAACATCTCTGTGGAAGCCATCCGCCGTGCCATTACGCCGCGCACCAAGGCTATTCTGCCGGTAGACATCGCCGGATTCCCCTGCGACTACAAGTCTATCATGGCGCTTGTTGCCGATGAGGAGGTGAAGGCGCAGTTCAATCCGACGTCAGACGCGCAGCGCAAGCTGGGTCGCATCATCGTTATCAGCGATTCGGCTCACTCTATCGGCGCTCACTACGACGGCAGGCGTGCCGGATCGGAGACCGACATCGCCATCTTCTCGCTTCATGCCGTGAAGAACGTGACAACTGCCGAGGGCGGAGCCATTTGTCTGAACATGCCGGAGCCGTTCGACAACGACCAGCTCTATGCCGATATGCGTCTGCTCTCGCTCAACTGCCAGACGAAGGACGCCTTCACGAAGTCGAAGGCTGGCGGATGGCGCTACGACATAGTGGGTCAGGGCATGAAGTGCAATCTGGCTGACGTGAATGCCGCAATAGGTCTGGCGCAGATACGCAAGTACGAGCAGCTGCTGAAGGAACGCAAGCGCGTATTCACACGCTACAACAACGCCCTGAAGCAGTATGCATGGGCTATAACGCCGCCTTCTGAGATGCCGGGCAAGGAGAGTTCGTACCATGTGTATGCGCTCCGCATTGACGGCGCAAGCGAGCAGCAGCGCGACGAGATTATACAGGAGATATCGAAGGCTGAAGTGGCGGTGAACGTCCATTTCATTCCGATGCCTATGCTCACGCTCTTCCGCGAGATGGGTTATGATATCAACGATTATCCGCAGGCTTACCGCAACTATGCTCACGAAATCTCGCTTCCGGTATATCCGCAGCTCACCGACGAGCAGGCCGATTTCGTGGTTAAGACCGTCGTTGAGGCTTACAATAAGGTGATGGGTAAATAAGCTGGGGAAGGGATATGACAAGATTTCTTGATATCTTATTCTCGCTCTTCGGCTTGATAGTGCTTTCGCCATTGTTTCTCGTGCTCTACGTGCTGATACGTATGGAGAGCAAGGGCGGCGGATTCTACTCGCAGGAGCGTGTGGGACGCAACGGCGTGCCCTTCCGTCTGTACAAGTTCCGCTCCATGCGTGTCGGTTCCGACCGCAAGGGACTTATCACCGTGGGCGAGCGCGACAACCGCATCACCCGCACCGGACTCTTCATACGCAAGTACAAGCTCGACGAGCTGCCGCAGCTCTGGAACGTGCTCACGGGCGACATGAGTCTTGTGGGGCCGCGTCCGGAGGTGGAGAAGTACACACGTCTCTACACACCCGAGCAGAAGCGTGTGCTGAGCGTGCGTCCGGGCATCACCGACTGGGCTTCGATAGAGTACATCGACGAGAACCGCATCCTCGGCGAAGCTGCCGACCCCGACAAGGCGTACATAGAGCAGATAATGCCCGACAAGATTGCGCTCAATATGCGCTACATCAACCATCACACCGTCGGAGAGTATTTTCGCATCATTTTCGCTACTTTCTTCAATATCGGAAAATAATTATGGCTTGAAGCGCAAAACATATGTTAGGAAATGTAATATATCGGCTATGTTTACGTTTCTTAAATAAAGACCTTTAAGATGAATTTCACTAATAAACTTATAAACTGGTACTTCAACAAGAAGTCGCTGCCTTACTGGTGCGTCTTCCTGTTCGATTGTGCCATTGTCTTCTTCTCGTTCCTGCTGGTCTATCAGCAGACTTATGGTGGAGCAAGAACACTTAGCGTATTGTGGCAGTTGTGCTCAATGTGTGCTATTTATGCCATATTCTACGCTGTAGGCTTCAAGATGTTCCATACATACGACGGCATTCTGCGCTACTCCTCGTTCGTCGACCTGCAGCGCGTGGGTTATGCCTCGCTTGTGGGCTGCGTGCTCTCTTATCTGGGCCACTTCGTGATGCTGCAGTTCGACTATTTCCAGAATGTGTACGTAGGCGGACGCGAGATAGCGCTGGCTTCGCTTATCAGCGTGCTGCTCCTGTGGGCGGTGCGCGTGTTGGTGAAGACGGTTTACGACGTCTCTATCGATACGTTCAACGCCCGTCCCACAGTCATCCTCGGCATTGACGAGGGCGGCATCGGTCTTGCCAAGCTCGTGCGCAACGACAAGTCGCTGCGCATGCGTCTCTTCGGCTTCGTGTCCGACGGCAACAACGTGCGCCACAAGGTGCTCATGGGTCTGGATGTTTACCAGTACAGCGACGTGAGGCGACTCGTGAAGCAGAAGCACATCGAGTGTCTGCTCGTTTCGCAGGGCGCCATAGACGAGTTCCGCAAGGACAAGGCGCTACAGGATATGCTTATAGCTGAGGGCGTGCACATCTACATGCCGCGCGCCAACGAGGAGTGGAACCCGGCTATGCCCGACGCTACGCTGAAGGAGGTGAGCATCGAAGATCTGCTGCCGCGCGACGAGATAAGCATCGACCTTAAGAGCGTAGCCGACACGCTGCACGGCAAGTGTATCCTCGTGACGGGTTCGGCGGGCAGTATTGGTAGCGAGATTGTGAAGCAACTCTGCCAGTTCAATCCGCGCGAACTGGTGCTAATCGACAGTGCCGAGACGCCGCAGCACGACATACGCCTGATGATGGCGAAGCGCTATCCACACATCAAGGCGGAAACCATCGTTACGTCTATCACCGGACAGCTGCGCATGGAGAACATCTTCCGCCGTTTCCGTCCAGACTACGTATTCCATGCCGCTGCATACAAGCATGTGCCGATGATGGAGAACAATCCGACGGAGAGCGTTGAGAACAACATCTATGGTACGAAGGTGCTTGCCGACATGGCTGTGAAGTACGGCGTGAAGAAGTTTGTGATGATTTCTACGGACAAGGCGGTGAACCCCACAAACGTCATGGGATGCTCGAAGCGCATCTGCGAGATGTACGTGCAGAGCCTTAACAACGCCGTGCGAAGCGGAAAGGTGGAAGGCTGCACCCAGTTCGTCACCACGCGCTTCGGCAATGTGCTCGGCTCAAACGGTTCGGTCATTCCGCTCTTCAAGCAGCAGATTAAGGCAGGCGGGCCGGTCACCGTGACCGACCCGAACATCATACGCTACTTCATGCTCATACCCGAGGCTTGCGAGCTGGTGCTCGAAGCTGGCGTAAAGGGCAACGGCGGCGAGATATTCGTCTTCGACATGGGCAACCCCGTGAAGATTGCCGACCTTGCGCAGCGCATGATAAATCTGAGCGGTGCTAAGAACGTCGAGATAAAGTACACGGGTCTGCGTGCCGGCGAGAAACTCTACGAGGAGGTGCTCAACGACAAAGAGTCGACCAAGCCGTCGTTCCACGAGAAGATTCGCATCGCCAATGTGCGCGAGTACGACTACAGCGAGGTGGAGCGCGACATTGAGGAACTTATTGAGGTGAGCAAGCAATACGACGACATGCTCACCGTGAAGAAGATGAAGGAGATTGTGCCCGAATTCAAGAGTAACAACTCTGTGTACGAGGCATTGGACGCAGCGGTTGGCACCGCAAAAGCTTAGCATAAGTCATCGTTCTGCGAACGGAATCTGATCGGACGGCGAACGGAATCCGATTGGGCGGCGAACGGAACCTGATCGGACGGCGAACGCGAACGGTCGGATGGCGTGAGGGCTGAAAGAGGAAAAGCTTAGCTGCTTTGCTGCATACCGACTGATACATACGAAAAAAGCCATAGGTTTAGAACTTCTAAATCTATGGCTTTTTTTGTTTGTTATGGCCTTTTCCCGTTTGTCTATGGCCTTACCCGTAGCGGAGGTCTCCGGCCTCCGCAGCAAGCGATATGATTCCTACGGAATAATGCGTCGATGATTCCGGCAGAACAATGCGTCGGTTGGGTGCTGCGGATGCCGGAGACCTCCGCTACTGAACGTTTAGAATCGCTTGAACTTCAAGCGCAGCGTCTTCGAGCGCAGTATCATCTGTCCGCCGTTGAGCTTCTCCTTTACGAACTCCTCCTCAAGGTTGTTTATGCCGTAGGGAGCCAGTAGCTTCGGGTCGTCGATGGGGTGGTCGCCGCCGTCGTCGCCCTTGTCCTGATGCCAGTTGTCCTTGTATGGCGTGTGCGTTACAATCTTGTCGCTCGTCTGTGTGAAGCGCAGATAGTAGCCGTGCTGCTTGTCTACGTCGACGTCGCGCACGCTGATGAGCTTGTACTGCACGCCCCAGAACACGCGCTTCTTCGAGAGGTCGGTTGTGCCGCCCGTAGCCAGTGTGTCTACGCGTTCTAAGTGCCAGAAGCCGTCGAAGTCGCCGTTGTCGCTGGTCTCTATCTCGCAGGAGGCGAGGGCGACGAGGGCGAACGCAGCCAATATTGTTTTGAATAATCGTTTTGCTATCATGTGTTGTGGTGTTGAGATGTTGTGGTGTTGAGATGTTGAGATGGTGATGGGGTGTTGTGATGTTGAGATGTTGAGATGGTGATGGGGTGAGATTTGTTCTACTTCTTCTTCGTGAGCAGTCCGCTCTTTGTCACGGTGAGCTGGAATCCGGCGTTGTGTCCGTACATCTTCTCGCTGCCGAAGTCCATCGCGTAGCCGCCGCGCACCGTCCAGTTGTGGTTGAACTTGTACTTCGCTTCGACGAGGAAGCTAAGGTTCTTGTACGCCCGTGTGAACGGGTTGCTGTATGTGCCCCAACCCTTCTGATAGGTGGTGAGTACGCGGTAGTCGAGGCGCTCCGTAGGCGAGCCTTCCACGCCGAGGTGTAGGGCATAGAAGCGGTTGTTGCGCACGTCGATGCTGTTGTCGGTGTTGTATATCGGCGAGCGGTAGAGCGGGTTGCCTATCACCTGTCCCCAGTGCTGCCAGCCGGTGTAGATGCTGTGGTTGTAGTAGTCGTCCATGCCTGCGATATGGTCGCCGATGTTCTCGGTGCGGTCGTGGTTATAAGGTCCGCTCTGATACTTGGTGTAGATATACTCGAAGACGAGGCTGCGCAGCCATCTGCCGTACTTCAGGTCGAACTCGGCGCCGAGCATCATGTCCTTCAGACTGTACATGAAGTAGCGGCGCTTCTGCCATGTGTTCCACTGTTCGCCCTCGCCGTAGCCGTTGTAGTCGAGCAGGAACATCTGGCTGTGGTCTTCGAAGAAGTGGTCGGCGTATACCGAGAAGCGCCACAGGTCGGTGTCGAAGTTCAGACGCGCCACCCAACTGCCCAGCTGGTTGCCGGCGCGGTTGGTGTAGACTCCGTCGGTTGCGTCGCTGCCGCCCGGTATGAAAGCGTTCCAGAAGTCCTTTACGCCCGTGCCGGTAGGTATGCGCTGCATGTTGCCGTGGCCGTCGCGACGATAGGGCTTGCCGCCGAACTCGCACGCCATCTCCAGTCCCAGTTCGAGGCTGAGCGGGAAGAACGAGTCCTCGTTGCCTATCTTCAGATAGCCCGCCTTGGAGTGGTAGAGTACGTGGTCGGCGTATTTCTGTCGCTTGTTCGTGAAGTCGTGCTGCCAGCTGTCGTCGGTCATCATGCCGTAGGCGATGTGACCCTTCAGGTGAAGCCAGCGCTTTGTCCAGGGAATGGTCCAGTATTCGGGCAGGGCGATGCGCACCTGCGGCACTGGTCGGGCGTTGATGCCTAATGTTTGCGAACCGCTGCTCAGTGTCTGGCTCTTCAGCTCCATAGGGTACTCCTTGGCGCCCACGGAGAGCACGCCGTGCAGCCATCGTGCCTCGGCGAAAGCCTGCTGCACTACGACGTTCGACGTGTAGTTCACCGGCACAGCAACGTCCACACCGTAGCCTATCGCCCAGCGGCGAGCCGAGTCGGTGGAGAGAGGGCGCATCACGGCGCCGCGCACGTAGCCGTTGAACTCGTCGAGCGAGCTTAGTCCGTGCTTGTTGGCGTTGAGCCAGAGCGGAGTCTTGTCCTTCGAGAACGAAGATTGCATCTCCACCTTGTAGCCTATGTTGTTGTCCAGTCGCTGCTTCGACGGCATGCGCTCGTCGTACTCCTGCCAGGCGTACTGCGCATTGGCAGGCAGCGCTATGCCCATCAGCGTTATGAGGGCTAAAGACAGATTTCTTATTGTCATGTTTCTATATGTTGTTTCCGTTACTTTGTAAATAAGCTGTTGCTAATCTCTGCAAAGTTACATAAAATATGCTAAATACTACGTCAATAAAAAAATAATAACTACTTTTGCAACGATATTAATGCCGCAATTCGGGTTAGCTTTGTGGCAGTTTTTAGTAAATATACAAGAACTATGAGAAATTTTGTTAGATGCCACACACTTGCTGCGTTGTGCATCATTGCATTGATGTTGTTCACTACGTTTGGCGCTTCTGCCTACGCTGCGCCTGCAGATAGCGCTCAGGTGGCGGCTGAGGCTGCCGTGCCCACCGTTCAGCAGGGCGCCGACTCGGCGGCTGTAGTGCCGGTGGAGATAGCCGAAGGAGCGGAGAACTCGGGCGGCGGCTTGCACAAGATACTGAAGGAGAAGTTTATCGAGGGCAACGCCTCGTTCATGTCGCTCGTGGCGCTGGCTCTCGTGCTGGGCCTGGCGTTCTGCATCGAGCGCATCATCTATCTGAGCATGTCGGAGATAAACGCAAAGAAGTTCATGCGCGAGATAGACGCGAAGATTGAGGCGGGTGACATAGAGGGCGCCAAGACGCAGTGCCGCAACACACTCGGACCGGTGGCGTCTATCTGCTATCAGGGCTTGCTGCGTGTCGACACAACGATGGAGGACATAGAGCGTTCAGTGGCGGCTTACGGCTCCGTGCAGGCGGCTAACCTTGAGAAGGGTTGCTCGTGGATTACGCTTTTCATCGCTATGGCGCCGTCGCTCGGCTTCCTTGGCACGGTGATTGGCATGGTGATGGCGTTCGAGCAGATACAGATTGCGGGCGACATCAATCCTACTATCGTGGCTGCGGGTATGAAGGTGGCGCTCATCACCACTATCTTCGGTATCATTGTGGCGCTCATCCTGCAGCTGTTCTACAACTATGTGCTCTCTAAGGTAGACCATCTCACGGCGCAGATGGAGGAGAGCGCGATAACGCTGCTCGACGCATTGCTCAAGTTTAAGAGTCGGGGTTGAGGTGTTGATGTGGTGAGAGGTTGATGTGGTGAGATTTCTCAGCAAATTATAGTAAGGCTTAGAAAGGCCTAAGAAGGCTTAGTTCTGCTTAAACACTCCCTTAGTAAGGCTTAGTTCGGCCTATTAAGTATAAACAACAAACAACAATGAAAGTAAATATAAACTTGCGACATCTGACGGCGATGCAGCTGTCGAGCCGCATATTCTATATATTAATAGGTGTGATAGTGGTGCTGTTCGCACTGTTCTGGATTATCGGCTACGACATGCCGTACGACGATAATCCCGACTATAGTGCGCCGCTGCTTACGGATGCGCTGATATGGTTCATGATCGTGCTTACGTTCGCTACGCTCGGCTTAGCTGTGCTCGGCGCTGTCAACGGCGTGCGCAAGAACAAGGGCGAGAACGTGGTTGTGAACAATGTGCCGGCGCGCCGCATCTCTGTGGCGGTCGTTGTCGGAACAGTGCTCTCCTTCGTGCTCACCTACGCTCTTTCGAGCACTGATGCGCTCATGGTGAACGGCGAACGCTTTACAGATACTTTCTGGCTGCGCACAGCCGGCATGTTCATCGGCACATCGCTCCTGCTCATCGTGGTTGCTGTCGGAGCCATCGTGTATGGATCGACACGCTACATCAGGTAAAAGCCCCTCCCAACCCTCCCCGTCGGGGAGGGCTTAGAATGCTTAAAGAGGCTTAGAAAGGCTTAAATACCACCTGTTATACCCACGGCTTAAAGAGGCTTAAAAAGGCTTAGTTCGGCTTATAAAACATTATCACAAGATGCTTATAAAAAGTAGAAAACACTCGGTGCCGTCGCTTAACACTACGTCGACAGCCGATATATCTTTCATGCTGCTCACATTCTTCCTCGTTACGTCGTCGATGGATGTGGACAAAGGACTTGTGCGCCAACTGCCGCCGCTCGACAAGGAGGAGCAGACCGACGAAGCGAAGGATGTGTCGAAGGAGAACACGCTGGCGTTCAGCATTACGGCACAGAACGAGGTGATGCTCAACGACAAGCCAGTTGTCGTTGCCGACATACGCCGCCGTATCGTAGACTTTGTGCGGATGCGCGGCGCACAGCATCTTATATTGGTGGACGCTAATCCGGCTTCCGACTATAACACTTACTTCACACTTGAGAACGAGATTGTAGCTGCTTACGCTGAGGTGCGCAACGCTGAGGCTAAGCGCCGCTATCATCGTGACTATGCCAGCTGCACCGACGAGCAGCGCAAGAAAGTGCGCGACATTTACCCGCAACATCTCTCGGAAACTTATAACACAGCAGAGGTTAATAACTCTTCTGAGGATAATAAAACTTCAAAGGCGGTGGACGAGAAGAAAGGAGGCGCAGAATGATACGCAGAAGCATTGACCGCAGCGTGCCGACACTCAACACATCGTCGCTGCCCGACCTTATCTTCACCGTTCTGTTCTTCTTCATGGTCGTTACGCACATGCGACAGGTAACGCTGAAGGTGCGCTTCCGTGTGCCGCAGGGCACCGAGCTGACGCGCCTCACGAAGAAGAGTGCCGTGTCGTATGTCTACATCGGCAGGCCGTCGGAGGCTGTGCCTGGCATCGTTCCGTCGTATAAGGGCATGACGGTGCAGCTCAACGACAAGTATGCTACGCCCGAAGAGGTGACAACGTACGTGAACGCTGAGCGCAAAGCCATGTCGGGCGACGACCAGGAGCAGCAGATAGTGTCGGTAAAGGCCGACCGCAGTACGCCGATGTCGCTGATAAACGAGGTGAAGATGGCGCTGCGCAAAGCCGATGTTCGCCGAATGAGCTATTCGGCGGAACAGAAGAAGTAATTTACGCCGATTTATCCGATACTTTCGATTTGTGAGTTTTTCGTGCAAAAATGTTGCAGTATAAATTTATTTGCACTACCTTTGCATGAATTAGTACAAAAAATAAACAAATATCAGATGGCACATTATAATTTAGACTCTTTAGACAAGAAGATATTGAAGCTGATAGCTGGCGACGCTCGCATCCCATTCTTGGAAGTGGCTCGTCTGTGCAACGTGAGTGGCGCTGCGATACATCAGCGCATACAGAAACTCAACAATCTGGGCGTGCTTAAAGGCTCGCAGTTCATCATCGACCCTGAGAAGCTCGGCTATGAGACATGTGCTTACATCGGACTCTACCTGCAGAATCCGGCGAAGTTCGACGATGTGGTAGATGAGTTGAAGAAGATACCTGAGGTTGTGGAGTGCCATTACACTACGGGCGGCTTCGATATGTTCATAAAGATATACGCCCGCAACAACCATCATCTGCTTAACATCATTCACGATAAGCTGCAGCCGCTTGGCCTCTCACGTTCCGAGACCATCATCTCGTTCAACGCTATCATCGACCGACAGTTGCCTATCGGCGAATTGCCCGTTGAGGACGAAAACGATGCGGTAGACGAATATGGTGAAGACGAATAAGAATAAGAAATAAAGAATATACGGAATATAAAAAAAACTCGTTGCTAATCCAAGTGTGGATTGCAACGAGTTTTTTTGTGCTCATGTGCCAACTGTTTAGAAACCGAACTTCACAGATTGTCTTCCGTTAGAGAAGATGTATACACCGTGCTTCGGCAGACGCACGAAGTGCTGTTCGCTGTCGGCCTTCACGCTGTAAAGATGCAGCAGCACTCCGGCTGTGTCGTACACGCGCAGCGTCTCGCCCACGGCGAGTCCTGTTATGACGGCGCCGTTCTCAGCCTTTGCTACCTCGAACGCAGGCGTAGCGTCGTCATTGCGGTCCTGCACCACCTCCTCAATGCCGTCGGGCACCTCCTCTATCTGGTTTTTCTCGAGTCGCACGGGCGAGGCGTTGTTCAGAATATCCTGGTCTTTCACAATATTGCCCTCAGCGTCTGTAGTGACAGCCACGGCGAAGAGCATCACGTCCTCAGGCACCTTGCCCACGAGGATGCGAGCCACGGAGCTGCCTCCGTCCGCCTTGAACTGCGAAGCCGAAATCTCCACACCATGTGCATACTCGTACGGCTTCTGTCCCTTCATGTCGTAGTAGAGCGACACGTTGGTGCGGTAGCCGTGCTTCAGGCTTACAGGCGAATCGTTCATCACGTTCACCAATACCGAGGTGTAGTTGTCGGGCAGATTGTCCGCGAACTCGTTCTGTCCCGCATCGGGCACGTTTATCACCGTGTCGGCAGATGCCTCGTAGTATTTGTCGCTGCCGGCTACGATTACGCTCAGCGGTTTCACGTTCATGTCCACCACCTGCAGCTGCACCTTCGGCGTTGCTGTAGGAGCCTTCTGTCGGCGGTTGATGCGTCGGCGGTTAACCTTGTGCGTGCCTTCCGTAGCAGCCAGAGCCTCGGCGTAGGTTCTGATTCTTACAGACGACTCGTTGAAGTGGGGCATCACCTTAGGCTCTATGCCGTTCTCGATGTCGGCGGTATAGAGAGCCTCGTCGGTGAGCACGGCGTCGTGACCCGGATAGATGCTGGTCTGTATGGTGCGCGTCGTGGCATTGTCGCCGAACTTCAGGTCGACATAGTCGATAACATCCTTGCCTTCGTTGAACACCACTACATAGTAGCCGTAGTCGGTGCCGCGCTCCACCTTGGTGTCGATGCCGGCATGGCGTATGGTGAAGTCGTTGTCGAAGTAGTTGGTGCTCTCCACCACGTTGGCTCCGCCCGTCTCGCTGTCGTAGAGCGTCACCACTCCCGTCATGCTGCTCTCGTCGGGCAGGTAGGCGTCGTAGAACGAGATGTCGAGATTGCCCTCTGCCTTGGCTATGAGCTGCGGACAAGAGACGAAGTAGGTGGTGGTGCCGTTGTCGGTAGTCGCAGAGCGTAGCAGAGCGCCGTATACGCTCGGCGTGATGTCGAGCTGGTTGGTCGTCTCGTTGAGAATCTGTGTCGACTCGCGCCAGATCAGCGCCATCGCCTTATCCGACTTCACGAGGCGGAAGTCGGCGAGGTTGCGGTTGTGCAGCCCCATCGCTCCCAGATCCTCAATCATGCCGTCGGTAGAGATGCTGTAGAGATGCACGTCGGTCTTCACCTCCGTCGTGTCACCTTCCTCAGATACGCCACCTTCTCTCACGAGAGCCGCTCCGAAGAGCTTGCCGCCGAAGCTGACGAGCTGCGGCGACGACGCCTCGATGTTGTTCTCCACGAGCATCGGACTCTCGTCGTCGCCCGAGTAGCCTATTGCAGCCAGTGTGTGCTCGGTTTCGAGACCGCCTCCCTCGCTGGTGTTTCTTCCGAATGTGGCGAGCATGTAAGGCTTTCCGTCGAGCATAGCCATGGCATAGTCGCTCACGGAGTTGCCCTTCACCGTAGAAGCCAGTCGTACAGCCTCGCCCCACTTGCTGCCGTCGTAGTGGCGCATGTAGAGCGCACCGCTCACCATACCCGCCTTCTCGGCGTCGGCATAGTCGGAAGCTACGAACTCGCCGCCCTTCCATGCCACAACAGCCTTGCCGTCATCGTCGATAGCCGTGCGCGGCATGTAGTTGGCAGGCTCTGCGCCGGTCAGCATCACCGGTGTTGTCCAGCCTGCGCCGTTGTTCAGCGCAGCCTTTATGCCCATGTATTTAGGAGCCTCGGTCTCGTCGGTCATCTTGTCCGCATCGGCTGTAGACACCTCGTAGGCTATGATGCCCTTGCTGTCGGTACTGCTCACGTCGGCTGTGACGATAGGTTCACCGTTGCCGCCGTTGAAGCTGTCGCCGTTTCTGAACATGATGTGAGCGTCGCGCATATCCTTGGCGTTTATCTTATAGTAAGCCAGGTTCTTGCCGCCGAAGAGGTAGCGCGGTTCGGCGTAAGTGTCGATGTCGCGCAGGATGATGCTGGTGTTCTCTGGCGCTGCCGACAAGTGTAGCGGACGGTAGACCGAACTGCGCAGCACGCTTTGCGTCTTCTCCTCGTTATGGTCGGCTACCCAGAGCGGGTTGTCAGAGTTGTTGGGGTCGTACCATTTCTTGTTGAACGAGGCAAGTGTGGCTTCCTTTCTCACCTTCCACCACAGGAACTTGGCTTCGGCGAAAGCCTTCACCTTGCCCGATACCTGCATGCGGCTGCCTGAGTAGGTGTATGATGAGGGCACGCCTATCTCGGGCTTGGTCTGCATTGAGTCGTATATTCTGCGGGCGCCCTGCAGATACGGACGGTAGCGCACCTCGGAGTCGAACGATGCCGAGAGCGAACCCTTCACGCCGCAGATGGCACGGGCGATGTAGATGTCGATGCCCGCACCTACCGACAACGAGGTGTTCATAGATACGGTGGTGTGCTGCACCATGTCGCAGAGATACTTCGCGTTCTTGTTGACAGCCCATCCCAGACCCGTAGTGTCGGGAGCGGCGTCGATGGCAGCATACGTGCTAAGTTCGCCGCCGAGCGTCAGGTTAGAGCGGAAGAACGGTGTGTAGATGCCGCCGTTGAAGAAGCCCGAAGCCTCTGCCTTGATGCCCATGCCTACAGCCTGCGGTACCCAGTAGCCTCGTGCGTTCTGCGAGAGACGACCTTCGAGCCATCCTCTCACACCCACGAAAGCTGTAGAGAAGCCCAGAGCGCGGTCTTCGCGTTCGTACTCGGTATCGTCGCGCGTAATAGTGCGCTGTATGTCGAAGAAGAGCTTGTCGATGTCGCTCGCCATGTCGGTCTTGTCCACCAAGTCCATCACCGGTCCGCCTGGCAGGAAGTTGTACGACAAGATGCCGCGCACCACGATGTCGTTGTTTATACGCTGCACGCCGATGTTGAACGGCAGCAATGCGCCCTGCGTAGGCAGTTCGATGTCGAGACCGTCGAACTTCTTCGGGTTGTATGCCGCAGTGTTCTTCGGCATGTCGATACCGAACTTGCGGAAAGCGTCGTTAAACTGGTCGAGGTCTTCCAAATTTGCCATGCCGCTGATGCGCTCTTCGCCTACAGGACCCTCGGTCTGCGCCTCCGAAGCCAGATACATGCTGTTCTCGGTGAGGTTCTTGAACGTGCCGAGCATTATTTCGTGACCCGTAGACATCGACAGATAGAGCGTGTCTTCCTGTTCGGGCTGCACCACGATGTTCTTGGGTGAGAACACGTAAGTGACGAGCGTGTGCTTGTAGTTGGGGTCGTGCAGATAGCGCGAATGCAACTCGTCGTCCTGACTGTAGTATTCTTTCTTGAATCCGTGAATCTCTCTGTCTTCAGCCCAAATGCCAGCCGCTTTCTGTTGTGTGAAGACGTCCAGACGATTCATCGAATAGATACGCGGGGCTATATACAGACGCCACGATTTGTTCTGCTTCTTCGATTTCAGGTTCAGGTACGACATCACCGGACCGAATACGTTGTCGTCGGTTTTGCCGTATTGATTGTGCGAGATGTTATAGCTCGTGTCGTAGAATGCCACTGTAATGGCGATGGTAGGCACGTCGGCTGTCTTGCTTTTGTCCCAGTCGAGATATGTCTTCGGCTGGAAGCTGCCTTCGTACGCCATCTTGGTGTTAGCTCCGCTATAGCGCACCGACTGCCACGGCAGTTCGCTGTTATCCGCGTACTTGTCTTTTATGGTTTCGATGCCTGGCGTGCGGTAGTAGACGTTCACAACGTCGAACGGACGCGAACCCACGCGGCGGCGCATAGGCAGCGTTACGGTTATCTTGCCGTCGTTGTCGATATAGCCTACATATCCGTCTGCGTCAACCTTGTTGCCGTAGATGTTCAGTCCGTTGCGGAAGTAATAAGGCACATATCCGTCGGCATTGATGATAGGTCGTACGTTGTTGGTGTTTATGTCGAGCACCACCTTCACTGTGCCGTCGGCAAGCACTTCACCCTTGGTTTCGTCCAATGATATGCCCTTGGTGATGGTCTTTCCGTTGGTGGCATCCTTCAGTCGGAAGTAAATCTCTTTCACACCGTACAGCATGATGTTGTTTATGATTGTTCTTATGTTGTTGCCAGCTGAATTTAAGTATGTCTGGTACGATTTTACACTCTCGAGCGTTGACGGTACGGGCACGATGTGGGCAGATCCGATAGGAACGGTGTCAGCAAGGCTTATGATGCGCTTGATGATGCGACTCTCTTCTATCAGGAATCTCGGCTCGTATTTCCTTGCAGACCAGTCTTCATACTTTATTAACTTGCCGTTGATCTCTCCGTCGGCGGTTTCGTAAACCATGTACAGGTCCTTTATCTTGTCGGTAGCACCACCTCTGAGGTAAAGGTCGAATCTATATTTGCCGACCGTCTGCGGTGTATGGTCGGTGAACACGACCTTACGCTCCAAACCTATTTTCGGCCAGCGCAGATAGTAGTTGTGCGAGCGGCCGTCCTTCGGGATGTCTAAATCTACACTACTGATGGTATATTGAGCCATGGTGCCTTCTTTCAGAACGGTCTTGCCGTCTTCAGAAGATGGGTCGTCGCAGCAGAACTGGTAAGCTCCCCACGAATCGGGGTACGAGTTTATCCGAATATAGCCTCTGTTGGCAGGTGCCAAACCGTTGTCAGAATTCAAGTCGTACATCTGCGCCGCATTATAGTCGGCTTCGTTCTTATTGTCAAAATAGGTGACATCGTCTTTAATAGGCACCCATTTTCCTTGCTTCACACACTCGGCGTCCAGTTTTGATACATCCACTTCCTGAGTGTTCTGCCCCATGACGGTGCGTTGTATCCATCCGCGCGGTTTGCCGTTGGCATCGTAGTTGCGTGCGCGCAGGTTGAAGGTGTAGTTGTATCCGCTGGCTACCTGTCCTTCAAGCGTGCTGCTCATGGAGACATAGCGCGAGTTTAAATCGAAGTACGGATTGAATTGGCCGTCGTTATAGTCGGATGTTTCGTTGTCGGGGTCGAATTCGCCGGCTCCATAGTGCTTCTTTATGTTCTTCACGACTTCGCTTTTTCCGTTTTTAGATCGTGTGATGTTAAGCTCTATGTCGAAGCCGTACTTCGTGTCGAGCCCTTCAGCGAAAGTCTCGGCATAGTAATTGGCGCCGTCGTATATTATAGATCTGCTCTTTCTTTTTGCGTTGGTTGTGGGCGCGCTGTTTTGCGGCGAAGGAGAATCGTGCGAAGTTCTCTTCATCGCATTGATTTCGATGCCGTCGGTAGAGAAAGAGACGGTGGGGTCGTCGACATCCTGCAGGAAGACGTCGGCTGTGTAGGAGAGCGTGTCGCGTTGTTGTGTCTTGGTGTTGACGACGGGGAGTCGGAGCGTGACGGTGCAGGAGGGTAGGATGTTGCCGTCGGCGTCGCGTTCGCTCTGCAGGGGGAATGACGGCGTAGAGAATCCGTATTCGGTGCTGAACGTTCGGTTGATGGTGTTGGGCTTAAGCTGCATGGCGGATGTCTCGTCGGCGTACTTGTCGGGGTGGGCGTGAGTGTATACTACGTCAGCCGAGGCACGAGGGCTGTTGTTGTTTTCGCCCGGAGTGACGGGTATGTCGAACTGCCAGTCGGCGGCGCGTTCGGCTCCGTAGCGTGGCGCCATATCGAGCAGCGAGAACGAAAGGCGGTCGGATCCGGCGGTGGGGTAGATGCGTGTATAGACATCGTCGGGACGTGTAGGAGAGGCGCCGCTGTTGGGTGCGAAGACGGCGAGGACGTTGACGTCGGAGCCAGGCGCTATGAATTGGTATTCTGTGTTGGTAGAGACAATGGCGTCGTCGCGCATCCATCCCACAAAGCGGTAGCCTGCGGCTGGTGAGACGGAGAGCTGTACGCGGTTGCCCTGCTTATAGGAGCCGCTGCCGGACACTGTGCCTCCGTGGGGCGTGTTCTGCGAGACGGCGACGGTGGAAGACCAATAGGCGCTGAATGGTTTGATGTGCTTGAAGTTCTTCCAGTAGGGGAGCTGCTGGCAGGAGAAGGCGTAGAGCTGCGAGACGTAGAGCCCTACAGAATTGTACTCGTCGGCGTTGAGTATGTCGCCCTGGAGAGTGGGCGGCGTGGCGGAGTAGACGTATATGCCCTGGAGCAGTTCTGCCTGCTTGAAGGCTCCGCTGCCGATGTAGTTGACGGTGGAGGGTAGGGTGAAGTCGTAGACGCCCTCGTGAGTATAGCCATAAGGTGTCCATATCTGCGATCCGTTTTGTGCGAAGGCCTCCTGCTCAATGCGCTCTACGCCCTCGCCGATGACGATGTTTCGCGTCTTGGTGGCATGGGCGAAGGCACGCTTCGGTATGGTCTTTATAGAGCCAGGTATCTCTATGTGGTAGATATCGCGCATGCCCTCGAAGGAGCTCTCGCCGATGGAGGTGACGGAGGAGGGGATGGTGAGCGTGTAGGTGCCGTTCTGCCAGAGCCGCTGTTCGGTTCTGGGACTGGTGTTGTAGAAGGCATGGTGGGCGACGGACTGCAGTCCGTAGTTCAGCTCTATGTGTTTGATATATCTTGGGTCGTCGCTGGTAGAGGCGAAGGCATAGGCTCCGATGGAGCGGCAGTTGGAGGGGAGTATGACTTCGAGCGGCGGCTTGTTGCGACAGAAGTCGGCAGGGATGGCGGTCCACACGCCTTCGGGCAGAACGAGTCGGCCGAGCGGCGAGTCTTTGAACATGCCTACGGGCCACGACTTGATGTTGCGGTTGGGCAGGAACTCGAGCCATGTAGAAGATTTGCACCCGGCGAATGTGCCGGCATAGACATCGCGCATGGTAGAAGGTATGCGCACGATGTGTACGGACGTGAAGCCTTTGTAGAGCATTACGGAGCCGCAGCCCGAGGCTGTGCCTAAGGCTGTGACGGTGTAGCTGGTGCCGTTGTTTGACACTTGTTCGGGGATGTCGATGAGTAGCGAGTCGGGGTTGTTCTCGGGTATGGTTATCTGCTTGATAGCCACCTCGCTGTTTCCGCGAGGCAGATAGGTGACGTAACCGACCGTGAACTCTTGCGCGGCGGCGGTGAGCAGACAGAGCGCAAGGAGGAGCGACATGAGGAGTCGCCGGACGTTGGGAGGTAGTGGATGGTTCATAAGTATAATTGCAAAAGTTTAGTTAATAAAAATGTTTTCTGCAAAAATACTCCGTATCGGTCAGAAATAGAATCGAAAAGCCGTGGTATTTCGCTAAACACTACGAAATACCACGGCTTTTGCGGTGTATGCAAGGTGCGGCGTCATGAGCAGCTTTTCTTATACTCGCGTGGCGTCATGCCCACCTGCTTGCTGAAAAGTTTGTGGAAGTTGCTCTTGTCTGCCACGCCCACCAAGGTATGAACGGCGGATGTAGCCACGTCCTCGTCGCGCAGCAGCCGCTTCGCCTCCTCGACACGCAGGTCGAGTCGCCAGGAGCGGAAGGTGGTGTGCATGCGGTTGGTGAAGTACCACTTGAGCATGGCGTGCGTGGTGCCGAGCTCTGCGGCAATCTCCTCGACGGTGAGGTCGTTGCGCACGAACTGCTTCTCGCTTACCCACCGGTCGATGGCAGCGACGAGGCGTTGCTCGGCGTCGGAGTCGATAGTCTGAGCGGAAGAGTCTGTTAGGCAGGCAGCATCGCTCGCCGGAATGGCGTCGGCAGCCGTCTGCGCAGCCACCACCTTGACGATGTAGCCGGAGCAGATGCGATAGTTGATGACGCAGATGACGAGGTAAATATAATAAACCGAATAGATGCACGTGAAGACATTGTACCACACGTCGCCCAAGTGTAACACCACGTAGAGCAGGGCGGAGAGTCCGACGGTGAGCGCACCTATAAAACAGCTTTTCACCAGTCGCAGACTGCCGCGCATGTCCTCGTCGTAGCTTGTCTCCAGTCGGCGGAGGCTCTCGTCGTAGCACGACTTGAAGAGTCGGCAGTAGTAAACCAGTTGGGCTACGTATGCCGCCTTGCCTATAAGAAGCCCCACGTTAGAGACGAAGCCGCCTTGGCATAGCGTGTATACGACGGCGACGGCGAGGAGCGTTATGGCGAGAGCGTTGGTGGTGAGCCATCTGACGCTTATCTTCTGCGGCGAGACGAACACCACGCAGGTGGCCGTGAAGAGCATCGCCTGAAACATCGACACGATCAGCATCGCTGCGCACATCACCTGGTCGGCAGACGTGCTTACTCCGCAAAGGGCGGTGACGACGTTCGATATGCCCATGGCGCTATAGCAGGCTATGAGCAGACTGTTCATGCGTCGCATGGCGCGCCACTGTTCGCCGCCAGGCATCTTGACGCATGCGAGCACTACAGCCATGGCGAGGGCTACTGAAGCCGCTGATATGTCGAAAGCGCTATGTATCATGATAGTGATGCGGACTGCTTATGGCTTGACGTAGTCGACGAAGGCATACGCTTGGTGATGCTTTTCGTCTGTAGTGTGCTCCTCTCGCGCAGTCTCCTTCCATCCGTCGTACTCGGGGAAGAAGGCGTCGGCGTCGGTGGGTGTGTCGTGAATCTCGGTAAGGCAGAGTCGGTCGGCTATGGCGAGCGCCTGCTCGTAGACGCTTGCTCCACCTATTATATATATGTCTTCGTCCTTAGCGCAGTGGGCGAGTGCTTCCTGGAGCGACGGGTAGCAGTCGCAGCCTTCGAACTCGGTGGCTGTGCGACTGAGCACCACGTTGCGACGGTTGGGCAGGGCGCCCTTGGGGAGCGACTCGAATGTGCGGCGTCCCATGATGATGGTGTGGCCCGTGGTGAGCGCCTTGAAGCGCTTCAGATCGTTGGGCAGCCAATAGAGTAGCTTATTCTCGAAACCGATGGCGCGGTTGGCGGCAACGGCGGCAATTATTGTAATCATTTTGATAATTATTAATTGGTAATTATTAATTATTAATTGAGTTTTGAGTTATGAGTTTTGAGTTATGAGTTTTGAGTTTTGAATTGTGCGCTTCGCGCATTTTGAATTATGAGTTTTGAATTTATGAATTAGGAGTTGAGAATTGTAAGTTGCGAATTCTTAATTCAAAATTCAAAATTCAACATTGCGGCTGTGCCGCAACAATTCAAAACTCAAAATTCAAAACTCAAAATTCTCTACACGCTTACAGTGGCTGCGATGTGTGGCCACGGGTCGTAGCCCTCCAGCTCGAAGTCTTCGTAGCGGAACGAGAAGAGGTCCTTCACGTCGGGGTTTATCTTCATGCGCGGCAGCGGTCGCGGAGTGCGTGTGAGCTGCAGTCGAGCCTGGTCGAGATGGTTGAGATAGAGATGGGTGTCGCCCGTTGTGTGTATGAATTCGCCCACTTCGAAGCCCGTCACCTGCGCCATCATCTGCAGCAGCAGGGCGTACGATGCGATGTTGAACGGCACGCCGAGGAACGTGTCAGCCGAGCGCTGGTAGAGCTGCAGCGAGAGTTTGCCGTCAGCCACGTAGAACTGGAACAGGCAGTGGCACGGCGGCAGCGCCATGTCGTCCACCTCAGCCGGGTTCCACGCCGACACAATCATGCGTCGCGAGTCGGGATGGTTGCGCAGCTGGTCGAGCACGTTCTGTATCTGGTCGATGGTGCCGCCCTTATAGTCGGGCCACGAACGCCACTGATGGCCGTACACCGGTCCGAGGTCGCCGTTCTCGTCAGCCCATTCGTTCCAGATGCGCACGCCGTGCTCCTGCAGATAGCGCACGTTGGTGTCGCCGCGCAAGAACCACAGCAGTTCGTAGATTATCGACTTGAGGTGTAGCTTCTTCGTTGTGAGCAGCGGGAATCCGTCTGCCATATTGAACCGCATCTGGTTGCCGAACACGCTCTTCGTGCCCGTGCCCGTGCGGTCGGTCTTGGTTGCGCCCTCGGTGAGGATGCGGTTAAGGAGGTTGAGATATTGGTGCATTGAATTATTAATTCTTAATTTTTAATTATTAGTTCCTCCGCTGGCACATGACTGCTTTTGATTCGCCACTCCTGCGGATAAAGATTGTTGGCGCGGTTGCCTATGTTCTTCTCGAAACCTATCGGTCTGCCGCGGTATGTGAGCAGCACGAAGCCGCGCGGCGTGTCGTCGGGCAGCGTTACAGCCTCCTTGCGCAGATAGTTGACGGCGTCGGCATAGCCCAGTTCTACGCGCGGATAGGCGTCGGCGGCGAGTTGACGTGAGAGAGCGAGCGACTGGTCGGGGATGATGTCCTTGCCCTTCTCCGTGCCGAGGCACACGCCTGCGTGCATTATCTTCAGCGCCGTGTCGGCAGCGTCGTACGTGTCAGCCCAGCGCTCCGGCACGGCGAACAGCGCGTCCGTGCGGCGTCTCAGCACGTAGCTCTCCGTCGCATTGAGCGGCACGGCTACGTTGCTCGGTTGCTTTGCGCCAGCCTTTGCGCCCTTGTTGCCGCGGCGCTTCTCCTTCTTCGGCTTCTCCGCCTTCCGGTCGGCGCCGCCCGTCGCAGACAGACAGCCCTCCGACTCGCCATGCTTGCGCAGCACGGCAAGGAACAGACCCTCGCCACGGCTCACACCCGGCAAGAAACGATACACCGGAGCCTCGCCCTTCAGTGCGCGTGTTATGTTCCACTCCGGTTCGACGGGCACATCCACGAAGTCGGCGCCCAACTCCTCGGCTATCCACGCCACGTTATCCTCGTCCTCATGCGCGTTGAACGTGCAGGTAGAGTAGACGAGCAGACCACCCGGTCGCAGACAGTCCCACACGTCGCCGATTATCTCGCGCTGCAGTCGCCAGCAGTTCTCCACGTTCTGCAGGCTCCACTCCTCGCGTGCGCCCTCATCCTTGCGGAACATTCCTTCGCCCGAGCAGGGCACGTCGGCGAGAATGGCGTCGAACAGTATGCGCGCCTTGCGGTAGTCGCGCGGGTAGTTGTTGGTTACGACCACGTCCTCGTGACCGAATTTCTGCAGGTTCTCGCTCAGAATCTGCGCGCGTGTGCGCATCGGTTCGTTAGAGAAAAGCAGCGATCCCTCGGGCAGCGCCGCACGCAGCGCCGTCGACTTGCCGCCGGGCGCCGCACAGAGGTCGAGCATGCGCACCGGCTCGTGTATGAGATGGCGCACCACATGGTCGACGAACATCGACGACGCCTCCTGCACGTAGTACGTACCGGCGTGCAGCAGCGGGTCGAACGTGAAGTTAGGTCTACTCTTCAGGTAGCGTCCTGTCGTCGGACACCACGGCACGCAGCAATCCTTCAGCTCGTCAGCCACGTCGCCCCCGTTCTGTTTGAACGGATTGAGCCTCACGCTTGTCGGTGGGTCGTCGTTGTCGAGCGCCGCTGCGAGCCGATTGTACAGATCGTCGCCGAAGAGCGGACGTATTTGTTGTTCGAAGTCTTGTGGTAGGTTCATTTCTGTCAAGTTCTATATTTTAGAATACAAAAGTACGGATTTTTATCCGTGCAGCCATCGTTAGGGCTTAAAAATATTGAAAAAGGCCGATTCCGTAGTCGAGGCAATGCTTCTCAACAGCGAAATCAGCCTTGCTGCATTTATTCAAACAAATTACCCGTGGCAACCGAATACGACACCTTGCAATGGTTGCAGATGTCTGTTATTGTTGCGCCGCTACCGCTTAGCGAGTAGAAAACGCTTTCGCCAACCAGCACATATTCCCATGTGCGGTTCATTCTGTCAGAAGGTTGCAATGCGTTTATTTTCTTTATCCACTCAACCGTTGCTGTCTGTTTCTGCCGCACATTGCTATCGTTCACCTTATCATCTCCCTTTGTTTCTATCAGATATATTTTCTCTGCTGTAGCCACTATAAAGTCGGGATGATAAGTAGCCATCAAGCCGTCTTTCCTAACATAGAATATAATAGCGAACGAATGCCCCGACTCGTTAATCTTCAGGAACTTCTCAACTTCTGCATCCTTATCAAGGAATTCGATGAATGCTTTTTCCAGTCCTCCTCCATGCGACGGATAACCCAGACGCGGGTAGATGCATTTGCTTACTTCCATCGAGTACGACTCTCTCATCTTGATAGCCTTCAACGAAGAGAAATCAATATGGCTCACCTCTGCATATATCTTAGTCAGACGGTTCTGCATATTATATATAGCCACGGCAAACTGCTCCACGATATGTTTGGTCACGATTCCGTCTTTAGCGAGCAGAATCTTCCAATCGCTACCGCTGAACGGGTTGAACGGAATATTGAAGAGTCGGGTGCGTATATACCAATCCATCACTTGCACCGTTTGCGCTTCGTTTATCTGTATGGTCGGGAAACCCTGTCGGCGGCAATTCTCAAATCGCAGTGTGACCACTCTCAGCAACTTCTGCAAATACTCATTATATCCGTTAGCGTCGAAGAGGTTAGCCGTCACCTTGTACTTTCCGAACGTGGTTTTCGTCAGCGACTCTTGCGACACAAACGTCTCGCCTTCTCTTGCCAGAAACTCACGTAGCTTTGCTAAAGGATACATGGTGAACGGGTGCAGGTCGTCCAAGTCGATTTCCGTATCTTCCAACTCTTCGATAGAGTCATGCAGTATGACTGGCCATTGGAAGTCGTAGTTCTCATAATCTTCACGCAGAGCCACGTTTATTACATCGCCAGTAGCTCCGCCCGTACCCACTTCGCCTTCATCTGTAGCCACAAGGCCCTGTTTCTGCAAGTCGTCGTAGAACTTGATGAACGCCGGATGCTCCACGATAGACAATGTATCGATGTATGTAGTAGGCGGTTGGTGATATTTAAGTACGCGCAGACGGTCTTCGCGCTTCACTTCTTGATAGTCTGGTTCTCGCCACATCAAGCGCAAACCTCTACCCACCAGCTGCTCCAACAGGATAGGAGCCTGCGAAGAGCGTAGCGGCACAAGCACACAGATGTTGTTTACGTCGAAACCTTCGCGAAGCATGAGCACCGAGACCACCACCTTCGGACTTTTATAGCGGTCGATGTCGAAGAGTTTCTTCTTTATTTCCTGCCATTCCTCGTCCTTCACCTCGCCCTGCTTGTTGCTGTCTATGGTTACGATGTCCTCGTTGCCCAATCCTTCCGACTTCAGAAACTCCTCAACGAAGGGCGACACCGTAGTGTCCTGACACACGATGAGCATTTTGGGGTTCTTTTTCTCGTCCTGCTTCACGAACTCCTCCTCAAGTCGCTGCAGCTTGGTAAGTCCGGCACGCAGCATCATGCGTTGTCCTTCGCTCAAGCCCACCACTTTTCCTTGTTCGTCGCGTTCGGCATTGTAGTCGAGGTTCTCCAGTTCGGTGAGTTCCTGCCTACGGTCGAGCAGCAGCAGCTTCACCAGTCCTTGCTTCATCGCCATCGGCAAGTCGAAGTCGACCACGATATGCGGGAAAAAGAGTTTCACCTGCTTCTCTCCTGCGCCCTTTGTGTCGAACGGCGTAGCCGAGAAGTCTACTTGTATGAAGCGAGTGCCTTTGGTAGCACTGATAGCGTTCAATCCTCTTTGCCATTCTACTTCTTCGGTCTCTCCGTTTCGCTTTATCTCATGTATGTGATGCGCCTCGTCGTTGATAACCATCAGGTCTTTCAGTCCGGCAAGGTACTCCAGTTCGTTGCCGCCCAATGCTCTGCGGTCGAGCATACCGAGGTCGTTGCCAGCCGCTTTGCCTGGGCGCACCGGCAACAGCGTGTTCACTATTTCTGTTGGAGTAATAGTGTTTGGGTCGTCATCGTCGTTTTCATCTTCGTCTGCTGTCTGGTTCTCAAAGAGGTGCCAGTTGGTTAGAGCTATCAAGCCTTCACCTGTGGTTTTCTTGCCTATGCCGTCCTCTTTCGTCACCACATTGTTCTGTATGAACGAGAAAACTTCGTCGCGATAGCGCTCCGGTATGAACACATCTTGGTTCAGATAGTAGTCGTTGGTCTGTGGGTCGCGGTGTTCTGCGTCTCGTTTCTTTCTGCCGCAGAAGGCGTCGAGCAGACGGTCGTACACAATAAGTCCGGGCGCTACAATCAGAAACTTCTGTGTGAAGCGTCCGCTCTTCTCGTCTTCGTGGCGTGCGTTCAGCATCTGCCATATCAGCAGGGCGTGCATCACCCATGTCTTGCCCGTGCCCGTAGCCATCTTCACGGCATACTTCGGCATCTGGTATTTGGGTTTGGCGAGCTGTGCCAAGTCTGCATGGTCCATTAGTTCGGGTATGATGTTCTCGTAGGCGTCCATCACGTTTTTCTCTCCCATCACCTCGTGCAGATATATGATGTTTAGTATGGCTTGTCGCTGTCCTTCGTGAAAGTTTTTCTGACGCTGTTCGCAGAAGCCTTCTCCGAACCAGTATTTCAAGAGCGAGGCTGTGGTCGGTGTAACCTTCTCCAGCATCTCTCCGTTCTCCCATGCGGCGTTCACTACATCGGTGAGCCGATGCGCCAGCTCCAATGATATGTTACTCGAATTGATATTCATAATCGCAGTATGTTTTCCGGTTCAACATTTCAGCACTTTACATCCAGTATTACCTGGCTCTCGAATCCGAACACATCCACTGCTTTCACGCATACCTTTCGCTCGTCCTTATGCGGCATCTTTATTCGGGCTGAGTACACGCAATGCAGCGGGTCGCTGTCGTTGTCTACATTCTCGCGGTAGTCTTGCCATGTGCTGCGGAATGTCTCTCCGTCGTAGTCGGGGTCTATGCTCCAGTATTCTACCAGCGAGAGCGGGTCTTGCTCCATCACCTGCTGTAGTTTTTCCTTGTCCTTATCATCCAATGGTATGTTGTCTGGCGAGAGCAGCACATAGTTGTTGAGGCTGATGCTGAGTTCGTCCTCTCCGCTCTCGTTTGTTTTCACTTCCACCGGATTCACCACAAGATATTGCAGCGAAGAGAAGCGCACCGTCTTGTCGGCAATCAGCTTCTTGAAGCCCTTCTTCGAGAGTTTGTCGAGCAGGTCTGGCGGAATCACCAGCACTTCCACATTGCTGTTCTTGTATTTCTCGATGGCTTGCGATATGTCGAAGGCGAAGTTCCAACCAAGCACAATAACCTTATCCCAATCGCCACCGAGCAGCGAAGCCTTTGCTTCTACGGCGCGTCGCACGGTGGCGGCTGTTGTGAGGCGGTTCGGGCTGTCTACCATCACTAGTGTGCGTGTGCCCTTTATGTATCCGAAGTTTCTGTCGCTCACTTGTTCGGGTGTGAACGGTAGCGCACCGAACAAGCCTAATACAACCTGCGAGAGGTCGCCCACTCTGCGTAGCTTCTTGTTGTTGTGGAAGGCTTCTTTCTGATAGTCGCCAATGCTCTGATAGAGGAACGGCTTCACATCCTGATCTATGAAACGCTTGCGCATCACTAAGGCTGCCGGCTTGCCGATGTCGCAGGTAATCCAGCGTCTGCCTAATCGCTCGGCTACAGCTGCGGTGGTGCCGCTGCCCCCGAAGAAGTCGCAGACAAGGTCGCCTTTGTTGGAAGAGGCCTTGATGATACGTTCGAGGAGTTTTTTAGGTTTCTGAGTTGCATAACCCACATTTTCACCAGGATATCGTGATGCTCGTTGAATATCTATCCACCAATCTTCAGGCACTTTTCCGTTCTCATTTAGAACTATTTCTGAAAAATTCATCCCTTCTCTTCCGATAACATTTCTCGTTGCCCTATCCAAACTACCAGCAGCATAAGGAATACGAATATCATCTTTATTGAATACTAATTTTGAATTGTTAGTATACCGAAATATCACGTCGTGTTTTTTGGGAAAATCAGAAGTCACATTAGAAGCAGCAGTATAGCACCAAACTATTTCGTTATGAAAGTTTTCTTTCCCAAATATTTCATCCAACATTATTTTAACATAATGTCCAACGTGCCAATCTATATGTACATAAATGGTTCCTCTTTCAGAAAGTAATTCTTTCATCAAAACTAACCTCGGATATAACATTTTCAGATAAGAGATAGTTCCTTCCTCCCATGTATCAGCATAAGCAAACTGCTCTATAACAGTAGGCTTCTGCTGTAAATTCAATCCTGGCAACGTAACCTTCGTTCTATAATCCGCCTTTGAATCAAACGGCGGGTCAATATAGATTAAGTCGACTTTGCCTCTTAATGAAGGCAATCCTGTCTGCGGGTCTCCGGCAAGCAACGCCTGCATAGTAAGCAGGTTGTCGCCATACACGAGGCGGTTCATCCAAGTGCCGCCATCCAAAGCAGCATTGAAATCGTTCGGGATATTAGGAACCTGTCCACGGAAGAATCCGGAGACATCTTTGCGAGGCAACACCAGCTCATTGGTTTGCAACCCAATGCGTGTGCCACTGCTCAATCGCTCGATGATGCGCTGAGCCTCTTGCCTGCCTTCGCTTGCAATACGAGGCAGTTCTTCAATCAATGATTTTGCCATAGCATTAAAGCCTTTAAATATAGTTTTAATGCGACTGCTTTGTTACTCAGAAAATAAAAGCTAAAACCAAACACCTTTATCAATAGCAACAAAGCCGAACCTCAGGGATGCAGAACGAACAGCCTTATACCATAGAAACGCAGAAACGTGGACGAGTCCACTTATCCTGTGTTCCAAGGTGTTTGGCCTAACCTATACGTCATAGATAAGTTTTACGTCCACGCTATCGCAGACGCTTACTTATTTATTCTATGACGTTGTTCTTCCGCGGCCAAACTTCAGGAACACTTTTCGAATAAACAGCAAACGCTATTATTATAAATCCACAAAAACAGACCTCATCACCCGAAGGCGAATCAATCCAAATGCAAAGGTAGTGTAAAAAAAAGATTTACTTGTATTTTTCTTGAAAAATAATTTGCGTTAGTCACCCTAATGCCATGCAAAGATTATTTAGAAAATTCCTGGGAAAAGACTCATTCTTGAGAAAACGGCTGCTGGCTTACAATTGCACACTTGGTTTTGACGAATGTGAGCTGAAGAATATAGAATCAGACAGCGTCAACTAAAAGCGTTAAACTACATAGCATTGCTCGTTACCCCTGCGTGGGAACCTTATTTTTGCTATGTGGTAATGATGTTTTAGCTATGCGGTAATGATGTGCCCACGCTGCGGTAATCGGACAACCAACGCATGGTTGTGATATAAAAAGCAAACAGGCTGGAGACAAACGCTGTTGTTGCGTTGCCTCCAGCCTATTTTTTATGTAATAAAGAGTCTTGTTTTTTCGCAATGGTATTGCGGATTTTCATAGATTATCCGCAATGGCGTTGCGGATTTTCATAGATTTTCAGCAGCAAGGATACAATTATTCATTGAAACTAACAAGCTTTTTGATATGGTATTTGAAATTTCAATAGGACTTACCCGTATTTTTGCTTAAAGGCTGTGCAAAAGTGGCTTTGGTAGTCACGATTTTCATTTTTTTTGAATTATCGTACGGCGATTTTCAAAATTAGCCGTAGAATATTACCGCTTTCAGTGGTAACTTGTATGATAGCAGCATGATGTTCTTTATTATTTGTGATACAGCACAAATAATAAAGAAAAGTGGTAGAGAGTGAGATTATCTCATAAATAATGTATATCTTTGCCATATTATATAACATATGAATGATATGTTTAACAATGGTAATAACTGCATTTGATAAATATAAAATCACGAGACATGGACAAGTTGAAGGTTGAAAATTTTGGACCGATAGGAAAGGCTGATGTTACATTTGGAGACTTAACGTTTCTTGTTGGTGCCCAGGCTTCGGGAAAGAGCCTGTTTTTAGAATTGTTGAAACTCTTAGTAGATAAAGATGCAATAGTAGAAACATTGAGAAAATATAATTATATCATCAACAAGAATAATGCTTCTTATTTATTGGATGCATTCTTTGGAAATGGTATGGCTGGGGTGTGGACAAAAGATACGAAAATAAATTTTGATGGTTCCGATGCTTCGTTTGCAACTTCTCTGATGAAAAAAAACGTGGAGGGAAAAGAAGAAAAACTGTTCTATATTCCTGCACAAAGAATTTTCAGTATATCGGATGGTCGCCCCAAAGCATTCTCTGAATTTGATCCTACTACTCCTTATGTGTTGCGTCAGTTTAGTGATATTTTACGCGTGTTTATGTCGATAGGGTTGGGAGGAAATACAACTTTGTATCCTATAAAAACTCGTTTGAAGAGTCTACAGAAAAAATCGTTTGACAATTCTATTTTTCATGGCGGAAAAGTTGTTATGGAGAATGAGAATGGACAACGAAAGATGCGTATGCAGGTAGCAGGCATGGATATGCCTTTTATGGCTTGGAGTGCAGGTCAAAAAGAGTTTATGCCTCTATTAATGGGTTTCTATTGTGTGTCTGGTCCTCCAATGCATTTGCTTAATAAGGACCAGTATGATTATATTGTGATTGAAGAACCAGAAATGGGCCTTCATCCGCAAGCCATAATGGCTGTTCTTCTGGAAATTCTCGAATTGGTTCAGATGGGGAAAAAGGTGATTGTGTCAACGCACTCTACTGTACCTTTAGAGTTTGTATGGGCTTTTAATATCTTAAAGGAATCAAAAAGAAAGAACAAAGAAGAAGACTTATTGAAACTGTTTGACGAAAAAGCTAAAGGCAGAGGTATGCTTGATGGCATTTTTGAAAAAACGATAAAAACTTACGCTTTCGAAAGAAAAGAGAATGGTAAGGTAGTAAGCATTGATATTTCATCGCTCAACGCAATGGATGAACAACGCGTTGTAAGCGAATGGGGAGGCTTGTCTTCTTTTGCATCACGAGCTACAGATCTTGTAAGTAATTATTGCAATGAGTAAAAGTAAAAAAACTAAAGAGGCATTAGCGCCAACATGTAACTTTAGAAAGGCTGTTGAGGATACTCCTGACGTTGTTAATGGTTATTGCTTTGGTTTGCAGGCTCTTGAGAATGTAGACAAAAGTGCAGTGACATTAAAGGACAGTCGTAAGGTAGATGGTAGTTTAAATATTGATAAAGAGACGAAACTCTTATATCCTAATGAACCACGATGGGATTATGCCATAGGATATGATGATAAAGTCTTTTTTGTGGAGGTGCATCCTGCCAATACCTCAAACATCTCTGAAATGGCGAAAAAAAAAGAATGGTTGCAAAAATGGCTAACGTCAAAGGCTCCGTCATTGAATAAGCTACCTTCAGGATGTCCAAGATTTTTATGGGCGGCTACGGAGTCTGGTGTACATATTAGTAAGCAAGCATCACATATACGTAAGTTGGCTCAACTTGGGTTTAATCCTAAGAGACCTGTAATAATAGGTTAATTGGGGTTTTCCGTTAAATGCGTATATCCTTAGTTCTTAAATTTTGAGTTTGCCTTGATCCTCAAGTATATCGCGCTCTGCACCGCTCCTCTCGCGGCGAGATACGCCAGGAACGCAATCCACAGCGCATGGTTGTGCCACACGCCGCGCAGCGAGAGATAGACGGCGAAGAAGACCAGCATCGCTACAGCCGTGGCGGCGAACATGCCGCGCGTGTTGGTGGTGCCGATGAACACGCCGTCCCAGATGAACGCCGCCAAGCCGCAGACCGGAATCAGAACAGCCCACGGAGCATAGTCGGCGGCGGCAGCCACGACGTTAGGCTCGTCGGTGAGCAGAGCGAGAAAGCCCGTGCCGCCCACGGCGTAGACGAGCGTGTAGGCGGCGGTGAGCGCTGCGCCCCAAGCGAAGAGGCGGCGCACCGTGCGACCGAACTCCTTGTGGTTGCGCGCGCCGTAGTGCTTGCCGCAGAGCGCCTCGCCGGCGAAGGCGAAGCCGTCCATCACGTATGAGTAGAGCGTGAAGAGCTGCATGAGCAGCGTGTTCACAGCCAGCACCACTGCGCCCTGCGACGCACCGGCTGAGAGGAAGTAGAAGTTGACAGCCACGAGGCACAGCGTGCGCAGGAAGATGTCGCGGTTCACGCCGAAGAAGCGACGCATAGCCGTGCCCTCTACGATGCGCCGCCACTCTACATGACGCAGTATGCGCTTGCCGTAGGTGGCGCTCCAGAGCACTAAGCTGACGAGCAGACCGGCGTATTGCGCCGTGAGTGTGCCCAATGCTATGCCCTCCACCTTCATGCCGAAGGCGTAGACGAACGTGCAGCTGGCTGCGATGTTCACCACGTTCTGCATAATGGAGATGAACATAGGCAGGCGCGTGTTCTGCATGCCGATGTACCAGCCCGTCAGACTGTACAGGCAGAGCATGGCAGGTGCGCCCCAGACGCAGATGCGGAAGTAGTGCCACGCCTCGGCGTTTATCTCCTCCGTGGCGCCGACGAGGGCGAGAGTAGCCGTGCCGAGCGGTCGTTGCAGCAGCAGAATGAACGCCGCCACGCCTATAGCCACGGCGATGGAGCGCGCCAGCGTGGTAGCCACGTCGCCCATGTCGCGCCGTCCGAGCGCCTGCGATGTCATTCCGCTCGTGCCCATGCGCAGAAAGCCGAACACCCAGTAGATGACGTTGAATATCATCGAACCTACAGCCACCGCGCCGATGTACACGGCGTTGCCGAGATGTCCCGAGACAGCCATGTCTACCAGTCCGAGCAGCGGCACGGTGATGTTAGCCACTATCGATGGCAGGGCTATGCGTAGTATGCTTTTGTCTATGTTCTGCATCTTTTATCGTTTTTTCAGTATTTTATGCAAAAATAGTGCAAGTCGAGTGCAATAAAGTTCACTTTAATTGCCGAGGCGCCGCCTATTTTATGCAAAAATAGTGCAAGCCGAGTGCAATAAAGTTTACTTTAATTGCCGAGGCGCCGCCTATTTTATGCAAAAATAGTGCAAGTCGAGTGCAATAAAGTTTACTTTAATTGCCGAGGCGCCGCCTATTTTATGCAAAGTTACGACAAATCTGCGTAATAAATTGTAACTTTGCAGCATGAAAAAGACTTTATTCCTGATTATGATGCTCTGCTGCCACATTGTGGCGGTGGCGCAGATGAGTCGTCGTGCCATAGAGAAGTACTCTACGGAGGCTGTGAAGCAGATAGCCCTGACAGGGCGCACGCCGACTATAGACATTCTCGATTCGCTGGCGAACAACGCCGATGTGAGCATAGAGATGCTCAGCCGAATGGGCGATGCCGACGACGTGCGCCAGCAGCATGCCTGTCTGAAGCTCATCGACGACATCGTGGCGTACAGCCTTAAGCCCACGGGCATGAAGTATGTGGACGTGGTGCGACAGGGACTGAAGAAGGCTATCGACCGCAGCTACGAGCCCGACGTGCAGCAGCACGTGCTCGAGCAGCTGGCTCTTGTGGCTAAGCCCAACGATGTGGCGCATGTGGCTATGTATCTTGAGATAGACCAGCTCGCTCCGACCGTGGCGCAGATGCTCGTGGCTATGCCCGACATCGACGACCGACTGGCGGAGGCTGCCAAGACAAATCCTGCGGTGAAGGAAAAGCTGCTCGCCGTGATCAGCGCACGTCGCGGAAAGGCGGCTTCGGCGTCGTCTACGATTGCTGGCATAGCGCCCACGCAGAAGCAGAAGCCGACGGCTCTGCCGCTCTGGACGGAGAGTCTGCGCCGCGAGGTGGAGAGCATAGCCCGTCAGCCGTCGCCCGTAGCCGACAGTCTTATCATCATGGACAACGCACGCAAGGCGTTGCCCGAACTGCTGCGGCTTGCTGCACGCCGTGAGGGCGCCGACCGCAATGCGGTGTTGGCGCGCTTCCTCGTGCTTGCCGACCATGCTGCGCAGAAGGGCGAGCTGAACGGCACTGAACTCTACCTGCTGCTGCGCGATGCCGATGCTCTTGCGGCTGACGATGTTCTGCGCACGCAGATTGTGGTGGCGATGGGGCACACGCACACCGTGCAGGCGTTCGTCTACATCACGCGCTATTACGGCAAGGAGCAGTATGCCGACGCAATGGCGCTGGCGGTTACGGAGTTTGTGGCGACGCATCCCGAGATGAACCGCGGAAAACTTGTCAACGCCTTGCTCTACAAGGCGAAGCAGTCGTTCATACGCCACTACGACGAGCAGGGCGTGGACGCTTATATCGACCAGGCGCTTGCGGCTATCGACAACTGGCGGGCTGACGGCGCGTTAAATCTCTCGCATACCGAGCAGACAAGCATGGAGAAGCGCGGCTTCTGGGTGATGCACGACGAGCTGACCGACTTCGACATGGTGTTCGACTGGCGTGCGGAGGGTCTGCTCACGCTCAGTCTGCACTCGACGCCGATTCTGAAGTTCGACGCAAAGCGTGGCGTGTGTGTTGAGGGCGAAAACAAATGGCACAAGTTCGAGGCAGTAGGCGAGTGGTCTACGGCGAACGTCAGCGTGAAGGGAAATAAGTTGAGCGTGGCGGTGAACGGCAAGCAGCTGGTGTCTCAGGCGCAGCCGCTTACCATCAATACTCCTGCGTCGGGTTTCACAAAAATACTCGCCGACGACGCAGGAGCCGTAGTCAGACAGTATTGCTTTCGCAAGAAATAAAATGATGGTGTCTATCGTGTTCTCCACAAACGGTCGTCGCGAATCTCGAGCGGCATAGGTATGTTGTCGGTAAAGAGCAGCCCCGTGCCAAGTCCTTGCGGCATGGTTATGTCGTCGTCGTAGACATCCGCGGCGAACTGAGCTATTGCGTTCAGGCCCACGTTGCTCTCCAGTGCACTCGTTATCCACGAACCGATGCCGCGTTCACCAGCGAGTGCAATCCATTCGCGCGATCCGTGCATTCCGCCGTGCAGCGACGGCTTCAGGATGATGTACTGCGGACGGATAGTGTCGAGCAGTTGCTCCTTCACGGCCCGGTCGTTTACGCCGATAAGCTCCTCGTCGAGCGCGATAGGTATCGGCGTAGCCTTGCACAGCGCCGCCATCTCCGCCCACTGGTGCTGGCGAATCGGCTGCTCAATGGAGTGGATGTCGTACTGCGCAAGCTGTTCGAGACGCTGCAGCGCACAGTCGGCAGTGAATCCGCCGTTGGCGTCTACGCGCAGCTCAATCTGTTCTTTCGTGAAAGCGCTGCGTATGTGGCGCACAAGGTCGAGTTCGCGGTCGAAGTCGATGGCGCCAATCTTCAGTTTGACGCATCTGAAGCCGGCACGCATCTTCTCCTCCAAGCGCTGCAACATCTCCTCGTAGTTGCCCATCCACACCAGTCCGTTTATAGGTATGCCTGTCTCGCCACGAGCGAAACTGTTGTCGAACAACACACCTGTGCCGCCACGCTCGAGGTCGAGCAGAGCCGTCTCAAGTCCGAACAGAACCGACGGATACGGACGCAAAGTGTCGTAGCAGATGTCGCCCTGCTGCTCTACGATGCGGCAAAGCTCATGAAGACGCTTCTCATATTCGGGCGAAGCGTCGCAGCTCAGGTCGGGTAGCGGCGCACATTCGCCCACGCCCTGCACACCGGGACGTGCGTCGTCGGTAGCCGTGACGAACCACGACTGGCGCGTGGTGTAAACGCCGCGCGACGTTCTGGCAGGTTGTTTGAAGTGGAGTGTGCGTGGGGTGATGCTAATCTTTATGCTCATGTTCTATGATTTTTAGTTCTTCTTTCTTTTATATAGGGTGTCAAAACTCGCAAGCTACACGCCCCGAAGGGGCAGCACCACATAGCCCAAGGCAGCGCCTTGGGTTAAAAGACACACAAGAACCATACGCCCTGCAAGGGCAAAAGCCTAATTATTAAGGTGTTGCCCTTGCAGGGCGCATTGTTCATTATATACACCATTATACCCATGGCGCTGCCATGGGCTATGTGCTGTTGGGCTTTCAGCCCGCGTTAATTGAGTTTTGACCCTCTCCAGCTATAACCTCGTCCATCTTGATGTCGTGCTCTTCACACTCTATGCTCTCAACAAGCTGAAAGTCGAAGCAGATGCCAATCTTGTAGGCGTCGCCGAGCTGCGGCAGCAGTCGGTCGTAGAAGCCCTTGCCGCGTCCCATGCGGTTGAGTTGGCGGTCGAACGCCACGCCAGGTATCACGGCGAGGTCTATCTGCGCATAGTCGCTGAACACCTCGCCAACGGGTTCCATGATGTTGTAAGCACCTTGTTCGAGACTTTGCGGACCAGTGTAAAGGCGCAGTTCCATAGTGCCTTCGCCCGTGACGCGCGGCAGCAGTACCCGCTTGCCGCTGGCAAGCAGCGCATCGACCAGCGTGTGTGTATACACCTCGTCGGGCAGCGAGTAGTAGAGCATCACGGTGCGGGCGTCCTTCAGTCGCTGGTGGGCGAGCAGACGCATAATTACAGCAAACGACAGTTCGCTGAGCTGCTGGCTCGTGAACTGTCGTTTGCGGTTCTTTATCTCTTTGCGGAGTTCAGATTTTTTCATATTAGCTAAAGTTTGATTTAGTTGAGAGTTGAGAATCGAGAATTGAGAGTTATGATATGAATTATTGTTAGAACATAATGCAAAAAACTCGCTCTTTTGGGTAATCATAACTCTCAACTCTCAACTTTCAACTCTCAATTTACTTCTTAATACCGGGTTTCTTCGGGAACGCAGCATGGTTCTTGAATACGACGAGCGCCCTCTCAATCGTCGGGTCGTCGAGGTTGAGATATGCTGTCCACGCCTCATCGTTCATGATGTTGTAGATGATGCGCGAGTTGATGGACTTCTCGAGCAGCTTGTGCGACTTGCGTATCATCAGGTTGCGGCGCTTCAGTCCGTTCTTGTCGGCGTATGCTGCAAACTTCTCCACCGTGTTCTGCTGCACCAGATACTTCGACATCGCCATCATGTCTCTGAAGGTGTTCAGCTTCGGACGGTTGTTGTCGGTATAGGTGAAGGCGAACTGCAGGATGAGGCCCGACATGGCCGCCTGCTTGTAGTAGCTTGTCATGCCGAGCGTGTCTTCGGGCACGAAGATGTCGGGCGTGATGCCGCCACCGCCGTACACCGTGCGACCGATGCCGGTGTGATAAGCCGGACCCTGATGCTTTATGCTGTCCTGCGAGAAGAACTCGCCGTGCTCATATCGCGTTACGATGTCGCTCTCGTAGTCCTTGGTGTCGCCCGCCGTGAACGGCTTCTGTATGCAACGACCCGATGGGGTGTAGTAGCGTGCGATGGTGAGGCGTATCATAGAGCCGTCGGGGAAGCCAAGCTGCTGCTGAACAAGACCCTTGCCGAACGAACGGCGACCGATGATGGTGCCGCGGTCGTTGTCCTGTATGGCTCCGGCGAAGATCTCGGATGCAGACGCCGAGCCCTCGTTGATAAGCACGCAGAGCGGCAACTTCTGATAAGAGCCGTGACCGTCGGAACGGAAGTCCTGACGCGGCGACTTGCGGCCCTCCATATACACTATGAGCTTGTTCTTCGGCAAGAACTCGTTAGCCATCTGCACAGCAGAGTTCATGTATCCGCCCGTATTGTCGCGCAAGTCGATGACCAGGTTCTGGAAGCCTTCCTGCGAGAGTTGAGCCAGCGCGATGAGCATCTCGGGATAAGTAGTCTCGCCGAAGCTTCTCACCTTTATATAGCCCGTGTTCTCGTCGAGCATATATGCCGCAGTGATGCTCTTCTGCGGTATGTCGCCACGTGTGATGGTGAAGTATTTCACGGCTTTCTGTCCGTAGCGCACCACGCCGAGCTTCACCTTCGTGTCCTTCGGGCCCTTCAGTCGGCGCATAGCCTCCTCGTTGGTCACTATCTTGCCCACGAACGGTTTGCCGTCGACGCTCACAATCTTGTCGCCGGCGATGATGCCAGCGCGCTGAGCCGGTCCGTTCTTCACCACGTTCTGCACGCGGATGGTGTCTTGGCGTATGGTGAACTCGATGCCCACGCCCGAGAACGAACCCTTCAGGTCGTCGGCCACAGCCTGCGCATCCTTAGCCGAGATATAGACGGAGTGGGGGTCGAGGTCGGCAAGTATCTGCGGAATGGCGATGTCGACGAGCGAGTCGATGTCCACCTTGTCAACATACTGGTCGTTGATGATGTGCAGCAGGTTCGAGAGTCGGTTCGAACCCGAGTTGATGATATTCAGTCGGTTGCCAGAGAAATGGTTCGCGTAGAACGTGCCAATGAGTATGCCCACTATCACGCAGAGAGCCATTATCAACGGCATGAACCTATTCGGTTTCTTTGTGTTCATAATCGTCTGGATTTAGATATATTACTTCTATGTTAGCGCGTCGCAGCAGGTCGATGCCGTCGTTCAGACGGTACTGCTCGGCGTATATCACGCGTTTTATGCCAGCCTGTATGATGAGCTTCGAGCACTCGATGCAGGGCGCTGCCGTAACGTAGAGCGTAGCGCCGTCGCTGTTGTTGGAGCTGCGTGCCAGCTTGGTGATGGCGTTCGCCTCGGCGTGCAGCACGTAGGGCTTCGTGGTGTCGGTAGCGTCCTCGCAGACGTTCTCGAACCCGCTCGGTGTGCCGTTGTAGCCGTCGCTGATGATCATCTTCTCCTTCACGACCAGTGCGCCCACCTTGCGGCGCTGGCAGTAGCTGTTCTCTGCCCAGATGCGCGCCATGCGCAGATAGCGCAGGTCGAGCTTAAGCTGCTTGCTCTCTTTTGTTTCGTTTGTTGGCATATCGTTGTTGTTTTTATTCTTCATCGTAGCGAAGGTGGAAGCCTCCGCTAAGAAAACTCTATTTCTTTATTCCGTTGCGCTCGAGCAGAGCGTCGATAGTAGGCTCCTGTCCGCGGAAACGCTTGTAGAGCGTCATCGGATGCTCGGTGCCACCCTTCGAGAGGATATTGTCGCGGAAGCTCTGCGCTGTTTTATGGTCGAAGATGCCGTTCTTCTTGAACACGCTGAACGCGTCGGCGTCGAGCACCTCAGCCCACTTGTAGCTGTAGTAGCCAGCAGCATATCCGCCCGCCATGATGTGCGAGAACTGCGTTGTCATGCACGTGTCTGGCAACTGCTTCGTAACCATCGCCTTCTCCCACGCCTTCTTCTCGAACGGAATGATGTCGGCTGTGAACTCCTCCTTCTTCGTATAGTAAGCCATATCGAGCAGACCGAAGCTCACCTGGCGTAGACAGGCGTAAGCCGCCATGAAATTGCGCGAACGCACGATGCGCTCAATGAGGTCGTCGGGCATCGGTTCGCCCGTCTTGTAGTGGAAGGCGAAGGTGCGCAGGAATTCCTTCTCAACCGAGTAGTTCTCCATGAACTGCGAGGGCAGCTCAACGAAGTCCCACCATACGTTGGTGCCGCTCAGACTCTCGAAGCGTGTATTGGCAAACATGCCGTGCAGCGAGTGACCGAACTCGTGCAGGAAGGTCTCCACCTCGCCCAGCGTGAGCAGCGCCGGCTTCTCGTCGGTAGGCTTTGTGAGGTTCATCACCACGCTCACGTGCGGACGAACGTTCACACCCTTGCGGTCTATCCACTGACCCTGAAACTCTGTCATCCAGGCTCCGCCTTGTTTGCCCTTGCGCGGATGGAAGTCGGCGTAGAACACGGCAAGGAACGAACCGTCCTTGTCGAACACCTCGTAAGCCTTCACGTCGGGATGGTACACCTGAATGTCCGTGCTCTCCTTGAACGTGATGCCGTAGAGGCGCGTAGCCAAGCCGAACACGCCGTCGATAACCTTCGACAGTTCGAAGTAGGGGCGTAGCATCTCGGCGTCGAGATTGTACTCGCGCATCTGCAGCTTGTGCGAGTAGAAGCTGAAGTCCCACGGCTCCATCACGAAGTCGTCGCCCTCGGTCTGCTTTGCCTCGCGTTCCAGCGCCTTCACCTCCTCAACGGCTGTAGGCTTGTATGCGTCGATGAGGTCGTTGAGCAGCTTGTACACGTTCTCGGCGTTAGACGCCATGCGATGCACGAGCACGTAGTCGGCGTATGTCTCGAAGCCCAGCAGCTGCGCTATCTCGCGGCGCAGGTTGACGAGTCGCTTGCATATCTCGAGGTTGTTCTCTGTGTTGTCGTGTGTGCCCTCGGTGTTGCGTGCCATGTAGAGCTGGCGGCGCAGCTCGCGCTGAGTGGAGTAGGTCATGAACGGCGAGTAGCTCGGATAGTCGAGCGTGAAGAGCCATCCCTCCTTCTCTGCCTCCTTAGCAGCGAGAGCCGCCGCTTCGCGTGCCGTTTCGGGCAGTCCGTCGAGCTGTGCTTCGTCTGTAATGTGCAGCGTGAACGCCTTGTTCTCCTTCAGCAGGTTCTGCGAGAACTGCAGCGAGAGCAGACTTGCCTCCTCCGTGAGGTTGCGCAGGCGCTCCTTTCCCTCGTCGTCGAGCAGCGCACCGCTGCGCACAAAACCATCGTAGCAGTTATCGAGCAGCATCTGCTCCTCGGCGGTCAGTTCGCGATGGTTCTCGTATACGTACTTGATGCGCTCGAAGAGGCGCTTGTTAAGCTTCACGTCGTTGGCGTGCTTTGTGAGTATCGGACTCATCTTCTGCGCCAAAGCATCCAGTTCGTCGCAAGTCTCGGCGCTGAGCATGCACGAGAACACGGTAGACACGCGTGAGAGCAAGTCGTAGTAGTTCTCGCCGTTCTCGTTGTCTACACGCACAATGGTGTTCTCGAAAGTAGGGGTTTCGGGGGCGTTCACGAGCTTCTCTATCTCCTCGTCGTCGCGGCGTATGCCTTCGAGGAAAGCCTCCTCGTAGTCGCCTATCTCAATGCGATTGAACGGAACTGTGTCGTGCGGGGTGTTATAAGGTTCAAAAAACGGATTCTTACGCTCCGTTTGTGCTGCGTTATTCTCCAACATACTAATTTCAAAAAATGTGTGATATATCACTGCAAATTTACAGAAAATATCACAGATGCGTTCCGTCCTTGGGGTTTTTAACTTATATTATAATCGTATGTGTATATTAAAATCGCGCGTTCATTTCATAGTGTGAAGAAATAGCTGTAAATTTGTAGATTGAAAATCAAAATAATGATAATGAAACGATTACTATTTATTTTTACAGCATTAGTCATGTTTGTTACAAGCATGTCGGCAGCCGAGAAACTGTCGATAAAGGACATTACAAGCGGTAAGTTTGCGGCGAAGACCGTGAACGGTATCAACCCTATAGAAGGCACCGACACCTATGCGCGCATCAGCGACGACGGCAAGCGTGTGGAGAGCTATTCGTTCAAGACGGGCAAGAAGATTGCCACGCTCTTCGACGTAGACAACACGATGGGCAAGAAGATAAAGGACTTCGACGGATACATCCTCTCACCCGACGGCACACGTATGCTCATACAGACCGAGACTGAGCGCATCTACCGCCGCTCGTTCCGCGCTACGTACTACATATACACCATCGCTTCGCACAAGCTGGCGCGCCTTTCGGACGGCGACAAGCAGCAGGTGCCGGTGTGGTCGAACGACGGACTGCAGGTGGCGTTCGTGCGCGACAATAATATCTTCCTCGTGAAGCTGCTCTATGACAACGCAGAGATTCAGGTGACGAAGGACGGCAAGCGCAACGAGGTTATCAACGGCTTGCCCGACTGGGTGAACGAGGAGGAGTTCGGCTTCAATCGTGCGCTCACGTTCAACGCCGACGGCACTATGATTTGCTGGCTGCGCTATGACGAGCAACGTGTGAAGACCTACTCGCTGCAGATGTACAAGGGCTTGAAGCCCGAGAAGATGGAGAACGACATCTACCCCGGCTATTACGAGTACAAGTACCCCAAGGCGGGCGAGGACAACAGTCTCGTGTCGGCTTGGAGCTACGACATCAAGTCGCACAAGATTTCGAAGCTTGAGGTGCCGCTCGACGCCGACGGCTACATGCCGCGCATCAAGGCTACTGTAGACCCGGCGCGTGTGGTGGTATACACCATGAACCGCCATCAGGACGAGCTCTGCCTCTACGGCGTGAACCCGCGTAGCACCGTTGCGCAGCTCATCGTGAAGGAGTCGGTGCCCAAGTATGTTAAGGAGGAAGCCATGGAGGGCGTGAAGTTCATCGGCAACAACATTCTTCTGCCGAGCGACCGCTCGGGCTACATGAAGCTCTACGTTTACAACATGAATGGTCAGTTGTTGCGCACTATCGGCGAGGGCAACTACGATATCACCGAGGTGTACGGCTACGACGCCAAGACGGGCGACGTCTACTATCAGGCGGCTGCGCTCGGAGCGGCAGACCGTCAGGTGTTTGTGGCGCACAAGAACGGCAAGACCGAGCGACTCACCAATCAGAAGGGATGGAACTCGGCTCTCTTCTCGGGCGACTACCAGTACTTCATCAACACATGGAGCGACTACAACACACCTTATATATATACTACTCGCACTCGTGAGGGCAAGGTAATCTCTACGCTTCAGGACAATGCTGCGCTGAAAAAGCTCGCTGCTGAGTACGGATTCTGCAAGCGCGAACCGTTCGAGTTCACCACTTCGGAAGGCGTGAAGCTGAACGGATGGATTCTGAAGCCGCAGAACTTCGACCCGTCAAAGCGCTATCCTGTCATCATGCACCAGTACAGCGGACCGGGCAGCCAGATGGTGAAGGACGAATGGAGCGCAGGCTCGATGGGCTCGGGCGGTGCGTTCGACTCTTATCTGGCGCAGCAGGGCTTCATCTGCGTATGCGTTGACGGACGCGGAACGGGCGGACGCGGTTCTGAGTTCGAGAAGTGTACATATCTGAACATCGGCGACCTCGAGTCGAAAGACCAGGTTGAGGCTGCCATCTATCTCGGCACGCTGCCCTACGTAGACAAAAACCGCATCGGAATCTGGGGCTGGAGCTACGGCGGATTCAACACGCTGATGAGTATGTCGGAGGGTCGCGGCGTGTTCCGCGCAGGTGTGGCTATCGCGCCGCCTACCAACTGGAAGTTCTACGACTCGGTTTACACCGAGCGCTACATGCGCACACCGAAGGAGAACCCTGACGGATATGCCACCAACCCGATTGAACGTGCCTCTAAGCTGCACGGCGCTCTGCTCATCTGTCACGGCACAGCCGACGATAACGTGCATCCGCAGAACGCATACGAGTATTCGGAGGCTCTCGTACAGGCTGACAAAGACTTCCGCGAACTCTACTACACCAACCGCAACCACAGCATCTACGGAGGCAACACACGCAACCACTTGCTCAGACAGGTGGCGCAGTTCTTCCAGACCGAACTTCGATAATTCTGATTATAGTTGAGAATTTAGAATTGAGAGTTATGGTATGCAATATTGCTAAATATTATGCTATTAAAGTATATCAATAAAGGTAATCATAACTCTCAATTTTCAATTCTCAACTTTCAATTTTCAACTCTCATTTTTAACTTACTTGTAAGTCACTTTTTTTAATAACCTATCAATAATGAACTTTAACCCAAATCGGTCATTAGAAAAAGTTTCTTGTCATTTTCTAATGACCGATTTGGGATCAACTACGCTCTCGGTGCAGAGAACTCGGTAGGCGAGGGTCCGCGCGCAATGTCGCCGGGCATCATCGTGGGCAAGCCGTACGACTTGCCGTTCGAGGAGCACTTCAAGGGCGGCAGACTCGACAACAGCATGTGGTTTATCGAGGAGAAGGGTAGCGAGGAGTCTACATTCAGCCTTATGCAGGGCTTCTCTGCTGATGGCGACGGTGGCTGCGCCGGCTATGTATCGGCTTCTGCCAAGGATGCTGCGCTGCTCGGTTCGAGTAAGATTTCGCTCAAGGGCGCCGCAAACCCGACGCTCGTGTTCTCTACGAAGTCTACACTGGCTGACGCCAATGGCAAGGTGGTGGTTTACATACGCAAGCCCGACCTCTCTGAGAAGCAGCTCTGCGTTGTCGACTACAGCAAGCTCGACAATTCTGCCAAGGTTTGGCGCACAACGTCTGTAACATACCTGCTGAATATACTTCTCTGCCTTACGTGATGTTCACTTTCGTCACTTCGGCTGCAGAAGGCGAGAGCGTTTACTTCGACGTCTTCACCGTAGACGGCAAGCGCATCGCCAAGGGCGTTAAATCGCTCGACGGCATCGCTCGCGGCTTCTACATCGTGAACGGAAAGAAGGTGGTTCGCAAGTAAAGCCCCTCCCAACCCTCCCCGTCGGGGAGGGCTTAGTTAGCCTTCCTTTTCGGCTTATGAAGGCTTAAAGAGGCTTAGAAAGGCTTCTTCCTCGGCTTGGTTTGCCTTCTTCCTCGGCTTAGAAAGGCTTAAAGAGGCTTAGAAAGGCTTATTGAAAAAAGTGCTTGAAGCCATCAATGGCTCAAAGCGGCTTAGAAAGGCATAGTAAGGCTTAAAAACAAAAAAACACGAGTTGGAAAATCTTTCCAGCTCGTGTTTTTTTGTTTCAACTAAAGCGGTTAGCTTCTGCTCACTTGGAATCCGTCCTTGCACAGGCTCATCTCTACGAAGCGTGCCTTGTCGTTCGGTCGGTTCTCGTTGAGAATGCTGCGTATGCGTGCAGCTGCTTCCACGTCCTTAGCCACCATGTATAGGTAGCCGCCGCCACCTGCGCCAGGCAGTTTGTAGCCGAGGCAGAGGTCGTCTATGAGTCTTGTGAGTGCTTCTACGGCAGGCGGATTGGTGCCGGCGTCGAGCAGTTGGTTCTGCTGCCATGTCTTGCCGACGAGACGTCCCATGCGTTCGAAGTCGAGGCGCTGTATTGCGTCGAACATCTCAAGAGCGTGCGCTTTCATTTCGCGCAACTGCAGCAGTTCGTCGTGCTCGTTGAGGAACATGCGGCGCACAATCTCGGCGAGGATAGTCTTTGCCGTGCGCGTGATGCCTGTATAATATAATAGGTGACATTCGCGGTAGTCGGGCTGCTGGAAGAGATCGCCGGGCAGATAGCGCACATCCGGACTCTGACCGAATCCGCGCTCTGTCTGCAGCAGCTTTATGCCAGGCAGAAGTCCACCGTACTGGTCTTGCCAGCCGCCGCCGGTGGTGAGCAGCTGTTCGAGAACGAGTGTGCGGTGGCCAATCTCGGTCTTGTCCCATCCGAGTCCGCAGAAGTCGCTGAGCGCTCCGAGCACCGTCGACGCAAGCAGCGAACTGGTGCCGAGTCCGCTTCCGGCAGGTATCGCTGAGAGTAGCGTCACCTCGATGCCGCAACCGAACGCACGCAACTGCTCCTCGAGTGTGCGATAGCTGTCCTTGCAGAAGCGCGGCAGGAATCCGGCGAGCGAGAGTGCTGCCTTCGGTATTGAGAACGGCGAGCCTACCTTGTTGTATGCCGACAGTTCGTCGTATGTGGTGATAATCTCAGATGCACCGAGGTCGATACTTCTGAGTATGATGTGCGGTTCGGCGCAGGGCTTCACGTAAGTCTGCAATGGCGGTTGTCCGTTGAGGTTGATGGCGAGGTTCACCACGTTGCCGCCCTCCATGAGGCAGAACGGCGGTGTGTCGGTCCATCCGCCGGCTATGTCGATGCGCACCGGCGAACGGCCCCATACAATCTGGTCGGCGTATACCGACAGGTGCGGGCGCTGCTTCACGCGCAACGCCTCTGTGGTGAGTCCTTCGCGGAGCAGTGAGAACGCTTCTGCCTCGAATTTCTTTGCATTATTGGCGCTATGTGCGTTGCCTCCTGAACGCAGACGCTCAGCTTCTGAGCGGAACATGGCGTCGCAGGTGCGCGTCAGAAGCGGTGCCTGCTCGGGCAGGGCGTCGGGCAATGGCACGTTGTGCTTGCCGTACTCGCGTGCTACGGTCTGCAGGTCGCTCTGGTAGAACACGCTGTGCTGCCAGTTCTTCGCAATCATCGGCAGGTTTTTCATGCGGAACTTGGTGCGTTGCTCCACAAGACGGCGCAGGTTGGCTTCGGCGCTTATCTCGTCGGCGCTCATGCGCTGTGCCTTCTCCCATATAGCCTTGCCCTCTGCCAGTGTGCTCTCGCCGAGCATCCAGCGCAGCACGATGCCCATGTCGTCGGTGTTGTCCACAACTGGGAAGATGCGTGCTGCCTGCAGGTCGTGGCGACCTTCTATCGCGTTGATGTCAATGCCGCGCTCGGCTGCCCACTCGGCGAACGGACGGCCGAGGTATTCTACGTCTGTCAGGTCGCCGCGGAACTTGTCGTTGAAGCCGTACGGACGCACAGCCCAGCTGTCTGTGCCTACAGGCACTACGTCTACGCACTGGCCCTCGGCGAGCGTCAGCGTCCAGTCGTTCTCCGGCACGCCGGTCACGATGTTGTCTTGCGTCAGCGTCCAGTTCTCGCCTACGTATGCGTTCTCCACCCACTCGTTGCGGTTCTGCTGTGTCCACTTGGGCTTCAGCTCTGTGTTCTGCACGAAGATAGACGGATGGGGCTTGCGGTCGTGGTGCATAATCTCGCGCTGGTCGTTCACGATGTTCTGTATGGCGAGCATCGACGAGAGCAGCTCGTGCGATGTGCCGAAATGGTAGAACTCGCCGCCCGGCAGCGGCAGTATCACGGTCTTCAGCGCGTTCACTGCCTCGTCCTTCACGCCCGGCTCGTAGCCGAGAGCGCAGCCGAACTCGCCGTACATGTCGTAGTTCACCACCTCGTCCTTGGCTATGTCGGTTCCGTTTGTAGAACGCTGCATGAGCACCTTCACGGCGCGGTCTGAGAGAATCCATACGCCGATATCTGTTAGGTAGAAATGGTCGGTGAGCAGCGCCGAGAGCGTCTCCACCGAAGGCTTCTGAAGCATGCATTTCAGTTCGGTGGGCTTCTCGCGGGTGCTTACGAACACGCCGTGGTCCTTCGCAATCTCGGGGCCAAGCCACAGGCCGTAGCATACGATGTCTGCGTCCTCGGGTATCGGCTGCAGCGGTTCTGTGGAGCGTATGTACACGTCGCCGCTCACTATCATCGTGTTCAGACCGCGCGGGGTGATGTCCATGATGCGCTGGTAGAGCGGCACCTGCAGCGACAGCAGGTTCTGGTTCAGACTCTGTCCGCGCTCCCAGCGGAACACCGGCAGCGGCGTGAGTATCTTGCCCGACGGAGCGTAAGACGGCAGACGTCTGCTCTGTCCGCCGGCGTGCAGCAGCAGTCGCTTGTCGGCTGCCAGCCATTCGTCGAAGCTCGCAGCGTCGGCGTTCTGAGCTTTATTGTCCTCGTAAGCTGCGCGCAGCAGCCATGTTGTGCCGCCGCCCGAACCGAGTTTCTTGCCCACAGGGTCGTTAGTACAGAACCACTCGCTCTGCGGCAGTTCGGTTATGTCGTGAAAACTGCCCACAAGATTTGGGGGCAACGATAAAAGTTTCTTCATTTGCTGTCTGTATTTTGTGTTAAGTATTTATATATATAATAAGGTGTGTGTTGAGATGGTGAGATGTTGAAATTTGCATATGTCACCATCTCACCATCTCACCACCTCACCATCTCACCACCTCACCATCTCACCATCTCACCATCTCACCATCTACTCGTACAGATAGAACATGCGTTCCATCATTTGCCACTTCTCGTCGCTTGTGGCGTCTGCCGAGCAGTTCTGGAACTCAGCTACATGCTTCTCCCATTCCTCCTGACGGGGCAGGGTAGCGAGGCGCTTCATAGCCGTATCCCAATCGAAGTCTACCGGCGCATCCACTATCATTACCAGTCGGTTGCCCAAGATGTATATCTCCATCTCAAGAATACCCACCGTCTTGATGCCTTCCTTTATCTCATCCCAGAAATGCTCCCTGTCGTGAGCCTCGCGGTATTTGCGAATCAGTTCGCTGTCGTCCTTCAAGTCCATGGTCTGCACGAAACGCTTTGTCGGCACACCATACTTCTTACTCTTATATCCTTCTGTCATAACGATACAATTAGTGAATACATGTCTTTATCCTACAAAGTTACTGAAACAATTGAACAAAACAATAAAAATGCGCAAAATTGTGTCCCGAAAGTAGTTGTTTGGATATTTAATTGTAACTTTGCAAAACTATTCTTAATGCCAAGTGTTTGATAAAACAAAATTAAAAAATGTGGTTCAATTTTTTTAAGGAAATTATCTTGTGGCTTGCCGATCTCGATGCCCGTCTTTTGCTAATCGTCAACGGTGCGCACAGCCCTTTCTTCGATGCCGTAATGTGGTGTATCAGTGGGCGTTGGATATGGGTGCCGTTCTACATAGTGCTCACGTATATGCTCTTCCGTCGTTTCTCGTGGAAACGCGCAACGCTATGTCTCCTCACCATCGGATTGATAATACTCGCAGCCGACCAGACTTGCGCCTCTCTCATTCGTCCCGAAGTGTGCCGTCTGCGTCCTGCCAATCTCAATAATCCGTTGTCGCATTTGGTGCATGTCGTCAACGGCTATCGCGGAGGCAGATACGGATTCCCCTCATGCCATGCAGCCAACACCTTTGCTCTCGCTATGTTCATGTCGCTCGTCTTCCGCAACAAGCGGTTCACGATTATGATGTTCTCCTGGGCTATAGTAGTGAGCTATTCGCGAATGTATCTCGGCGTACATTACTTCGGCGACCTTTTCTGCGGAGCCAGCGTCGGCTCGCTCTTCGCCGTCCTCTTCTATTCGCTCCTGAAGTTTCTCTGCGATAAGCTGAAGATATAGCCCATTCTCCAATCCCCTCATGTCTTGAACATTCTATCCAATCATAGTAAGGTATGGCGCTCGCCATACCTTTTTTCATGCCTTAACCGCAGCTTTTGTCCTTTGGTGGCGTCCGCCGTCCGATCAGATTCCGTCCGCCGTCCGATCGGATTCCGTCCGCCGTCCGATCAGATTCCGTCCGCCGTCCGATTGGACATCGTACGCCATCCCCCTTAGTAGCGGAGGTCTCCGGCCTCCGCAGCACCACATCGAGTGCAAATAAAATAGCGCAGTTGGCAATGCAAATGTAGGAGGCTACGGCATTCCTACAGCTGATTTTAGCATCGTCTGTTGCTATTTTTAGCATAGTCGGGTGTTTTTCTTTACATCCTCTACTGCAAATCCTCCCGCTTTCTGCTGCGAAGGCCGAAGATCTCCGCTACTATTTCCCCTCACTCGCGTATAATATTATAATGTGTACGCCCACAATTATGCGCTTCAATTGTAAATTTCTGTTAAAATCAGGCTAAAAATCCAACTTTTTTCTGCAAAAGTTTTGGAGGTTTGCAAAAAAGCTATACCTTTGCATCCGCTTTCGAGAAGCAACGATATCTCAAGCAAATGTGAGAGAGATGAAGCGAAACAGGAAGCGAATAAAGAAAGAGTTCTTTGAAAAGATTTACATAAGACAGAAGTAGTACAAGAAGCGAGAATGATGAAACGATCATTCTTGGGTAGAAGAAAAACGAACCGTCAAGTTTGTTTGACTTTAAACTATAATTTGGAAGCTCGTTCTGAACAGATACAAACAAATGCTACTCCGCAACGGCTTAGAGAGGCCTATGAAGGCTTAGAAAGGCTTAGTTAAAGAATAGCAGTAAAAGATATTTTACAATGTAGAGTTTGATCCTGGCTCAGGATGAACGCTAGCTACAGGCTTAACACATGCAAGT
>OGXY01000128.1_pt1 | contig 74838 bp, 66 predicted proteins | sample 1576411 | NCBI WGS metagenome assembly OGXY01 (sample SAMEA3541498, study PRJEB24748) | human gut metagenome | biome: human gut; feature: human-associated habitat; material: faeces | place: China | collected 2012 | reverse complement strand
AAGAAGAAGATATTCGCGAAGTAGCAGATATCATTGCTGATGTTATCGAAAATCGTGAAGATAGCGCTGTTATTGAAGCAGCAAAAGCAAAAGTTCAAGCTATTTGTAAGAAATTCCCATTATATGGAGCTTAAAAATATTGATTTGTCAGTTAGACAATTAAGTATATAAAAACATCAAATTTTAGTGTCGGTAATAATTACAAGGAGGGAATGTATATGGATTTATTAAAAACACCATTATATGAAGAACATCTTAAATGTCATGGTAAAATGGTGGAATTTGCAGGGTACAGTTTGCCTGTTCAATATGCTACAGGAGTAATTAAAGAACATTTAGCAGTGCGTACAGCTTGTGGCTTATTTGATGTATCACATATGGGCGAAATAATTTGTGAAGGTGAAGATGCTCTAGCAAATATAAATATGTTATTATCCAATAATTATACAGATTTAGATATTAATTATGCTCGCTATAGCCCAATGTGCAACGAACAAGGTGGCGTAGTTGATGATTTGATCGTATATAAACAGCATGAACATAAATATTTTATTGTAGTTAATGCTGCTAATAAAGATAAAGATTTTGCATGGATGAAAGCACATGCTTTTGGTGATGTAAAATTTAGTGATGTTTCAGCAGATTATGCTCAGTTAGCATTACAAGGTCCAAAAAGTGAACATATTTTAGCTCAAGTTACTGATGAAAAAAATATTCCACAAAAATATTACACTTGTATTTTTGACGCTAAGATTGATGATATTGATTGCATTATTTCTCGCACAGGATATACAGGCGAAGATGGCTTTGAAATTTATGTAGCTAGTAAATATGCTCCAGCTATTTGGAATTTATTATTGGAAAATGGCAAAGAAGATGGCTTAATCCCTTGTGGTTTAGGTGCAAGAGATACTTTGCGTTTAGAAGCTGCAATGCCACTTTATGGTCATGAAATGAATGATGAAATTTCTCCAAAAGAAGCAGGCTTAGGCATTTTTGTAAAAATGGATAAACCAGACTTTATCGGTAAGAGTGCATTAGAACAAAAAGGTGCACCAACTAGACGTCGTGTAGGCTTGAAAGTTACAGGAAAAGGAATTATTAGAGAAGCACAAGATGTTTATATTGATGGAGAAAAAATCGGTGTTACTACATCAGGTACACATTGTCCATATTTAAAACAGGCAGTGGCTTTAGCTATTGTAGATGTAGCACATAAAGATGTAGGTACAAAAGTACAAGTTGATGTACGTGGTCGTATGGTTGAAGCGGAAATCGTTAAATTACCATTTTATAAAAGAAGTAAATAAAGAAAAATAAATTTATAAATTTTTAGGAGGAATAAATTATGAACTTTCCAGAAGAATTATTATATGTAAAATCTCATGAATGGGTACAAAAACAAGAAGATGGAACTTATTTAATCGGTATTACAGATTATGCTCAAGATGCACTCGGTGATTTAGTTTTTGTTAATTTACCAGAAGAAGGCGATGAAGTAGTTAAAGGTGAAACTTTTGCTGATGTAGAGTCTGTAAAAGCTGTATCTGATGTATTCTCTCCTGTTAGTGCTACTATTGAAGCAGTTAATGAAGAATTAGCTGATGACCCAGCACTTATTAATAGTGATCCTTATGGTGCATGGTTTATTAAAGTTAGCAATTTAACTGACCATGAAGATTTATTAAGTGCCAAAGAATATGAAGAATATGTACAAACTCTCGATTAAATAATTATTGAGGTGATTTTATGGGAACATATGTAGTCAATAGTAAAAAAGAACAGCAGGAATTATTAACTAGATGTGGTCTTAATTCTTTCGTGGATTTATATAAAGATATTCCCGAAGAAGTATTATTGAAAGATGGCTTGAATTTACCAAAAGGCTTAGCTGAACTTGAAGTTAAAAGAAAATTTGAAGATTTAGCTGATAAAAATAAAGTTTATAAATATATATTCCGCGGAGCTGGTGCGTATAATCATTACATTCCATCAGTGGTAAAAGCTATTGCAAGTAAAGAAGAATTTGTAACAGCATATACACCATATCAGGCGGAAATAAGTCAGGGAATATTACAGGCTATATTTGAATTTCAGACTATGATTTGTGAATTAACTGGTATGCAAATAGCAAATGCTTCTGTTTATGATGGAGCAACGGCAGCAGCAGAAGCAACAGCTATGTGTTATGAACGCAAAAAAGCTAATACTGTTTATGTATCAGCAACTACTAATCCGCAAGTGATAGAAGTTATTAAAACGTATAGTTTTGGTCATGATATAAAAGTTGAATTAGTGCCAGAAAAAAATGGCGTTACTGATATCGAAGCATTAAAAACAATGATAGATAATGAAGCTAGTTGTTTTTATGTGCAACAACCAAATTATCTTGGTAATATTGAAGACCTTGTAGCACTTGGTGAAGTAGTGCATAAGGTAAAAGCAAAATATATTGTAGGAGCTAATCCAATAGCTTTGGCAGTATTGCAAACTCCAGCACAAGCAGGTGCTGATATTGTAGTAGGAGAAGCTCAACCACTTGGTTTACCACTTGGTTTTGGCGGCCCATATTTAGGATTTATGGCGACTACTGATAAAATGATGCGCAAATTGCCAGGCAGATTAGTTGGTCAAACTGTTGATGTTGATGGAAAAAGAGCTTTCGTACTTACATTGCAGGCAAGAGAACAACATATTCGCAGAGAAAAAGCTAGTTCTAATATCTGTTCTAATCAGCAGTGGTGTGCATTAGTAGCTTCAATTTATCTTGCAACTATGGGTGCTAAAGGTTTAGTTGAAGTTGCAGAACAATCAGTAGCTAAAGCTCATTATTTAGCAGAAGAATTATCAAAAGCAGGTTTGACTTTAAAATATCAGCAACCATATTTCCATGAATTTGTTACTGTTTCTGCTAAAAATACACAAGATATTATGGATAAATTAGCTCAAAATAATATTTTAGGTGGATTGCCACTAAATGAACGAGAAATATTATGGTGTGCTACAGAAATGAATACTAAAGAAGAAATTGATAAATTAGTTGAATTAGTAAAGGTGGTGTAGATATGAATTTAATTTTTGAACAAAGTACACAAAATCATCAATGTAGTATTTTACCGCCTTGTGATGTTCCCAAAGTAGAATTGCCTATAAAACGTCAAGAGAGTTTGAATTTACCAGAGCTATCTGAAAATGAAATCAGTCGTCATTATACGCAATTAGCAGAAAATGTGCATGGTGTAAATAATGGTTTTTATCCTTTAGGTTCTTGCACTATGAAATACAATCCTAAAATTGATGAAGAAGTAGCAAGTTTCAAAGGTTTTACTAATATTCACCCATTGCAAGATACAAAGACTGTACAAGGCGCATTAGAAGCAATTTCTTTGGCTAATGATTATTTATGTGAAATAACTGGTATGGATAAAATGACTTTCCAACCAGCAGCTGGCGCGCATGGTGAATTTTCCGGATTATTATTAATCAAAGCGTATCATAAGAGCAGAAATGATGAAAAACGTTATAAAATAATTGTTCCTGATTCTGCACATGGCACAAATCCAGCAAGTGCTTCTATGGTAAATTATGATGTTATTTCTGTTCCATCATCTAGTGATGGTTGTGTTGATATAGAAGCATTGAAAGCTGTATTGGCTAAAGAAGGCGAAAATATCGCAGGTTTGATGTTAACTAATCCAAATACAGTTGGTATTTTTGATAAAAATATCTTAGAAATTACCAAATTGATACATGATGTAGGCGGATTATGTTATTATGATGGGGCAAATTTAAATGCTGTAATGGGTTGGGCTCGTCCAGGTGATATGGGCTTTGATGTAGTACATCTTAATTTGCATAAAACATTTGCAACTCCACATGGTGGCGGTGGCCCAGGAAGTGGCCCTATTGGTTGTAAAGCATTTTTACAAGAATTTTTACCAGGATATCAAGTAGTGCAAAAAGATGACTATTTTGATTTAATACGCTATGAAAAATCATATGGTATGGTAAAAGAATTTTATGGTCATTTCCTCGTAGTATTGAAAGCATTAGCTTATATTATGACTTTAGGCAAAGAAGGCATCAGTGAAGCTTCGGCAAATGCTGTACTCAATGCTAATTATATGAAACAAGAACTTTCAGATACTTTTAATATGGCTTATGATGGCATTTGTATGCACGAATTTGTAATGAGCTTAGAACAATTGAAACATGATTATAATGTATCTGCTTTAGATGTAGCAAAAGCTATGTTAGATTATGGTATTCATCCACCAACAATGTATTTCCCATTAATTGTGCATGAAGCATTGATGGTAGAACCTACAGAAACAGAAGGCAAGGCACAGATGGATGAAGCTATTAAAATTTATAAAGAAATTTATAAAACTGCGATAGAAAATCCAGATATTATGCATGAAATGCCACTTAATACTGTAGTGCGTCGTTTAGATGAAGTTTTAGCTGCAAGAAAACCAATATTACGCTATCAGGCAGAGTGATTAATTATGATAAATAGTATAAAAATTGTAAGAGGTGATGGCTTTAATCCCTATTATAATTTAGCTCAAGAAGAATATTTGACTACTACTGTAAATAAAGGTGAATTGATAATTTATCTATGGCAAAATAAGCACACCATTGTGATTGGCAGAAATCAAAATGCTTGGCAAGAATGTCATGTAGAAAAGTTTATCCAAGATGGTGGAAAAATAGCTCGCCGTTTATCTGGTGGCGGTGCTGTCTATCATGATTTGGGAAATTTGAATTTCACTTTTTGTGTGAGAAAAGAAGATTATGATATAGATAGACAATTATCCGTAATTTTGACGGCTGTACAAGCTTTAGGAATTAAAGCAGAAAAAACAGGTCGCAATGATATAACTATTGAGCAAAAGAAGTTTTCTGGAAATGCTTTTTATAAACAAGGAGATTTTTGTTATCATCATGGGACTTTATTACTATCGGTAGATAGTGAACAAATGCTGAAATTCTTGAATGTAGATAAAGCTAAATTACAATCAAAAGGCGTGGATTCTGTAAAATCACGTGTAACAAATTTAAAAGAATATAATGCTGATATTACAGTAGAGTCAATGTGTAAGCAGATAAAAATATCCGCAGAGAAAATTTATAATTGCTTAGCTGTGGATTATGTGATTAATTCTGTTGATAAATTAAAGATAAATGAATTAATGCAAAAATTTAGTAACTGGGATTGGATTTTTGGACGGAAAATACAATTTACAAATCATTTGCAAAGACGTTTCTTATGGGGAAATGTGGAATTTTATATTTATGTAGATAAAGGTAGAGTCAAGGACATAGAGATATATTCTGACGCTATGGAGCAAAATTTTATTTTATCATTGAAAGAAGCATTAAAAGATTGTTTGTATATAAAAAGAAATATAATTGAGCGGATAGAAAATTTAACTGAAGATAAAATTATGAGTAAAGATTTAATAACTTTAATTCAAGATGATTTGTAAATTATAAAGGTGTGGTGATTTATGGAAAATTTTGATTTAGCAATAATTGGGGCAGGTCCAGCAGGATATGAAGCAGCAGTTTTTGCTGCTAAACAAGGATTGAAAACAGCTTTAATTGAAAAATCAGAGCTTGGTGGAACTTGTTTGAATAATGGTTGTATACCCACAAAAACATTATTGCATACAGCTGATTTATATCGTGAGATGACTAATCAAGCGGACATAATAGGATTAGATTATCAAGCATTATCCTTTGATATGAAAAAAATGCAATTGCATAAGCAAGATGTGATACAAAAACTTCGTGAAGGCATAGCTAAATTGATGAAAATGCATAAAGTAACGATAATCAAAGGTTGTGCTAAGATTGTTGGCGAACATGAGATAGCAATTCAAAGTGATGAAAAAGTAGAAAATATTGAAGTTAAAAATATTTTAATCGCCACAGGTTCAGTGCCAGCTATGCCCCCAATAAAAGGTGCTGAATTGACTATAAATAGCGATGAATTATTAAATGATGAAAATGTATATGAGCAAATAGCTATTATTGGCGGTGGCGTTATTGGTATTGAATTTGCTTTTTTATATGCTTCCTTAGGAAAAAGAGTCATTATTTTAGAAGCATTAGATAGAATTTTAGCTAATATGGATAAAGAATTTGCACAAAGCTTAAAAATGTTATTGAGTAAACGCAATGTGGAAATTCAAACAAAAGCATTAGTCCAAGAAATAAGCTATAACGAAGGAACAAAGAAATATAATTGTAAGTATCTACAAAAAGATGCAGAATATATCATATCAGCGGATAAAGTATTGATGGCTGTAGGTAGAAGAGCATATACTCAAAATCTTTTTGCTGATAATCTATCAATAGAAACTGATAGAGGTAAGATAAAAGTAAATGAAAATTACCAAACAAATATAGAAAATATCTATGCTAGTGGAGATGTTATTGGTGGTATACAATTAGCTCATGTTGCTACAGCAGAAGCAATAAATGCAGTTTGTCATATGTTAGGCAGAGCGCCAATTTATAATATGAAATTAATACCTAGTTGTATTTATACTAATCCAGAAATAGCCTCTGTAGGTATGACTCTTGATGAAGCGAAAGCTCAAGGAATTAATGTAAAAACCATAAAATATCCTATGGGTGCTAATGGTAAAACTGTATTATCCTTACAAGAGAGAGGTTTTATAAAAATAATAGTGGATAAAAAAACTGATTGTATTTTGGGAGCACAAATGATGTGTGCTCATGCTACAGATATGATTAGTCAATTTACACAAGCTATTCAACAAGAATTAACGCTAGTAGACCTACAGAAAATAATATTCCCACACCCAACATTTAATGAAGCTATTGGTAAAGCTGTAGAATAATAAAAAAGCTGATGTAATTTAATTTACATCAGCTTTTTTCTTTATAAATTATCTAAGAAATTTTTTATGCGAGCAAGAGCACCGCTTATATTATCTACAGAAGTAGCATAAGAAGCTCTAATAAATCCTTTACCACATTCACCAAAAGCAGTGCCAGGAACTACTGCTACATGTTGACGGAGAAGTAATTGTTCAGCGAATTCTTCAGAAGAAAGACCAGTGCTAGAAATATCAGGGAAAATATAAAATGCTCCTTTAGGTTCAAAGCATTTTAATCCCATGCTAGTAAAGCCTTCATAGATTAAACGACGACGGCGGTCATATTCAGCTACCATTTTTTTCATATGCTTTTGACCATTGCGAATTGCTTCAAGTCCAGCTATTTGAGCTGTTATTGGTGCGCAAATCATAGTGTATTGATGAATTTTATTCATAGCATCAATTACAGGTTTTGGTGCTAAGGCATAACCAAGGCGCCAGCCTGTCATAGCATATGCTTTAGAAAAACCGTTTAAAATGATACTGCGTTCTTTCATATCAGGTAAAGCAGAAAAACAAATATGTTTACGTTCGCCATAAGTCAAATCGCCATAAATTTCATCGGATATGACAATTAAATTATGCTTTTGGGCAAAATTAGCAATAGCGAGTAATTCATCATATTCTAAAATTGTTCCTGTTGGATTGTTAGGATAGCCGATTAATAATGCTTTTGTCTTTGGCGTAATATGTTTTTCTAAATCTTCAGGAGTTACTTTGAATTCATTTTCTGATTTAGTAGGTACAGCAATAGCTTTGGCACCAACTAAAGTAGCACAAGCTGCATAAGATACATAGCATGGCTCGGGAATTAAAATTTCATCATTAGGATTTAAGATAGCACGCATAGCAAGGTCAACAGCTTCACTAACGCCAACAGTGATGAGTACTTCATCATTAGGATTGTATTTTACTTGAAAATCTCTTTCGTACATATGTGTAATGGCATGACGTAATTCATAAAGACCTTTATTGCTAGTATATGCAGTATATCCACGTTCTAAGCCATAGATACAGCTTTCGCGGATAGTCCAAGGTGTTACAAAATCAGGTTCACCAATACCAAGACTGATGACATCTTCCATAGTGGAAGCAATATCAAAAAAACGGCGAATACCGGATTGTTTTGTATGTTGTACAGTAGTTGCTAAATTTTTATTCCAATCAATCATGGTGATACCACCAATCTATGGTCAGTTTCTTTATCATCAATGATAATACCATCTTTTTTATAAGGTTTGAGCATAAAATGACTGCGTGTAGAAGTAACGCCTTCGATTGTAGAAAGACGACGAGCGACAAAGTCAGCTACATTTTTTAAAGATTTACCTTCAATGATAACTAATAAATCAAAGCTACCAGACATTAGATAAACAGTTTTTACTTCATCAAAACGATAAATTCTTTCGGCGATAGCATCAAAACCAAATTCACGCTGTGGAGTAACATTGACTTCAATCATAGCAGAAACGCTATCATCTCCGTATTTTTCCCAGTCAATCATAGTGTTGTAGCCAAGAATGATTTTTTCTTTTTCTAGCTTTTTCATTTGTTCTTCTATTTCATATTCAGAACGACCAAGCATAGTAGCAAGTTCTTTGATTGAACGACGTCCATCATGTTCTAGTAATTCTAATAGTTCACGCATAAAATCACTTCCTTAGTAAGTTTAATGAGTAGTAATTTAGTAATCTTTATTTTAGCGAAAAAACAAAGACCCTCGTCCAATAAAGGACGAGGGTCTTCTCCCGTGGTACCACCTTAGTTAGCAAATAGCTCACTTAATGCCGATATCGCTGGCATAGCGCCTAGTTTTGCTAGGTGCTCACGGGTAGCTTTCTAATTTTATCGCTTGATAGCTCGCACCAACCGCTATTTCTCTGAAAGTCAACAAAATTATACTTTTCCGCTCATTGCATTTTATATATGTGTAATAATGTTAACATAAAATTAGAATAAAAATCAAGTATTAGATGAATAAATGTAAAATTAAATATACAATAGCAGATAAAATTGCAGTACATGGAATTGTCATAAGCCAAGCGACAAGCATTTGACGAGCAACGTCCCAATGTACAGCTTTAACACGTTGGGCAGCACCTACACCCATGATAGAACCAGAAACTACATGCGTAGTAGATACTGGTAAATGTAGAAGTGTAGCGCCAAAGATTACTACAGCTGAGTTTAAATCAGCAGAAAATCCATGAACAGGTTGCATGCGGAAGATTTTCCCGCCAACAGTTCTGATGATTTTCCAACCACCAAAGGAAGTACCGAGAGCCATAGCAAAAGCACATGATATTTTTACAAAAGTAGGTACTTCTAAAGCACCGATATAGCCACCGCTTAAAAGAGCAAGTGTGATAATCCCCATGGATTTTTGTGCGTCATTAGAACCATGAGCAAATGCCATTAAAGCAGCAGAAATTACTTGGAGACGATTGCAATTATCATTGACAGTAGCTGGTCTCATGGAATGGCAGATAGCAAAAATAATATGTAGTATAATCCAACCAATTGCCATAGCAGCAAGAGGAGAAAGTACTAAAGATAAAAATATTTTTAAAATACCATAGCCATTTAATCCCATAAAGCCAACGGAGATGATTACAGCGCCAATGATACCACCAACTAAAGCATGAGAAGAACTACTTGGCATACCAAACCACCATGTTATTAAATTCCAAATAATGGCACCAGCTAAAGCAGCGATAATGATGACTTCATTTACCATAGAAGCAGATTGAACTATATCGCCACCGATGGTTTTGGCAACGCCTGTACTAATCATGGCACCAGCAAAATTTAAAATAGCAGACATAATGATAGCTACTGCTGGAGATACTGCACGAGTTGATACGCATGTAGCGATTGCATTTGCTGTATCGTGGAAACCATTTACAAAGTCGAAAATAAGAGCTAAGGCAATAACAATAAAGATTAAGATAGAAGCTTGCTCAAGCATACTTCATAACAACTCCTTTTAATGTGTCAGAAATATGTTTTGTCTGATCAAGTGTATCTTCAAGGCATTGAAGAATATCTTTCCATTTTACAAGCGTAATAGGGTCTTTTTCAGTTTTGAATAATGAAGACATTTCACTGCGATAGAGTGTATCTCCTTGACTTTCATAAGTTAAAATGCGATTAGTGCATTCAAGAATTTCATTATGATTTTTACGAATATCTTTTAATAATGCTGTAGCTTTTACTAATTCTTCTGTAGCTTGAATTAAAAGTTTAGACAATTTTGCAGGGCCGTCTGTTTTTGGTTGACCTGCTTCATACATGATAACTCGTTCAAGACTACCATGAATATTATCAACACCATCATCTAAACCATAAGAAAGAGCGAAAATATCTTCACGGTCAATTGGAGTGATGAATACTTGATTTAACTTTTGTACAGTTTCTGCTGTAACTAAATCAGCTTGTTTTTCAACTTTGGTTTGAGCTGTATCGTAATTAATCATTACATCATACATTATTTTGGAACCTTGGTTAAAATATTTAGCATGTTGATTGAGCATATCAAAAAATTCATAGTGTTTGTTTCCGATATCAAACATAAAATAATCCTCCTGAAGTTTTTTATTGGAATTTTCATACTGAAAATAAGTATAAAAGCCTAATAAGAAGAATAAATATATTTTTGGTAAAATCTATGTAAAATAAGTGCGATAAATGATGAGTAAAAAATGTTTTTATTTGATATATTTTGAGTGAAAAATATGGATAAAATAGCTTTTCTTTCTTAGAAATAATGGACATCATAAGTTTTCTAAGGTACAATAGAGGTGAGTTTTTTTCTTAATGTACAGGAGGAATAAAATTGTCAGTTAGAAGATTGTATGTTGAAAAACGCCAAGGTTTTGATATTCCCGCTCAAAAACTCTTTGCAGATTTAAAAGAGTTATTTGCTATTGAGGGAATAGAACAAGTAAGAGTTATTCGTCGATATGATATCGAAGGATTAACTGATGAAGAATATACACAGACAAAACCAGTTGTATTTTATGAACCACCAGTAGATGTAATCTATGAAGAAGAATTACCAGAGTTTGCAAATGCACGTGTATTTGCTATTGAAGCACTTCCAGGACAGTTTGACCAAACAGCTGATTCAGCTGCACAATGTGTACAGCTTGTTACACAAAAAGAACGTCCTGTTATTCGCAGTGCAAGAGTAATTGTTTTAGTTGGTGAAATTGATGATGAAACTTTTGCCAAAATAAAAAATTACTGCATCAATGCTGTAGAAACAAGAGAAGCTTCTTTTGAAAAGCCAGAAACACTTGCTATGACTATGGAAGAACCTGCTGATGTAAAAATACTAACTGGTTTTATTTCTATGAGTGATAGCCAGCTTATGGATTTACGCAATGAAATGGGCTTGGCTATGAGTGATGAAGATTTGAAATTCTGCCAGGAATATTTTGCTAAAGAAGAAAATCGTGATCCTAGCATTACTGAAATTCGTGTTATTGATACTTACTGGTCTGACCATTGTCGTCATACTACATTCACAACAGCTATCGACAATGTTTCTATTGAAGAAGGTAAATATAAAGATACAATTAAAAATGCTTATGAATTGTATTTAAATGACCGTGAAGTATTAGGCAGAACTCATAAAGATGTTACTTTAATGGACATCGCTGTAATGGGTATGCGTAAACTTCGCGAAGAAGGTAAATTACAAGATTTAGATGTATCTGAAGAAATCAATGCTTGTAGCATTGTTGTAAAAGCCAATATTGATGGAAAACAAGAAGATTGGCTTGTAATGTTTAAAAACGAAACTCACAATCATCCTACTGAAATTGAACCATTTGGTGGTGCGGCAACTTGTCTTGGCGGTGCTATCCGTGACCCACTTTCTGGTCGTTCTTATGTATATCAAGCTATGCGTGTAACAGGTAGTGCTGACCCTCGTCGTAGTCTTGAAGAAACAATTAAAGGTAAATTACCACAGCGTAAAATTACTCGTGGTGCAGCACATGGTTATAGCTCTTATGGTAACCAGATTGGTTTGGCTACTGGACAAGTTCATGAAATTTATCATGAAGGTTATGCAGCAAAACGTCTTGAAATCGGTGCTGTAGTAGCTGCTGCTCCAAAAGAAAATGTACTTCGTTTTGAACCACAACCAGGTGATGTAGTTATTTTAGTCGGCGGACGTACTGGTCGTGATGGTATCGGCGGTGCAACAGGTTCTTCTAAAGAACATACTTTAGAATCTTTGACTCAGTGCGGTGCAGAAGTACAAAAAGGTAATCCTCCAACTGAACGTAAATTACAAAGATTATTTAGAAATCCAGAAGTTAGTCGTTTAATCAAACGTTGTAATGACTTTGGTGCAGGCGGTGTAGCTGTAGCTATTGGTGAATTAACTGATGGTCTTGTAATTGAACTTGATAAAGTTAAGAAAAAATATGATGGTCTTGATGGAACAGAACTTGCTATTTCTGAATCTCAGGAACGTATGGCAGTTGTTGTAGATGCTAAAGATGCAGATAAATTCATAGCTGAATCTGCAAAAGAAAATCTTGAAGCAACACTTGTAGCAACTGTAACAAAAGAACCTCGTCTTGTTATGAATTGGCGTGGTAATGATATCGTTAGCATTAAACGTTCTTTCCTTCAGACAAACGGTGTAAAACAGCATACTGATGCTGTAGTAAAAATGCCAGAAGGCAAAACATATTTTGAACAAGCAAAACAAGTAGAAGGCTCTGTAAAAGATGCTTGGCTTAATACTTTAAAAGATTTAAATGTATGCAGTCAGAAAGGTTTAAGTGAACAATTCGACTCTACAATCGGTGCTAATACTGTGCTTATGCCATTTGGTGGTAAACGTCAAATGACACCAGCAGAAGGTATGGTAGCTACATTACCATTATTAGAAGGTTCTACAAATACAGCTACTGCTATGACATTTGGTTTCAATCCATATCTCATGAGCTGGAGTCCATTCCATGGTGCAGTATATTCTATCGTAGAAGCTATTACAAAAATCGTAGCTATCGGCGGTGATTATGCAAAAGTTCGTTTAACTCTCCAAGAATATTTTGAAAGCCTTGGTAAAGATAGCGAAAAATGGGGTAAACCATTTGCTGCACTTTTAGGTGCATTATGGGCACAGCATAAATTCGGTACAGCTGCTATTGGCGGTAAAGACTCCATGTCTGGTACATTCATGGATATGACAGTACCACCTTCTTTAATCGCTTTTGCTCTTGATATGGTAGAAGCAGATAAAGTTGTATCTCCTGAATTTAAACAAGCAGGACATAAAGTTATCGTAGTTAAAGCAACTCGTGATGAATTCGAAATGCCAGTTATTGATACATTGACTGCTAACTTCAATAAAGTTTATGAATTAATTCATGCAGGTAAAGTTGCAAGTGCAAAAACTGTAGGCGTTGGCGGTATTGCTAGTGCAATCAGCAAAATGACACTTGGCGAACAACTCGGTTTTGCTTTTGCTGATGGCTTTGATACAAAAGAATTATTCGCTTGCGATTATGGTACAATCATTCTTGAATTAAATGAAGATGTAGATTTAAATGAATTTGTAGGTGCATATGAACTTGGTAGTGTAATTGCAGATAAAGCAATTATCTGTGGTGATGTAAAAATTTCCCTTGATGAAATTGAAACAGCATATACTCAGCCACTTGAACAGATTTTCCCAACTCATGTACGTAAATCCACTGGTGAAACAAAACAAAGTGAACTTTATACAGCAACTAGCATTGCTAAAGCTCCAACTTCTTTTGCTAAACCAAGAATTTTCATTCCAGTATTCCCAGGTACAAACTGTGAATATGATACTGCTAAAGCATTTAATCGTGCAGGTGGTCAAGCTGAAACTCTCGTTATTAAAAACTTGACTCCTTCCATGGTTGAAGAATCCGTTGAAGCTATTGTAAAAGGCATTGAAAAATCTCAGATTATCATGCTTCCAGGTGGTTTCAGTGGTGGGGACGAACCAGATGGTTCTGGTAAATTCATTGCTGCAATGTTTAGAAATCCACGTATTACAGAAGCTGTTCGCGATTTGCTCAAAAACCGTGATGGTTTAATGCTCGGTATCTGCAATGGTTTCCAAGCTCTCATCAAATTAGGTCTTGTACCATATGGTGATATTCAAGAATTAACACCAGAAAATCCAACACTCACATACAATGAAATTGGTCGCCACGTATCTTGCATGGTAGAAACAAAAGTTGTATCTAATCTCTCTCCATGGTTTAATAACGTAAAAGTAGGAGATATTCATACTATTGCTGTTTCTCATGGTGAAGGTCGCTTCTGTGCAAGTCCAGAAGTTTTAGCTCAATTAAAAGCTAATGGTCAGATTGCAACTCAATATGTAAATGCAAATGGCGATACTTCTATGGATATTGAAGTAAATCCAAATGGTTCTGTATGGGCTATCGAAGGTATCACAAGTCCAGATGGACGTATTTTAGGTAAAATGGGACACTCCGAACGTATTGGCAAATATGTAGCGAAAAATGTTCCAGGTGCAAAAGACCAAAAATTATTTGAAGCTGGCGTAGCTTACTTTAAATAAAAATAATAGATAAAAAAATAGACAGGGTATATATTACCTTGTCTATTTTTTTATAAATTTTTGTGTACAGTATTTTTTTATTTATTAGTTGATAATAAGACTATTATGTGATAGGATAAATCCATCAAAAGTTTATAATAATTAAAGCAAAGAAGCTGTGAATAAATATTTTTATTTATTCACAGCTTTATTTTATTTTAGGAGGAATAAATTATGTTAAGAAAAAGTTTGATTGTGTCATTAGCTATAGGGGCAATTATATTAAATAGTAGTTATTCTATTGTTTCGGCAGCTGATTTACCAGAAGTAAAAATATTAGCAACAGGTGGAACTATTGCAGGTAGTGCACCATCTAATACTCAAATGACAGGTTATAAAGCCGGAGCTTTAGGTGTTGAAACTTTAATAAATGCTGTGCCAGAATTAAAAAATATAGCAGTTGTTAGTGGAGAACAAATTTCTAATATAGGTAGTCAGGATATGACAGATGATGTTTGGTTAAAATTAGCAAAACGTTGTAATGAGCTTTTGTCAGATCCAGATGTTAAGGGAATTGTTATTACACATGGAACAGATACATTGGAAGAAACAGCATACTTTTTAAATTTAACAGTAAAGAGTGATAAACCTGTTGTTCTTGTTGGAGCTATGCGTCCAGCTACTGCTATTAGTGCGGATGGTCCTGTTAATTTATTAAATGCAGTTAAATTAGCAGCATCTCCAAAAGCTGTAGGAAAAGGTGTATTAGTAGCACTTAATGATGAGATAAATGGTGCTCGTGATGTAACAAAAACAAATACAAGTAATGTATCAACGTTTAAATCTCCTGAATTAGGTTTTTTAGGATATATTACGGATGGAGAACCCTATTTTTATAGAGAAACAACACGTAAACATACGAAAGAAAGTGAGTTTGATGTTGATAATTTAGCTAAATTACCAAGAGTGGATATTATTTATACTCATGAAAATGATGATAGAGTGCTTATTGATGCTTCAGTAAATGCAGGAGCTAAAGGAATTATTTATGCAGGTAGTGGAATGGGAAGTATTCACAAGGATGCTGAACCGGGGTTAGTTGATGCTCAAAAAAAAGGTGTAGTGGTAGTACGTAGTTCTCGTGTAGGGAATGGAATGGTTGTTGCAAATTCAGAACAATATACAAAGGAGCATTTTTTAAATGGTGATACATTGAATCCACAAAAAGCTCGTATTTTATTGCAATTAGCACTTACAAAAACAAATGATTTAAATGAAATTCAAAGGATGTTTGATGAATATTAATGTAATAAAAAGGAGATGTAGAAATGACTTTAAAAAATTATTGTATAAAAATAATAAGTAGTTTTTTTATATTAATAACATTAATAGCAACTTCATTGACATATGCTAATGCTGAAAGTAGAGATACTGTACGAATTGCAACCGTTAATTTTCAGCCAATATGGGGAGATAAAAAAGCGAATTTAAATAAAATGAGTAAATTCATAAAAGAAGCAGCTGATAACGGAGCAGAATTAGTTCTTTTTCCAGAAATGTGTTTAACTGGTTATGCAATGGAACAAAATGATTCGATGTTAAGAGGCGACAGGATGCAGGTAAAATTGGCAGAGCCTTTTAATGGAGAAAGTGCTAAGACAATAGCAAAAATAGCAAAAGAGAATGGTATTTATGTAGTATATGGATATCCAGAAAAAATTGGCAATGATCCTTTAAATGTATATAATTCAGCTGTAGCAATTGATCCAAATGGGAAAATTTTAGGGTCATATAGAAAAGTACATCCTTTTGGAAGTGAAGTAATTTGGGCTAAAACAGGTACAGAACCATTTCTTTTTGATACACCTTGGGGAAAGATTGGAATTAGCATATGTTATGACACATATAATTATCCAGAATTAAGTCGTTATTATGCGGCTAAAGGAGCTAAAATAATTCTTAATCCAACAGCAACTTCATGGGGTTATTATTCAGCTAGTGATTTAAAAGATGGTCAACCATTAAATGATGGAAAACCTATTAATGGCAATAATAAAGCATGGGTTAATAGATTTAAAAATAGGATTGAAGCAGTGACTACACAAAGTGGTGTATTTGTAATTACATCCGATTTAGTTGGAGCAGAACGAAAAGCAGATGGTACTTTTATGGGAACAGCTTTTCCAGGAGGAAGTTGTGTAGTAGGACCTACGGATGATAAAAAAGGAACAATGGAATATATTTCATATTATGGTACAAATCCAGAAACAGCAGTAAATGAAGAAATTGTTTATAGTGAACTTAATTTAGATAATGCGAAAAGAAATTCTTTTGTTAATTATATAAAAACAGATTTGCAAGAGGGTCAGTTGTATCAACCAGCATTATATGAAAAATGGTTTAAGGACTTAGAAAAAGATTATAAGGTTTTGTATTAAATAAATAGTAAAAATATAAATTGCACTCTAAAATAGAAAATAGAGTGCAATTTATATTTTTATTCTATTATAGAATATTAGTATTTGAAATCCTTAAATCTGAATTATTTGTTGGTGGGGTAGGTCCAGGTTGCACATTAGAATATGTTGCTAGTGTTTATGGTCAACCTAAAGAAAAGAGATGGTTTAATTCTGATGGTGTAAGGGGTGTTACATATATATATTCTCCATATTTTTCTATTACAGGTAGAACAGGCTCAAGAGATCCTAGACCTGAATCAGAGCTTATTGTTGTGGGCTATACTTTGAAAAATAATTCATTATCAACACAATCTGGATTAACGGTAGGTATACCGTATGAAACAGTAGCTGGTATGTATGGAACAGTGAAAAAAGAATATGATTCTTATCGTAATAAATTTTATTATTCTTATGATTGGGATGATGAAAAACGATATTATTTTCAACCAGTAATGTGTTTTTTTGTTGATAAAAATAATATTATTACAGAAATTTATGTAGGAACTGATTGGTAATTATTTTATACTATTTATATAATTAGTTATAAAATAAATATAGAAATAAAAAACCTCGAGTGTAGTTAAAAACTTCTCGAGGTTTTTATATTTTAATTTTAAATTTTAGAGAATACTAGTATTTGGAATTTCGCTATCGTCTAATTTTCCTTTTAAATCATTATCTGTCATAGCACAAACAGCAGAGTCTGACCAAACATTTTCAGCTGTTTCAATCATATCGATGATGGTATAAATTGGTAAGATGATACCAAGTAAACCGATTGGAGCACCGATAGAGGACATAAGAGATAAAGTCAAGAAATAGCAACCCATAGGAACGCCTGCATTACCAACAGCGGCAATAACAGATATAAATAACCATGTAATCATAGTAGTCATGGATAATTCAAAACCAGCATTTTGCATTACGAATAAAGAAGTTACTAAGATAAATGCGGCACAACCATTCATATTGATAGTTGTACAAATTGGTAAGACGAAACGAGAAACTTTTGGATTGGCTTTTAAATTTTGTTCTGCACAAGCAAGTGTTACAGGCAAAGTTCCGGCAGAGCTTTTTGTAAATAATGCTACAGCAAGAGCAGGAGCCATTTTACGGAAAACTTTAACTGGATTTAATCCACGAAGAAGCATGATTAAAGGTAAAATGATAAAGAACTGAATAGCATTACCACCGATTACTACAGCAGTATATTTTCCTAAAGCGCCAACGATAACACCAGCTTCGATTTGAGCTGATAATTGACCTGCAAAAGCGATGATACCAAGTGGTAAAACATAAAGTAATGCACGAATAAGTGTGAAAGATAATTCTTGTAAACCGTTGATTACTTTTAATAATTGTTCACGATTATCTGTTTTTGGCATGAAGGCTAAAGCTAGACCAACAGCCGCAGAAATCAACATAACAGATAAAACATTACCAGTTAAAAATGGCTGTAGAACATTATTTGGAATTACAGATAAGAAGTGGTCATAATAAGAAAGTGCGCCTAATTTTTGCATAGGTACAGCTTCTTGACCGGCATTGATAATATCCATAGGAAGATTTCCTGGAGAAATCCATAAATAAAGACAAAGACTCGTAGCTGCTGCACAGATTGTGGTGAATAAAGTATAAAATAGTGCATGAGAAAAGATACGACTTGTATCTTTATTATTACCAAGTGCAGCTAAAGTAGTGATAACTGCTAGAGCGATTGTAGGAACTGCAATGAATTGGAATAAACGCGTAAATACAGTAGCTACAAAATTGAAAAATTCATTTAAAGGTTGGATACCGAGCCAGCCTAAAATGCCACCTAGAATGAGTGCACCAAACCATAATAAGAACTGACGTCCTTGAGAAGATTTAGCTTTGCTTTCGCGGATAGCACTTTGAGCGGTTTCTTTAACATCGACTTGTTTTTTATTATCAGCCATATGTAATCCCTCTTCTCTCTTTAATATTGTATATACATATATAATTAATTCATACAATATATGTATGAAAAAGATTATACGATTTTGATGTAAACATGTCAATCATTTTAAAGTGTATAAAAAATAAAAAGGTAATGTGATTTTATTTTTTACTATTTACATTATCAAAAATAAATAAGGAGTTGTCAACATAAAAAGTAATTCATTTTGTCATCTAGTTTAGAAAAAATAGATTATTTTATAGTATTTATAAATATTTTAGTTGAAATAAAAAGTTTAATCAAAATGGATTATTGTCTAATCATAAAGAAGCGTTGTATATGCCATATTTAGCTATATGAGAAATATAATCTCTGTTCAAAATTATTTTGATTGCTGTAATTTTAATTTCAATAGAGTGTGTAATTATAAAAAATTGCACATCAAAAGTTAAATAAAAAAACAACTTTTGATGTGCAGCTTAATATTTTTCAAATATTTTTTTAATTTTTATAGAGTTATTATTATAGTAAAAGAAATTGCTTAATTTAGATTTAATTTAAATAATTAGAAATACCAATAATTGTATGTCCTGTTGTTGACCAATTTACTGGTAATCCCATTATTTCACTGAGTGTACTTACTGGTATAAAAATTGTACCTTCTGAACTTAATGTTGGTGCAGAATTAGTGCAAGTAGATATACCATTCATTTCATACACATTAGAATTTATTTTAGTAGAGAATGTATTATCTTTAAATTTTAAAGTAGTTGTATCTTTATTTGTGATTAAAGAAGCTTTCAATGCGGAACTAACGCTATCAATAGGAACATATAATACATTATTTATAATTTTTATTGGACACTCAATATTATTTATTGTTAATTTAAAAGATAAGTTATCTTTAAAGTCAACTTTAGGAATAAGTCCATGAATACCTTTTGTTTTATCTACAACTTGAGAAACTTCATAATCTGTTGCAGCACTTAAATAAGCATATGCTGTTTTTCTATCTACACCAAGTTGTTTAGAGATAAAGCTGATAGATTCACGTACAGATTGACGCATAGCCTCATCTAAATCTTCATTTAAACCAATAGGAATCCAGTATTTTTCAGTTTCAGCAAATGGCTGTACAAGAGAATCACTGTTTGTTTGAGGAATTGCAGAGCTTCCTTTTTTTAATACTGTTAGGCGTACTGTAGCACGAAGCGGAGCTTCTAAAGCAGTTAATGAGACTTCTCCATCACCTTGCGCAAAGTGAGGATCGCCTGTATAAAAACCGGCTCCAGGAATATCCACTGGTAAGTAAAGTGTTGCACCTACACCAAGTTCATTTATATCAATGTTGCCACCAGTTTTTAATGGAGGTATAGAACTACCATTTTCATCGGTATTAGGTGTTACACCCATAGTACCAAGAAAAGGATTTAATGGAAATTGTATTATTTGTCCGTTATTTTGCATTATGCCAAACCATTCATTGTTATCTCCTTTTTTCTGAATTGATGTAAATACAGATACATTACCGTAGGATTCAGGATGTTCTGAAGATGGATTTTCTAGACGAGGTGTTTCAGGCATTTCATCAGGAATTGTTCCTTTAAAATGACGGTTAGTTACAACACCATAAGGAACACGCGGTTCTAATGCAATAACTTCTACTTTCAAGACATCACCCGGTTCAGCTCCATCTACATATATAGGACCAGTTATAACATGAGGACCATTAGTATCAAAATCATGACCTTTTTTGTTAGCAGCAATATTTATAGCATCTTGCATTACGTGGTCAGGCGTTATACCATATTGACCAAAATATTTAACAGGGTCTTTTCCTTGGTCTTCTAAAATACCTTCATGTGAAACAGTATCAATAGTTACTGTACTGCCACTCGGTATATGTATAATTGCTTTATCATTGCGACTTGGAATTTTGCCCCAGAAAACATTGTCTAATGTTGAAGGCACATAATAATCACCAAGAACAGTTCCGTCATCTTTTGTTTGTAGATAATCAATAGATGGTGCTCTATAAGCTGCTTCAGCAGGGTTATATCCAGCAAGAAAACCAGTGGATAAAGAAGCTGATAATATAGCAGAAAGTATAAGACGTTTGTTAATTTTGATGTTACTCATGAAATCAATCCTTTTCTATTTTGGTAAAAAAAATAAGACAAAGATATCTATTACGACATCTTTGTCTTGTTTAGAGAATACCATATGATTTATAGAATGTCAACATGTAAACTTTAATTTATATGAAATAGTTTTATTTTAATGTAATATTATTACTACCTTTTTGATAACCTATTAAATCTACAGTAATAAATTTAAAACCTAGTTTTTGAAATTCTTTATGAATTAAATCTCTAAGAGGATTGGTAAATAATTTAGGGACTTCATTTGTTTCTACTTCTATACGGGCTAAATCACCGTGATGGCGTACGCGAATTTGACCTTGTAAAAATTTATGAAGTATATCTTCTGCTTTAGCAACTTGATTTAATCTTTCAGGAGTAACTTCAAGACCGTAAATTAAACGAGAGGCAAGACAAGCAGAGCTAGGTTTATTCCAAACAGGTAAATTCCATTCTTTCGCCATTTGGCGGATTTCATCTTTAGTAATGTGCAATTCTAAAAATGGTGATTTTGTTAATTTAAATTCTTTTAAAGCGAGCATACCTGGGCGATAATCACCTTTGTCATCTTCATTAGAGCCTTCTAAGAGATAGTTATAATTATTTTTTTGACAAAAATCTTCTAAAAGTTTAAAGCGATTAATATGGCAATGGTAGCAACGCATTTTATCATTGCAAGTGAATTTTTTATCAGCTAAATCATTTACAGTGAATAATTCATGTTTTATGCCAATGAGTTTAGCAACTTTTTTAGCGTCAGATATTTCATTAGTAGTTATTAATTCAGATACAGCAGTGATGGCGATAGCTTTATCTCCTAGAGCAATTTGTGTTGCTTTAGCAAGTACAGAGCTATCTACACCTCCAGAAAAAGCTACAGCTACAGATTGGTAAGATTTTAGTAATTCGATTAATTGTTCTTGTTTATTCATGTTTTAGTTCCTCGTTTGCTAGAAATAATGCTGTTTGTTGAATTGTTTTTAACGGTACATTGTGTTTTTGGGCTAATTGTTTACAATCTTCATATTCAGCGGATATATTTAGGATTTTATCGCCTTTTTTAGCTATTTTACATTTTACTTGACCATATGGAGTGATGATGGATTTAAATTCTCTATCTAGACTATAGCGAGTGATTATTTCTTCACGTATGCCAAGCGTTGTCGTTTCACTGAATATAATATCAAGGCAATTTTCTTTATCTTCGGGACGGATTAAAACAGATAAAGTATTAGCTGAGCGGGATTTTTTCATATAAATAGGAGTCAGCCAAACATCTAAAGCTTTATGCTCAAAGAGTTTTTGCGAGATATATTCATAATTTTGAGGATTGAAATCATCTATATTACAAGATAGTATAAGTAATTTTTCTATAATATAATCGTTCATTTTTTCACCTGTCATTTGTTGTAAATTTAATTATATATTAAATTAGAATTTTTATTTAGGCAAGAAAGCAGATTTTAGCTTAAATAAAAAGACTTAGCTCTATATATGAACTGCACCCCAAAAGTTGGACAAAAAACAACTTTTGGGGTGCAGTTCATTTAAACTTTTATGCTTCTTATTTTTAATATTAATGATTTAACGCATATGATTAATCATGCTAGCTAATCGACCAGCGCCAAAACCGTTGTCAATATTCATTACGGCAACGCCAGCAGCGCAACTATTTAACATAGAAAGCAATGCTGTTAACCCATGAAAGGAAGCACCATAACCTACGCTTGTAGGCACAGCAATTACTGGTTTATTGGCAAGACCACCAACAACACTAGCCAAAGCTCCTTCCATACCAGCAGCAACGATGATTACATTAGCCTTATCAATCAAATCTTTTTTACTGAGTAGACGATGAATACCTGCAACGCCTACATCAAAGCAATATTGTACTTTATTTCCCATCAGTTGAGCAGTAAGACCTGCTTCTTTAGCGACAGGTATGTCACTTGTACCAGCTGTCATAACGAGGATAAAACGTTTATCATCAATAGGCATATTATCTCTATCAACATAGATAATACGTGCAAATTCGTCATATTTTGCATCTTTTACTTTTGCTAGTACAGCTTGATAATTTTCTAAAGTAGCACGAGAGGCAATTATATTTTGCTCACTTTTTTGATAGAGGTGAGCAAAAATATTAGCTATTTGCTCATTAGTTTTACCTGCACAATAAATTACTTCAGGAAATCCTTGTCTTTTTGCTCGGTCATGGTCAATCTTGGCAAAACCAATGTCTTCAAAACCTTGATTATCTTGAAGTGATTGAAGCATAGTTTCGTCAGAGATATTTCCTTGTTTATAATCGTGAAGTAAATCTAATAATTGAGTAGTGTCCATATTTATTGTTTAACGGCCTTTTTTTTATTGCGTTTCCAGCGAATATAGTAAAAAGCGCAAGTGAGAACAAGAATAGCACTTACAACTAAACTTGCTTCATGACCTACAGCAAGCATAGTTTTCCAATTTTCGCCAAGTATCATACCGATGTATAAGATGAACATAGTCCAAGGAAGGGAACCAATAAAAGTATAGATGATGAACTTCTTCATATTTACTTTGGCAAAACCTGCAGGTAAAGAGATAAATGTACGAACTACAGGGAGTAATCTGCTGAAGAATACAGCTTTAATACCATATTTATCAAACCATTCTTGAGCAGTGTCTACATGAGATTTTTTCATGAAGAAATATTTACCATATTTATCTACAAAAGGTCTGCCACCTTTAGCACCGATATAATAAGTGATGATAGAACCTACCATACCACCAATCATACCAGCAACAGTAGCGTGGAAAAATTCCATTTTGCCAGCAAAGATGAGATATCCAGCAAAACCTAAGATTAATTCACTAGGAATTGGAATACAAGCATTTTCAAGCCCCATTAGTACAGCTACAGCAACATAGCCCCAAGTATCAATAAAACTCAAAAAGATTGTTGAAAATTGTTCCATTAAAAATTAGTCCTTTCTATTGTTAAATTATAAGATAATCCTTATATATATTATAACCGATAAAAATATTTAAGTTAATATAAATTTATGATATTCATAGCATGTAAAATGCCAACAACACCAAAGAGAATAAAGATTAATGAAGCAAATTTTTTGATGACTCTATCAGGTACATATTTATGAAGAGTAGCACCTAATAAAATGCCAAGTCCATCAGCAACGAGCATACCAAGAGTTGTACCTACTAAGATAGAAAGCATATCAGCACCGATTTGAGCAGATAATGCTACTGTAGCAAGTTGAGTTTTATCTCCCATTTCGGCAAGGAAAAAGGCGATAGCTACAGTCCAAAAGATGCTAAAACGATTTTTTTCAGCTTCATTACCGAGTTCATCATCTTTTAAAATCCAAAGACCAAAGACAATAAAAGCGATAGAAGCAACGAGTTCAACGATGTCTTTAGGAATAAAAGAATGCAAATAAATACCAGCAGCGATTGCTACAAAGTGATTTAAAATAGTAGCAACTAAAATACCAAACATGACTTTCTTCCATGGATATTTTGTGGCAAAAGCCATAGCTAATAATTGAGTTTTGTCACCCATTTCGGCAAGAACCACCATGATAAACGCTGTTGAAAATGCAAACATAAGATTAAATCTCTCCTTAAAATAAATTAAATTTATTTGATAAAAGGGAATAAAAAAAGAGACTTCTAGTATAGACTGATACACTTAGTGTAACTAATCTATACCAAAAGTCTCACTATTGATGTAAAACATCAACGAATAAGCCAGATGAATTTCGTCGTTCATCAGTATGTTGACTTATTCTAAAAAGCTACTCCCTTTTAGCCAATACATTTACCAATAATACCATATACACACAATGGATATAATACACAAAAATAAATATTTTGGCAAGGGTTTATTTATTTTTCATAGCAAAATATTCTCTATCTAAAATTCCGAGAATGATTAAATTTTCATAAACACCATCAGTTAAAATTGTTTCACGAATAAGACCTTCACGGACAAGACCAGCTTTTTCATATACATGTAAAGCACGAGTATTGTGGTCTTTACAGTCAAGCCATGCTCTATGGAATTTTAAATCATCAAATGCCCAAGATTTTAACATTTCTAGTGTTTCTTGACCATAGCCTTTACCTTTTACATTTAAAATAATGCGAGTCCATTCGATTTCTTTAGATGGATTATCAAGACCTGCTATCATGAGAAAACCAACTTTTTCATGTGTGTCTAAAGTTTCGATAATTAGATGAGTAGCAGAAGGAGTATCTAAAGTTTGCATATGCACTTCGCGAGTATAAGGAATTACATATTTGGCATTTTCAGGAATGTATTCCACTTCCATGATATAGTCCATATCTTCAACTGTTGCTTGACGAAAACGTAATCTATTTCCTGTTTTTACGATTTTTTCCATATTAAAACCACCTTCATTATAATATTATAGATTTTATAATAAATTTTAGAAACTTATGGGAAAATTCCCTGACAGTTTAAGAAAAGTATAGTATACTTTTCTTAATATAACAAATAAGGAGGACAGCAGTATTGGCAACGATATCTTTTGAACATTTATTAGATATTTTATTTGTACCAATTTGTATTCAAATAGGTGCCTTAATCGTAGGTTCATTTCTCAGTCGTTTAATTAATCGTTATTTACAAAGTAATGTAAATAGAGATTCATGGCAATATATTTTTGTCAATGCCTTAAAGGGATTACCGATTTCTTGGTGTTCCGGTGTTGGCTTATATTGGACGATAAATAGTTTATCCATACCAGAAACTATCAGCAGATTATTATCATATTTATTATTTGCAGTGATTATCTTTACTTTGACAAGAGTTATTGCAAGAACTTTATCTGGAATGATAGATTTTTATACTATGCGTTCTGACCAAAATATGCCAAAGACTTCATTATTAAATAATTTAATAAATATTTTAGTGTATTCTATGGGTGCACTCATTGTTTTACAATATTGTGGAATATCAGTAGCGCCAATTCTCACAGCTTTAGGGGTCGGCGGTATGGCAGTAGCCCTTGGTCTTCAAGATACGCTTGCTAATATTTTTGCTGGATTGCATTTAATTTTATCAAAGCAACTTCGTTTAAATGATTATATTAAATTAAGTACAGGTGAAGAAGGTCGAGTATCTGATATTACATGGCGTTTTACCACACTTCAATCCGTTAGCAACAATGTGGTAGTTGTACCTAATCAAAGTATATCTAAGGCGATTATCACAAATTACAGTATGCCACTTCAAGATATAACAGTAAGTGTAGCTATTGGTGTAAGCTATGATAGTGATTTAGATAAAGTGGAAGCTGTTTGCATAAGAACAGCAAAGGAAATTTTATCTAAATTAGACCCAGAAGTTAAAGCAGAGCCTGTAGTTAGATTTAATTTGTTTGCTGACTCTAGCATTAATTTCAATGTGATAATGCATGTTAGTGAATTTACAAATCAATATATTGTTAAGCATGAATTTATAAAAGCGATTACAAAAGAATTTAGAAAAGAAAACATAGAAATACCATTCCCAGTAAGAACTATTATCAATAATAAAGAGTAAAATGGATATCAAAATAAATGAAAATTATCATAAAAATATTTTATAGTAATAATGAATAAAATAATTAGAGAATATTTCAGGAAAAGCTTTTTATTTTGTTAGAGATTTGGTAAGATATACTTGATTGAATACAAAATGCATGATTTTGGGATAAACATGGAGAAATTAAATTTAATGAAAGAATTTTTATCTGTTCAAGGTAGAAAATTATTAATACAGATTTCTATTTGTACTATTATTATTATTGGTATGTTTATAAATTATGATAAACTTTACTTGATAACAGGTGTATTTACAGGCTATTTATTAGCAGTTATATGCGCTTGGGTAATGGTATATAGAACGTGGAAGGCTGCTCATTTAACAGTAGGTAAAGCTAAAGGTCAGATGTGGCTTAGTTTGATAACGAGGTTATTGATGATTTTTATTATACTAAGAGCTGCTATTTTGCAATCAGTGGAATTATTTTATGCAGTAGTAGGAGGCTTTTTCTTAGCTTTTATACTGTATATGATACATTTAATTATTTTTGTTTATCATAAGAATATGGAATAATATTTGCCTAGTGCAAATATTATCTACATAGAAACTGAAAAATATAATCTGTATTTTTCGGTAAAATATGAAATATATAGTAAAGAGAGGTGAGGACACTGTTACTTATGGACTGTATAAGCGGCAGTGGGGAAAATGCATGAAATTGGTGTGCGTGAAGTGGTCACTTTCGCAGGTATGCAATTCAATATTCAGACCTTAGAAATGACCTGGCTAGCAATGGCCATTGTAATACTGATTGCATTTTTAGCAACACGAAGTCTAAAGCTTGTTCCTTCAGGTTGGCAAAATGTAATTGAAATGGTTATTGTTTGGCTCAATGAGCAAATTGGTGTTACACTAGGTTCTCGTGGTCAATTAGTAGCACCATTTTTAATCACGCTATTTCTGTTCTTATTGATTTCAAACTGGATAGGACTTATTCCAACGCTTGCATCACCAACAAATGACTTAAATACAACTTTAGGTCTAGCTTTATTGGTGATTGTAATGTTACATGTACTTGGCTTGTATTATAAAGGTTTTAATTATATAAAACATTTTTTCCAGCCAGTAGCGCCATTTGTAATTATCAATTTGATTGAAGAAATAGCAAAGCCTATTACACTTGCTTTCCGTCTATTTGGTAATATTCTAGCAGGGGAAATTTTAATTATTATCTTGCTTTTATTAGTGCCAATATGGATGCCAGTACCTAGTGTTGTTTGGCTTGCATTTAGTTTATTTATCGGTGCAGTTCAGGCATTTATATTTACTATGTTATCTATGTCTTACTTAGCAAATGCTATGAAAGACGATGATCACCATTAATATTTGTTGATATATTTTAGTCAGCAGATATTGATATAAGATTATCTATGGTTGTAGGTAATCTTGAAAAATTAATTTAATTTATGTTTATCTTTAAGGAGGATTTATTTTTATGGAAAACGCAATTATGGTTATGGCAGCATTAATTGGTGCAGGTATTACAATGGGTCTTGCTTCTATCGGTGCAGGTATTGGTGATGGTCTTGTTACTTCTAAATTCATCGAAGGTATTGCTCGTCAGCCAGAAGCAAAAAACACTTTATTCATGAACACTCTTATCTCTGTAGGTTTAATCGAAGCTATGCCAATCATTGCAACAGTTATTGCATTGATCATGCTTTATGCTAACCCACTTATTAAATAATTTGGGTAAACATTTAAATTTTAGATGTTTAGGAACGCATAAGGGGGCAATAAATTGATTGATATCAATATGACGATTGTGGCTCAAATCCTTAACTTCCTTATTTTGGTACTTATTTTAAAATTTGTAGCATATAAGCCTGTTATGAAAATGCTTAAAGAACGCGAAGAAAAAATCGCAAGAAGCATTGATGCCGCAGAAGCAGATGAACAAAAGGCTAAAGAACTGCTCGCTGAATATAATAAGCAATTAGCTGATGCCCGTATAAAAGCACAGGAAATTGTAGATAAAGCAATGAAACGTGCTCAAGAAGAACGTGATGCTAGCGTTGCTGAAACAAGACGTGAAATTGAGCAGATGAGAAAAGCCGCAAAAGAAGATATTGCTAGAGAACGTGAACGTGCAGCAATGCAGTTACGTGGTGAAATGGTAGCTTTATCCATGCAAGCAGCTGGTAAAATTATCGCTGCTAATATGGATAATAAAACAAATGAAAAATTGGTTAGTGATTTCATTGACCAGTTGGATAAAGATAAAATGGGTGGATTGCCATGCTGAATTTACAGTTAGCAAAAAAATACGCTGTGGCAATGTTTGAATTAGCTCAGGAAGAAAATAAGCTTGTAGAATATGGTGAGCAATTAGCAGAAATTAGTACGCTTTTTAAAACTCAACCAGAATTAAAAGCTTTTATGAGTAATCCTCAAATTCAGCCATCAGCAAAAAAAGAACTGCTAAATAAAGTTTTTGGTAGCGATATTGAAAAATCAGTGCATAATTTTATGTTATTATTGATTGACAAACGTCGCATAGCATTAATTGAAGAGATAGTCGGTGAATATGAAGCTCTGTCGAATGAAGTTCGTAATATTGTAGTAGCACATGTTACTACAGCAGTTGCTATGGAAAAGCCACAAGAAAAAGCTTTAACTGCGAAATTAGAAGCTATTACCGGCAAGCATATTCAGCTAAAAACACATATTGATAAGTCCATCATTGGTGGTGTCGTTGTAAAAATGGGCGACAAATTAATCGATGGTAGTGTAACTAGCAAAATTAAATCTTTAGGAAAGCAGTTAATGGCAAATTAAGTTATTTAAGTGGGGTGACAGAGTCGTTATGAAAATGAATCCAGAAGAAATAACAGCCATTATCAAGGATCAAATTAAAAATTATAATGTTGATTTAAATGTTGATGATGTAGGTACTGTTATTGAAATCGGTGATGGTATTGCACATATTCATGGCTTAGACAAAGCGATGTCAGGGGAACTGCTCGACTTTGGTAATGATATATATGGTATGGTCCTAAACCTTGAACAGGACAATGTCGGTGCCGTTTTATTAGGTGGCGACACAAAAATTAAAGAAGGAGATATCGTAAAACGTACTGGTAAAATCATGCAAGTACCTGTTGGGGAAAGTATGATTGGTCGTGTTGTTGACGCACTTGGTCGTCCAATTGATGGCAAAGGCCCTATCCATACAACACAGAGCCGTCCAATTGAATATCCAGCTCCTGGTATTGCTGATAGAAAATCAGTAAAAGAACCATTACAAACTGGTATTAAAGCAATTGATGCCTTAGTTCCAATTGGTCGTGGTCAGCGTGAACTTATCATCGGTGACCGTGGTACAGGTAAAACAGCTATTGCTGTAGATACAATCCTCAATCAGAAAGGTCAAAACTGTATTTGTATTTATGTAGCTATTGGTCAGAAAGCTTCTACAATCGCTCGTGTTGTAAAAACTTTTGAAGATCATGGTGCTATGGATTATACAATTGTAGTAGCAGCTACAGCTTCTGATAGTGCACCACTTCAATATATGGCTCCATATTCTGGTGTTACTATGGGTGAACATTTCATGTATCAAGGCAAACATGTACTTTGCGTATATGATGACCTTTCTAAACATGCTACTGCTTACCGTGCAATGAGCTTGTTACTTCGTAGACCACCAGGACGTGAAGCATATCCAGGGGACGTATTCTACTTACATTCTCGTCTTTTAGAACGTGCTGCTAAATTAAGTGATGAACTCGGTGGAGGTTCTATTACAGCTTTACCTATCATCGAAACTTTAGCAGGTGACGTATCTGGTTATATTCCAACAAACGTTATTTCTATTACAGATGGTCAGATTATGCTTCAGACAGAAGCTTTCTATTCTGGTATTCGTCCAGCTATTGACGTAGGTCTTTCTGTATCTCGTGTAGGTGGTAGTGCTCAGATAAAAGCTATGAAACAGATTGCTGGTCGTATGCGTCTTGACCTTGCTCAGTATCGTGAACTTGCAGCATTCGCTCAATTTGGTTCTGACCTTGATAAATCTACAAAAGAACAATTAGACCGTGGTGTACGTATGGTTGAAACATTAAAACAAGCACAGTATTCACCTTTAAAAGTAGATGAACAAATCCTTGTTATTTATACAGCTGTACGTGGTTTCTTAAGCGATATTCCTGTTAATCAGGTTGTTAACTTCCAACGTGATTTCTTGAAATTCATGAATTCAAATCACCCAGAAATTGGACAGACAATCGTTGAAAAACAAAAATTAGATGATGCTTTAGAAGCTTCTATCAATAGTGCTATTGAAGAATTTAAATCCACATATTCATATAATAAATAAGCAGTGAGGTGATTTAATTGGCTAGTTTACAGGACATACGCCGCAGAATAAAAAGCGTAAAAAGTACACAGCAAATCACTAAAGCAATGAAAATGGTTGCTGCTGCTCGTTTACGTCGTGCCCAAGAAGCGGCTGTATCCAACCAACCTTATGCTGAAAAAATGTATGAGGTTATTGCCGATGTAGCCTCTAATGCAGGAAGTTTTTCACATCCTCTGCTAGAAGTACGTGAAGAAGGTAAAACTTTATATGTTGTTTTAGCTTCCGATAAGGGTCTTGCAGGTGCTTATGCTAGTAATGTATTTAAAGAAACAATTTCTCATATTAAAGATGCAAAAAATACATCTATTATCACTGTAGGTCGTCGTGGTAAAGAATATTTCGTTCCACGTAAATATGATGTATTAAATTCTTATATGGGATTTACAGAACGTCCAGAGTATCAAAATGCTCGTCAAATTGCTGTTGAAATTATGGAGCATTTTAGTAAAGGTGACTATAAAGAAGTATATCTTGTATATACAAAATTTGTGTCAGCTATTTCTGCTATACCTCAGACAATTAAATTATTACCATTTACAGCACCAGAGTCCTCCGATCATAAACCTACTGCTGAATATATTTATGAACCATCAGCACAATCAGTGCTTGGATATTTATTACCGCAATATATTATTACAACAATATATGCATCATTATTACAATCAGCAGCAAGTGAACTAAGTTCACGTATGAATGCGATGAGCAATGCAACAGATAATGCTGAAGAACTCATCTCTAAACTTGATTTGCATTATAATAAAGTACGTCAGGCTGGTATTACTCGCGAAATTACAGAAATCGTGGGCGGTGCAGAAGCTCTGAAGTAAGGAGGTTTCACCTAAGTGGCAAAAGGTAAAATTGTACAGGTTATTGGACCTGTTGTTGATATAGAGTTTCCGGCAGAATCTTTGCCAGAAATTTTAAATGCTGTAACTATTAAAGGTAAATCTGGTGACATTGATATCGATTTAGTTGTTGAAGTTATGCAACATTTGGGTGACAATGTTACTCGTTGTATCGCTATGAGTTCTACTGACGGTTTGACTCGTGGCATGGAAGCTGAAGATACTGGTGCTCCAATCAGAGTTCCAGTAGGGGAAGCAACTCTTGGTCGTGTATTTAACGTACTTGGAAAAACAGTTGACCATGATGATACTCCTGTAGGCAACAAAGAATTTTGGCCTATTCATCGTCCAGCTCCAAAATTTGATGAACAAGAAACATCTACACAGATTTTAGAAACTGGTATTAAAGTCGTTGACCTTATCGCACCATATTCCCGTGGTGGTAAAATCGGTTTGTTCGGCGGTGCTGGTGTAGGTAAAACAGTTCTTATCATGGAACTTATTCATAATATCGCAACTCAACATGGTGGATATTCTGTATTCTCTGGTGTTGGTGAACGTACTCGTGAAGGTAATGACCTTTGGTCTGAAATGAAAGAATCTGGCGTTATCGATAAAACTGCTTTAGTTTATGGTCAGATGAACGAACCACCTGGAGCACGTATGCGTGTTGCTTTAACTGGTCTTACAATGGCTGAATATTTCCGTGATGTTCAAAATCAGGACGTATTATTATTCATTGATAATATTTTCCGTTTCATTCAGGCTGGTTCTGAAGTATCTGCACTTTTAGGTCGTATGCCATCTGCCGTTGGTTATCAGCCAACACTTGGTACAGACGTAGGTGCTCTTCAGGAACGTATTACTTCTACTAAAAAAGGTTCTATCACATCTGTTCAGGCTGTATATGTTCCTGCCGATGACTTAACTGACCCTGCTCCAGCAGCAACATTTGCTCACTTGGATGCAACAACAGTATTGTCTCGTCAGATTGCAGAGCTCGGTATTTATCCAGCAGTAGACCCACTTGATTCTACTTCTCGTATTCTTGACCCACATGTAATCGGTGAAGACCATTATGAAGTAGCTCGTGGTGTACAGGCTATTTTACAGAAATATAATGAACTTCAAGATATTATCGCTATCTTAGGTATGGAAGAATTATCTGATGAAGATAAACTTACTGTAGCTAGAGCACGTAAAATTCAAAGATTCTTATCTCAGCCATTCTTCGTTGCTGAACAGTTTACAGGTACACCAGGTAAATATGTACCATTAAAAGAAACTATTCGTGGCTTTAAAGAAATTTTAGCAGGTAAATATGATGACTTACCTGAAAGTGCTTTCTATATGGTTGGTAGCATTGACGAAGTTGTTGAGGCAGCAAATAAAATGAAGAAGGAGGGATAATTTATGGCTAAAATAAAGCTAGAAATTATTTCTCCAAATAAAGTTGTTTATAGTGCTGATATTGATATGTTAATCGTGCGTTCTATTGCTGGAGATTTAGGTATTATGCCAAAACATGCTCCGCTTCTTGCAGGGCTTGTTCCTCATGCAATGAGAGCTATGATTGATGGCACTGAAAATCTTATTGCAGTTAGCGGTGGTTTTATTCAGGTTCAACCTGATAAAATTATTGTACTTGCAAGTGCAGCAGAACTTCCTATTGAAATTGATATCAATAGAGCAAAAAAAGCTTATGAACGTGCACAAAAACGTTTAGAAAGCTTTAAAGAAAATCCAGAAGTTAAGAGTGATGTTGATACACTTCGTGCTAGAGCTGCACTCGAACGTGCTAAAGCAAGACTTAAAGCAACTAAAACAGATATTGGTTAATATTTAATTAGTTTTATGTAAAAACGGTTGTAACTTAATTTAGCTACAACCGTTTTTATTTTAAAGGTGATAATATGATTTTTAGCAATATAAAAAATATAGATTTAACCACTATAGATGAACGAATTAAATTTTGTGTAGATTATTTTAATGAACATGATTTAATAAATTATAATGCAGGAACATATCAAACAGATAGAGAGGATATTTGTTTTCGCATTGATGAATATGAAACACAAATTGCTCAGGAAAGATATTGGCAAGCACATGAAAAACATATAGATGTATATATTTTATTAAAGGGACAAGAACGCATAGATGTTAATATTTATGAAGGTATAATTTATCATCGTGATAAGATAGACGATATGTTGATGTTAGAAGAAATGCCGTACACAAATATTAATTTTTTGAGCAATTTTGGTGATATTTTAGTTTGTAATCCAAATGAAGCGCACAAGACAGGCATTCATATGGATTTAAAAAACAAATTTAAAGTAGCTTTATTTAAAATTAGAATTTAATTTGGGAAATAAAAAAAGAGCAATCATCTGATTGCTCTTTTTTCTATTATTATTTTACAACAGTAACGTTTACTGCACGAAGTTTACTAGCGTCACGGCTGTCAGCTTCTGTATCAAAAGTAACTTTTTGACCTTCTTCTAAAGTTTTGAAGCCTTCGGAATTGATAGCGGAGAAATGAACGAATAAATCTCCAGATCCGTCATCATTAGTAATGAAGCCATAGCCTTTACCAGAATTAAACCATTTAACTGTACCTGTTCCCATTATAAAATCCTCCTTAGGATATAAAATATAATCAGTGCAGAGGTCAAACTAAAAAACACATAAGAATCTTCCACACTTATTAAGAGGAGGACTAAGACGTGACTTTAATTGTGTTCCAAAACAAGACTGAATATCCTAATAGTAGCATGGGAAGTATAATTTGTCAATTTACAAAATAACACATATCATAATTATTTTTTATAGTTGAATTAGTTTTTAGATTTACATATTTACAATAAAATTTGACATAATAAATAGATGATGATATATTTATAAGTCGATAATAAATTTTATAAGTTAAAATCATTTATTTTTCGATATAAAATATAGACATATATATATTATCGAGAGATAAAAATTTTATTTATCCAGAAAGGGTGATTAGATGAATGGAATAATGTTAGTTGGTTGTGCTATTATAATTTTTTTTCTAGCCTATAGAATTTATGGTCGTTGGTTATTACATACTTGGGGTGTTGATGAAAATGCAAAAACACCTGCTTTTAAATATAATGACGGTCAAGATTTTACACCAGCATCTAAATTTACGGTATTTTCTCATCAATTTTCTTCAATAACAGGTGCAGGCCCTGTAACTGGCCCAATTATTGCAGCTATGTATGGCTGGCTTCCTGCTTTTTTATGGATTATCGTAGGTGGTATTTTCTTTGGAGCAGTACAGGATTTCACTGCATTATATGCTTCTGTGAAAAATGAAGGTAAATCCATGGGTATGTTAATTGAACATTATATTGGTAAAACAGGCAGACGTTTATTCTTGTTATTCTGTTGGTTATTTACTTTATTAGTAATAGCTGCTTTTGCTGATATAGTAGCGAATACTTTTAATGGATTTAGTAAAGATGGTGCATTAATAACACCAAACGCAGCAGCAGCTTCAATATCCATGTTATTTATTTTTGTAGCTATTTTATTTGGTTTATTCATTAAGAAATTTAAACCGAATGAAAAAGTTCGTCTTGTTTTAGGTATTATTTTATTAATTGCTATGCTTGCTGTGGGTATTGCTTTTCCAATTTATTTAGATAGAATGATTTGGCTCTATGTAGTATTTGCTTATATATTTGCAGCTTCTGTAATGCCTATGTGGATTTTAAAACAGCCTCGCGATTATTTGAGTACATTTTTACTTTTAGCAATGATTGCTGGTGGCGTTATCGGTGTATTAGCGGTAAACCCAACAATTAATATGCCAGCTTTTGTAGGTTTTAATGTAAATGGAAAAGATTTATTCCCAATTTTATTTATAACTATTGCTTGTGGTGCCGTTTCTGGTTTCCATAGCTTAGTATCTTCTGGTACTTCTTCTAAAACTATTTCTAATGAAAAAGATACTTTATTTGTTGGTTATGGTTCTATGCTTGTAGAGTCTGTTTTAGGTGTTGTTTCTTTAGTAATTGTTTGCTCTGCTGCTACTAATGGTCAGTTGCCAGAAGGTACACCTTTCCAGATTTTCTCTACAGCTGTAGCTGGATTTTTCGCTATGTTTGGTATGCCACATGATATAGCAAATTGTATTTTGACTATGTGTGTATCAGCTTTAGCACTTACTTCATTAGATGCAGTAGCTCGTATTGGCCGTATGTCTTTCCAAGAATTATTCAGTGTAGATGAAGGTCAAGAAATGAGTTTTGTACAAAAATTATGTACAAATAAATATTTTGCTACACTTATAACTTTATTTATTGGTTATTTATTATGCCTTGGTGGTTATATGAATATCTGGCCATTGTTTGGAGCTGCTAATCAGTTATTATCTGCATTAGTACTTATTTCTTTGGCTGTATTCTTAAAAACAACCGGAAGAAAAGGCTTTATGCTTTATATTCCAATGGTAGTTATGTTCTGCGTTACTTTGACAGCTTTAGTAGAAGCTGTGTATGCAATTGTTGTAAAATTATCTATGGGACAATTTGTTTTTGCTGTAGATGGATTACAGTTAATTATCGCGCTTGCTTTGATGATACTTGCAATTTCTGTAGCTGTTCATTGTGGTAGAGAACTTGCTGGTGCTAAAGATAATAGTAAAGCTGAATTAAATAATTAATAAAAAGAGTGATAGGTATTTTTATATCTATCACTTTTTTATTTATCTTTTCAGTTTTATTTGGTATAATTATTCGAAATGAAATAATAAAAATAAATATTAAGATGGATAATATAAAGATGATGATGTTTGTTTTAAGGGGTACTTAAAGAGGTATTTTTCCCTTTAATGTTATTTCTTATTGCAAGATTATTATCTTTTTTTATTATTTGTCTGGGGAGGTATTATCATGACAGATTTTTTTAATTGGCTTGCCTATGATATTTTATGGGGTACACCGCTTATCGTTTTAATGATTTTTACAGGTCTTTATTTTACAATTAGATCAGGATTTTTTCAGGTCGCTCATTTTAAGTATATTTTGAAACGTACATTAGGAACTGTATTTAGTTCTAAAAAACGTAAACAAACTTTAGAAGAAGATGCAGGGAAAGGTTTAGTTTCCCCTTATGAAGCAATTGCAACTGCTGTAGGTGGTTCTGTAGGCTTTGGTAATATAGCAGGGGTTGCTACAGCTGTAACTACAGGTGGCCCTGGTGCTGTATTTTGGATGTGGTTAACTGCACTTTTGGGTATGCTCATTAAACAAGTTGAGGTTACACTTGCTGTTTATTATCGTAGAACAGATGAAGAAGGCAATCCATATGGTGGACCAACATATTATATGGAACGTGGTTTAGGTGAAGAAATGCATTGGGGTAAAGCATGGCTTCCATTTGCTTTTGTTTTTGGTATAGGTATTTTCTCTACATTTTTTATAAGTGCTTCTAATTACACTACTTCTGAAGTTATTGCTTCTTCAATAGGTATTCCACAAGAATTTGCTGCTATAGCAATGGTTTGTTTACTTTATTTTATCATTTGGGGCGGTGTTAAAAATTTAAGTAGAATTTTTGTAAAACTCGTTCCTATAATGAGTATTGCATATCTTTTTTTTGGCGTTGTAATTATTATTTTACATATTGATAATTTAATACCGACAATCACTATGATTTTTACAAATGCTTTTACTGGTACATCTGCATTGGGCGGATTTGCAGGCGCTTCCGTTTCTCAAGTTATTTCTACAGGTATGGCAAGAAGTGTGTATTCCAATGAAGCTGGTTGGGGTAGTAGTCCAATGATACATGCTTCAAGTCAAACTCGTCACCCAGTAGAACAAGGTTTATGGGGTTCTTTTGAGGTATTTGTTGATACATTTATTGTTTGTTCCATCACTGCTTTGACTGTATTGATTAGTGGTGAATGGACTAGTGGTGCGACAAATGCTACTTTAGCTTTAAATGTTTATACACATAATTTTGGTTTATTTGGCACAGTATTTTTAACACTTATCATGGTGGTATTTACAGTTACAACATCTGGTGGTTGGTATGTATATTATGAAGCTGTACTTCGTCATTTAGCTAAAGATCATTTGAAATTGAAACATGTTTTACTTTTAATTTTTAAATATCTTTATGCAATACCACCACTTCTTTTAACTTTTTATTTAATCCATGTTGGGGATTTAAGTATTTGGACATTGGTAGATATTACAAGTGGGGTACCAACATTTATCAACGTTGCTGTAATTTTAATTCTTTCTGGTAAATACTTTAAATTATTGAAAGATTATAAAGGCAGATATATGGGAATTGGCAAACCTCTTGAAAAATTTGCGATTTTCTATGAAGATAAAGAAAAGGTGGAAGGAGGCAAATAATTATGCGAAAGATATTTTTCAATGGTAAGGTTTATACTGGCGAAACGAAGCTTCAAGATGCATTTGTAGTAGAAGATAATAAATTTATTTATGCAGGTAATTTAAGTGAAGCAGAAAACTTTATTGATGAAAATACGGAAAAGATAGATTTACAGGGTAATTTTATCTGTGCAGGATTTAATGATTCACATATGCATTTATTGAATTATGGTTATGCACTTAGTATGGCAGGTTTATCTGAGCATACAAAATCTTTAAGTGAAATGCTTTCATATTTAAAGCAATTTGCTCAGGAAAATAATATCAAAGAAGGTAGTTGGCTTCGCGGTCGTGGCTGGAACCATGATTATTTTGTAGATGAAAAACGTTTCCCAAATCGTTATGATTTAGATAAAGTTTCTACAGATTATCCAATTTGCATCACTAGAACTTGTGGTCATTGTTGTGTGGTAAATAGCAAAGCTCTTGAAGTCTTGGGTATTGATGAAAATACACCACAGATTGAAGGTGGTCATTTTGATGTAGATGAAAATGGTAAGCCAACAGGTGTATTTAGAGAAAATGCTATGGATTATGTCTATAGTAAAATGCCACAGCCATCATTAGCAGAAATCAAGGCGATGATGGAAAAAGCTATCAAAGCTTTAAATTCTTATGGGGTAACTTCCAGTCAAACAGATGATTTTATCGTTTTTCAACTTCCTTATCAAACTATTATCAAAGCGTATAAAGAACTTGAAGCAGAAGGAAAATTAACTGTTCGTGTAAATGAGCAATCTCATTTTACAAATACAAAAGATTTACAGCAATTTTTTGATGAAGGATATAATACGAATGTAGGCACAGAGTTCTTTAAAATTGGCCCATTAAAAATGCTCGGTGATGGTTCATTAGGTTCACGCACTGCATTTTTGAGTCAGCCTTATAATGATGATAACTCAACTCGTGGTATTGCTATTTTTACGCAAGAACAATTTGATGAAATGGTGATGCTTGCTCATGAGCATAATATGCAGATAGCAATTCATGCAATTGGTGATGGTATTTTAGATAGAATTTTAAATGCGTATAAAAAAGCACTTTTTAAATTACCAAAAGAAAATCATCGCCATGGCATAGTTCATTGTCAAATTACAAGACCAGAACAACTAGAAGATTTTGCCAAACTTAATCTTCATGTATATGCGCAACCGATTTTCTTAGATTATGATATTCATATTGTACATGAGCGTGTCGGTGAAAAATTAGCTTCTACAAGTTATGCTTTTAATACATTACAGAAAAAAGGTGTACATGTTTCAAGTGGTACAGATTGCCCTGTGGAAGCTCCAAATGTAATAAATTGCATTCAATGTGCTGTAACTAGAACGAATTTAAAAGGCGATTGTGATGTATATCTTGAGAATGAAGCAATGAGCGTGAAAGAAGCAATTGACTCTTATACAATTGAAGGGGCATATGCTTCTTTTGAAGAAGATAAAAAGGGTAAAATTCAAAAAGGTATGCTCGCTGATTTTGTAGTTTTAAATGAAAATCCATTTGAAATTGAAAAAACTAAGATTAAAAATATAAAAATTTTACAAACATATGTAGATGGAAAATTAGTTTATAATGCTTAAATAAAAAAGAGGACAATATTATATTGTCCTCTTTTTGTATTTGTATTATTAGATATCTCTTTCGTCGATAGCAGTTTCAAGCGCTATTTTAATCATATCATCAAAGGATTGTTCACGTTCTTTAGCTGTAGTTTCTTCACCTGTAAATAAGTGATTACTTACAGTAAATATGCCAAGTGCTTGTACATTATAACGAGCAGCAAGCATATAAAGAGCAGAAGTTTCCATTTCTACAGCAAGACAGCCATATTGGATTAATTTTTGCAAATCAACTTCTTCATCATAGAAACGGTCTTGGCAATATACATTCCCAATTTTTACAGGAATGTTTAATTTTTTAGCGTGGTGATATGCTTTGCCTAATAATTCAAAATCAGCAAGTGGAGCATAATGAAGTCCATCACCAAAAGTGCGAACAATAATACCACTATCAGTAGTTGTTCCTTGAGCGATAACAACATCGCGAACATGAACATCATCTTTTAAACCACCACAAGTACCAACGCGAATTAATTTTTTAGCATGGTAATCGCAGATTAATTCATGTGCATAGATAGAAATAGAAGGAATACCCATACCAGTTCCTTGGATAGAAACTTTATGGCCTTTATAAGTTCCAGTATAGCCAAACATATTGCGAATATGATTGTAGCAGACAGGATTTTCTAGAAATTTTTCAGCGATGTATTTTGCGCGTAATGGGTCGCCAGGAAGTAAAACGACATCAGCAACTTCTCCGATTTTGGCTTCAATATGATTACTCATAACAATACCTTCTTTCATCAATAATTTTATGAGATATAAGAATATCTATAAAAATTTTATCATAATGAATGAAAAAATGCAGGGATTATCCTGCATTTTTAAATTAACAATGTTCGATTGTAGCACCGAGGTATTTATTGACGATTTCAACAGCACAATAATCGCCACACATAGAGCAAGCAGTTGTGCCTTCTGGATTGCGTGAAGCGCGTCTTTGACGTGCTGTCTGTGGGTCGATAGCTAAATTCATTTGTTCTTCCCAATCAAGTTTTTTACGAGCTTTAGCCATATTTAAATCCCAATCTTTTGCACCAGGTACATTTTTTACAATATCAGCAGCATGAGCGGCAATTCTAGTTACAATAACACCATCTTTTACATCTTGAACATTTGGTAAAGCAAGATGTTCGGCTGGAGTTACATAGCAAAGAAAATCTGCACCGCAAGAAGCTGCCATAGTACCACCGATTGCAGCAGTGATATGGTCATATCCAGGAGCAATATCAGTAACAAGTGGGCCAAGAACATAAAATGGAGCATTATGACAAATGCTTTTTTGCAATTTCATATTTGTAGCTATTTGGTCAAATGGTACATGACCTGGACCTTCGACCATGACTTGTACACCTTTATCCCAAGCGCGTTTTACAAGTCCACCTAAATTTAAAAGTTCTTGAATTTGAGCATGGTCAGTAGCATCAGCAAGACAGCCAGGACGAAGACCATCGCCAAGACTCATAGTAACATCATATTTTGCACAGATATCTAAGATATCATCATAGCGTTCATAAAGTGGATTATTTTTTTCATTATAGAGCATCCAGCCTGTGATAAAGGAACCACCACGACTAACTACGTCCATATAACGACCTTCTGCTTTCATGCGATTGATTACATCCATAGTTACACCGCAGTGAATAGTCATGAAATCAGCGCCATCTTTGGCTTGTTTTTCAATGGCATGAAGTAAATCTTCTTCCGTCATTTTCACGACAGCACCATGAGCTTTGATGGCATCAACTGTTGCCTGATAAATTGGCACAGTTCCTACCATTACAGTGGAATGTTTTAAAATAGCTTGACGAGAAGCATCAATATTGTTTCCTGTGCTTAAATCCATTACAGAATGAGTACCAGATGCGATAGCGACATTTAATTTTTCAATTTCAGGAGCTGGGTCAGGAAAAGCACTAGATGTGCCGATATTAGCATTTACTTTAGTACAAAGTCCTTCACCTACACCATAAGGGTGTAAATTTTGATGATTGATATTAGCACAAATAGCGATAGTACCATTGGCAACGCGTTCACGAAGAGTTTCAATATCCATTTTTTCTTCTTGAGCTACGATTTTCATTTCATCAGTGATTTTACCAGCTCTAGCTGATTGCATTTGTGTCATTGTCATAATTTTGCCTCCATAATATAAGTGATAAATGGCAAAAAAAATAAGCAGATATGCAAAGAAAGTTGCAAATCTGCCTTGATAATCATTTATTTGCCACTTCCCTACGTTGGTCTTAACCAAATCAGGTTCTAAGGGTCGGAATATTTCCTCTCAGCTTTTATAAGCACCCCTAGTGGATTTTTTTCAATTTTCTTATATTATAGTTTATTCTTCGAGAAAAAACAAGATTTTAAAAATGAAAATAAAAAAAGGATATCATTTGATATCCTTTTATTGTTTAATTATTAAATTAATGGTGCGACTGGCGTGAGTCGAACACGCGACCCTTCGCTTAGGAGGCGAATGCTCTATCCGTCTGAGCTACAGCCGCAATTTCAATCTAAATTAGTTAGATGAATTTAATAAGCTAAATTTTAGCATAACTAAAACTAAGTCGCAAATTTTAATTTATAGGAGCTCCAATAGGACCTACAGAGCCAATAGGATTTGTAACACCACTAGCAGCTGGTGATGTTGTAGTAGAGTTTACAGGTGTAGTAGGTGTTGGAGTTGTAGTAGTTGCTGTTGTGTTTGTTGGAACAGTAGCTGTTGTTGCTGTTTTATTGATTTGATAACGTGTTGCCCATTCAGGATATTTATTAGCATAATATCTTATTTTCTTGAATTCTACATCTTCTGTGCTTTCAGGAATGATAGAATGCATATTTTTGTCGAGATTAGGTGTTTTATCAATCCAATTTGTATCAGGAGACCAGAAATTATATTTTAATGTTCTAGCTGTTAGATTTTGTACGTTATATTCTTTTTTCATGAATTGGATAGAAGAAACATTACCAGCAGAGTCTTTGTTTTCTTGCCAAATCCAAACAATGATATTGTTATCTATCTGACGAAGTGTTGCTGTATCAGCACTGCTTTCTCCAGATTCATTGCTCCATAAGCCAAGCCAACGAGCATTAGAGATAAGACGACCGCCTTCACCTTTATTAAATACACGGTCTACAATCATAGCATAGAATTTTTCATCAAAAGATTGAGAGTTGATATCTTTATTTACAGGATTATCATATTTGAGTGTATAAAGAGCCTTGCCATCTTTATCATAGAAGATTTCTTCCATATAGCGTAAGGTTCTTTCTTGAGGATTGATTTGAACGCGAGCTAAGCTATAGACTAATTGATTAGGGTCATTGATAGGAAGTTTCATATTAGCTATAGTTTCAGCTGCTCCACCTGGAGCGTAACCTGTTTTTATCCAGTCTTCAATACAAGTAGGAATGTTATTTTGACTAGAAACAGTAGTAATTCTTGTCATAGAAAAATATTTACTATATTTATCATCTGAGCTAATCCAATACCATTCAGAATCAGCCGCAAAACTAATTTGAGTATGGAATAATGTAAAAACCATTAATACAGTAAGACAAATAATATTTTTTATTAATCGCATAAGCATGCACCCTCATTATATATATTATAAAATTTGTTACTCTACTTATTATACCAAAAATTTTAGCTTAAACAATAAGAAAACCCCTAAAATAGGGGTTTAAAAAATTTTTTAATCTGATTTTAAAGAAAAGTGAATTCTGATACAAGTTCCTTCATTAGGTTTACTTTGAATTGTTAAATTAGCATGATGGAATTCAGCAATATGTTTAACGATAGCAAGACCTAAACCTGTACCTTCTACATTGATTTGAGAACGGGATTTATCAGCACGATAAAATCTTTCAAATACATGTGGTAAATCATCTGACGCTATACCTATTCCTGTATCTTTTACTTCTAAGATAAGATGATTTTTGTCTTCATTTAATAAAGAAATAAAGACAGAACCATTGGCTTTATTGTATTTTATAGCATTTTCGATGAGGTTATAAATTAATTCTTCGATTAATTGACGAACACCGATAATTTCGCTAGTAGGAACTTCTTTAAAAATGAGTTTTACCTGTTTTGTCAATGCTTTATCATTTAGACGTAAAATAATTTGTTTACAGATAGCAGAAAGATTTAGCGGTTCTTTCATAAAGGTACTATTTTTTTCATCAAGTTGAGAAAGTTTGATTATATCTTGAATTAAACTGATTAGACGTTGAGCTTCTTTGTAGATTTTACCAGCAAATAAAGGAATGTCATTTGGTCGAACCATATTATTTTGTAAGAGTTCAGCAAATCCAGAGATAGAAGTGAGTGGTGTTTTTAATTCATGAGATACATTAGCGGAGAATTCTTGGCGCATTTTTTCTGCCATGCGTTTTTCTGTGATATCTACAAAGAGAATTAAAGCACCTTTTACCGTATTATGCTTAGTTACAGGGCTGGCAATGATTTGATAAGTTTTTTTATCAAGAGGTAAATAAAACTCTTGTCGTTCTCCACGCATTACATTTTGAGCAGCTTGATATAATGTTTCATTATTGATAAGCGTAAAGAGATTTTTATCAATATAGTCTATTTTTTCGGCGTTTAAAATATTTAATACGCTATGATTTATAGCTAATATTTTATAAGAATGATTGATTAATATTAAACCTTCTTCGATATTGTTGATAATCATGGTAAATTCACGCTGTTGATTTTTTAAAGTCTTCATTTGTTGGTGAATTTGCTCATTTTGATTTTCTAAACGAATTAACATAGGATTTAATTCTTCATACAAGTCATTCATAATAGGATGCTCAAGATTGATAGAATTTATAGGTGCAATGATATTTCTAGCCATACGGCGAGCAGCCAATAGAGAAGTTAAATAGATTAATAACATCATAGCTAACAATATCGGCAAGGCTTCTTGAACCATATCATATGCACTGACATTATTGCGAGAAAGACGTAAAACAGAATTATCATCTAATCTCACAGCGTAATAATACGTATTAGTTCCAAGCGTAGTTGAGATGCGATAAGATTCACCTGTTCCTACTTTTTGGGCAATTTGTACTTCTTGACGCAAAAGATGATTTTCCATTTTATCTGGTTCAGCACTATTATCAAAGATAACATTGCCTTCAGGGTCAATCCAGGTAATGCGTGTTTGTGTCTGTGCATCTTTTAGTAATTCTTTAGGGTCTGTTAAATGATGATTAAAAACATAAGTTAAATAAGTAGCCTCATCTTTAACTTCTTGTTTTGTATGTTCAAAAAATAATGGATAACATAAGGTCAAAGTTAAAATAAAAGTACAAATAACAGCCATAGATACTAAAAAGCACATATAATTGAAGATTTTTTGCTTCATACTCATATTAATCAATGATTTTATAACCGACTCCACGGATAGTTTCGATTAATTTGCTGGCTACTCCTAATTTATGGCGAAGTGTTTTTATATGCACATCGACAGTACGAGTTTCAGCTGCATAATTATAATCCCATACTTTGTCCATAATTTTATCGCGGGAAATAACGATATTTTTATTTTTTAATAGATAGTATAAAAGTTCAAATTCTTTTAATGTCAAAATGACTTCTTCATTATTTACATAGACTTTATGGAAATCATGATTTAATACAAGAAGACCATTACCAGCAGATAAATCATTAGTAGCTTTATCTTGTGCTACATTGATTTTTGCACTGCGACGTAAAACTGCTTTTATGCGTGCGATTAATTCCATTACACCGAATGGTTTAGTTACATAATCATCAGCGCCATTATCAAGACCAGTTATTTTATCATATTCACTACCACGAGCTGTGAGCATGATGATAGGAGTATGTTGTGTTTTAGGATTTTTACGAACTTCTTTGAGAATTTCAATGCCATCAATGCCAGGAAGCATAATGTCTAAAAGAATTAAATCAGGCACATTATTTTTTAGTACAGGAAAAAATTCTTCAGCATTGACAAAGCCTTGAGCTTCAAATCCAGAAGATTGTAATGCATAGATGACAAGTTCGCGAACGCTTTCGTCATCTTCAACACAGTAAATTTTTTGCATAAGAACACCTCATAGATATAGATTAAATGTAAATTATATTTTATAAAAAATAATGGATATTATATTAATATGTAATCAGTATAAAATTTTTTGATAGCTACTACAAGAGAAGATTTTATATTTTACATAGTTTTTACTAAAGGCTAGAATTTTGTAATCTTAAATAGATTTTTGACAAACAAAAAAGCATTGTTTCACTTTTTGTAAAACAATGCTTTTTTATATGCCCATAATGCCGTTATCTTTTATTCGCCTAGACCTGCTTGGTGCAGGTGGGTATCTTGGATAAGAGCTTTGCTATTCGTTCGAGACGATTCAGCAGCACAAATATCACAGCTAGATTCCCGTTTAGAAAGAGTAAGGTTAGACAATATAAAAAGACCTACGCACATTGCAGGCATACTCCGTTATTAACTGATAATATAATAGCATAAAGATGAAATCTGTGCAAGAGTGAACAAGTCAGAATTGCAAATTGCATTTTTACTTGCGCAGATTATTAGGCTCAGTTAAAATAAGTATAACGTTATTGATAAAAGAAGGGATTTTTTATGGAAAACAATTATAGTGTAGCTATTTCTTGTCATAGTGATTTAGGATATATTGAGTATACAGCTGATACTAAATCTGCAAATATTGTTTTGGCAAATGAAGTAGCTAAACAAAAAGTAGAAGAGTTTTTAAATACACCATTAACTTTACAAGTACCACATGAAACATTGCATGATTTTACTACAATAACTATTAATCCATTAGATGATGTGGAAACACTTCAATTAGCACTTACTCGTTTATGGGAAGCAACTGATGTACATGTTGATTGGAGTAGACCAGTTGATTATGTAAAAAATGGCATTCGCAGTTTAAAAGATTTATAAAATATATTATAGGTTATAAAAAGCTACATTTAATATTCATTTTTATGAATTTATTGAATGTAGTTTTTCTATTTTAGACATTATTTAATTTTGTCCTAAAGGATTAAAGACTTAATAATATAACTTTAGATTGAATTTACAAACAATTCTCTATTATAATTTAATTGTAGAAATAAACCGGTTATTTAATATTAAACTATAAGGAATTAATTGTATGAAAATAAACGAACGTTCGAAATTTATAATTAATGAACTTATAAAAAGAAATACTTATGTAACGGCTAGTGAAATAGCTGATTTATTACAAGTAAGTATAAAAACAGTAACTAGACAATTAGTTAATGTTGAAAAGATTTTAAATGAAAATGATTTAATCTTAGAAAGAAAAACTAGCAAGGGTATGCAAATCATAGGGACTGAAGAGCAAAAGCAAAAAATGCTAGAACAAATCCAATCTAATGGGTTGCATGAATATTCGCCAGCGGAAAGACAAAATATAGTATTAAGTCATTTGTTAAAATCACAAGAACCTATAAAGTTATTGACTTTGGCAAAATTATTGAATGTAACAGAAGCCACTATAAGCAATGATTTAGACAAATTAGAAACATGGATAAAAAAGATGAATATGAATTTAGTTCGCAAACCTGGTTTAGGGATTTATTTAGAGGGATTAGAGAAAGACATCAGGAAAGCGATTATAAGTCATATTTATAAAAATCTCCATGAGAAAAACATTCTAAATGTCTTAAATAAACAAGAAAAAAATATTAAATTAAAAAGTGGCACAGATAAGTTTTTATTGGACTTAGTCGATAAAGATATCATTCAAAAAGTAGAAAAAGCAATAACTACAGTAGTGGAAAGAGAGAATTATAATTTATCGATAAATGCTTTTTCAGGCTTAGTAGTTCATCTTACATTAGCTATACAGCGTTTATTAAAAGGTGAAATTATCAAAATTGATACTAAGTTTTTAACAGAATTGAAAAAGAAAAAAGAATTTGATTTAGCATTTAAGATAAGTGAAGAGATTGCGGAAGTCTTTGATATCGTTGTTCCTGAAGAAGAAAGTGGTTTTATTACTATGCATCTTTTAGGAGCTAGAAACAATTATCAAGAAGGCACTATTAATAATTATGATAATTTTGCTTTGATAAAAATTGCCAAAAAAATAATAGCTATAGCTCAAGAAGAAAGCGGTATTTTTATAGCTAAGAAAAGTAAATTATTAATAGGTCTTGTAAAACACTTAGGGCCAGCGGCAACGAGAATAAAATTAAATTTGGAGATACGTAATCCACTACTAAATGAGATGAAAGAGAAATATCCTCAATGGATGAAATTAGCTAAAAAAGCAGCTAAGCCTTTAGAGGAAAAATTAGGGGTTAATTTACCAGAAGCGGAAATTGCTTATTTAGCAATGCATTTAGGTTCTACTTTAGAAGATGTAAGTTTGCAAAAAGCGAGAAAATATAATGTTTTGGTAGCTTGTCCTACAGGAATTGGCACATCAAAATTATTAGCAAGTCAACTAAAACAAAAATTCACTAATTTAAATATTGTAGCTATTGTTTCTGCAATCAATATAAACTATGAATTTTATCAAAATGAAGGCATAGATTTTATAATTTCCACTGTGGAAATAAATGAAGCGACAATACCAGTAGTGATTGTAAATTTCATGTTAGATGATAAGGATATAGATAATATCATTCATCAAATGCAATTATTACCTGATGAAAATAGTGGAGAGTATCATAAAGATAATAAGAGTTTAGTTGAGAAATTGAGCGAACTTAATCTATTTGGTTTTTATATTAAATCTATTTTGAAGAATTTCTTTTATCAAGATATGGTAAATGTTAATTCTAAAGAAGAATTATGTAGTTTTGTTAGTATTTATTTATTAAAAGAAAATATAAGTCAAATTTTGGAAGCAGACTTGAAATCAAGAGAAGAAAAAGGTAGCACTATTATTAAAGATTTGATGTTATTACATACAAAATCTAAAGTTATACAAAATTTGACAGTAGGGATTATTCAGTTAGAAAAATCTTTAAAAGTAAATGAAAAAGAAATATCTACAGTGTTGATTTTATTAGTTCCAGATAAAGCTGATGAAAAAGCTTTAGAAACGATGGGAGTTTTATCCGAAAGCATTATAGAAAATACGAACTTATTAGATATTTTACATCAAGGTTCTAAGGCAGAAATTTATTTGGAACTAGAAAAAATATATACAAATTATTTTAAGAAAAAATATAAAAAGGTAATGGAGGGTTAAAAATGTCTGAAGCAAAAGCAGGAAATGTTGCTCAAGAAAAGATGCAAAAATTTGGTAGATTTTTAAGCGGAATGGTAATGCCAAATATCGGTGCATTTATCGCTTGGGGTTTACTCACAGCATTATTTATTCCAACTGGTTGGATACCAAATGAATATTTAGCAGCTGCAGGTGGCCCTATGTCAAAATGGTTAATTCCATTATTGATTGGTTATAGTGGTGGTAGTGCTATTTATCAACATCGTGGCGGTGTTTTAGGTGCTATCGCAACAGCTGGTATCATCGCTGGTTCTGACATTCCAATGTTCTTAGGAGCAATGATTGTTGGTCCATTTGGTGGTTGGTGTATTAAAAAATTTGATGAAGCTTTCCAAGATAAAATCCCAACAGGATTTGAAATGCTCATCAATAACTTCTCTGCTGGTATTTTAGGTGGTATTTTAGCAATCCTTGCTTATGCCATCGTAGGTCCAGTAGTAAGTTCCTTGAATGATATTTTACGCGGTGGCGTTGAATTTATCGTAAATTTAGGTCTTATTCCACTCGTATCTATTTTGGTTGAACCTGCAAAAGTATTATTCTTGAATAATGCTATCAACCATGGTGTATTCAGCCCAATTGGTATTCAGGAATCTCAAGAACTTGGAAAATCCATCTTCTTTATGATTGAATCTAACCCAGGCCCTGGTCTTGGTGTATTACTTGCTTTCTGTTTAGTAGGTAAAGGCATGGCAAAAAGTTCTGCTCCAGGTGCAGTAATTATCCACTTCTTAGGTGGTATTCATGAAATTTACTTCCCATACATTCTCATGAAACCAATCCTCTTATTAGCAGTTATTCCAGCAGGTATGGCTGGCGTATTCACATTAAGCGTTTTAAATGGTGGTCTTATCGCTCCAGCTTCTCCAGGTAGTATTTTTGCAATCTTAGCAATGACTCCAAAAGGAGCATATTTTGCAAATATCGCAGCAGTAGTAGTAGCTACAGCAGTATCTTTCGTAATCGCTTCTATCTTCATCAAAGCTTCTAAAGATGATGGTTCTTCCTTAGAAGAAGCTCAACAAAATATGCAAGATATGAAAAACCGTGGTAGCAAACGTGTTGAAAGTGATGTAGTAGTAAAAGGTAGCGAACTTAAGAAAATTATTTATGCTTGCGATGCAGGTATGGGTTCTTCCGCTATGGGTGCAAGCGCACTTCGCAATAAATTGAAAAAAGCAGGTTATGGATATATTTCTGTAACAAACTGTGCTATCGGTAATATTCCATCTGATGCTCAGATTGTAGTATCTCATGAAAAATTAGCAGACCGTGCAATCGCCGATTCTCCACAAGCTGAACATTTATTTGTACAAGATTTCATTAAAAACGATGTTTATGATATTATTTTAGCTAAATTACAAAATGTAGAAGCTAAAGTAGAAGAAGTTGCAGATAGCAAAGAAAATGCTGTTGAAGATGAAACTGTATTAAAACGTGAAAATATTAAAATGTGCTTAGATACAGTTACTAAAGAAGAAGCTATAAAAATGGCTGGTGAATTATTGTATAAATCTGGCTATGTTGGCAAAGAATATATTAATGGTATGCTTGCACGTGAACAAGATGTAAGCACATACATGGGACGTGGCATTGCTATTCCACATGGTGAAAATGCAGTAAAAGACACAGTTAAAAAATCAGGTATTGTAGTATTACAATTCCCTAATGGTGTAGAATTTGGTACAGGTAAAGCAAAATTAGTTGTTGGTATCGCAGGTAAAGGCGACGAACATCTTGCTATCTTAGCTAATATTGCTATTGCTCTTGACGAATATACTGATGAACAATTAGAAGAATTATTCGTTACAAAAGACAAAGAAGCTTTATATAACTTATTTACAAAATCTAATGATTAAGTTTTAGATAATAGGGGGTATTTTAAATGAAAGCAGTGCATTTTGGTGCTGGTAATATCGGTAGAGGTTTTATTGGAGAATTATTATATGAATCTGGTTTTTCTACAACTTTTGTTGATGTAGTAAAAGCAACAGTTGATTATATCAATGAAACAAATTCTTATGAAATGTATATCATTGATAATAATGAAAAGAAAGTAATTAAAAATGTAAAAGCTTTTTCTCCAATTACTAATGAAGCAGATATTGTGGAAGCAATTTGTGAAGCTGATTTAATTACAACATCTGTTTGTGTTGATAATTTAGATAAAATAGCTCCTACACTTGCTAAAGGATTAAAAGAACGTTTAAATCGTGGCATAGGTAAAGTAGACGTTATGGCTTGTGAAAATGCTTTTTATGCTACAGATATGTTGAAAAAAGCTTTAGTAGAAAATACTAAAGCGCCAGTAACAGAAGAAGAACTTGATAAAGTAGGCGCTTTCCCAAATGTAGCTGTAGATAGAATTGCACTTAGCACAGTTATAAATGGCGTAAGAGTACCTCAAATTCAAGCAGCTTTTGAACTTGTTATTGAAAAAGACAAAATGGTAAATCCAGAAGCTCAACCAATTAAAGGTGCAGAATATGTAGAAAATCTTGGCATGTATCTTGAACGTAAACTCTATGTATTTAACTGCGGTCATGCTGCAACTGCATATTTTGGTTATCATAATAATTGTGAAACAATCCATGATGCTTTAGAAGTTCCAGAAATTAAAGCTGATGTAGTAGCTGTAATGAAAGAATCAGCTATGGCAATGACTAAAAAATATCCATTTAAATTTGAAGAATTAGAAGCTTATATCGAAAAAATCTTAAAACGTATTTCCTTAGAAGCATTACATGATGAAGTAGTACGTGTAGGTCGTTCTCCTATCCGTAAATTAAATCTTAAAGACCGTTTAGTAGGGCCAGCTTTATTAGCTGAATCTTATGGTCTTGATAATACTCACTTAGCAAAAGCTATTGCTACAGGATATACTTTTGATTACAAAGAAGATGAACAAGCTGTAGAAATTCAGGCTTATATTGCTGACAATGGTATTGAAAAAGCAGTAGAAAAATATTCTGGACTTACAGCAGATCAAAAACTTTATCAGCTTGTAATTGAAAATTATAAAGCTATTAAAGCTTAAAACAAAGTTTTCCCCATTCCTATTCTAAATAAATAAGAAAAGCACAGCTTATTATAAGCTGTGCTTTTTATTTTATTTTTGTTTACTGATTATATATTTATCTGTAGCAAAATCTAACATTTCTTGCCATGTTTTGAATTGAGTATTCTTAGCTACATGTTTATCCATTAATTCTTCTGGTAATTCTTCAAAATCTTTTTGGCAAGTGATGTTAAATTTACCACCTGTTAAAAATTTGGCAAAAGTTTTATAGTTAGTATATTTACGCATAAAGGAAATATTGAATACTTTGTCAAACTCTATTAATTGAGGTTCGATTTCATTAGGTAATTTATAATATCCTGTGATTTTTACAGCCATAAAGCTACCTCCAGTATAAATAAGATGAAATAAAAATTTTAACTATATAATATAAAATATGAAGAAAATAGTAAATATAACAAAGGTGTGAAATGTTTTATGCAAAATTTTATTTTAGTACCTGACTCTTTTAAGGGAACTTTATCAGCTATAGAAGTCTGTAATATCATGAAGTCATCAATAAAAAATTTATATAAAGATGCAAATATCATCAGTGTGCCTGTAGCTGACGGTGGTGAAGGAACAGTAGATGCATTTTTATATGCTCTTGGTGGGGAAAAGAAAAGTATTTGGGTAAGTGATGCTTTTAATGAACAGAAAATATTAGCTCATTATGCTATGTTAAAAGATGATATAGCTGTCATAGAGATGGCTGCTTGTGCGGGATTGCCATTGGTGAAAAATCGCTTAGAGCCAGATAAAACAACTACTTTCGGCGTGGGTGAATTAATTATAGATGCTGTAAATAGTGGGGCTAAAAAAATAATTTTAGGTCTTGGTGGAAGCGCGACAAATGATGGCGGTTGTGGTATGGCTTCTGCTTTAGGTGTGAAATTTAAAGATGAACAAGACCAAGAATTTATACCAACAGGTGGGACATTGTCTCAAATTTATAAAATTGACATGAATAATATATATTCAAAGATAAAAGATGTAGAATTTATATCTATGTGTGATGTGGATAATCCTTTATGTGGCAAACTAGGTGCGTCAGCAGTTTTTGCTCCTCAAAAGGGTGCTGATGAAGATATGGTTAAATTATTAGATGAAGGGTTAGCTCATTTAGCAAAAATAATTAAACGAGATTTACATATTGAGGTGAAAGATATCAAGGGAGCTGGAGCTGCTGGCGGTTTAGGTGCAGGCAGTATAGCTTTTTTGCAAAGTAAATTAACTAAAGGCATAGATGTTATTTTAGATACGATAAAATTTGATGAGTTAGTTTCAAAGGCAGATATTGTATTTACAGGTGAAGGTAAATTTGATAGTCAATCTTTGCATGGAAAAGTAGTTATGGGTGTGGCAAATCGCAGTCAAAAATATAAAACTCCTGTAATTGTGGTAACAGGAGCTATTGGTGAAAATATTCAAGAAGCGTATAATAAAGGTATAACAGCTATATTTAGCATTAATAAAGAACCTATGGAATTTAGTAAATCAGCCTTGAAAAGCAAAGAAAATATGATATTAACTATGGAAAATATTTTAAGATTATTAAAAATATGAGGTGGCAAATATGCAAAGTGTTTTAATGGAAAAAAATGAGCATCTAGGGATAATTACATTAAATCGTCCTAAAAGTTTAAATGCAATGAATGCAGATTTAGTGGAAGAATTTCATCGTGCCTTAGATATTTTTGTAGAAGATGAAGATATTCGCGTAATTATTTTAACTGGTGCAGGTAGAGCTTTTTGTGCTGGTGGTGATTTAGGTTATTTAGAGAGCTTAAATGATGATAAAAAAAGAAAAGCTTTTATTGAACGTGTAGGCGAAATGACTCTAAAATTGAGAAATTGTGCTAAGCCTGTCATTGGTATGATAAATGGTGTTACTGCTGGAGCTGGTGTTAATTTAATGTTAGCTTGCGATATTGTGTGTAGCAGTGAAGATGCCAAATTTATTCAAAGTTTTGTCAATGTTGGATTAGTTCCTGATTGTGGCGGTATGTATTTATTAAAAGAAACAGTAGGATTGCAAAAAGCGAAAGAATTAATGTTCACAGCTGATGTAATCAGTGCGCAAGAAGCAGAAAAATTAAAAATGGTAATGCATGTCTATACAAAAGAAGATTTGAAAATAGAAACAGAAAAAATAGCGCAAAAAATAGCTCAAGGTGCGCCTATGGCTATTATGTATATGAAGAAAATGTTGAATAAATCATATGCAAATCTGAAAGATTTTCTTGATGAAGAAGCTCTTGTACAGACTTTTTGCTTAGGAACAGAAGATTGTAAGGAAGGAATTTTGGCTTTTAAACAAAAACGTCAACCTAATTTTCAAGGCAAATAATAGATTTAGAAATATTTAATTAGATAAAAATAAAAAGTCCTACGAAATTGCCGAACGTAGGACTTTTATCTTGCTTATATCTTCTAGAATTAGGAAGGATTAATTTAATAATAATATAATTTTTAGTAAATAACAAGTAATTTTAAGAATTTTTTAATATTGTTAAGATATAATAAAAAAAAGTGCATTTAAGGGAGGGTTTCTTATGCAAAAATCGTGGAAAATTTTAATGAGTTTATTTATGGTAATGCTTTTGTCAATGTCGGTTACATTTGCGCAATCAAGCTATTATGAAGTGCAAGAAAAGACATTGAATAGTGAGTTTGTAGAGGGGAAATATCCAGTAGTAAATGCAGATAATATTTTAGTGAAATCTAGAATAAATAGACAGATTACTAAAATAATAAATGACTTTAATCAAAATGTTCAACAAGAAAATGATATTGGTAGAGACCTTACAGGTTTTATCGGATATGAAATAAAAGCAAATAGCGATAAAGTTTTTAGTGTGATAATAAATTGTTCTACTATGTATAAAGGTGCAGCTCATCCAAATACGTATGCTTATGGATTAAGCTTTGATGAACAAGGTAATTTAATACAATTTTCTCAAGTTATTAATATAGATAAGCAAAGTGGAAAAAATATTTATACAATAGATAATTTAAATAAAGAAATAAAAGCACAGGTAGGTCAGCATCTATTTGATTTCCATAAAGATGTAACAGCATTTCCTCAAGAATTTTATTTAGATGAAAATATGGATTTACATGTATTGTTCCAAAGATATGAGATAACACCATATGCAGTAGGTCTTGTTGATGTTATTTTAAAAAAATAAAATTGTTATAAATAAAAAACTGCTAGATATAATATGCTAGCAGTTTTTTTATTAGTTTTAAATGAAATAAAATAATAAAGATAAGATTATAAAAAATAAAATCATAGAAATATAATCTATAACTCTTAATTTAGTATCAATGATAAATACTCTTGGCTTAGGAGAAGAAAATCCTCTCATTTGAAGACTGAGCGCCATATTTTCACTGCGAGAAATAGAGCGAAAAACCATAGGTTTAATTACCATCATATAGTCAAAAATGCGACGAAATGGATTTGATGAAGGTTTAAAACCACGGCAACTCTGGGCATCGCGAACAGCAGAGCTTTCTTCTAATATATCAGGAACAAAACGCAAAATAGCAGTAATCATAAAAGCGTATTGATAAGGTAAATGCAATTGTTTTACTAATGAAGCAGTGAGTTCTCTAGCAGAAGTAGTTTGCAAGAGCAATAATAAAGATACTGCCATGATGAACATTTTCAGAGCAGAGGCAATGGAGGTATTTAAATCAGTACCGCAAACAAGTTGAATTAGAAATAAAATAAAGCTGAAAAAAATTAAAATACCAAGAGCACTCCAAAGTAATTTTGTCTTAGGTAAATAAAAACAAGTAAAAACTTCAATAAGGGCTAATATACTTAAGATATATAAGTCATTAGTAATTAAAGACGCTATTGAAATCATAATAGCTAAAATTAATTTTGTTAAAGCAGTTAATTTATACATTATAATCAACCTCGTTTGTGCAAATGAGCGTAAATTTCCATAGGTGTAAGACAAATATCTAGACCTAATTCCTGGCTGATACAAACAGCTTCAGGTAATTCTAAACCGAGCTTTAGCGTCAATTCTTTTTGGGAAAATAAATCAAGTGGCGTACCGTCAAAGGCAAGTTCTCCTTGATTGATGACGATGACTTTATCAGCATGTTCAGCTAAGATATCCATATCATGTGTTACCATGATGATACCTAGACCTTGAGCATTTAGTTTTCGCATCAAGCGCAATAACATAGTGCGTTCTCTGCAATCTTGCCCAGAGGTAGGTTCATCTAAGATTAAGATTTTAGGTTTGGCAGCTAAGGCGCAAGCTATAGATAATCGCTGTTTTTGCCCTAAGGTTAAAACTTGAGGCATTTCCCAAATTACATCTTGAAGATTAGTTATTTTTAAAACTTCTTCGACACGTTTTTTTATAGTATGTTCATTACAACCTAATTTTCTTGGTGCAAAAGCTACTTCTTCGAAAACAGTGGAAGCGAATAATTGTTGGTCAGGATTTTGAAATACATAACCGATATATTGAGCCATTTCATATGGTTCTTTTTTGGTGATATCAACATCATCTAAAGTCATAGAGCCTCTATTGGGATGCACAAGTCCCATTAAAAGTCTAGTTAATGTTGTTTTACCACTGCCATTTCTGCCAGCTATAGCTGTGATTTTTGTATCATCTATATTTGTGGAGATATTTTTTAAGATAAATCTATTTTTTTGGTAGCTAAAAGAAATATTATTTAGCGTTAACATGATTATCACCTATTTCATAGCGTATTTTCCAGCGAAGAGGAATAACTTCAGGATAAATTTTTTCTTCATACATATATTTTAAACAATCATCTACATTACCACTGTAAGCTAAATGACCATTATCAATTACACAAAGTTGGTCAGCAATATCAAGTACATATTTCAAATCATGTTCAGTTACAATGATTGTTTTATTATATCTTTTATTGAGATTGACTAATAAATTATAGATATCTTTTGCGCCTTCAGGGTCAATGGCTGCAACTGGTTCATCAAGAATGATGATAGGCGTATTCATTGCCATTATAGAGGCAATAGCAAGTCGTTGTTTTTGTCCGCCAGATAAAGCTGAAATCGGCATATCTTCTTTATCGGATAGACCAACGCTAGCTAAAAGTTCGCGTCGTCTTTTGATGATTTCTTGAGCATTAAGACCAGATGTTTCAAGAGAAAAAGCAATTTCATCTCCAACTGTTTGCGTTACGAGTTGAGCATTGTAATCAGCCATGACAACACCGATTAATTCATTGAGTTTTTTAGGTGGTGTATTCAAGATATCAATATTGGCTATATTTATTTTGCTAGTGGTGATTTCACTTAGATATGCAGGTTTACTGCCAGCTATATTTAAGATTAAAGAAGTTTTACCACTGCCATTTACACCTGTGATTACACAAAAAGAACCTTGAGGAATAGTCAAATTTATATCGTGTAAAGAAAATTGTTTATCATTTTTATTTAATTTGGCATTGAAAATTTTAAAAGCAGGTAAATATAGCAATTGACCAGCAACAGCACCTAAAAGAGCAACTAAAGCTACAGCAGGAAGCATAGCATAAAGATAAATATTCATAGGAAGTTGTAAAAAGATTTTTGTCAAAGTAACAAAAGTACCGCCACTGATAAAAGTGGTGATAAATACAACGATAAAAGGAATTAGTGAAATTTTAGATTTTTTAATGTTGAAAAGATTGCTATTGACCATTAAAGCACAAATAGTAGCAGCTAATGGGTCACTTATTAAATTAGCATAAGGTAGAGCAGCTTTAGATGTCATCATAGCGATGATGCCGGAAACTAAACCAATGCCGAAACCTTGTTTTATTGTAGGTCTACATAATAATATCGCTAAACAATACATTACAATATTCCAGTTTAAAGATATGCCACCAATATTTGGTGAAACCATACGTAAAATTACACCGATGGCTAATAATAAAGTAGTAATAGTTATCCAACGTAACTCCATAAATAAATCCTCCAATCAAATAACAAATAAATAAAAAAGCCTCTCAATCCCTATAAAAAGGGACGAGAGGCGTTATACTCGTGCCACCCTTAGTTAAACTAAGTAGCAAATTATCTTACTAAATACAAAGTGCGGGATTTTTTATATCCGATACTCGTTTCCGTATAACGGTGGAAAAGGCCGATAGTGCTTACCCCATAATATTATGGCTCAGGCTACATCTCACAAGTCCATTCGCTATCATAAGTGCTTATCGAACTCTCAGCATCGTCGATTCTCTGTAAAGCTTTTATCATAGTTACTATTCTTGCTCATAGATTTTAAATATATTAATCTGTGTTCATGATATCAAAACTATTTTTTATTGTCAAGACACAATAAAATTTTTAATTTTGTATAGTTGTAAAATGATTATTAACGAGAAAATCTTTTATTACATTAAAATATTCATTAGGATAATTAGAAATAGCTTGAGCATGTGTAGAGTCTTTGAACATATGCATAGATTTTGTTGCACGACAATTATCGTATAATTCTTGAAGTGTATTTGGCGGGATTAAAGTATCTGCACTGCCATGTAAAAATAATGTAGGGCTTGTGGAGTGAGCTACTGCTTTTAATGGAGCTAATTTATCTAAAGTTGAACCTGTATGCCAATACATGCAGACTTGAGAATAAATCCATAAGATATCAAGAATTTTGGAATCATTAGGTAATTGTATCATGCTGTGTAGATGATTGTAATAAAGACCTTTTAAATCACTATAGGAACTATCCTCAATGTAAAAATCAGCAGGGTGAACAGATAATCCACTATGCAAGAGGGCAAATGCACCACCTAGAGAAATTCCATGAATGCCAATTAATTCTTGTTGTTTCGTATTGCGAAGATAATCGCACCACATATCAATATCACGGATTTCTGTTTGTCCCCAAGTGATGATGCCATCACTTTCGCCATGACCACGCAAATCAATCAATAAGACATTAAATCCTAATTGTTTATAGATATTGACATAATTTAAGCACATGGAACGATTTTGATAAAGACCATGAATTAAAATAATTGTCTTTTTATATTTGGAATTATTGTTGATAAAAGTGCCAACTAATTCACGAGAACTGTCACCATAAGGAGTGTATAGAGCAACTTTTTGAGCGTTAGGATTTTCTTGCTGATATTGATTTATTCTCGTCAAATCTTGAGAATGATTTACGATGCTAGTGAGATTGATATTTAATTGGGGATTGCTAAGCTCCATATATAAAATATTGCCTAAAATTAAACCTAAAGTATTAAAAGTTAAAATAGCACCGATTAAAAGTCCAATAAAAAATATAAATAAAGAATGAAGAAATTTTTTCACATAAACCACCTAGATAAAAAATAAAAATTTGCAATAAAAACCAAAGATAATAAATTGGATAATAACGAGTATATATTATTTAGATGATTTTATAAAGATTATTTTTAAGGAGTTGTGATAATAATTATCTATAAATAATAAATCTTGCGTCTATATAAGTTATTAGTGTATACTTAACTTAAATATACACTACAAAGGAGGTTTTATATTATGGATGTTATAACTCTATCTAGATTGCAATTTGCAATCACAACAATTTACCATTTTTTATTTGTTCCGGTTTCATTAGGTTTATCCATTTTCATTGCTATTATGCAGACTATGTATTTAAAAACAGATAATGTAGTTTATAAGCGTTTAGCAAAATTCTTTGGAAAACTCTTTATCATTTCATTTGCCATGGGTGTGGTAACTGGTATCGTACAGGAATTTCATTTTGGTATGAACTGGTCTGAATACTCTCGTTTCATGGGAGATATCTTTGGGGCACCACTTGCACTAGAAGCATTGACTGCATTTTTCTTAGAGTCTGTATTTTTAGGTGTATGGATTTTTGGTGAAGGTCGTTTATCCAAAAAATTACATTGTTTATCTATTTGGCTTGTAGCTTTTGGTAGTAATTTATCTGCTTTTTGGATTTTAGTTGCAAATTCTTTTATGCAACATCCTGTAGGTTATACTATTGCTAATGGCAGAGCTGAAATGACAGACTTTTTGGCATTGGTAACTAATCCTTATGTTGTAGGGCAATATGCTCATACTGTATTATCTGGTATTGTTACAGCTGGTGTGATTGTAGTGGCTGTAAGTGCTTATCGTTTATTGTCTGGTCAAAATGTAGAAACATTTAAAACAGCGATAAAATCAGGTATTATCTATAGTTTAATAGGTTTGTTCTTAGTAATGGGCAGTGGACATTTACAAGCTCAGTTTATCGGTAAAAATGTACCAATGAAAATGGCAGCTATGGAAGCTTTATGGGAAACTGAAAATCCAGCTCCTTTCACTGTAATAGCTAATATTGATACAGAAAATAAGGTAAATCATGATGCTATTGAAGTGCCATATATGTTATCTATGCTTATTTATGATAGCCCAGAAGGCGAAGTAAAAGGCATAAATGAATTGCAAGAACAATATATTCAACAATATGGTTATGATGATTACATTCCAAATGTAGTTTTGTTATTCTGGAGCTTTAGAATTATGATAGCTTGCGGTGTAGCTATGATTGGTGCAATGATTTTAGCAGGCTTTTTATTCTATACAAAACGTTTGGAAAATGCTCGTTGGCTCTTAAATATTTTAGTATTATTATTGCCATTGCCATTTATAGCAAATACTTTTGGTTGGATAATCACTGAAGCTGGTCGTCAGCCATGGATGGTAGTAGGTTTGCAAAAAGTATCTGATGCAGTATCTCAAAATATCACTAGCACAGAAGTTTTAATTACATTGGTAGGTTTTACACTTATTTATGCTTTATTAGCTGTAGCTGCTATCTTTATAGCTCTTAAGTTCGTGAAAAAAGATGCTCATAAGATGGATGATGAAGGAGGGCAGGCATAATGGATTTACAAATTGTATGGTTTATACTTGTAACAGTTTTATTTGTAGGTTTCTTCTTCTTAGAGGGCTTTGACTATGGTGTAGGCACGATTTTACCATTTTTTGCGAAAAATGATGTAGAACGCCGTATGCTCATTAATTCCATAGGTCCAGTTTGGGATGGTAATGAAGTTTGGATGATTACTGCTGGCGGTGCTATGTTTGCAGCATTCCCTCATGTATATGCTACTATGTTTAGTATGCTTTATATGGCATTGTTTTTGATGCTCTTAGGTTTAATTGTTCGTGGTGTAGCTTTTGAATTTAGAAGTAAACACGATTGCACATATTGGCGAAGCTTATGGGATTATATGATTTTCTTTGGCAGTGCCTTACCTGCATTTTTATGGGGCGTTGCTGTAAGTAATATGATGAAAGGTTTCGCTATCAATGGTGAAATGATTTATAAAGGTACTTTCTTTGATTTATTATCTTTATATACTATCGTTGGTGGTATTACTTTCTTATTGGTATTTGCTTATCATGGAACAGTATTTTTAACACTTCGTCTTGCTGATACAAAAATGATTGATAGATTGCGTATCGTATCTGTATGTCTTGGTGGTACAGCAGCTATTTTCTATGTACTTTGCTTGATTTTAACTGCATTGAATACAGATATGTTTGCGTCAATTTCTTCTGTTATTTTATTTATTCTAGCAGCTGTTTCTTTTGTAGCTTCTATCTTATTAGTTTATAAAAAACAACAATATGTTAAAGGCTTTATCGGTTCTTCTTTAGCTATTGTATTTACAACAGTTGCAGTATTTGCAGGATTATTCCCACGTATTTTAATATCCACTTTAAATCCAGATTGGAGTTTAACAATTTATAACGCTTCTTCTACTGAATATACTTTGACTATAATGACAATTGCTGCTGTTTGCTTTGTACCAGTAGTACTCATTTATCAAGGTTGGACTTATTGGGTATTTAGAAAACGTGTAAGTCATCATGACTTAGAATATTAATTAAAAAAATGATAGATAAAAATTTATTAAAAGATATTTTCCCTTTTAAACGACAGTTGATTTTGGTGATGATATCAAATATTATGCAAGCTATGATGATTGTAGCTATAGCATATATTATTGCTTATATAGCAGATAAATTACTTTTATCTCGCTTAGAAAGTAGTACAGCAACGCCATTATTGGTGTTGCTGTTTTTCTTTTTTTGTATAAAGGCAATACTAAATTATTTTAATCATTATCAAATGGAGAAAATATCATTAAATGTACAAAGCAATTTACGTAGACAATTATTTGCAGTATTGGCTCAACGTAGTTTTTTAGCAGAAGAATATGCTAAAGGACAATGGTTAGCTTTGATAACAAAAGGTGTAGATAAATTAGATATTTATTTAACATCATTTATACCTCAGTTAGGTTTATTGAGTACAATTCCCCTTATTTTATTGATATTTACTTTTATTAATGATTGGATATCTGGGTTGATTTTTTTAATCACTGCACCTTTAATTCCATTTTTTATGATTTTAATTGGTAAGATTGCCGATAAGGAAAATAAGAAGCAGTGGCAAGTTTTTCAAAGATTAACTATGTATATGGCAGATTTATTGCCTGGTTTATTGATTGTTAAAGCATATAATCAAACACAAAGACAGTTAAGTGAAATAAATAAAAATGGTAAACTTTTTAGTCAAGCAACTTTAAAAGTTTTGCGCATAGCTTTTATTTCAGCTTTTATGTTAGAATTTATTTCTACATTAAGTATAGCTATTATCGCTGTAAATATTGGTCTTAGACTCATCTATGGACATGTGGAATTTTTACCTGTATTTTTTATTTTATTGATAGCCCCACAATTTTATCAGCCTTTTCGTCAATTTGGTTCAGCTTTTCATGATGCCATGAATGGAATTACAGCTTCTAGTGAAATTTATGCTATGATTGATAAACTAAACTGTATAAAGGAAAGTAAGGCAAATTTAAAATTTGATGATGCAGATATAGTGCAGATTGAATTGAAAAATGTTTATTATAAATATCAAGATAGTGATAAATGGGCAATTGATAATTTGAGTTTGAAAATAGAAAAAGGCAAGCAATTTGTTTTGACTGGAGATAATGGGGCAGGAAAATCCACTTTATTTAAATTATTATTAGGTATAGAAAAATGCCAATCTGGAGAAATCTTAATCAATGATTATAATTTAGCTGATTTAGATAAACAATGGTGGCAAAGTCAAATTGGCTGGGTAGCTCAAGAGCCATATATTTTTTCAGCGACAATCAGTGAAAATATAACTTTAGGTAGAGATTTTAATTTAAAAGAAATAGAACATATTTGTCAGTTGGTAAATTTAGATGAATTTATAAAATCATTGCCACAGGGATATGATACAGAAATAACTTCAGCGATGAATTTAAGTTCTGGGCAAAAGCGTCGTTTAGGTTTAGCTAGAGCTTTAATTGGTAGACCAAAATTATTATTATTAGATGAACCTATGGAAAATTTAGATGTGTATAATGAAAAGCTGATACAAAGAATTTTATCTGATTTAAAAAATAAAGTAACTGTAATAATCATTGGTCATCGCTTACAGACTTTAAAAAATGCTGATGAATTGATTTATTTACAACAGGGAAAATTAGTGGATAATGAAAAAATTAAGGATAAAATAAATTATTTTAGTGAAATAATAGAAGGTGAAAGGAGTATTTGAAATGGTACAGATATTGAGTAATATGATAAGACCTGTAGTATGGAGTTTATTATTAGCAATATTAGTAGGTACTATTTCAACATTAAGCTCAATAAGTTTAATGGGACTTTCTGCATGGTTGATAGCTAGTGCTGCCCTGCAACCGCCACTTTATGTTTTATCACTTGCTATTGTAGGTGTACGCTTTTGCGGTGTAATGAGGGCTGTCTTTCGTTATTTAGAGCGATATTTTACACATAAAGTAGGTTTTTCGCTATTTACTAGTTTTAGAGTATTTGTTTTGACAAAAATTATCAAAGCATTGCCATTCAAGCAACAAACAGAAAATGGAGATGCTTTTGATTTAATTGTAAATGCAGTGGATAATTTAAGGGATAGTTTTCTGCGTTTCTTTTTGCCACCTATTATCACTACGATAAGTGTATTTATCTTGTCTATATGGTTTTTTCTATATAGTTATGATTTGATGATATTACTAATTAGTTCATGGCTTGTATTCATGTTAGTCATACCTTATATGACATGGCGAAGATATTTGAAATTAAAAAAACATAAATTTTTATTGACTCAAGAGATTATAGAGTTTTATGAAGGTAGTAGGGAACTATCTTTTTATAATTATGACAAGTATAGATTAAAAAATATTAACCATAGTATTGAGCAGTATCAACAATATCAGCAAAATTTATTTAAATTAAAATTAAAAGTTAATCTATGTAGTGAATTTATAATGGGAGCTTATTTAATTATTTGTCTGGCTATAAGTATTTATTTAGTGAATACACAAGATTTTAATCCCATTATGGCGATCACAATAATATTGACTTATCAAGCTGTCTTAGAAGTGTTAGCGATGATGCCTTCATTGATAGAGCATTTTGATGAAGCTAGTAAACGTTGGCAAGATTTAGCTATTTTTATGCAAGAGAAAAAGTTTATTGCTAATGCAAATAATGAAGTAAAAAATGAAAATCAAGAAGATAAACAAAGTAAAGATGTGCAATTATTGCTGAAAAATTTAGCTTATGGATATGATAAAGTTTTATTGAGAGATATAAATTTATCTATAAAAAAAGGCAATAAAACCTTGATTGTCGGCACTAGTGGTTGTGGAAAATCCACATTGTTTTATGTGTTAATGAGATTATTATATCCATTGAAGGGAAATATCTTTATACAAGGCAAAAATTACGATGATTTAGCTGAAAAATCCATACGTGAACATTTTGCAGTAGCATTTCAAGAACATCATATTTTTAATTTATCTATACGCGATAATTTTAAAATGCTTTATGAAGATATCACTGATAAAGAAATATATAAATCCTTAGAAAATGTATATTTATTAGATTTTGTAAAGCAAGTGGGATTGGATTATATAGTGGGTAATGATGGCAATAAATTATCAGGTGGGCAAAAGCATAGATTACAATTAGCTATTTGTTTAGCAAAACAAAAAGATATAATTTTATTAGATGAACCTACAGCAGGGCTTGATATAAAAACAACAAATAATATATGTAGTCAACTTATGGAAAAATATCAAAAACAAACGATGATAGTAACTTCTCATGATATAAGTTTGTTGCGATTTTTTGATGATATTATTATTTGTGGAGAAGAAAAAATCATAGAACAAGGTAATATAAAAAAATTATTATTGCGTGAAGATAGTTATTTGAACAAATTGATTAGGTACAAAAACTTTATCTAGGAGCAATTTATTTGTATTTTTTATAGGGATATTCTATAATGATTATAAGATTATAAATAATATTTATAGATTTTGGGGTGATTTTATGCTAGGTATTGAGCGACGTCGGGAAATAATGAAATTATTAAATCAGCACCAAAAAGTTTATGTACAAGATTTGAGTAAATTATTTGATGTAACTGATGAAACAATAAGGCGTGATTTAGAGAAATTAGAGCAACAAAATTTAGTTAAACGTTGTTATGGTGGAGCGGTAATAAATGACCATACAAGTCAAGATATTTCTTTTTTAAAACGCATAGATATTAATAATAGTAATAAGGTTTATATAGCTAAAAAAGCTGAACACTTGATTAATGATGGCGATACCTTAATGGTAGATGCAAGTACTACATGTTTAGCATTATTGCGATATTTAAAAGATAAGAAAGATTTAACTATAATTACAAATTCTATAAGACTTATAAATGAATTTGTGAATAGTGATTTTAAAATAATTTCAACTGGCGGAGAATTAAGAGCTCATTCTTATGCTTTAGTTGGACCTATTGCTTGTGAAACTATAAAAAAATATTATGTAGATACAGTTCTTATCAGTTGTAAGGCTTTAGATATAAAAAAAGGTTTGATGGAATCAAATGAGCCTGAAAGTATTATTAAACGACAAATGATAGAACAAGCACAAAAAAGTATTTTATTGGCAGATAGTACGAAATTTGATAAAACTGCATTTACTAAAACATGTGATTTAGCTCAAATTGATACAATTGTAACGGACAAAGAACCTAATATTGAGTGGTTTGATTATATTAAAGAAAATGATATACATTTAATATATTAAAAAAAGGCTGTAATAATATTTTTATTACAGCCTTAATTTTTATTCTAAGAAAAATACTTGTTGCATTTTTGGTTGAGCACCTGTTTGAGGGTCTAGCTCCATAACCATAACATCTTTCATATATTCATTCCACTTGTCTACCACAGAACTTTGAGCTTGATAATCTTCAGCAAATTTTACGCCTCGTTCGCATTCAAAATAGCCGAATAATTCATTACCAACATTCCAAATTGTATAGTTTTTAATACCAGCCCCTTTTAATACTTGTTTTAATTCTGGCCAAATGTTATCATGACGTTTTTTATATTCTTCAAGCATACCATCTTTTACAATAGCTTTCCAAGCAAATCTTTCCATAAAAATACCTCATTTCTTAATAAAAATATAAGAGGTCTGCAATATGCAAACCTCTTATTGATATATTATGCCATTAGTAAATTTTAATAAAATTATTTAACTTCATGACCATAACGTTCAATTTCAATTTGTTTAAGAGTTTTGCCTTCTGTTTTAGGTGCACCAATAACACCAACAAGCCAACTAATGAAAGCAAAGGCTACCATAAGCATTGCAGCATATCTAAAACCAAATGTAGTCATGATAATAGGAACACTAAAGCCCCAAACAGCTGCTAAAATACGAGTGATAAAGAATGTTAAGCCTTGAGCAGTTGCTCTGTATTTTGTAGGGAAAAGTTCAGAACTCCATAATTGGTAGAAGGCTTGTTGACCAGAACCATTATTAATACCTGCAAAAACAGTAAACATAACAAGCATCCACATAGCAAGCATTTCTGGAGGAAGAACCCAAACACCCCAAGCAATTACATAAATACCACCAATAATAGCATATAAAAGACGACGACTCATTTTATCACCAAGACGCATGAAAATAAAATAAGTACCAACAAAAGAAATTACAAAAGAGCCTACACTCATAAGTTGAGACATACTGTTGGAAAGTTTACCAACATTTTCGAAAATATAAGGCATGAAAAATCCCCAAGTACTAGCACAAAGGTTCCAAATAGTATAAACACCGCAGAGGAAAAGAACGGTTTTTAAATTTATACCAGATAAAATTTCACTATAAGAAACAGGTTTAATTTTACCTTCAGCAATAAGTTTTTGTTCAGCTTCTTTAGCTTGTTTCCAATCTTTAGATTCAGGCATTTTTAGACGTTGATACCAAACCCAAGCGGCAACAATAATTAAATGTGCAAAAACTATTCTATTACCAATAAGACCGAATTGATTGATCCAAGCTGATATTAATAAAACGACAGCAGGACCAAGAGCCCAAGCAAATTGAGCACTACCACAATGCTTAGCTCTATCTTCAGATGGTGCTTCTTCTGCAATTAAAGTCCAAGAAGCAACAATATCTGCACCAACACCAAGACCTACAATGATATAACCAGCTAATAACATAGGATAGTTTACACCGAAAACAATTAGAAGCATACCAACGATATAAACTAAAAGGTCATAAGTATAGACAAATTTTCTACCATATTTATCACAGATACGGCCACCAATTAGAGCACCAACAGCAGCAGAACCAGCATTTGAAGATAATGCAGCAAGTGCCCCCATTTGATAACCATCCATTCCAAGATAAGCTTGCCATAAGCTAAGTCCAGCAGCACCAGCAACAATAGAGCCAGCATCAATATAACTAGTCATAGCAGCAAGTATAGTTTTTTTCCAAGGCGAAGGTTCTTGATAATTCATAATAAAAAATCTCCTTTTAATAAAAACATACTGATAAAATTTAAAAATTTTAAAAATTGCGATTATATTATTAGTAAGTTAAAGAGGTTATCTTTAACTTACTAATATAGCTTATTTATTTTAAGAAATCTTCATTTAAATTTATTTTAAAATCTTTAGCTAAATCAAGGAAATTTTGAGTGGTAATAGTTTGTTTTTTGCCACCCATTGAACGGACTTTTACACAGATTTCAGCAGCTTTTTCCGCAGTATCCATAAGACCAAAAGCTTCATCAAAATCTTTACCAGAGCAGAACATACCATGATGAGCCCATACTACAATATTATATTTTTTCATAAGTTCACTTGTAGCTTTAGCTATTTCGCTACCACCTGGAACCATCCAAGGAACAACACCGATACCCTCAGGGAAAATAACAGGATCTTCTGTTGCCATTTCCCAAAGTTCGCGAGTAAATTCTTTATCGTTTAGTGGTAAAACGAAAGTAAGAGCAATGATGTTAGTTGGATGAGCATGATAAATTACATGATTTTGACCATTTGTTAGGTCTTTTTTTATACTATGGTTCATAAGATGAGTTGGAAATTCACTTGTTGGACGACCACCCTTTTCTAATCCCCAAACGATAGCATAATTTTCACCTTTATCATCGATTTTAGCAATACAAATATTATCTTCTGGTTTTAAGATAACATTGCGCATATAACGACCAGTTCCAGAAACTAAGAAATATTCATTAGCTAAATTAGGCACACTTACACCAATCGGAATCCAATTAGTAGGTGCTTTTAATTCAGATTTTATTTCTTCGATTTCTTCAGGTTTTATACGATAACTTAGATTGCCGCCATTGCGTTCATGCCAACCTTTTTTGAATGCATCGTCAGTAAGACGTATAAATCCTTGAATAAATTCAGCATTAGTAATTAACATAAAATATCCTTTCTTATGATAAAATCTTTATTTTTGTTTATATCTTTGTTGTTTTTGTTATTTTAAATATAATACCACATAAAATCACAATAAACAATAAAATAAAAAATGAGTTTTCAGTAAAATTTAAAAATAAAATAATTTGAAAAAGTATTGATTTATATATTTTATTGATGTATAATTGAAATTAGAAAACGTTTACTGTTATATAGAAAATTAATCAAAAATATTAATAATATTATTTTCTTAGGAGGATTTTAAAATGGCAGTTTTAGTATGTGGTGGAGCAGGTTATATCGGCTCTCATATGGTTTATGAACTTATCAATAATGGTGAAGATGTTGTTGTAATCGATAATCTTGAAACAGGTCATTTAGCTTCTGTTCATGAAAAAGCAAAATTTTATAAAGGCGATATCCGCAATATGGCAGACCTTGATAAAGTTTTTACAGAAAATGACATTGAAGCAATTATTCATTTTGCTGCAAATTCTCTTGTTGGTGAAAGTATGCAAGTTCCTTTAAAATATTTCAACAACAACACTTGTGGTATGGAAGTTCTTCTTGAAGCTATGGTTAAATATGATGTTAAGAAAATCGTATTCTCTTCCACTGCTGCAACTTATGGTGAACCAAAACGTGTGCCTATTTTAGAAACTGATGAAACAAATCCTACTAATCCATATGGTGAATCCAAACGCATGATGGAAAAAATGATGAAATGGGTAGATATGGCTAACGGTATTAAATATGTATCCTTACGTTATTTCAACGTAGCAGGTGCTGTTGAAGATGGTCATATTGGTGAAGCTCATACAACAGAAACTCACTTAATTCCAATCATTTTACAAGTTCCACTTGGTAAACGCGATCACATCACTGTATTTGGTACAGATTATCCAACAGCTGATGGTACTTGTATTCGTGACTATGTACATGTAATGGACTTAGCAGATGCACATATGAAAGCTCTTAACTATTTACGTGAAGGTAATGAAAGCAATATCTTCAATTTAGGTACTGGTGAAGGCTTCTCTGTAAAAGAAATGATCGACGCTGCTGAAAAAGCTACAGGCTTAAAAATTAAAGTAGAATATGGTCAACGCCGTGCTGGTGACCCTGCTCGCTTAATTGCTTCTAGTGAAAAAGCTCAAAAAATCCTTAACTGGCATCCAAAATATACAAGCATGGAAGAAATTATCAAAACTGCTTGGAAATGGCATCAAGCTCATCCAAACGGATATGAAGACTAATTTTGGGGTTTAGTTAATAAAAGGGGATTTTTAATAATGGATATGAATTTACAAATAAATCGTTTGTTAAACTTTGCTCTACAACAAGGTCTTATTGCACCAGAAGATAAATACTATAGTGCGAACTTACTTTTAGATTTATTAGGTGTAGATGAGTTTGAAGTTGTAGAAGTAGATGAAACATTACCAATAGCTCATGATATTTTAGAAAATATGTTAGATTATGCTGTAGAAAAAGGTCTTTGTGAAGATACTGTAACTCAGCGTGACTTATTTGATACTCGTATTATGAACTGCGTAATGCCTCGTCCTTCTGAAGTTGTAGGCAATTTCAAAAAATTATACGAAAAATCAAAAGTTCAGGCTACTGATTATTTCTATAAAACAAGTATTGCTTCTAACTATATTCGTAAAGATCGTATTGATAAAAATATTATTTGGAAAGCAAATACTGAATATGGTGATTTAGATATCACAATTAACTTATCTAAACCAGAAAAAGATCCAAGAGATATTGCTAAAGCAAAACTTGTAAAATCTTCTTCTTATCCAAAATGCTTACTTTGCCGTGAAAATGAAGGTTATGCAGGTCATGCAAATCATCCAGCTCGTCAAACACATAGATTAATTCCTATGGATTTTGAAGGTCATCAATGGTTTATGCAGTATTCCCCATACACTTATTACAATGAACACTGCATTTTATTAAATTCTTTGCATGTACCAATGAAAGTTTGCCGTGCTACTTTTGAAAACTTATTAAACTTTGTGGATTACTTACCACATTATTTCTTAGGTTCCAATGCAGATTTACCAATTGTTGGTGGTTCTATTTTATCTCATGACCATTATCAAGGTGGACATTATACATTTGCTATGGAAAAAGCTCCAATCGAAGAAACTTTCAATATCGAAGGTTTTGATAATGTTACTGTTGGTCGTGTAAAATGGCCTATGTCTGTAATTCGTGCAGCTTCTTCTAATAAACAGGATTTAATTAATTTTGCTGTACATGTATTAGATGCATGGCGTGGATATTCTGACGCAAGTGTAGATATCTTAGCTGAAAGTGATGGACAACCACATAATACAATTACTCCAATTGCTCGCGTTCGTGATGGTAAATATGAATTAGATTTAGTTTTACGTAACAACCGTACAACTGAAGAATATCCATTAGGTATTTTCCATCCACATGATGAAGTTCATCATATTAAAAAAGAAAATATCGGCTTAATTGAAGTAATGGGTCTTGCAGTACTTCCAGCTCGTTTAAAAGACGAATTAGCAAAAGTAAAAGAATGCTTTATCGCTGGTAAAGAAGATATTAGTGATGATGAACAAATCGCTAAACATGCAGATTGGTACAAAGAAATTCGTGCAAAATACACAGATATTAAAGCTGAAGAAGTTGAAGATATGCTTAAATTAGAAGTTGGTAAAATCTTTATGGTTGTATTACTTCATGCAGGCGTATTTAAACGCAATATACAAGGTATTCAAGCTTTCAATAAATTTGTAGCAACTTTATAATTTTAATAATTATGCCATCTATAAATTTTATAGATGGCATATATTTAATCAAGAAAATATTGAAAATATAGAAATAATATATTATTATATTTTAATATATTATTTTAATAAGGATTGAAGACAATGAAGTCAACTACGATAATTGATGTAGCCAAAAAGGCACAAGTATCAGTAGCAACGGTATCCCGTGTAGTAAATGGTAATTATCCAGTAAAAGAAGCTACAAAGAAGAAAGTTTTAGAAGCAATAAAAGATTTAGAATACATTCCAAACATTCAAGCAAGAGAATTAAATACACAACATTCTTCAATAATTGGAATTATTGTGCCTAGTCTATTTAATACTTTTTTTGCTGAAGTTGTAAGTGGAATAGAAAGTTTTGCAACAAGTAGTGGCTATTCGTTATTGTTGACTTACACAAAAGATGACCCTATCTGTGAAAAAGAATGTATGAATGAATTACTGATGCGAAATGTATCAGGAATAATAAATATTAGTCCAAATACGGAACGTGTGGATAGTAGTTTTTTTGACCAGATGGCATCTAGGATACCGCTGGTATTTATTAACTCATATATAAAACGTCCAGCTATTTCTTATGTATATAATGATGAACGCATAGGTACCAAAATTGCCTTAGAACATTTAGTATCATTAGGTCATCAAAATATTTGTTTTGTTCGTGGTGAACGAAGCGATTCTTATGAGTTTAAAGAAGATGTATATATTGAATTTATGAAGAAAATGGGTTGTTATAATCCAGAAAATATCATAAATGTTAGTGCGGGTAATAGTATAGATACAGTAGAATTGACTGCTAAAAAGATTGTAGAATTTTTGCCTAATCGAAAAGATGTTACAGCACTTTTCTGTTGTAATGATTTGATGGGTGTCGGTGCAGTCAATGCTTGTAGACGTTTAAATTTAAAAATTCCAGAAGACATATCTATTATGGGATATGATAATGTTTCACTAAGTCATTTTATTGAGCCAAAACTTACGACAATGGACCAAAATATGATGACTTTAGGATGGACAGCGGCTAGTTTATTAATGGAAAAAATAGCTAGTGATAATAAAACAAGCAGACAAGTTGTATTACAAAATACTTTAGTCTTACGTGATACTACAGGTCCTTGTAAAACAAATAAATAAAAGAGGTAAGAAAAATGGCAGTAGTAAAAAGTGAATTTGGTGTAGCTTCTACAGGGGAACAGGTTTATAAATTTAAAATTGAAAACTCCAAAGGCGAATATGTAAGCATTATTAATTATGGTTGCACTATTCAAGCTATTGTAGTTGAAGGCAAAGATGGTAAATTACATGATGTAGTTTTAGGTTATGATACTGTAAAAGGCTATGAAGAAGGAACATTCTTCTATGGTGCATTCATCGGTCGTTGCGGTAATCGTATAGCTAATGGTAAATTTACTTTAAATGGAAAAACTTATGAATTAGAAACAAATAATGGAGCAAATCATTTACATGGTGGTTCTAATGGTTTTGATAAAAAAGTTTATAGCGATTTCACAATTGGCGAAAATAGCGTATCTTTAAGACGTACATCTCCAGATGGTGAAGCTAATTATCCAGGAAACTTAGATGTAGAAGTAACTTATACTTTTGATGATAATGCTTGCTTGCGCATTGATTATAAAGCTAAAACTGATGCAGACACTGTAGTTAACTTAACAAACCACAGCTATTTCAACTTAGCAGGTGAAGGCAGTGGCAGTGTTTATGATCAAACATTGAAATTAGATTGCCCAGCAATGATTCCAACTGATGCAGGATTAATCCCAACTGGTGAAATTCGTCCAATTACAAAAGGTGATGTATTTGACTTTAGTGAAGCTAAACCTATTGGTCAGGATATAGACAAAGATGATGAACGTTTAGTTATTGCTGCTGGTTATGACCATACAGTATTATTACCAGAACATGATGGTTTATATACTTTTGCACAAGCTAAATCTGAAAAAACTGGTATTATTATGGACGTAGCTACAACAATGCCAGGTGCACAGTTCTATTCTGCAAACTTCTTAGAAGGAAAACCAGGTAAACAAGGTCATATTTACAATCGTCGTGATGCTTTCTGCATTGAAACTCAATATATACCAAATGCTGTAAATTGTGATAAATTTGCATCTCCAGTATTAAAAGCAGGACAAGAAACTCATACTGTTACAACATATACTTTCAGTAAATAATTATATTGAATATAAAAATACACTTATGTGATTACATAAGTGTATTTTTTTTAGTTGCGGAAAAATCATAAATAGTTTGTAGTGTATCGTAGTGAATAGATTGTTTTCTAAAGGTATTAGGCGTGATACCTTTTAAATTTTTAAATACTTTACCAAATGCGAGCGTAAAGCCCCTAAACTTATTTATGGGGATATAAGCTCGCTAAAAAACAATGATTCGATATCATTGTTTTTTATTGTATTATATTTTTAATAGTTATATAATACTTTTATGAAATATAAATCAAATAATAATATAGTATATTCTTGTAAATATCATGTAGTATTTTGTCCTAAATATCGTAGAAAAGTGTTGAACAATGGTGTTGATGAACGATTAAAGGAGTTGATTAATAATATTTGTCAGGAGCTTCACGTCGATTTAATCGAGATGGAAGTAATGCCAGACCATGTTCATTTGCTTTTAGAAGTTGATCCACAATTTGGTATACATAAAGTTGTTAAACGAATAAAAGGAATATCTTCAAGAATACTTCGAGAAGAATTTTCATGGTTAAAATCAAGGCTACCAACATTGTGGACAAATTCATATTTTGTATCTACAGTTGGTGGAGCACCAATATCAATTATTAAACAGTATATAGAAAGTCAAAAGCGTTCAGAATAAATAAATGATAAAAAGGCAGGTGATTGTAGTGAAGACATATTGTTTTAAATTGTATAAGGCAAAAAGGAATAAAAAACTTCATAAAGTTATTA
>OGXY01000119.1_pt1 | contig 79019 bp, 90 predicted proteins | sample 1576411 | NCBI WGS metagenome assembly OGXY01 (sample SAMEA3541498, study PRJEB24748) | human gut metagenome | biome: human gut; feature: human-associated habitat; material: faeces | place: China | collected 2012 | reverse complement strand
CAACTGCTCTTCCTGCTTCTCCAAGATGATCACTGCCGCATAGGCAGCTTAGAAAGATAACATTAAATTATGTGAGATGCTCGATAAGATCACTGCCGCATAGGCAGCTTAGAAATCTTTCTCTAACTCTGTCAATGATTGATTGGCGATCACTGCCGCATAGGCAGCTTAGAAAAAGAGCTTCCGCAATGGCCCGTGGCAGACTGAGATCACTGCCGCATAGGCAGCTTAGAAATTGTTTCGACTATTTATTTACTCTTCCTCTTCGATCACTGCCGCATAGGCAGCTTAGAAACAAAAGATTAATCGGCTCTGGGCACACTGCGAGATCACTGCCGCATAGGCAGCTTAGAAAATTACCAGGGAGGATTTCTGGCCGTGGAAAACCGATCACTGCCGCATAGGCAGCTTAGAAATGGCTATTTGTAACTGCTTGTTCGCCTCTGTCGATCACTGCCGCATAGGCAGCTTAGAAATCTGTCAACTGCTCTTCCTGCTTCTCCAAGATGATCACTGCCGCATAGGCAGCTTAGAAAATCCTGACCCCACATTTTTAATTTCTTGGTTCGATCACTGCCGCATAGGCAGCTTAGAAATCATAATGGCCGCGCTGGCAGTCTGTACATCAGATCACTGCCGCATAGGCAGCTTAGAAATGTAAATTGCAGATTTATTCGATATTATCTACGATCACTGCCGCATAGGCAGCTTAGAAATGCAGGTAGATACCGCGGCTGTCATTATCCGCGATCACTGCCGCATAGGCAGCTTAGAAATTGTCCGTTCTTCCCGCCGATGACTGTAAGCCGATCACTGCCGCATAGGCAGCTTAGAAAAGGGAGTGCCTCATGTATGCCTTTATGTAATCGATCACTGCCACATAGGCAGCTTAGAAAACCTGCCACCTGCCATCCAGGCATGCTATTTCGATCACTGCCGCATAGGCAGCTTAGAAAAGGTGTGCTACCAGGGAGCATGTCATGTATGCGATCACTGCCGCATAGGCAGCTTAGAAAAGAATCGTTATGCCGGACCTACAGCACCATCGGATCACTGCCGCATAGGCAGCTTAGAAAAATCAATTCGATATTTACAGACGACGAGAAATGATCACTGCCGCATAGGCAGCTTAGAAAGCTTGTGCTCAAATCAGCGGGAATCAGTCCGTAGATCACTGCCGCATAGGCAGCTTAGAAATAGTGTGCTTAAATCCGCTGGAATCATGCCCCGATCACTGCCGCATAGGCAGCTTAGAAAGACTGATGACGTTGATTTAAAAGAAATGCCGGGATCACTGCCGCATAGGCAGCTTAGAAATGGATGATACCCTGGATGATGATCACTGCCGCATAGGCAGCTTAGAAAGATAATAATCTCTTAACAGTCATGTACTTTTTGATCACTGCCGCATAGGCAGCTTAGAAATGTAACCATCGGCAATGCAGGGGATTTCTTTGGATCACTGCCGCATAGGCAGCTTAGAAAACAGGGTAGCGCATACCGTCCACGCTTTTTGAGATCACTGCCGCATAGGCAGCTTAGAAAAGCAACTTTCTTAATGCCCGCCGCCAGGGCTGGATCACTGCCGCATAGGCAGCTTAGAAAAACACAATAACAACCATAGCGCAATGGCTAAAGATCACTGCCGCATAGGCAGCTTAGAAAACGTGAGATTTCCTTTTCTCCACGTGCGATTCAATCATTGCCGAGACAACAGAAAAACCATACAACCAGCCTGACGGCTGTACGAACTACAACTCATCCGACGGCTCCGCCGCCACCTTCCCTAAAGGGCAAGGTCAAAACCACTTAAACCTCGCTTCGCTCGAGAAAAACAGCACTGCCGCACAGGCAGCTCATGTTTCTCTTTGAAAGGTTCACTTTGCTGAATCTTTCTTTTTTTATTTCTTTTTTGACGTTTCTTCAAAAAAATCTTTTGTTAGGCTCTTGAAGTAGACAGGATTTGTCATTGTAAAAATTATACTGATAGTAGAGGGGAGAGTGGGTGTCTGGGATGCGGGAAGGCATCCCATAGATGTGTCTGCTGGAATGGAGTGAGCATGATGGATTCGGTGGGAAGGATTACTCTGGCTGCCAGGAAGGGGCGGGGGAAGGATGCGGCGAAGGAGGTTTATATCGCTGCGTTTCCGGTCCTTCGCGCGCGTTTCTTTGAACGGTGCAAGGCGGCGCATATGACAGGGAATGCTGTCATGAACAGGATGGCGGAGGAGTACTTGTCGGATCTTGCGGCCGGGCGGGACCGGTCGCGTGAGCTTTTGTCACTGGTGGAAGGAGTGAAGGAAAGGATGGAGCAGCAGGGGGCGTCGGGTTCGCTTTTGACGGAGCGTTTCATTGCGCGTGTGCCAGCTTCGGTGAAGGATCGTCTGGCAGAGAACTGCGAGCATTACGGATGCTCGGTGAATGCGATGCTGAATGCTTTCATGTGCTGGTATGCGGTGAAGGGGGAGATTCTTTCGAAGGATACGAAGGAAATCCGCGGAGTGGAAAGGGGTGTAGTCACGAGTTTCAAGACTTCGTATGCGCTGAAGAAGAAGTTCATGTACCTTTGCCGGGCCAATGGGAGCGATGCGCGCTCGACGATCCTTGCTTTCATCGACGAGTACGGGCGTCATCCGGAGATGGTGGAGTCTGGTCTGCCGGCTCTTTCTTTTGAAATCGTGAAGGACTGCGCGGCAAGGGTGGAGATGCCTGAGTCTTCTCGTGATCTTCTAAAGGAAACGTGCAGCCAGGCGGGATTTGCGGTATCGAATGTGCTGACGGCTTTTATGGCGCTTTATGTGGAGTGGTATGGGAAGGATCATCAGGAAATGATGAAAAAGCTGGACAGCGCTAAGAATCCGTCGTCTTCGGATACGTCGCAGATGACGTTCTTCATTCTGGAAAGGGACAAGGAGGAGTTCGGGCGGATCTGCAAGGCGATGGGAAGGTCGCAGCGGGAGGTCCTGAATGATCTGGCGGCGTCGTTCGTGAAGAAGGGAAATGCGGATGGATTCAGCCCCGTCGCCAAGGGCAGGGAAGGCTCGGCGATGGCAGCATTCCGCATGAATAAGGAGCTCAAGCGTGATTTCAAGAAGGCATGCCTGGATCTTTACCTGACGCCGACGGCAGTCCTGAATCATCTGGTGAGAAGGTTCATAGCAGAACACAAGTAAACCTGTTTTCCCCTAAGCAAAAAGGCTGCGGCGAAATGTGCAATCATTTCGCCACAGTCTTTTTATTATTGTCATTATTGTCTTTAGTCTTCTGCGAGAACTTCTTTCATGATGGAGACTGCTTTTTCAAGGTCTTCTTCAGGAATGTTGAGCGCAGGGAGGAGACGGATTTTTTCTTTCGCTGTCAGTACGACGACACCTTTTTCAAGGAGTTTGGGAACGATAGTGGAAACGTCTTTTTCTGGCTCGATGCCCCACATGAGGCCCATGCCTGCTACGGATTTGACGCCTTTGGCACCTTCGAAGCTTTCTTTGATGAATTTGCCTTTTTCAGCGACGGAATCAAGGAGCTTGTCATCGATGTGATCAAGGATGGCGAGGGCGCCTGCGCAGACGATCGGGTTGCCGCCGAAGGTGGAGCCGTGGGTGCCGCTGGAGAGGACGTCCTTTGTCTTTTCGCCGAAGAGGGTAGCTCCGATCGGAAGGCCGCCGCCCAGGCCTTTGGCAGTGGAGATGATGTCCGGGGTGACGTCGTAGTTCATGTAGCCGTAGAGTTTTCCTGTACGGCCATTTCCTGTCTGTACTTCGTCGACGACGAGGAGGATGTCATGTTCCTTGGCATAAGCGCCGACGCCTTCGAAGAAGTCTTTATCGAGGGGATGGACGCCGCCTTCGCCCTGGATAGGTTCTACCATGACGGCGCAGATTTCCGGATGGGCTTCGCAGAGTTTGATGAAGGCATCGAGGTCATTGGCCGGTGTGTAGAGGAATCCTTCTGTCAGGGGGAAGAAGTTCTGATGGAATACGTCCTGGCCGGTTGCAGCGAGGGTGGTGATGGTACGGCCGTGGAAGCTGTTGATCAGGGTGACGATGGTGGTTCTGTCCTTGCCGTACTTGTCGATGGAGTATTTTCTGGCTCCCTTGATGGCGCATTCATTGGCTTCAGCGCCGGAGTTGGAGAAGAATACGTCCTTCATGCCTGTCTTTTCGCAGAGCGCCTGTGCCAGGTCTGTCTGGGGCATGGTGTAGAAAAGGTTGGATACATGGTTCAGGGTATGGAGCTGCTTGGTGACGGCTTCGATCCAGGGTTCATAGGAAATGCCGAGGACGTCGACGCCGATGCCGGTGCCCATGTCGATGTATTCTTTGCCTTTGTCGTCATAGAGGTGGGATCCTTCTCCCTTGACGAAGCATACGGGGTATCTGTTGTAAGTGTGGGTGATGTAGGTCTTGTCTTTTTCAAATGTATTCATGGGTCTGGCTCCTTTTCTGTATTCGATCAGGCGGAGAACATGGTTCCGAGTCCTTCGTCGGTTAAGAGTTCGATGAGGAGAGCGTGCGGGATCTCTCCATTGATGATGAAGACTTTCTTGACGCCGCCTTTGATGGCGTCGGTGCATCCGTCGACTTTGGGGATCATGCCGCCTGCGATGGTGCCGTCTTTCTTGAGGGCTTCCGTCTCTTCGACGGTGAGGGACTTGATGAGGCTGCAGGGGTTGTCCTTGTCCTTGAGGACGCCGTCGATGTTGCTCATGAAGACGAGACATTCGGCGTTCAGGGCAGCTGCGATTTCAGTGGCTGCTGTGTCGGCGTTGATATTGTGCGGCTGTCCTTTGTCGTCGATGCCGACGGAGGAAATGACGGGGATGTAGCCGCCTGCGAGGAGGTTGTCGATGATGCCTTTATTGACGGCGTCGATTTCTCCTACAAGGCCGAGGGCCGGGTCCTTGGTGTGGACGTGAATAAGGTTGCCGTCTATACCGCAGAGGCCGGCTGCCTTTCCGCCAAGGGCGGTGAGTTCAGCGACAAGGCCTTTATTGATCTTACCGGCAAGGACCATCTGCACGACTTCCATGGTGTCTTCGTTCGTGACTCGGAGGCCGTTCACGAAGTGGGACTCGATGTGGAGGGCATCCAGCATATGGTTGATATCAGGGCCGCCTCCATGGACGAGGATGACATTGACGCCGACGAGGCGGAGGAGAAGGATGTCCTGCATGACGGATTTCTTCAGTTCCGGATCGGTCATTGCATTTCCGCCGTACTTGGCAACGACGTATTTTCCTGCGTATTCTTTGATGTACGGGATCGCCTGGGTGAGGATCTCGGCGCGTACTGCATTAGTTGCCTGGTTCATGGTAAGTCTCCTTTTCGGGGTATAAAGAGGGCTCCCTCCTTATGGAAGGAGCCGCTTTTGCTTAGAGGACAAGGCCGGTCTCTGCCGGGAAGCCGAGCATGATGTTCATGCATTCGATGGCAGCTCCGGAAGCGCCTTTGCCGAGGTTGTCAAAAGAGGCGAGGACGAGAATGCGGTCGTCGTTTCCTGCGATGTAGATGGTGAGGCTGTCTTTGCCGGCATCCTTGTTCGCATTGAGGAAGAGGCCGTTCGTTTCGTCGGTGGTAAGGTCAGAAATTTTGACGATATTGGAACCTTTGTAGCAGCGTTTGTAGATTTCATGGAAATCGTCGATGTCGACGGATCCGGGAAGTCCGCAGGGGAGCTGCAGGAAATGGGTGTGGAAGCCGATGGTGACCTGCATGCCGGCCACATAGTCGGCTACGATTGGTGAAAAGATCGGTTCTTCGCAGAGTTTGCAGACTTTCATGATTTCCGGAAGGTGCTTGTGCTTCTGGGAGAGTCCGTACTGGCGGGGAGCCTTGAGTTCTTCTCTCATGTTTTCTTCGTAGTCCTTGATCATGGATTTGCCGCCGCCGCTGTATCCGGTGAGGGAGAAGCAGTGGAGGGGGTAATTGATCGGGAGGACGCCGGCTTTGACGAGCGGGTAGAGGATGGAAATGACGCCGGATGCGTGGCAGCCCGGGACTGCGACTTTATCCGCTTTGGCGATGGCGTCTTTCTGCTGCTCGGAAAGTTCAGGGAATCCGTAGACCCAGTCCTCTTTCGTCCGGTGGGCAGTGGAGGTGTCGAGGATGCGGATGCCTGTGCCTTCGGTGGCTTTGACGATTTCCCTGGATGCATCATCCGGAAGGCAGAGGAACATGATGTCGGCTTCCTTGGCAAAGGAAACGATGGTGTCGATGTCCTTTTTCTTGTCTTCGGGAAGGGAAAGAAGGTCGATGTCTTTTCTGCCGGACAGGCGGTCGTGCAGGCGGAGGCCCGTGGTTCCTGATTCTCCGACGATAAAGACTTTTGGCAGTGATTTCTGTGTCATGATACTCATCCTTCTTTCTTATTCATGAATGGGATACTCGGCAAATGAGGCGACCATCACGGCTTTGATGGTCGGGAGTCTGTTGGCGGCTTCCTGGAAGGCCAGAGAGAACGGCGCTTCGAAGACGTCGTCTGTGACTTCGATGCCGTCGAGGCCGAATCTTTCGTAGATGTCCTTGCCGACTTTTGTCTCGGTATTGTGGAAGGCCGGGAGGCAGTGGCAGAAGACGGTGTCCGGATTTCCGGTGTTCTTGATCATGTCCATCGTGATGCGGTATGGCATGAAGAGTTTGATGCGTTCGCCCCAGAGTTCGTAGGGGTCGCCCATGGTGACCCAGACTCCGGTGTAGATGACGTCGAGGCCTTTGACGCCTTCTACGGGATCGTCGGTGAAGGTGAAGGTCGCGCCAGTCTTCTCAGCGATTTTCTGGCATTTGGCGAGGAAATCGTCTTCAGGGAAGAACTGGGCGGGTCCGATGATGCGGAAGTCCATGCCTGCAAGGGCTGCGCCTGCCATGAGGGCGTGCGCCATATTGGACTGTCCGTGTCCGACGTAAGCGAAGGAGAGTTCATTCAGAGGTTTATTGAAATGTTCCTTCAGTGTCAGGAAATTGGCGAGGGTCTGTGTCGGGTGGTCGTAGTCGGTGAGGCCGTTCCAGACGGGAACGCCTGCCTTGGCTGCGAGTTCTTCGACAGCGGACTGCTTGAAGCCTCTGTATTCGATTCCATCGAACATGGATGCGAGGACGCGGGCGGTGTCGGCAATGGATTCTTTCTTGCCGATCTGGCTGCCTGTCGGTCCGAGGTATGTGGTGAATGCGCGCTGGTCTCTGGCAGCGACTTCGAATGCACAGCGGGTTCGTGTGGAATCTTTTTCGAAGATGAGGGCAAAGTTCTTTCCCTTCAGTGTCTGGATTTCCTTGCCTTCTTTCTTGTCTTTCTTAAGAGCGGCTGCGAGGTCCAGGTAGTATGCGAATTCTTCGGGTGTGTAGTCGGTCATGCTCAGGAACGGTTTATTGAGTAAGCTTTTCATGATATACCTCTCAGAGGGAAATGTTCTTTCGAACGGGATTATTCTTTGGCTAAAGTTTCGAGGCAGGCGCCTGCTTCCATGATGATGCCCAGTGGAAGGATGGATTCGTCTAGAGCGAAGCTTGCATTGTGCAGGGCAGGAGTTCCTTCCTTGCCGGTGCCGAGCCAGAGGAAGGCGCCGGGGAATTTTTCAAGGTAGTAGGAGAAGTCTTCTGCACACATGGACGGGAATTCCGGATGGGTGATGTGTTCCTTGCCGATGTAGGTCTTGGCAACTTCATCGAGGAAGTCAATCTTTTCCGGTGTATTGATCGTGGCGCTGTGGCCGCGTACGTAGTTCAGTTCGGAATGGGTGCCAAACGTGTAGTCGAGCCCTTTGAGGAGTTCTCCCAGACGCTGTTCCATCTTGTCGCGGAGGGCCGGGGTGTACGTACGGACGGTACCTTCGAGGTAAGCATCTTCGACGCCTACGTTGTAGCGGGTGCCTGCATTCATGAGGCCGATGGTGCATACGACATTTTCCATCGGGTTCATCTCACGGGAGATGAGTGTCTGCACGTCGATGATGAAGTGGGCAGCGGCTACGAGAGCATCCGTGCCATTGTGCGGCTGCGCTGCGTGGGTGGATTTCCCTTTGACGTGGACGTAGAAACGATCGGATGCTGCCATGAGATTTCCTTTTTTCAGTCCGACCTGCCCGACGGGAAGTTCAGGCCATACGTGGAGGCCGTAGATTTCTTCGATGTCATCGAGCTTGCCGGAAGCGGCGATGTGGCGTCCGCCCCCGATGGAAGCTTCTTCTTCAGCCGGCTGGAATACGAGCTTCACTGTGCCGTGGAGCTGGCTCTTCATGGACTGGAGGACAGCGGCAGCGCCGAGAAGGATGGACATGTGGCCGTCGTGGCCGCATGCGTGCATGACGCCTTTGTTTTTCGAAGCAAAGGGCAGGCCTGTCAATTCGGTGACGGGGAGGGCATCCATGTCGGCTCTGAGGGCTACGGTCTTGCCGGGAAGATCGCCTTTGATAGTCCCAAGGACTGCCGTCCCGAAGAAGCCTGTTTCAAAGGGGATGCCGAGTTCAGTGAGGACCTGCTGGATATAAAGGGAAGTCTCTTTTTCTTCTCCGGACACTTCAGGATATTCATGGAAGTGTCGTCTCCATCCCACCACCTTTGGCAGGATCTGCGATGTTTTTTCCTTGACTTCCTTTTCGTACATTCCGAGGACCTCTTTTCTATGGCATAAATGCATGTTTATGCAATATTGCATAAACGATATTCGGCGGATATGTGGATTATTTCCATCAAATCTCAATTTTTGAAGAAATATAAAAATCCGCACGTTTTTGGATTGAAATAATAATACAACTTTTAGAATAAATATTCAATAAGTTACATAAATATTTTTTGAAAAATTTTTTGAGAGCGCATTCGGACCATGAAGTATAATAGAAAGGAATAAATACAGGCAGCCTGCCGGTCAGGCTCTGGCAAGGGGGGATCATGATGAATCAGCCGCGCGGCTCTCGCGGCTCTATTAATAAGAAAAATATAATAAAGAAGGCAGTGCTTCTTTCCATGGGAGGGGCTCTCTTGATGCCGATTTCTTCCGGCGCAGAAGAGGTATATTCGCTTCCGGAGATGGTTGTGACGGCAGAAAAGATGCCAGTCGAATCGAAGAAGGAACCGCAGGCGGTCCAGGTCGTCGATCAGAAGGAAATCGAAAGCCTTGGCGCGGTGAATGCGACGCAGGCCCTGGAGCTTGTGACGGGAATCAACCTTTCAAGCGGGAAGGCCGGCAGCACGGCTTCCATGGGCGGCACGCAGGTGATGCTCCGCGGCATGAATACGAATCAGGTGCTGATCCTTGTTGACGGCAGGCGCATGGCGGATGAGGATACGAGCCAGACAAAGAATGCCTACCTTCTTTCAAGGATTCCTCTTTCCACGATCGACAAGATCGAAGTCGTGAGGGGTCCGTCGGGTGCGATGTACGGCTCAGACGGCATGGGCGGCGTCATCAATATCATCACGAAGAAGCCGGACAAGGAAGAAACGGTGCTCGGCTTCCACACGGGGGAGGCGGAGTGGGGCGAGGACCTCCGCTATACGACTGGGAAACTCGGCCGCTGGAATTCCTCCTTCCATTACAGCACGGCAAAGGTGCGCCCTCTTTCCTACAGGAACCAGGGGACGGATGAACGCGGCATCATAACGGACGGCTGGGATGTGCCGGGCTATGGCAGAAGACAGGAAATCGGGCTCGATACGGTCTATGATTTCGAGAACAGGAACGAGAACAAGGTGCGCTTCGGCGTGAATTACTTCGACGAATCGATGCTGACGCGCTTTGCTGACGGCGGCATGCAGATGGGCTGGCTGTACCTGCCGCTCCAGAAGGATGACAGGAGCCGCATCGACCGTCATGAGACGGACACGTTCCTAACGTATACAGGAAAGACGGACAGAAATGAATACGAAGGCAGCGTTTCCTACAGCCGCCTTACGAAGAATTCGAAGACGAGCAATGACCGTCCTGATTTTACGGGCATCCTTCCGCCATTCGTGAATTCCATGCTGGACACGTTGTACCCTGCCAGCGATTACGACAAGGCGGAGTACACGGAGTGGGCGCTTTCCGGAAAGGACACGATGACCTTTGACAAGCACCGCGTGACGTACGGCGGGGATTACCGCATGACGTCGTACACGGGGACGCGCCTCGGCGAAGGAAAGGAAGAAGAAGGGCACAGCATCGAGAATGCGGCGCTCTATGTGACGGATTTCTGGACGATGGGCGGGGGCGTGACGCTGACACCATCCTTCCGCATGGAGCATAACAACCGCTTCGGTGATTACGGCGTGCCAAGACTGGGCGCGACATGGGAGCTGGATCCCCATAACAGGATCAAGGCAGACTATGGCGCCGGATACCGCGCGCCGACAGTTTCGGAAATGTACCTCAATCTCAATCATTTCGCTTACCGCATTTACGGCAATCCCGATCTTTCTCCGGAGAAATCCCGCTCCCTCGATCTTTCATATGAATGGGAATTGGGAAATCTCAAGGGCAAGGTGACCTGGTTCAAGAACCGCGTGAAGAACCTGATCGACATCGTGCAGGTGAGCGATGCCGTCTACCATTATGAAAACGTGAACCGCGCCGACATCGAGGGCGTGGAGACAGAGCTTTCCGCGCTGATGGGAAGCCGCTGGAACTGGCGACTTTCGCATGTGTACCTCGATGCCGAGAACAAGACGGACGGCACGATGCTCGACAACCGCGCGCCATACGGTGACGGCCGCTCTTTTCTATGATGATCATGATGATTACGGCTGGTCGGGCGCCATCTGGGATACCTTCCAGGACCACTACCGCTTTGATGATGAAGCGTATACATTCCAGACGCTGAACACGTCCATCCGGAAACGCTGGGACGACTGGTCCATGACGGCGGGCGTCTATAACTGGTTCGACAAGAAAGTGGACGACCTTTACGTCCATGGAAGAGAATGGTTCACAGGCATGCAGGTCAGACTGTAAGCGGGGTATTATAAAGAGGCTGTTATATAGAGAGCTGCGGGAATGCGATGCATTTCCTGCGGCTTTTTCTTTGCATGAATGCATTTCCTGAATGGGAAAGCGGCGGATACTCCCGTTTCGCTTCTATGACAATCTGTATGAAATGGAATAGTATTTCGGTAATTATGTGGTATATCCAGCCATTTTCAAGAAATATTTCTGATTTTGAGGGATTATAGATAAAAGTGTACTCTTTTTCTAAAAAATATTGACTATTTTTGATATTTTCTGAAATATTTTACTTTTAATTGAAAAAGTGTGATATAATAACATCAATGAGCAGGCATGTACTAACGAGAACGGACAACCGAGAAACGTAAATCATGGGAGAGACGCTTGTAGTGTTCTCTTTTTTTAGTGCCCGGGAGCGGATGGATCCGCAGATACGAAGACCCGGAAGATGCAAAGATGCATAGATTGAGACGCCTGCCTTTTTTATTAGCGATGAGCGAATGCGTACCCATGACGCACACAGGAGGAAACACATGTACGAAACTTTTGACGAATTAGGAATCCAGCCGGAAATTCTGCAGGCCGTAAAGGATATGGGGTTCGAGGAACCGACCCCGATCCAGAAGGTCTCCATTCCAGTAGCACTTTCCGGAAAGGATCTGATTGGTCAGGCACAGACAGGCACAGGCAAAACCGCAGCATTCGGTATCCCTGTACTGGAACGCATTGACACAACAAAGCCAGGTCCGCAGGCAGTCATCCTTTCGCCAACCAGAGAACTGGCTATCCAGTCCGCTGAAGAAATCAACCATCTTGCACAGTACCTGCCGATCCACGCACTGCCGATCTACGGCGGTCAGGATATTGAACGCCAGTTCAAGGCACTCCGCAAGAAACCAAACATCATCGTAGCTACCCCGGGCCGTCTGATGGACCATATGAAGCGCGGCACGATCGACCTCTCCAATGTACAGATTCTCGTCCTTGATGAAGGCGATGAAATGGTCGATATGGGATTCATCGACGACATCCGCACGATCCTTGCTGCTATTCCGGAAGAAAGACAGACCATGTTCTTCTCCGCTACCATGCCTGGACCGATCCGTGAACTCGCTGAAACATTCCTGAAGGACCCGGAAGTCGTCAAGATCAAGGCTGCTACCGTAACCATCGACCTGATCGAACAGGAATACATCGAACTGCCGGACCGTCAGAAATTTGACGCACTCTGCCGTCTGCTCGATATGCAGGATCCCGAACTGGCTATCGTATTCGTACGCACCAAGCGCCGCTGCGATGAAGTCACCGAAGCTCTGAAGAAGAGAGGCTACATGGCCGAAGGTCTTCACGGCGACCTGTCCCAGCAGAAGAGAGACACCGTCGTACGCCAGTTCAAGGAAGGCACCATTGATATCCTCGTTGCTACCGACGTCGCTGCCAGAGGCCTTGATATTTCCGGCGTCACACACGTTTACAACTTCGATATGCCGCAGGATCCGGAAATCTATGTACACCGCGTAGGCCGTACAGGCCGCGCAGGACAGACCGGTCTTGCTACGACATTCGTCATTTCCAGAGAAATGGGCCAGCTGCGTGACATCGAAAGAGTCATCCGCCGCCGCATTACCCGCCGCTCTGTACCGACACTGACCGAAGTCATGGAAGAAAACCAGAAGGCTGCCATTGAAAGCCTTTCCGAAGCAGCTCAGGCTGGCGGACTCGAACAGTTCCGCGAAAGCGCCGAAGAACTCCTGAATGACCAGGACTCCGTATCCCTCGTTGCAGCAGCTATCAAACTGCTGACCAAACAGCCGGACGTTACTCCGGTCAAGATCACGGAAGAAGCTCCGAACTTCAGAAGAAGAAGCGGCGGCGGACACCGTCGTTTCGAAGGCGGAAACCGCCCGAGAAGACACTTCGAAGGACGCGGCGACCATGAAGGCCGCGGCGACAGAGAAGGACGCCGTTTCGAAGGAAAGCGCGGAGGCCGTCATTTCGAAGGCGGTCGCGGCAATCGTCCGAAAGGACCGAAGAGCCCGAGAGTGCAGGACTCCAATTTCAAATTATACTTCAAGAACTCTGACTGATTAGAGGGCTTGAATGAAAAGAGGCCGGGATCATTCCCGGTCTTTTGGATTTTCTGAAACAAGACTAAAAAGAATTTTTTCGATACTAGCAATTTCAGGGGAAACAGAGTATCTTAAATACAGGAATCCAAATTTCCAAGAAGGAGGAATGTTCCATGAAAAAAATTACCATGATCAAGATCCCGGGATGCCCGTACTGCGCAAAAGCGAAGAAGGCATTCGAGGAACTTTGCCAGAAACCGGAATATGCCAATGCAGAAGTAGAAGTGATCGATGAACAGCTGCAGCCGGAGCTCGTCACTCCATACAACGGCAAGTACTACTATGTACCGAGCCTCTTCATCGACGGGGAAAAGCTTTTCGAAGCCCAGCCCGGACAGGATTACGAGACAATCAAGGCAGCTGTAGAAAAAACCTTAAAAGCTGCTGCGGAATAAACGGTAGCAAAAAAGGTGCTGTGACAAAATGGTTTATCATTTTGCCACAGCACCTTTTTCTATTGGAATATTCCATTAAAGGATTATCTAACAAATGTATTTATTTGTTCTGTCTGAAAACCTAAAAACCTCGCTGCGCTCGAGAACTACTCTATTCCCCGGCTTCGCCGGGACCTTCTCCTTCGGAGCAAGGTTAACACCCTTAAACCGAACTTCGTTCGAAGAAAAGCAAAAACAGCATTTTGTTGGATTTTGTCACAGCCCCTTTATGTTCATTATTCCATCGAATGGGATTAGAAGTTGACCGGTTTGCCATAGTAAGCGCATTCGAGGATGCAGCCCATGAGAGCGTCGTCGACTTCTCTCGGGTTTTCTGGTGTGCATGCATCGAGGACTGCGTTGTGAGCGATGGCTTCTTTCTTTTCCAGATACAGTTCTTCCGGAACACCATAGTCATGGATATTCAGCGGAATATTCATCTTGCGGTTCAGGCAGCGGATAGCTTCTTCATAGGACTGAACGAGCTGAGCGTCTGTGTGTCCCGGAAGTCCTGCTACACGTGCAAGGTCAGCATAACGGGCAAGGCATGCCTTCTTGTTGAACTGGATGACATACGGCATCAGGATTGCGTTTGCGCAGCCATGCGGAATATGGAATACGGCGCCGATCTTATGTGCCAGGGAGTGCGTGATGCCGAGGAGGCCGTTGGAGAAAGCCATACCAGCCATGCACTGTGCGATGTGCATCTTGTCGCGTGCATCGGTATCTTCATTGTAGGAATCGATGATGCTGTCAAAAATATCGGATACAGCCTGCTTAGCAAGCGGATCGGTGAAGCCGTTGGCAAATTTGGATACATATGCTTCAGTTGCATGTGTCAGAGCGTCCATGCCAGTATGAGCGCAGAGCTTCTTCGGCATTGTCTGCGGCAGGTCCAGGTCGAGGATAGCAAGATCTGGTGTCAGGTTGAAGTCAGCCAGCGGATATTTGATGCCGGTGGAGTAGTCCGTGATAACAGAGAAGGAAGTGACTTCAGATGCGGTGCCGGATGTGGACGGAATAGCAACGAAAATAGCTTTCTGACGGAGAGTTGGCAGGGAGAATGGTTTCTGTACTTCTTCGAATGTCAATTCCGGGTATTCATAGAAAACCCACATAGCTTTAGCAGCGTCGATTGGGGAACCACCGCCGATAGCAATGATAACGTCCGGGCCGAATTCTTCCATGGCCTTAGCGCCTTCTCTTACTTTTTCAATGGACGGATCTGGATCGATACCTTCCATGGTGTATGTTTCAATGCCAGCCTTGTGCAGTGCTTCCTCAGTCTTCTGCAGGAAACCACCACGGCGCATGGAATGACCACCGGTGCAGATGAAAGCTTTTTTATGTCCTTCTAAAACGGACAGCTGTTCAATAGCGCCATGGCCTACATAGATATCTCTCGGTAATGTAAAACGAAACATATTGAATCTCCTCCCACTCTATTACAGTTTCCTGAATTCGGGCAGTCAGCGGTTTTATGTGTATGCTTATTTCATAAATCCGTCATATAAAGTGTCTGCCACAAGAATAGTATACAACATAATTCGTGATTCTTATATATACTTTCTAAAAAAATATAAACTCCGCTTTATAAATGAGTTTTTATCATTTAACAACCCGATTTTGTAAAGAAAATGACAATCTTATTGATCAAATGCGATAATAGTGCGATATTTGTGTCCTAAATGCAAAAAAGAGCTGCCCATGCAATTGCATGAACAACTCTTTTTCTTTTATTTTTCGATTGGAAAATCCTTCAGCACATCAGCAAGCGTGATCGACTTCATTTCGCGCGCCATAGCTTCCTGGACACGCATCAGTTTCGAGTCGAGCGCCTGATGGATCCCCCGTCCCACCGGACAGTTGGGATTCGGGTTTTCGTGGAAATGGAAGATACCTTCCTTTTTCACTGTTTCCACCGTCCTGTAAATCTGAAGAAAATCAATGTCTTCCGGCTTCATTGCCAGAAAAGCTCCGCCGCTGCCGCGGTTGACTGTGACCATCCCGCGCTGTTTGAGCTGCGAAAGCAGCCTTCTCACCACGACCGGATTCGCATTAATGCTTCCTGCCATGATGTCACTGGTCACTTTCTCCTTATCCTGAAACAGTGCGATATAGCACAGCATATGGACAGCAATGGTGAAGCGGCTGGATATCTGCATGTTCAGTTACCTCCTCCATGTCCTGCTAGTGTACACTGTCCCGTGGATGATATCAATCCCCTGATCAGTCGATGATGGCAAAGCCTCTGGTCCATAACAGTTTTCCGGCAGAAGCCAGGGAAATCTGCAGGAAACCCATAGCTTCCATTTCTCTTGCGCGGCGAAGCTTGCCGGCATCCATCAGTTTCAGACGGCAGCCAGTCAAAGCCTCTGCGACCTTATCCTTTGCATTCAGGAAATCGGAAGCCATGAGAACGACAGTCTGTTCATGGAAGCCTACCTTGCCGGTAGCCAGTGTATTAGCGAAATTCGTGTTGAATGCTTTGACGACAAATGCGCCCGGTGCTTTTTCCTGGATCAGTTCAGCAGCAGAAGTGCCGTCCGGAACGAGCTTATGATCCATTGTTTCAAAATCAACCGGATTGGTGATGTCGATGAGTACCTTATCCTTCATCTTCGGACCCCATTTTCTGAGAATCCCGTCCACTGCCGTGTATGGAACAGCCAGAACGATGATATCGCCCAGTTCACCGATAAACTCGCGGCCTGCATACTCTACTTCATTGCCGCATGCATCGAAATTGTCTCCGATTGCCTTGCCCATGTTGCCTTTGCCAAAAATTGTGATTTTCATGATGTTCTCCTTTTCTTGATCAATGAATACATAAGAAATGATTCTAAAGACTGGAAACCAGCCGGAAATAGAAAAGGTGCCAGAGAGACGAAGCAGGAGCCTTCCCCTTCTGATGCTGTAACATCTCTTGTTACATTTATCATAGCACCGCCCTATTTCCGAGTCAACGATCCTGCCTTAGAATATTTTTATATCTGTCGAAATGCATTTTTATTTTTAGATACTGATTTTAAAAAATAAAGATGGCCTTGTTCAGCCATCCTTATTTCCTTATTTTACTGTCTTACTTTCCAAGTACGCTGATCCTCTGATGGATGTGGCTGCCGCTGACAGCTTCATCGACCATGGCGAGCGTATAGTCTGCATAGGAGATCTTGCTTTCGCCCTTTTCGTTGGTGGTGAATTCTTCGCCGGCAAGGATGTATTTCCCCGTTCTTTCTCCGTCAGCGATGAATTCAGCAGCCGGGCTGACATATGTCCATCTGACATCGTCACGTTTTCTCAAAGCATTGAGAGAATTCTTCATGCCGACTGCAGTTGGAAGATACGCTTCTGAGAAATCCGGGAGATCGGAAATCATGGTCTTGTGATCTTTATCGACATAGAGGCTGCCTGCCCCGCCGACGACCAGAAGTCTTGTCTTGCTGCCGGAAAGGATATCAGAAAGATGGCCGAGCGTCGCGCTGTGCTGATCCATCTTATTCGGATCCCAGATGCCGAAAGCATCGATGACGACATCAAAACCTGCCAGATCTTCTTTTGTGAGATCCATGATATCCTTCTTCAAAGTATGCAGAGCTTCTGTCTTGTTCTCTCCGCGTACGACTGCGGTAACGTCAAGTCCGCGTGCGACAGCTTCCTTCACAATAAGACGACCGCTTTTACCATTTGCTGCAACAACTGCTAATTTCATTTTGAGTTTCTCCTTGAATGTTTGAAATATTTAATGTAACTATCTTTGTTACATTAAATATAGCACCATTTAGTTGTAACGTCAATAGTTACATCAAAAATATTTTGAAAATTTTCAAAATAGAGGGAGGAAGATTTGAAACAGCTTCTCTTTGCCAGGCTGCTGCGGGCGGCCGGTTCGATTTGGGAATCCCGGCATAAAAAAAACGTGAAAATGACGGATCATTTTCACGGTTCTTTCTTTGCGGATTATTCCATGTCTTCCGGAAGTTCTGCGTTGGTGTACACTTCCTGTACATCATCGAGTTCTTCCAGTTCGCCGGTGAGGCGGGCCATTGTCTGGGCTGCATCGCCTTCCAGCTTGACGTAGTTGTCCGGAACCATAGCGACTTCGGATGCTTCTGCCGCAATGCCTTCTTTTTCAAGAGCATCGGATACGGTCAGGAAGTCTTCCGGAGCGGTTGTGATTTCGTAAGAGTCTTCATTGACTGCTACGTCTTCAGCGCCTGCATCGAGTGCTACCATCATGACGGTGTCTTCATCAGCAGCTTCTTTGCTGACGAAGATGGTGCCTTTCTTCTTGAACATCCAGGATACGCAACCCGGGGTTCCTACGGAACCGCCATGATGGGTGAATGCGTGACGGATATCAGCTGCAGCGCGATTGCGGTTATCGGTGTTGCATTCGACGATGACAGCAGCGCCTCCGGGTCCGTAACCTTCATAGGTTACTTCATCGAAGCCTGCGCCGCTGGCAGCGCCAACGCCCTTATCGATAGCGCGCTGAATGTTTTCCTTCGGTACATTGTTCTGCTTAGCTTTTGTCAAAGCCAGTTTCAGACGCATGTTGCCGACTGGATCACCGCCGCCCATGCGGGCTGCGATTGTAATTTCCTTGGAAATTTTAGTGGTGATTCTTGCGCGGATGGCGTCTGTTTTGCCTTTCTTGCGCTTAATGTTTTCCCACTTAGAATGTCCGGACATAAAATTATTCCTCCTTTTTATTCCACCAGGGTTCGCCCAGAAGGCGGTCGAGGATGATGGCTACGGCGCTGCGTACGCACAGATGATTGTACGTGCCTGCCCCGTAAATTGGTTCCACAATGTAATCGAACTGCTTCATCATTTCCTTGGTCATGCCGAAGCCTGTCCCGAAAAGGATGAAAATCGGTGTATCTTCTTCGTGGATTTTCCTGCGCATTTCACAGTAGGAGACCGTATTCGGATACACACGGGCATCGGTGGTGACGATGGCAGGCTTTTTGCCTGTCTCGCTTTCGATGCGGGAAATCGCTTCTTCGAGGGTGGGAACCAGTTCCGTCTCTTCGAAAGCTTCTTTCCTGTTCACATTGTACTTCACACCGCCGCCGGTCTTCCAGTGGTTCATGATGCGGTTTGCCATTTCACGCTGTGCTTCCACCGGATGCACGATGAAATAGCGTTTCACGTCATACGTCTTGGCCGTTCTGGCAATATCATGAAGGTCATAGTTGGTAAGAGCCGTAGTGACTACTTCCATATGTTTGTTATAAATCGGATAGTGTATCAGTCCTATATATACAGGTGCCATCACTGATCCTCCTTCTCTCGTTTGATCTCCGCCAGCAGCTTCTTATCTTCCGCGGTCATCTTGAGCCCGCTTAAAAGATCCGGACGGCATTCGAGGGTGCGGCGAAGCGCCTCTTTCCTCCTCCATCGCGCAATATTTGCGTGATGCCCGGAAAGGAGCACTTCAGGGACCTTCCAGCCGTTGTAGTCAGCCGGTTTCGTATACTGCGGATATTCCAGAATCGGTTCATAGAACGAATCGGTTGCTGCGCTTCCCGCATCTCCAAGGACTCCCGGTATCATGCGGGCCACTGCGTCGCTGATGACCATGGCACCCAGCTCTCCGCCGGTCAGAACGTAATCTCCGATCGAGATCAGTTCGTCTGCCAGATACTCCTCGACCCTGTGATCCACGCCTTCATAGTGCCCGCAGATGAGCACCAGATGGTCATAATCACGGTATAGTTCCTTGGCTTTTTCCTGATTGAAAGTCTTTCCCGCAGGTGACAGGAAAATCACCCGGTCGCGGGGGCCTTTCTCAGGAAGCACATGATGCACTGCGTCAAAAATGGGCTGGCACATCATGAGCATGCCCGCCCCGCCTCCGTAGATCGTATCGTCCACCTGACGGTGGCGGTACATGGTATAGTCACGGGGATTCGTGACCGCCATCTCCATACGTCCCGCATCCAGCGCTCTCTTGATGATACTTTGGTCGAAGAACGCCTGAACGAACTCGGGAAATAGGGATAATATATCTATTTTCATTCTCGCCCTCTATTTCGGGAAGACAGCGTCTTCCCCAGAGAGGGGGAGTCCGCTTATTCCCATTCCGGCATAGCCACTGTCATGCGTCCTTCGTCGAGGTCGACTTTAAGGATGCATGAAGGGATGGCCGGAAGATAGATTTCCTTGCCGTCCGGTGTTTCAACGCCATAGACGTTGTTAGCTCCGGTCTCGAGGATTTCCTTGAGCTTTCCGACGTGAGAGCCCGCTTCATCCACTACTTCAAGCCCTACGAGCTGGAAATAGTAGTACGTGCCCTCCGGTCTTTCCGGCAGTTCAGAAAACGGCACTTCGACGATCTTGTCGATCAGCGTTTCGGCCATGTTCCTGTCGTCCACACCTTCCACATGAAGAATGTATACATTCTTATGCGGACGTCCCGAAAGCAGCTTATAAAACTTCCCGCCGATTTTGAGACGCTTGAGCGTCTTGAAGATTTCCGGCCGGTCCGTATCGGGAAGAATACGCAAATCACCCCGCACACCATGCGGGGCTACGATTCGGCCGACAACTATCAGTTCATCGGGTTTCATATCAGTTGCGGAATTCAACGATCTTTCCGTCTTCAACCAGGATTTCACCGTCGAGCAGTTCATTCATGTCGTCACCGATATGAATGGTAACCAGACGGTTCATCGGAGCACGGTTGAGTTCTGCGCCGATGGTGAGTCTTTCGAGATGATCCTTATCAGCAAGGAATTTATCCTTCATCTGCTGCATCTGGACCTTCTGAGCCTCGTACTGAGCACGAAGGGGTGCTACGGCCTGTACGTTAATCTTTGCCTGTTCTGCCAGTTTTCCATTAGCTTCGAAATCCAGCTGGGACATATCATGGTCTACACGCTTGAGATTCTGTTCGATCTCAGCGAGGAGCGTTGCCTTCAGCTGTTCAGTCAGCTTTGACTTAACGGCTACAGGGACAAGAATCTGCATTTCATCCATTGCGACACCTCTTAGATAATATCGACAGCCACTCTGCGGTTTTCACGCAAAGCACCTGCCTTGACAACGGTACGGATCGCATTGGCAATGCGTCCTTTTCTGCCGATGACCTTGCCCATGTCTTCCGGGGCAACATGGACCTGATAAATTTCCAGGCTGCCCTTTTCGACTACGGTGACAGAGACGGCGTCAGGGTTCTTTACAAGAGCCTTGACGAGTGTTTCCACTAATTCTTTCATGGTGCGTCCCCCTTATTTCTTTGCTTCAGCAAACTTAGCGAGGATGCCGTTCTTTCTCAGAATGGAACGAACAGTGTCGGTCGGCTGAGCGCCTTTACCAAGCCAGGACAGAGTCTTTTCTTCATCAATCTTTACCGGAGCGTCGAGTTTAGCCGGATCGTACCAGCCGATGGTATCGGTCGGAGCGCCGTTTCTAGCTTCCTTGGAGTCGATGACGATGATGCGGTAGAAAGGATTCTTCTTAGCGCCCATACGGGTCAAACGAATTTTTAACATAATTTCACCTCCTTGAAATGATCTCGATTATTTATGGAACATCCCGGGGAGACCACCGAGGCCGCCCATCTTGGATGGATTTATCTTCTTATTCTTCATTTTCTTCATGGTTTTCTGCATTTCCTGGAATTGCTTCATCATACGGTTGACGTCCTGGATCTTCACGCCAGCGCCGTCAGCGATACGCTTTCTGCGGCTGCCGTTCAGAATCTTGACATTCGCCCTTTCCTCCGGTGTCATGGAAAGGATGATAGCTTCGATGTGCTTGACTTCCTTGCCGTCAAGATCGACATCCTTCAGCTGATCCTTGAACTTGCCCATCCCCGGGATCATGCCCAGAATGCTCTGGAAAGAGCCGAGCTTTCTGATCTGCTTGAGCTGCTTCAGGAAATCATCGAGAGTGAACTCACCCTTCCTGATCTTTCCTGCTGCATCCTTCAGCGAATCCTGATCCATATTTCTCTGTGCGGTTTCGATCAAAGTCTCGAGATCGCCCAGATCGAGGATACGTCCTGCCATACGGTCCGGATGGAAATCTTCCAGCCCGCCGTCGAGCTTTTCGGATACGCCGATCATCTTGATCGGTTTGCCCGTTACGCTCTTAATGGAAAGAGCAGCGCCGCCTCTGGCATCGCCATCCATCTTCGTCAGGATGGTCCCGTCAATGCCCAGGCTCTCATCGAAAGCCTTTGCCGTATTGACAGCGTCCTGACCAGTCATGGAGTCGAGCACCAGAAGGATCTCCTGCGGATGAACCTCAGCCTTGATATTTCTCAGCTCGGCCATCAGCTTTTCATCGATCGTTAAGCGCCCTGCGGTATCGAGAATGACGATATCGCGGTTGTATGACTTAGCCGTGTCGACAGCGTACCTTGCGATGTGGACAGGATCCACATTCGGAGGCATGCGGTAAACCGGCACATCCGTCTGTTCACCAAGGACTTCGAGCTGTTTAATAGCTGCCGGACGATATACGTCGCAGGCTGCCAGCATCGGACGATGTCCCTTCTTCTTGAACATCAGCGCAAGCTTGCCGGCGGTCGTCGTCTTGCCGGCGCCCTGCAGCCCGACAAGCATGATCACCGTCATGCCCGTAGAGGAGAGCGTGATCTTGCTCTGGGTCCCGCCCAGAAGCTCTGTCAGCTCATCCCTGACGATTTTGATAACCGTCTGGTCTGGCTTCAGGCTGCCGAAGACCTCCTCGCCCATCGCTTTTTCACGCACATGAGCAATGAAATCCTTCGCTACCTTGAAATTGACGTCCGCTTCCAGAAGAGCCCTTCTGACTTCGCGGAGCGCCGCGTCGATATCACTCTCGGAAAGTTTGCCCTTCCCGCGGAGATCCTTAAAAGCCAACTGCAGCTTATCTCCTAAACCTTCAAATGGCATCTGGTCACCTTCATTCCGTCAAAATCCGCAGCAGCGGTTCCGCTTCGCTCTTCTTCGCTTCAGGGATCATACCCTCCAGCGATTCGGCCGCTTTCTGTCTCCGGATCCTTGCCTCCGCCAGATGAAGGGCGGACTCATACGTCCGGAGCTGCTCCTCGCCATGGCGCATGGCATCATGCACCGCCTGGCGGGAAATATGAAAATATTCCGCAATCTCAGCCAACGTGAGATTCTCATTGTAATACAAGTCCAGGCATTCACGCTGCCTTGGCGTCAGGAGCTCGCCGTAACAATCAAGGAGCTCGCCGTTCTGAACTACATTTTCTAAAGACATAGCATCACCATAACGTTTATCATTATACAGGGAGGAGAGTGCCATGTCAAGCAAAATAACTTTACATCCTCATCTTTTTTGAAATTTCTTTTTAAGGCCGCAAAAGCCACGAAAATGGAGCGGGAAATCTTCTGAAACTCACCGGAAAATTTCCCTGTCGTTTTACATATTGGTTTTATATATTATTACATTATATTACCATATATAACTATTTCTTCTATCTCTTCTTATAAATACTTTCATTGACTTAGTACACGTCTACCGTTGTTATAATAAGTACAGATTTTGTTTACATCGAGGCTCATGCCTGCTGTTTTGAAAGGAGATTCTATGAAAAAATCATTGATGGCGCTCACGCTCTGCGCGCTGATGTCCGGCTCGATCATTTTTGCTGCTGACCAGACACCCAGAGACAACTTTTACTGGCTCGGCCAGATCAATAAAGCTTCTGATATCATCAATACCGATGAAGGGCTCCTGACCCCTGCTGAAGGCAAGAACATTGCCCATGGCATCCAGAAGGTCCTTGATGAAGGAAACAAGCCGGGCGGCCCGCGTCCGACGAATGTCGTCGCTTTCGAACCATACCTCATCCAGGCAGCAGGCCCGGAAGTCACGAAGATCCATGCCGGCCGTTCTTCCCAGGATATGCTGACGACCGTCGGCATCATGGAACAGAGAGAACATCTCATGGCCATGGCCAAAGAGCTCGACAACGTGCAGCGTTCCCTGATCAAGCTGGCTGAAGAAAACAAGGACACCATCATCCCGAACTATACGAACGGCGTCGCTGCCCAGCCAAACAGCCTGGCTCACCACCTCATCGCTTATGCCAATGCATACAACCGCGACATGCAGCGTGTCAGAGAATATTATGCCCGCCTCAATCGCTCTCCGATGGGCTCCATGGTCCTGAACGGCACCGGCTGGCCGCTTGACCGCGACCGCATGGCCGATTACCTCGGCTTTGACTCCATCGCCTACAATACGTACGATGCAGGACAGATTTTCCCGCAGGAAGCGCCGATTGAAACAGGCAATATCACGAATGCCATCGCCATCCACACGACAAGCTTCATTGAAGAAATCATGCAGCAGTACGCACAGCCGCGTCCGTGGATTCTTCTTAAAGAAGGCGGCGGAAATACATATGTCTCCTCCGCTATGCCGCAGAAGAGAAATCCCGGCATCCTGAACTCCTGCCGCACTGACGCTTCCACGCTCCTTGGCATGTCTGTCGAAGCAGCATTCCGCTCCCACAACATTCCTGCCGGCATGGCTGACGGACGTCTGAGTGGAAGAATGGACATCGTACCGCAGGCAACGAAAGTCCTCTCCGAATTCGACCGCATCCTGAACAACCTTGTCATCCATCCGGACCGTTCGCTCGAAGAACTGAATCTTGACTGGACCTGCTCGCAGGAAATTGCCGACCAGCTCATGAAGAAATACGGCATCCCCTTCCGCGTAGGCCACCACTTCGCTTCTGATGTCGTTACCTATGCAAGAGCCAACAACATCACTCCGGCTGACTTCTCCTATGAAGATGCCAAGACCATCTATGCTAAATCCGTAGCCGATGTTGCCAAGGAAGACCCATCCATCCCGAAGACCTTCCCGATGACAGCAGAAGAATGGAAGAATGCAAAGGATCCCGTTGCTATCGTTCACAACCGCGCCGTCAAAGGCGGGCCGCAGCCATCTGAACTCAATAAGATGATCGAGATGGCAAAGAAGGACCTTGCCAACAACGAAGCATGGGTTGCATCCACAGAAAACCAGCTGAGCCAGTCCGAGAAGAAACTGAATAATGATTTCGATCAGATGCTGAAATAATTCCGCTGATCCGTATGTGACAATATAAAAAGGCTGTGACGAAATTTGCAATCATTTCGTCACAGCCTTTTTTGTTTAGTTATTCATCAAGCTCCTTCGACGAGGCTGCAGGTGGACCATCCGCATTCGTTGCAGGTGGTGCAGTGGCCTTCGACGTGGATCTGGTGGGATCCGCAGTGCGGGCAGGTCGGTTCCTGTTTCTTAGGTTCGAAATTAACCTTTTCTACCTTGCCGTCAGCTTTCTTTTCATCAGCCTTGGCGTTTTCATCGACGCCCAGGATGTTGCCGCGGCGGCAGCCGTCGCGGAATGCTGTGATGCCCTTGCATCCGCTTTCCCATGCATCCATGTAGATCTGGAAGATATCTTCCGGAGTTGCATCGTGCTTCAGGTTGACGGTACTGGAAATGGAGTTGTCTACATACTTCTGCATGACTGCCTGGAGCTTCACGCGGTCATCGAAAGGCACTTCATGGCTTTCTACGATCCACGGGAAACGTTCGATGATTTCTTCATCGGTCAGGTTGAGCGGAAGGTTGTGGTATTCAAGGAGGTCCTTGACGCTGTGCGCATAGACGCGGAAGCTGCCGTGTACATCTTCCATCTTATGCGTGGTTCTTTCGTAGGAAATCTTGTAGAGCGGTTCGCATCCACCAGAATAGCTGCCCATCAGGAGGGAGATGGTGCCGGTAGGAGCAATGGCAAGCAGTGTGCCGTTTCTGAGGCCATGCTGATGAATGTCTTCATACAGCTCCGGATCCAGTTCCTTCACAAGATCCATGACTGGGGACTGCTTGGTAGCTTCCCAGCGGTACTTGCCGAAGGTGCCGAGCTTCTTGGCTCTGTCGCAGGAAGAGCGGAGAGCTGTCAGGAGCATCATCTTCATGACTTCGCCCATGAATGCATTTGCCTTTTCGCTGCCATATTTCAGTTTCATGGCAACGAGAGCATCTGCTACGCCGAAGAGGCCAAGTCCCAGGGATCTCCAGTCGTCGATGCAGGTTCTGTTTTCATCGAGCGGTTGAATGTCATAGCCATAGGAAACGATTTCATCGAGAGCTGCGATGCCGTCATAAACAGTCTGACGGAATTTTTCTTCATTCAGCTTCGGTTCATCGCTGAACTTGTCATCGATCATGCTGTAGAGATTGATGCTTGCCAGGTTGCATGCGTTGTAAGCATTGCCGCCGAATTCGCCGCATGGGTTGGTGATTTCAATCTTGTATTCCGGATAGCCGGCCAGCAGATGGTAATCATTCAGGCGGTCAGAGAAAAGCGCGCCCGGATCACCCCAGTCCCACTGGGTTTCGCAGAATTCCATGAAGAAATCTCTTGCGCGGATGACGCGTTCGATATTTTCGCCGGTGGATTCTACATGGTAGCGGAGAGTGTAGTCTGTATCATTCTTGACAGCTTCCATGAATTCATCCGTGAAGAGGATGGAAATGTTCATAGAAGACAGCTTTTCTTCATTCTGTTTGATATGCAGGAATTCATAGATGTCCGGATGATCGCAGTTCAGTCCGACCATCATAGCGCCTCTTCTGCCGTTCTGGCTGATGACTTCGCCAGTCACGTTGAAAATCTTCATGAAGGAAACAGCGCCTGTAGAAGTTCTTGCAACGTTTCTTACTTCACTGCCCTTTGGACGAAGGCCGGAAATGTTGATGCCGATGCCGCCGCCGTAAGAGAAAATGCGGGCGATCTCGTAGTTGGACTTGAAGATCGATTCCAGATCATCCTTCGGAGAAGGAAGGATATAGCAGTTGGAAAGGGAAACTTTGAACTTGCCCTTGGAGCCTGCAGCATAGAGAGCGCGGCCTGCCGGACAGAAGGAAGCTTCTTCCAGATATCCTCTCACTCTTGGACGCAGGTCATCATCAAAAATAGAACTGACGCGGTCCATGAACTGTTCAGGGTTTGTTTCACCCTTGTGATAATACTTCTCTCTCAAGATGCCTTGGCTGATTTCATTATCGTACCAGTGATTCATAACGATCCCCCACTTTAATGGATATTTTTTATAAGATAATTTCAGATGTTTCTGACCAGACGCCCGGGTGTCTGGGATATGTATTTCTTAGTGCATGACTATAGTACCAAATACTTTATATGGTGTCAAATTCATTAATTGCATCCTATATATGGTAGTTATGCATAAGAACTATCAAGTTCCCGATAGAATCGGGCGTGGCGGAAATGCATGCCCCGGAAGGCCTGTTATATCGAAGAAAATGAAACATGAGACCTCATTTCTTCCCTTTTTATGGGCATTTCCAGAAGCGCATTTTTATGAAAATTTTCCTAAATATTTTTTAAATGAGAAGGACAAACGGCAAAAGACAGCTGACAAGGCAGCAATGACAATAAAAAAACAGATGTGAAATACCATTTGCAGTATCTCACATCTGTCTCTTTATACTATATGAAAAGATTATTCTTCGTCTTCATCGACGTCGTCATCGCTGGAAATGACATCGATCGATGCGATGCGGTCGCCGTCTTCCAGTCTCTGGAGGATGACGCCCTGGCCGGCTCTTGCCTTCTTGCTGGAGATCTGACTGGCCTTTGTCTTGATGGTGATGCCCTGTTCGGATACACCGACGAGTTCATCATTGTCATCAGCGGCTACGAGAGCGACGACTTCGTACCCCTTCTTGAAGTTGCGGACACCGCGTCCGTTTCTTCCCTGGAGATGGTATGCGGAGGACTTGTTTCTCTTCGCATTGCCGTCAGCGGAAATCGTGAAGATATCCTTATCCGTAGCAAGAACTGCGCCTACGACTTCGTCGAGCTCGCCGTCGTCATCAGAGAGGCGGATTGCATGGACACCTGCGGTAGCGCGGCCCATCGTGCGGACTTCATCGTCTCCGATGGAGAAGCGGATAGCCATGCCCTGACGGGTGCCGATGATGATTTCCTCATCACCCTTGACAGCAAGGACAGTGACGAGACGGTCGCCATCATTCAGACGGACAGCGATCAGGCCGTTCTTGTTGATGTTCTTGTATTCGGAAATTTCCGTCTTCTTGATATAGCCCTTCTTCGTGACCATGAGCAGGTACTTCATATCCTTATCGCCTGCATCGATATCGAGGAGCTCGGTCACCCTTTCATCCGGAGCAAGACCCGGGATGAAGTTGATGAGAGCGCTGCCTCTTGCCGTTCTGCCCGACTTCGGGAATTCGACGGCTGTCTTCATGTAGACTTTGCCCTTGTTCGTGAAGAGGAGGATCCTGTTATGAGTGGAGGTGCTGAGGAGCTTCCAGACATAGTCCTCATCCTTCATCTTCATGCCGGATACGCCGCGGCCGCCCTTTCTCTGGACGCGGATATCAGCGGAATCCATGCGTTTGATATAGTTCTGCTTTGTCAGCGTAATCGTCATCGGTTCATCCGGGATGAGATCGGTCATCGTGAAATCGTTCGAAGCTTCAGCGATTTCCGTACGGCGTTCATCGCCGAAGTTCTTCTTCTCATCGAGGAGTTCATCCTTGACTACGCCCATCAGCTTGTCACGGCTGGAGAGGAGATCGGTCAGGTAATCAATCGTTTCCAACACATCCTTATAATCCTGTTCCAGCTTGTCGCGTTCCAGACCGGTCAGTCTTCTGAGACGCATATCGAGGATCGCGGTAGCCTGTTTTTCAGAAAGGCCGAATTTTTCCATCAGGGAAGCTCTTGCGATGTCGTCCGTGCGGGACTCTCTGATCGTACGGATGACTTCATCGATATGATCAAGAGCGATCAGCAAGCCTTCCAAAATGTGGGCTTTGGCCTTTGCCTTGTCCAGTTCATACTGCGTTCTTCTGGTGACGACTTCTTCCTGATGCTTCAGGTAGTAGTACAGGATCTGGCGCAGATTCAGGATACGCGGATGTCCGTCAACGAGCGCCAGCATGATAGCACCGAAGTTGATCTGCATCTGTGTATGCTTGAAGAGATTGTTCAGCATGATTTCCGGGTTCACGTCAGCGCGGAGCTCGATAGCAATACGCATGCCCGTTCTGTCGGATTCATCGCGCAGAGCCGTGATGCCGTCCAGGACCTTCTGTCTGGACAGGTCGGCGATTGTCTCAATGAGGCGCGCCTTGTTGACCTGGTACGGAATTTCCGTTACGACGATACGGTTCTTGCCATGCGGCATTTCTTCGATATCCGTTCTGGCACGGACAGTGATGCTGCCGCGGCCGGTGCGGTACGTGTCTTCGATGCCCTTGTGGCCCTGGATGATAGCAGCCGTCGGGAAATCCGGGCCCTTGATGTACTTCATCAGCTCATCGACCGTGATTTCCGGATTGTCGATCATAGCACAGAGGCCGTCGATGACTTCATTCAAGTTGTGCGGCGGAATGTTCGTTGCCATGCCGACAGCGATGCCGTAAGAACCATTGACGAGAAGGTTCGGAATTCTGGACGGAAGAACGACTGGTTCCTGCAGGGATCCATCGTAGTTCGGTACGAAATCGACCGTATTCTTATCAATGTCGCGGAGCATTTCCACCGTGATCTTTGCCATACGCATTTCGGTATAACGCATAGCAGCCGCGGAGTCGCCGTCGACAGAACCGAAGTTGCCGTGGCCGTCGATCAGCGGATATCTGGTAGAGAAATCCTGCGCCATGCGGACAGCGGATTCATACACTGCTATGTCGCCGTGCGGGTGATACTTACCGAGGACATCGCCGACGATACGGGCGGACTTCTTGTAAGCCTTGCCCGGCAGCATGCCCGATTCATTCATCGCATACAGGATGCGGCGGTGAACCGGTTTCAAGCCATCCCTGACATCAGGCAGTGCGCGCGTCACGATGACGGACATCGCATAGTCGATGTAGGAATTTTTCATCTGCGCCTCAAGGGGCGTCGAGATGATTTTACCTTCTTTCCAATCCTCCATAAAAACTCCTTTGCCTTGCTCCGGCATCTGAAAAAGATGCCATGAAAAGAACGCGGAAAGTCCGCGCCCTCAAAAAAATTAAACGATTTACGTTTATATTATACCATAAAATGCGTTATAAAGCCATTTAAACGCGTTTTTACACAGTTGACAATAAGAATCATACAACTAATCAAATTCGGTTTCATTTTTGCTTAAAAAGGCCTCTATTTTGAAAATACAAAAGAAACCTATATCATATCGTCCTTTTTCATTCCACAATCTGTCCAATTAGTGTATAACTTATTTTATGCATGCCGTGTACCGTCACAAATTACAATAAAAATAGTATTTACCGATAAAATCAGCGGTTGCAGCCATTTCGTATTTACCATTAAAAACTATAAAATATCATAAGATTTTTGCCGTATTTTTGCCGTAAAAAGAAAAGAGCCGCCTCTTTGACCACGCCATAAAAGAGCTGAACATGCACCACACGCCCCATGAGTGCCGCCACACGCTGGCCACCATGCTCGACAGATCAGGGGCCAATGAAACGGCCGTCAAGATGATACTCGGACACGCCCGCACTGGAGTGACGAAAGGCGTTTACACCCATAAAACCTTGGCGGATTTGAGGAAAGCCATCAATAAAGTGTGAGTAACCTGTGCTTAACCGTTGGAACGGAAAGCGGGATAACGCAGGCGCCATGAGAATCCTCATGTGCTTGACTTGTGAGTGACATGTGACATGGAGAGTGATGGAGTCACGAATCGTTACCCCATCGGTTTCTTGTGAGTGACATGTGACATGGAGAGTACAAAATTTGTATTCTTCTGCCACCTTTTGCCACCATACCCCCTCTTGACTTTTGACCGTTGAGGAGTTGCCGACTTTTACCCTATCATTTATCGGAGGCGGTGAGGCATTAGTTTTCGATGGGCCCAATGCAGGTAGATATATACCCCGATCAGCCCCAACTATATAAATAGTAAGGTCAGTTTCCACGATTATTCGATAAATACAGGATTTTTGGCAATGAAAAACTGCCGTGGGCGAGAAATCCACGGCAGTTCCCCAGGAGGTAACCCATGATGGTGAAATAACAATGCCAGCAGCCACACTGAAGAAAGCCCATCATGTGTATGATAGGATGACTGCATCGTCTCGCCGGTACAGTCATCATGGATTGTTGGCAGGTGAAGTGGGTTCTCACCCCACAACCTACGGTTTTGGAGACCGTTGCTTTAGCATTGAACTATTCACCCAGAAAGGAGGGCCGGAGAAAAGTGCTCGAAAAGCTCCGGCCTGTAAATGAGGGTAACCCATGTCTAACCCCAAGGGGTTTGGCTTTTTTGCTTTTCATGGATTAAAGCCTTGTAAACCACGGGAGGAAACATCCAACTTTCCTTCTCTTATATCATACACCATGACGGATTCTGACGCTGCTTTTGTGATAAGAAATGATAGTGTTAACTTGCTTATGCGTTAAATGCATAGTAATCTTTTACCTATCTCATTGTAGAATAAGGGCAGATTAGAAAATTCTAATGTAAATACCCAGCGGGGGGTGGGCGACCACTACTACCACCCTGTAGGGGTGTAGTACCTTAGCCAGCAGGCAGGTGTCAGGTTGGCAGGTTGGCAGGTGGCAGGCAAGCCGAAGACAGAAGAAAAGCAGGTCGCCTGGAACGTGTGCCGTCTTACCGCCAATGGCTTTTACTTAGCGGGCGTGTTGTCCTTGCCGCTCTCCGCGTCTTCCGGCTCGCTCGCTGCGTCTGTCTTGCCTGTCTTGCCTATACGTGAAGAACGAATAGAAAGAACAACATTGTTATTTGAATCTTTAAAATCAATCGAAATATCGAAAGCGTCGCACATTGTCAACAGATCGCACACTCTTAAATTGTTATTATTGACAGTCATATTTAGCGACTGCGGGAACTTGCTAAGAATCTCAGCCGCGTCGGCTTGCGTCTTGCCTGCGCTTGCTAGCAAGATAGCAAGCATTTTTTTATTTGTCATTGTCATAAATGCACCTCCTAAAAAAACAATCGGTTATCTGTTTACAAGTGTAACAGACGACGAGACAGAAATCAATATTATAATTGATTTGATAAAGATATAATAATTCTAATCAAAAATAATATTGACGAAATCAATATAATGGTTTATAATAAATATAGGAATATGAGGAGGTGAAAGTTATGAGACAGGATGATTTTGTGAGAGTGTAAATTGTTGTTGTTGGTTGTCGGTTGTTGTTGTAAAGAAATGGAGAAACTTATCATGGAAACAAAATTCACTAAATTCATCAAAGAAAATTACCATCCGGAAAGATGGTTGAAAGAAAATCCTAAAAACGCAAGTTTTGACGACTTGTTAGCCGTCGTTGTTGGCGGGGTAAACAGTGTAAAAAGTATGAATGTAGTAAATGAAACGTCATTAAAATATATGGAGCCGTTGGGCGGCTCTGATGACTTGAGCTATTTAGATTTGCTGGAAATCCCAGGCATGACAGAAAATAAAGCGCTTAAGATTTGCGCAGCCGTTGAGCTGGGCCGCCGCCTCGCCAGCCGTCGCGATAAAATAAAAATGGAAAATTTCGGCGCGCCGGGCAAAGTCGCCGATTTCTTCATGGAAAAATTGAGGCATGAGAACCAGGAACATTTTATCGCGGCTTATGTAAATGTAAGAAATAGGTTGCTTGGATGGAAAGAAATTGCAAAAGGAAACATAAACGCCGCCCCCGTTGACATTAAAGAGACTCTTAGATGGGGCGTTAGGTATAAATCACCTGGCATTATTTTAGTACACAATCACCCGTCCGGCGATCCGGAGCCGTCAGATGAAGATATTGTGATCACAAAAGCGTTTGTGCCGGCCGCACGGCTTTTAGACATGGAAATACTTGACCATGTAGTAATTGGTGATGGTGTTTTTGTAAGTCTCCGCGAAAGGGGGGTATGCTAAAATGAGTGCTAAATTTATGCGCTATTGGGCCAATGCATAAAAGAGGTGGTTACAATGCCGCCTATCTGTTTGGCTTTGCTATTGTGGTTTCTCTTGTGTTGTTTAGTTCTTAAAAGATGATATAATATTGATACGGTTTTATGTTTTGCCAGGAGGCGCACATTATGAAAAAGTACACGATTGAAAAATTAGTAGATGATGCATTAGATACATCGTCTACAGAGTATCTCACAATTTTAGAAGCTTTCGACGGCGTGAAAGCTTCTTCTGAATGTGAAAAGGCTTGGTGCTATGTAGTAAGCAAGTACATTTCGGACTACAACGCCGCTTCAGAGAATTGGGATATGATTCCGGCGGATTTAAGCACCAAAGGAAGACAAGCTATGATAGAAAAAGCAGTATTATCTATCATTCGCGATTCGATTTGCACGACAAAGACGGGCGTTGAATATTATCGGCTTGATGACTGGCCGACCGACGATGACAATTTAAAAGACGAACCGTCGAAAAAAGGCGAGTATCTTAATGCATATTATGATAGTGTAAAATGAGCAAAGAATTGTAAGCAGGCAAAAAGGCGGCACAATATGCCGCTTTTTTTGTTGCCTATTTTTATTCAGTCGGGCCTGGGCGTTTTGGCGTGCCGGCTGGGTGGTAGGTGGCTAGCGTCGGCAGCCGATAAATGCGGATTTTTACGGATTCACTATAGATTGATTTTAATAGGGTTTTTAGGTGTTATTTCTCGAGGGGTATAAATCACTCATGACACGCAATAGGGCGCAATACAGCCCGCCACGGGGCACGATTTGACAGGATAAAAGACGGTTCCAGGCGGTTTTTTCGCTACATAAAACGCCCTTTTCCCCTCTTTACGACCTATTGTGACCTGCCGCCGGAGCCCAGAAAAAGTCGTAAACGACCTCGTGCATTGGTTTTTGTAAATTGGTGTAAACGACCTCGTGCATCAGTTTCGACCTACGGTTGTAAACGGCTTCGTTCGTGCATTGGCCCGTAAACGACATCGTGCATTGAACTGTGGAAACGCCCGTAAATAGGCCCGTGCATTGGACTGTAAACGGCTTCAGGCATTTTACAAAACCGTTCCAATCCGCAAAACCGTAAAATGGGCCGTGCAATGGCTTGCCGGAAGCTGAAAATGAGCACAAAAAAAAGCCCCTTGTCCATGCCGCGCAGGCACCATGGATAAGAGTCCTTCAAAAAGGTCTGGCCTCAGCCGCCTTTTTTACTTCAGTCTATATTATATACCCTTCCACATCTCCCGTAAACAGGGCGCAGAAAAGAGGACAAGACTAGCGGAGTCCTGTCCCCTTTTCCCTGTGCGGCGGCACAATAAATAGGCAAGATTAGTGTGTGGGATGAGGTGCAACATCATGCCCGACAACATACACGGTAATCGGTAAACATTAAAATCGCAGTGATAAAGCATGAACCTCTGCCGTGTCCTGTCGTCGAATCCTATTATAGCATAGCTTCATAAAGTCGTAAGCTCTTATTTCCTATCATAATAGACAACCTATGCATTTAAGCCATATCTATCGTTTTATCGTATAAGTCGTTAAATCGCAATCGCAGTCGATATCGTTATCACATAAGCATATTCTTCAAATACTTTTATTTTCTTGCTTTAAATAAAGGCATCGCAATTGTATTCGTATTCGTATTCGCTTCTGAAAATCTCTTTAACGCTGGAATTACATACGCATGGAATTATAAGAAGTACCGTGAAATCGCCCTTACCGCCCGAATTACATATGATTTCCATAAAAAACAGTACCTACACGAAAAATCCCCCGTCTCACAGGACCGGGGATTTCTCGTTTGGTTGTTGTTGTGTACCTTGGCGAATGGAGTTGCCTTGGTACACCTTTATAATATCACATAACGGCTGAAATGTAAATAGAATTGTTGATAGCGGAGTGCGGTCCCGCATTTTCTTGAGCAGCACTGTATTCCTGATTCAGAAGGATAGACTTCAAAGAGCTTGCCGCAGACCACGCAGGTTTCGTGTCAATGGAGTTACAAATTTCGGACGTAAAAAAAGACGGATGCTTGATAGCATCCGCCAATTTCTAATTACCATTCTTTAATTGTGTACATAACGGTAGCACCCTGGAATCCGCTCCCGTCAAAATGCGCTAGTCCTTCCCATCGACCTGCCTGGTAACCGGCGGACAGGTAGGCCCTATCATCAACGTAGGTCATGCCAGCCTTAAGCTTATGCGCCCTACGGAGGCTTATCTTGTAGACGTCCACTTTATTGAGCTGCTTGTCGGCCGTAACTATCGTACGGTCTGACTTGGCCGTCACACCGGCAGGAGCCTCAGGGCTTTTAGTCTCTATCTGTCTCTGTACGGTCTCAGCCGCTCGGTCCAGATTTGGGCTCTGTACGTAGTACGTAATGGCAGGCGTTCCGCCGCTTGTCCTCTCAATCTCTCTCACTATGGTCTGTGCGGCAGGCTGAGAGACTTGGACCTTTTTAGCCACGGCCTCCGGATCCTTGACCTGCTCTGTGGTCAGCACCTTAGGAGCCTCCTCCTTTTGCCGGTCGTGGTAGTAGGCCAGCCCAGCCACAATGGACAGGGCTAAAAGCAGGATGGCGCCTATAGCCGCCCACTTGCCACCGTTGGATAATTTTGGAGTTGTCATAATGTCACATCCCCCATGCTGCCCTATACACCGCCACGAAGGCGCCACAGACCATAACTGCCGCGATAGATGCCAGCATCGTGATGATAATAATGTCGAAACAATAATCTTCAAAGTCATACTTTTCCTCCCCGCCTACCGTTGTCTGCATGGGAAAATGATCTATTTTAGGTTCACCTTCCCCTTCTTTCGGGAAAGGTAAGACACTTCCAAGAATCGGCAAATCCTCTCCGTCTACCGTTGTCTGCATGGGATAGTCTCTATTCATTATTGGCCTCCTGCTGTTGGTAAAAGATGGCCTTGCCCCTCAGCGTGTCGCCGCCGGTCATCCAGTCATCATCAGCCTTGAGCACGGCAAGGTCCCACCGCTCGCAGGTCGTAGCCGGTCCGTAGCCATCCAGGTCAGCCGCCTCGGCGTGCGTCATAAAATGGTCGGCGTCAATCGGGATGCCAAACACGTCGGAGATGGCCGCCATAAGCTGTGCGCAGGTTTCAATCTGCGCATCCGTCGGTGGCTCCTCTCCAAGGTCTACCTGGTAAGGATCTCCTTTGTACGCCGTAGCACCGGCGCAGCAGCAGAGGGCGATAGCAATACTGCCAGTGTTGCGGTGCCAGGTAGCCTCCGGCACACTCTGCAGAGGCCTGGACTCAATAATCTCGCCGTCGGCGTCAATGCAGATGTGATACTCTGGGGAACTTGTATAGTAATGCCCTGCCGTCCAATGCAGATAGACTCGCACCGGTTCAGGGTACTGATAAAACGCCGGGCGTGCCTCTGCTAACATCTGTCTAACCTCATCCATTGTCATTGTGCAAACCTCCTTTGAAATCCGGCCTCTGGGCGTAGCTCCCGGGAGCAGAATTATATTTGCTATTGATAAACTTGTTGACCACCTGGGTGGTAGCTCCCCCGCCTCCGGTCATGAAGGCGAAGGTGTCATAGTTAGCCCAAGCCTGAGCCGTGTAGACTAAGTAAAAGGAAACGGCAAGAAAGGCCGTCCAGGCTATTACTGTAATAACCCGGGTAAGTGACAGCTCTTCGTTTTCGTAGAGTAGCATTTTGATATACTTCATAATGGTCACACTTTCGGCATCTTCCTAATGTCATTAATCATGGTCGTCCCCTGCCCATTGCCGCCGAGTGCATGGTACGTACTGTAGATTTCCTCAGCACTCGCCTCATCGGCGTAGGATAACTTGTGCTCAGACTGTCCCCTTTCATGAATCCGCCGAAGCTCAATCTTGAGAATTGCCCTGATACCGCACTCTGTTTTTTCCCTCTTGGCCTTGTTTCCCCTCTCCTTGTTGAGAAGGTAGCCTACCGCAAAGGACAGGATGGCATAAGAGCCTTGGGAAAGCAGGCTGACAGCAATGTTGTAAAAATCCATTATTCACCTCCGATGGATGGTCAAACGGGTAGCAATCATGGCCCGGCAAGGGTCGTAAAAATCAAATTTCCAGCCCAAGTAGATGCACCACCGCCAGTGCTGGCTGATAGGGTCGTCATTTTTGTACCTGAAAGCATTGGCCGAAATAGCAAAGTGCTCACCTTTCCGGCGGATAGTCCGTGGGTCCGTGTCCACCCCAAAGAGATAGAACGCAAACCCATATCCGCAGTTGCGGTAGAGCCAAAAAACATGATTGAGGTAGTGCTTGAGCCATAACCTCTTTGGGAACGGCTTTTTGAGCCAGACAACCTTTTTGCATCTCCCATAGCCTATCGGAATAGTAGAACAGTCATAGTAGTCGTCAAAGTCGTAGCGCAGGAATTTTGGACAGTCATACAGTACATACTGCCGGTTGTCCAAAGAGCTGTCCCATGTCTGCCATAGTCTAAAGAACTTTGGAAGCTCGCCCTGCCGGTCGGCAAAGAGCACCACGATTGGGTTGGTGAGATAGCAGATGAGCATACAAAAGAGCTGTAGGAAGGAAAAAATAAAGTATTTGATGTACATCATGGTTATCACCTCTTTTCTAAAGAACCGAAGGGGAATTACCACATTTGGAAGGCAGGTTCCCAGGGGCGATAACTCCTTCCTTTCAGGAAGATTGTACCGGCATTGTGTCAGGTACATCTAATCCAAGCTTTAATAAAAGTTGTAACGGCGCAGAGGTGAATACGTGGGGCTTTAAATTGGCTTTTGGTAGTAATCAGCCGCACAATAACATCGCTCCGCTTTATGGCGTATACCGCTTCAGGCGTCTTACATAGTCCTTCTGAACCGATAAACGCCATATAAAGGTTGGAGAGTGTTATGGGGCTTGTTTCCAGCTTTTGTGCGAATCAAAGTAGAGTCATAATAAGCCATTACTCCATCAGATCCAGGATAAGATGCATCTCTATCGCAAAATAAACCCGGTTTCGTATCCGCCTTGGTAGAGCTAGAAATCAATACACTGTTTGGGGTTCTACCAGCGTTAAGAAACCCGTCAGTTGATGTCAAAATCTGGTAATTGAGTGATGCACTTTCTCCTTCGGCCAAAGGTTCCAACTCCGAAGGGGAATTGGCGGCACATAATCACGGATATAAAACCATGGCGGGAGTGTCCCAAGATCTAGATTCGGGGCCACAATGGCGAAATCCAGCCTATCTAGGCAGTGATGCTAACGCCGGCAATTCGCAAATGGGCACCCTATGGGCGGGGAGTAACTTACCCCATAACAACCTACTTCCGCTCTATAGTGTATATAAATTCCGACGCACTAATTGATGCGCCTAAATTTGTATACTCCATATGTTGGTTGGATAGTGTTGTGCGGCTGGTTACCGCCAAAAGAAATACCGATAGTAGCTCCGAAACAATTTTCCGAAGCTGTTGATGGGAATTTAGTAGTTCCAGTATTTATAGAAAGGCATCCACTTTGCGCTTTTTGATTTCCCCATTGTACGAGCGTACTTATACTACCTTGCACTTTTGCCAATTCCCCTTCGGTGATTTGGTGCTTGGCCTCGCCCTGCGCCTTCGTGCCGTTCACCGTAAATTCACTGCTTCCAGCTGTGAACACGTAGGTGTCTGTTACGTCAGTACCGTTGACGTTATGGGTTTCAGTGTAAGTCCCCGCCGTAATGGTGGTAAGGCCAGCATCTAACTGTTCCCACGTGCCCCCGATATAGGTCGACGGGTTGGCACTGTTGGTTGTCTCAAGGATTGTGCCAACAGGAAAGAGGGCCAGCATAGCGGTCTGCATCTCGGTTTTAATCGTGTCATGGAGAGAGTTGATGGCACTGGTGATTGCGTTTTGCACCTCGTCGGTAATGGTGCCCTGCACATCGGTCTCTACTTTCCACTTGACCGTCCCATCGGTTACGGTGGTGCCGTAGGCCGTCCACTTAGGCTCTGTACTGCCCGTGGTCCCCGCCGTTGTGCAGGTGGCTTTACACCCGGCTGGCAGTGATGGGCTGTGGACTACTGCACCCACAGAGTAGGCCGTACTAGGCTGCCAAAGGCCATTAGCAAGAGCCAATGTCACATTGTTCTGGTTCTTCATAAAATCGTACATATTTGCATATGTCGTCGGCTTGGAGCTGTCATCCCACGTTCCAAAGCCGTCTTTCTCAAAGTCCTTGCATTTCTCGATAGTCATGCCTTCTCACCATCCTTCTTCTCTTCTTCTTTCTTTTCCGGGAGCGGCTGGCTCCGTACACATTTAGGATTCGTACAAAGGCCGGTATTTTCATCCATTTTTCGGTGGCAAAGGAAACATCTTTCCATCTTAAATCTCCCCCCTCTTGGTGGTGTACTCACTGACTAAAGTCTCACGTTCGGCCTTTAGGTCGTTAAAATAATCGGTGTCGCCGATGGCATTTGCCTTTGCCATTTCAGTCTCCACGTCGGAAATCTTCTGGCTGTACTCACTGTCGAGAGCGGCAAGCTTCTGTTCCCTTACCTCATCTTCCGTGGGTGCAGGTCTCTCCACCAGCTGGCCCGCTTTGTAGATAAGGTCATTCTGCACGGCATTGTTCCACGCCGCGCCATCCTGTTCAAGGACTACTCCTTCGGGATAATTCTTAGTGGCAAGTGCCTTGAGCTCGTCCACGGTCTCCCCGTGGATGCCGACGACGTAAGAGGTCTCACGCTCCCCTGTGCCGGCGTTGTAGACACTGACATACTGCAAAGAGGTGTCTGTGCTGTCCATGTTAGTCTCCTTATACTAAAATAGCTCCTATGAAGGGAGCTGATATTTAATGAAAAACCCTAATGGGTTTGGTTGTATCAAACATTTAAGCGGTTCACGGCGGAACCCGTGGGCGTTTGTAGTGACTGAAAACGGCAAACAGAAGGTAAAGGGTTACTTTCCTACCAAACTGGAAGCCCTTGCGTTTCAGGTCGATTGGAATAAGTCGCATGACAGGCACCGACTTTCTAAAATCACATTTAGTGAGTTGTACCTACGCTGGAAGCCTAAGCACGTGGAATACTTCCGTGTTACAGAATCAACAGTAAAAGGCTACGAATCAGCGTATAAGCACTGTTCAAGCCTTTATGACAGGCCTGTGGAGGATATAAGGTATAAGGACCTTCAAGCCGTTATCGATGGCATGACGGGCCTTTCTTACGCCAGCAAAAAGAAGGTCAGGAACCTATTGTCTCTTCTCTTTGCCTACGCTCGCAAGATGGAGTACACAAGCCGTGACTTTTCAGGGCTTATCCACATTGGCCGGAACAAGCCGGTAAATCCTCACCATGCTATCAGTCGCCGGAAAATCAATCAGCTGCGGAAACTGGTGGATAGTACACCGGACGTTGACTTGGTCCTCATTCTTATTTATACCGGCCTCCGCAATGGGGAGCTTCGGGCTCTGCTCAAGTCCGACATCAACCGCAAACAAAAATATCTGCGTGTTACGAAGTCAAAGACTGCGGCGGGCATCCGCACCGTCCCCATCCATCACCTCATTTGGCCGCTCATCGAAAAGCGGCTCGATTCAGAAGGCCCCTACCTCATCAACGTGCACGGCAAGCCGATGGACTACAGCCGATTTGCCCGCACATTTAAGCGAGTAATTCGGATGGTCCACGGTGAGAAGCATAAGCCGCACGACACCCGCCACACCTGCGCCACCTTGTTAGATGGTGCAGAAGTCAACGATAACGCCCGCAAGATGATTCTAGGTCATGCAAGAGGCGATGTAACCAACGGGGTCTACACTCATAAGACGCTCAGGCAGCTTCGGAAGGCTATAGAGACCTTGTGATACTTACCTGCTACTAATTGATGAGTGGTAAGGGGTGATATGTGCGGTGGCGGCGGTGTAAATCGTGATACTGATATGATACCCAGATTTTTGGGAAAAGTATGTGTAAACGGCAGATGAGATTTTTACGATATGCGGTAAAATCGGGGATTGAAGAGTGTAGGCGGAAGGCATTTATACAGGGTATCTATTACAACTCTGCAAGTACTTATACTTTACCTATCGCCTTCCCTACACACGGTTTGGGAGCAAGTGCTACCGGAAGTATCAATTACTGGCTGACAAACACCGCTATTGGAATTACTGATATGAATGTGGGTGATAACGTTAAGCAACCTGGATTTGTGCTATGCGTCGGATATTGAACAGGGTGTAAAAGATGTATACGTTGGAGGAGATTCAAAGGTAGTGGTTTCTTATCCCGTGGCTTTTAGTAAATTTGCTCATCCCGTAGGCGCCGACCTTACAGGGGAGTTTAGGACTTGGTCATGGGCAATCGCATCGGGTAGCTTAACGGGCTGTACCTTGGTATCTACTCATGACGCACGAACCATGGGCGTAATTGCCTTCGGCCAGTAGACAGGGTGGATATAATGAAACGCCTACGAATACAACAAGAACGATAACTTACCCCGTTGCATTCTCGTCTATTATCGGGACGTGGATTGCAGAAATAGCCTCACATCCGGATTCGGATTGGGGCGAATTAACCAGTAAGCCTAATAATACGCAACTTGTTTACTATCAGAACGGGCGCAGTACCGGCGCCTATTGGTATGCAATAGGTGTATAGACAGGGTGGAATAAAAGCATACAGTACTAACATTTTCACTTTTCCTGTTTCGTTTCCGCATGCAATATTGAGCGTTTCTGTTGTTATTCAAAGAAATATGGACTCTGCAAGCCAAACTACTAATGTGTATAATATCAGCAATACGCAAATGAATACTGTTGAATACAATCTAGAAGCTTACTGCTTATTGGTTGGTTACTAGACAGGGTATCTATTACAACTCTGCAAGTACTTATACTTTACCTATCGCCTTCCCTACACACGGTTTGGGAGCAAGTGCTACCGGAAGTATCAATTACTGGCTGACAAACACCGCTATTGGAATTACTGATATGAATGTGGGTGATAACGTTAAGCAACCTGGATTTGTGCTATGCGTCGGATATTGAACAGGGTGGATACAACCAAGTACAAAGCATTGGTCTTTAGCGGTTAAATACCTACAGAAAGCCATAATAGATTTTTGTTGTCAATATCAAACCCGGAGTAATACACGAATGAAGTAGTGTTATAAGTCTTGATATTTTCAAGTCCTCTACCGCTACTGTTCTCTGCATTTACAACGGGCGTCCCTACAATGCTTAAAACCGTAGAATAAGCGACTGGGAAGGGAACATTTACGTTAGTGCGTTCATCAACATATTTATATCCACCCTGTATAATGAGCGGGATAGTCCCGCCCAATTTCACCCACCACGCATTGGCGTTGCTCACGTTGCCCGAAACTACGCCAGCTTGGGATTGGATGTTGGCAATGTAGCTCATAATGTCAGTGCCGTTGACCAAGAGCTTGCCGCCTGAGCTAGAAAGTCTCAAAGAGTAGTCGACGGTGTCTCCACTTTTTTCGTGAAAGTCTACCATACGGCCGATTTCAATTACCCCATCCTCACCAATGGCCGGGAAATGGGTGCCGTCCCAAACGCTGTTATTGCCGTTTGGCGTGTACGGAAGATGGTCAAGCCCTGTTCCACCATTAGCTACTGGAAGAATCCCGGTAATGCCCGGTGTGACTGACTTGTCGGCTTCATTGAGGTTTACCCTCTTTTCGCTGGCAAGGTCCACCTGGATAGTCTGCCCCAGCATGGCGGGGGTCACGATTTTCGTCGTATTCGTCCCTGCGGTCACTTCAGCCTGCGTTGCAAAGTCAATGGTCCGTGGACAGATAACGTAGGTAACTGTGCCATCGGTGACAGTAGTCCCTACGTCAGTCCATGCAGGTTCAACCGCCGCCGTAGTCCCTGCTTTAGTCACTCTTGCGTAGGTGCCGGCGACCATGTTCGGACTTCTTACCACATTGTTCGTGGCAAGGTCTTTGTTAGGCTGCCAAAGAATATCAGCCCCGATAATATTCTGTATCGTCGCATTTAAATTTCTTTGGTAGTCCTGCCAGTCTTGAATCTTCGTTCCCTTGTCTCCGGCTTCGGTTGAAAGATAGAGATAGTCTTCGATGTTGGATTTAAATTTTTCAATGTTCATTATGTATCATCCTCATATCCCTGCCATGAAATATCGGCCACGCCCGAAACGGCATTGCCTTTCACATCAATAAGCTGAATCACGCATGGAGTCCTTGAAAGAATCTTGAGCCCCACTGCGGTCCCACTGTCCTGGATAGCGTCCAAATGGCAGACAACGGTCTTGTAGTTCGGAGTCACGATAGGAAGCGTTATACCCTCAGCCGGAACCTTCAAATCTTCAAAGTGCTCATTTCTATCGGGAACGTCGATGAACGCTTTAAGCGACTTAATGACTGTTTCCCGTGAGGTGTTGTTCAGTGCGACTATCTTGATTTCAATCCAGTCGCCCTTGTTTACATAGAGCCTGTCGGAGTACTGTTTCCACAAGTCGTTGGCTATCGGGTAATCGGTAGAGTCCGCAGAATCCTTCTGCCAAAACGGGCGGTTGCAGTCAATCTTTCTCCAATAAGGAGTAGACAGTGCTTTCCTATAATAGACAATGGCAGGGCCGTCTATGTCATACTCAAGCCAAAACTGCCCGCTTGCAGGTGCCGTCATGCGGGTAAGGACTTCATACTGCTTAAAATTTGTTTCCCATGCAAAGTCATCTGCACTAGACCATCTGTACCCCGTGGCAGTAGGCCACATGTATACATCGTTGACGGCATGGATATATCCGTCTTGCATTATCTTGCCGGTATTACTTGTAAGAGCTTCCCATGTATCAGCCTTGAAATCGTTCTCAACTAATACATTCTGCTCAAGCAGGTCGCCCAAATCGAGAATGCAGTAAGCAAAATTATTTGATTCATTCCCTGCATTATCCACGGCCTTTATCATGACAGCATGGGTCCCCTGTCTGACGGTCTGCGTTTCATAGGGCTGAGTAACAATCAAACCTTCCTGCACGGGAATACCTGCGTCCCAGTTCAGTTCGCTTCCCTGCGTGTACTTGATACGGAATCCCTTGATGTCGTTCGGGGATGGGTAGTCAAAGTCCCACCAATAACGGCGGAGACCACTTGCCATCTTTTCCACGTTGATGGTTTTTACGTCCGGCGGCAGGGCATCTGTGCCATTGGTTAAGATGTTGTTTGTACAGTATTCTGACTTTATACCTACATCGTTCACGGCACACAAGCGCACATAATAAGTCTTCATCGAAAGGACGTTCAATGTACACTGGGTTTCGCCAGAAACAAACTTCTTTTCATACATCCAGTTCTCCCCGTCATTGGAAATTTCCATGACAACGGGATTGAGCGTCCTTGGATTTATCCATGTGGCGTGAACAAGATTGGTAATTGTGCTGTCCGCTTCACAGTACTTTTCCGTAGAGAGAATCAAGTTTTTTGGCGGTTCCACTGTGTTATCGTATCGTTCGATTTCGGGAATATTGGTCACATCCATGTCATAGAGTTCGGGATAGTACTCAATAGCCTGGATAATCCTTGTCTCATCGGAGTGGGAAGCGGAAATTGAGAGTACACGGAATTTCTTTGCTTCATGGCCCTTGTGTCCGATGACATAGATGCAGCCCGGTTCAGCGTCAGAAGGCGCACTTGCCAACGTGACCTTGTTTCCTGCGATAGAAGAAATATTATAGTAGGACAGTTTGTCGGTGGAATTGCTTCTGATAAGCATCGTTGTTACGTCAGGCAGGTTGTCCGCCGGCTGGTCGATGGTTACCACGTTGCCGTCAATCGCAACGATTCTCCCGCCAACGCCCCAATCCATGATATCTTCCTGCACAAGAATGACGTCGCCTATCTGACAAGCAATAGCGTCTGCAAAGGCTTCAAAGGAAGCAGTCCTTATCTCATACTTGTTCGAGCGGAGCTTGTAGGCCCCGTATCTGTACGCCTGATTCACGTCTGTGCATCCCATGAGTTCAATCTGCGTGGGCTGCTGAGGCGTGTCGGATTCGTTGTAAGAATCGGAGTAGACGGCCAGTACGTCACGTTCGTAGTTCTTATCCTTGTTCATGAACGAAACTTCAATGCAGTTGGCCCGGTCATCAGTGGACTGGTATTCGTTTGAGAAGGAATCTTTCTTGATGTTAGCCACGATAAACAACTGGACAGGTTCGGACGCAGCGTCAAAGATACAGGAAACCTTGGTGCCAATCAACACGATTGCTCCGTAACCGACACGGCATGGGTACTGCAATGCGTCATACAGTTTCATTGCCGAATCATACAGGTAGTTGAAATCAATGTTATTGGCATCGCACATATCGGCCCACGCATTGAAAGCGTCATAGTCGATGTTCTCATAAGGGATACCTGTCACCACGAAAGAATCTTTACCGTCTACAGAAGTCAGCTTCCTGCACTGGTGGAGAATATCATAGGCGGCCCATGCCGGATTTGCGGCAGGTTTCTGTTCATAAGCTTTGGTATCTGGGTTCCATACCCATACAAGGCTTCGGGAAATCAGACATGTTAGCTGAGGGTCTGAGCCGGAAAGCTGGTCAGTTGCAAGAGCCTTCAAGCCTAACAGGGCCTTGCCCGGATATCTGAAATCATCATAGATAATCTGTGTGATACCCACCCACTGAATCTTGTTCGCAGTCCGTGTTGAGGTATCGTCCTTGTGGGTACATCTTACCCGCACTTCATACTGGGCAGGTTCAAGTCCATACACGTCATAGACACGATAGAAAGCATCGGTTTTCTTCTGGCGGATAACGCCGTCACCATTGTGGGAAGCAATGACTTTCTTCTTGTACTCATCAAGAGCCATAGAATAAGTCCACTTCTCGATATGGTTTCCGTCATCATCGGTCTTGTAGACGGTATAGGTCTTTCCACGACGAGTATAAGTATAATCAACCTCATAGCCCTGGAATGTCCCGCAGTCCTGTTGCCAGTGGGTCTGCCACCACGCCGAAGTTCCATACAGTCGCTGAAATCTCCTGCTCCACGAATTGCCATTGGGGACAATAGGTTCCCATGTGTAGTTTTCATTCCATACAGGGATCTTTATCCAGTCGGTGTCACCCACCTTGCGATACTGTGCTTCGATGGTGACTCCCGTCCAATCCGGGTTGCCCCGGTCATTGGAATGGTAAAGGCCCTGCGGGAAGGACAGTGTGATTTCAAGACCCTGTGCATCGTTGCCGTCACACTGAACCGTGTGCCATACCGAATCATTGTTCAGTTCATAAGCGAGTGCAGTATCAGCATAGGAATCGTTGAAATTTTTCATCACGGTTTGGGTGTTGGTTCCCATCCGTGTCTCGATTTCGCAGTTCTGATAGTTGGTTAAGGGGTTTCCGTTGAGCTTGATATCGGTGATACTGTCAATCGGCCCCTGTGCAAGGCAGTAGAGAATGGACAGATACTGTTTGTCACCGTCAGAAACAACATGACGCTGAAGCATAAGCCCTGCGGTCTTGACTGTGCCGTAAAGAACAGGAAGCACATACCCCTGCCCTGTGAGAGTAGAAGGCGTCCCCCATCCATAGGTGTTGGACTGTTCCGTGTTGGTGAGGTCGACGGCGGGTTTCGTCATCTTCTCTATCATGTGATTGCCAATCATGGTAGCGGCAAGGGCAAGCCCGATACGCCACCCGATAAGCATATTAGCACCGATAATCCCTGCTCCCAATGCTGAGCCGACAAGAACCAAAGCGGCAGGAAGAATCCACCTGAACGCCTTCTTGCCGACTTTGGGAGCTACCAATATTTCATCGCCATCATCGGGGATATAGGTTTCATCAACCGGAATCCCGTTGACGGCAAACACTCTTTCGTAGTCGGCATGAGTGACATAGTCTGTCACTGTCCCGCCTACGTAGGTTTGGTAGTACTGGTTATCAATCTTGCGTTCAAAAGGGTTCTTAACTTCAATGACGTGTATTGCCATATCGATAAACTCCTTTCAAACGTGGACGATAACGGCTGAATCGTTCAATGCATACGCCATTTGGAACTGTAGCGTGGATAATCATGTTGTTACCGAGATATATAGCGGCATGGTCTACTCCGTGGCCGGAAAGGTCATACACGCAGATGTCGCCTTCCTGCGGCTCCTTCTCAGTAACAAATCCCCTGTAACCATCGGCAATGCAGGGGATTTCTTTGTAGCCCGGAAGGCTGATGTGATTTCGCTTGTAGACTTCCTGTACAAGTTCCCAACACTGCATCTTCGTGAAGGGAGTTCCCAAAAGGTCCGTGAAGTCCTTATTTTCTAGCATACAAGCCTCCCTGCGGAACAGTAGGCGTGCCGCCGAATCGTTCACTGTTGCCGAGTTTTCGGCAGTCGTTCAAAGTCTTATTGCAGGTTCCGTCCCCACTGTAACCACACTCAATGCCCTTGAACTTGAACGGGCAGAAGTCCTTCATATTTCTTGTAAGGGGGAATCTTCTGTACATTGAAAAGCCCGGCCCCAGCTTGAACGTGGCCCTGTCCCTGTTCGTGGTAGCGGAAATCACTACAAAATTCTCCTGCTCAAGTACCACATCAGAAATGTTAGTGTTGATAATGGAAATATTCACCTTGGCACCACCGGCCCCATCATACTGTTCCAAAAGGGCCTGTATGGTGCCTGTCACGTTGGAAACGGTCAAGTTGCAGGAAGGGATCTCACTTGAGTTCTGTTTCACGTCTGACAGGTTGAAATCATAGGCGTGGTACAGGTTTCCATCGAAAGTGATGTCTTCGGTGTTGTATACGAGCCGAATCGGGTCTTCATCCTTGTACTTGATTGTCAAGAGCTGCAAATATACGCCGTCCGTTGCCACCTGGTTTTTCTCGATGATGGACGCAGTAGAAAGACTGAGCATGACTTACACCTCTTTCAAAGTTACTGAGCCGTTCCAGTAGTCCATCTCGACCAACTGGAAATCAAGGCTCTCATTATCAAAACGGACGGTGAAGGTCTTGCCCGAATAATCATTTTCGGGGTCATTCGGATAAGCCCACTGGAAAGCAAGGGCACCTCCGTGCATGGAATCATAGAATGAGCGGAGAAGGTTGTAGTCCTTTGTCGGGAGCTTGCTCCACGTCAGCTTGAACGCCCTTGGCATCTTCGTGAACCGTGGGCGTGTCAGAATGGTTTCGTTGTCCACCTGCATTTTCAAGGTATGGTCAGTCTTGGTTTCCTGTAATGGATAATCGGGGGTCTGAATCGTAGGGAAAGTATTCGCCATGCTATCACCTCAATCCTGTTACCATGTCACGAAGCCCGGCTTCATTCGTTGAAAGGGCTTCCTCGACCGTGGTAAGGACGATGGTTTTAAGCATCTGCCCGTGATTTACCGTAGTCGTGGATTCTGCCTTCATCTTGGTACCGGTGTTATTGTTCACTACAATCTGAATCGGCTGAGCGGTCTGAGCATTGGAAGTGGGAACACTTGTAAACACATGACCGTCATTCCTGCCCATGGTCAAAAGTTCCGGCCCTCTCTCGCCGACGATGTAGGAACTACCAGCAAGCACATCGCCTCCGGTGGCATGGTTCCCACCAATCTTGAAGCTGAGCGAGGAAAGCATTCTGTTACCCCATGCGCTCTCTGCGGAAGAAGAAGAGCTTCCGCCGAAAGGAATCCCGAGAGCTTTGAATATCAGCATCTGGGACGCAATCTGTGCAAGGCTTGAAAGAACGGACGATGCAAGATTCTTGAGCGTAGCCTTGAGCCGTGTAGCAAGATTTCCGGTAGTGGTAAAGAATGACGCAGTAGCACTTTGCATATGCCCTACAATATCCTTTGACAACTGCCCGAAATTGATACCTTCCTGCTTCATGGAATCCAGTGCGGATTCCCACTGTGAGCGGTAGTTATACATCTGATTTTCGGTAATCTGCTTCTGCGTGTTAGCAAGCTCCTGCCATACTTCGGCCCTCTGCTGCGCATTCAGGAAATCTTCGTTATACAACTCTTTGAGGTAGTCCCTGTAGGATTCCAGTTGTTCAGTCATAAGAGAACGTGCATCGTCAGCACTGATTTTACCATTGGTAGCTTGGGAAGCATTTTTGTAATAAGAGATGTTTCCTTTGTAGGTTTTCTGAATATTCTCCATGTCCTCTAACTGCTGAGCTTTCCATGCCTGTTTCTCCATGGCTCCGGTATAAGCAGTGATTGCCTTGGATAGACCGTCAGTATTGACACCTAACTTCTTATCCGATTCAAGGTCTTTTTCATACTGTTTCACCTTTTTGTCGGCGGCGTCCATTACCTTCTGATAAGCGGATAACTGGCCGCCTTCGGCCTCCTTGGTGGCTTCGTCGAGAGCGGCAATGTCAGACGCAGTTTTGATTTTAGATTCATCAATCTTATGTTTACGTTCGGCATCACGTTTCATTGTCTGCGAAATCTTGGACATATTAGTTACGTCTATACCGAGCTGGGACATAGCATTCTGAACGGCTTCATTCAGTACTCTTGCATTCTCCTGTAGCTGAGCCGCATTGGCATTAACTACGTCGTCCCCCGGTCTTTCAATATGCCGTTCAAAGGAAACTGCGGCGGCTTCGGGAGAACTGGTGTCCATGTTGGCAAAGTTGCTGGATTCATCACCCTGCATGACTTCGTAACGTGCCCATCCCATCTGAGCGTATTTGTCGTTGTAGTCGTTTCCTGCATATTCCTGAAGGCCTGTAAGACGGCTACCCATCCACATGCCAATGCCATGGGCTCCACTGCCCTCTTCATTTTCACGTTCCGGGTAATAATCCATCGTATTGTCGGCATTTTCAAACATATGGGCCGCGCTCATGCCGATTGCGGCATTATAGTTCATGCCGGCGCTGATGTTCAAAACTGCTTCCTGCACGGCATCAGAGAACATATCAAGCGTCACTTTGGGAGCCTTACCACCGCCCGCAGAAGAACCTGCGTCCGGCTTCACATCGGTCGTCATGCGGTCAGCGATGTCCCCTGCATTGGCTTCATTGGCAATGGCCTGTCCTTTGGCATAATTGGACGATTCATCAGAATAGATATCCCATCCGCCGTTATCACCATTGTCGTATGAACCGTCCCCATGGGCCCTATACTGTTTGGCAGTATCAGGAAGGTAGCTGAAATCAAGGCCCTGCCTTTCAAAGTAGTCAATGCCTATACCGCTCTTACTGTTGTACTGGTTGCGACCGTTATCTAACATTTTCCATGCCAAGCCGCCGATTGCGGCACCCACAAGGCCCACGCCGGTAAGAACGGGATGTTCTACAAAGAGCTCTGCTTTCCCAATACCCTCAAGGGTCTTGATGATGGCAGGGCCATTCTCTACAAGGTTCTTGAATACATCAAGCAGGGAACCGACGGCCATGGCGCCTACAAATACCTTGTCGGCAAGGTCAGCCATGGTATTGGCAAGGGTCTTGTTCTCATCGGAGTTTTCTGCCACAAGGTGCATCAAAATACCTAAACTCATACTGAGTCCGGCAATCTTTCCCATCCATGTAATAGTCTTATCGGTCACGCTTTCAAGAGATATGCCATGCTCATTGACTACCTGCGTGTGTGCGGTAATGGCTTTAGTAGCCTGTGCGGTCACGTCCATATGGTCTTTGGTAGCAATGACTGCTTTATCGGTGGCTTCTGCCACCTGCGTGAGGTAGTTGGCTAGTTCCTTATGAACTTCGATAGCCTGTTCTTCTGCGCCTCTGTCCATGAGCGCCTGTTGCAAGTTCTTAGATTCTTCGACTACACGTCTGACGGCTTGATAGGATTCTTCCCCGCCAATCTTAAAGGCATTCCCGAGGGCATTGATTTCGATAGCGGCTTCCGCGCTCGCCTGTTTTACTTCTTCGGTATGTTCGGCTACAAGACGGAAATTTTCTGCATACCGCTGAGCCGCATCCTGTGTCTCTGCAATAACCTGCGTAACGGAGAAGATATTCTTAGGGTCTATCTTCTGAAGGGAGAGAATAAACTGATTCACGAAGTCCAGTGCTTTTGCCCGTGCTTCTTGCGCAGACATTCCCACCTGCTTGAACTCATCAGAGATTTCATTTAAAAGGAGTTTGGCGGTATTCTTCTGTTCAGCAGGAACAAGTTCATTACCCATACCCATGAACGCCTTGAAATTGATTTCAGAAGCGGACATGTTCACGCCTTGATATGCTTTTGTCAGCGTCTCATCCCAAAGGCGTGCGGAGTTGATGGCCTGTTCAAATACCGGGTTGACTTTGCCCTTCATGCTTGCATGGAGACTGTCCATGAAACGCTCAGAGGTTACCTGTACTACTTCATACTGGTAGCCGAGTTTCTCAAGGGCCGTGCGGAGCTTGTCTACCTCGTCCTGTTCCCATGCATAGATGTATTTCCCTTCCTTGGTCTTGTACGGGCCGTTGGAAGTGTCAAGGGACAAATAAGCATCAACGTTGGATTTTGCCTTGTCTCCACGGGTGGCGGTATGGGTGACTGCCTTTGCCATCTTGTCAATGGCGGCAAGTTCAGCATTGGCGGTATCTTTCACCTGTAATTTGCGGTCACGTTCGGCAGAGACAATCTTGTCAATGGACTTCATCTGCTCATCGTAGAGCTTGAGAATCCGTTCCTGTTCCGCTTCCTGGGCTTTCAGAAGGTCATTCTGCGCCTTAATCTGCTCAGCGGCCTTGTCACCTGCCTCAATGGCCTGTTTGATGTATTTATCGTAGCCATCCATGCCATACTTATTGGCAAGGCCCACGATATTATTCTGACGGGCCACGGCTTCTGCTTCGGACATTCCCATGCCCTGCCATTTAGCGGCAAGGTTAGTGATGGAGCCTGGGGCGTTCGCCATGGCGTTCAATGTCTTTACATACGAATAGGCGTTCTCGGCGGTGTGAAGCATACGGGCGTAGGATTCTACTGCGCCGTCTATAAGAGCTTTCTCCCGTTCCTGTAAGGCAAGTTCCTCTTTGTGTTTTTCAATACGGCCTGTAATCTTGTCACGAATACCCTGGATAGCCTTGCCAATAGAGGTCTGAGCATTATAGTCAAACCGATTCATGGTGGCAATGTTTGCAAGGTCGTTCAATATGTCCTTGGTCTTGAAAGCCGCGAACCCTGCGATCACAAGGCCCAAATTATTGACGATGCTTCCGAATACACCCTTGGCCCCATTGGCAAATATGGAAAGATACGGAGAAGATGTCTCCCAAATATTCTTGAGACTTTCACCAATCCGCATGATGGTCACCGAAACGTCAGTCAGGGCAGATGTAAAAGCAGGGTTGATCTGCCACTGGTACGTGGTCTTGTCGATGACTACAAGTTTCTTGGCAATGTCACCCAAAATGTCGGAGTACACGTCACGGAGAGGGGACATGCCTTCGGCAATACCTCTCTGTAAGCCTTCCTTGATTTGGTCGAGCTTACCGGCTACCGTGTTGGAAGTCTGCGTGGTAGCCATCTCGAAACCTTTCATCTTGTTGATGAGGAAGTTGTACAGGCCTTCAGTAGACTGCTTGGCGGCCTTGATGTCGGCATCGGTAATGCCCAAAGAAGTTGCCAGCGTGGAAGATGAAGGACGGATGCCGCCGGCTACAAGGTCACGCAGTTCCTGGATAATCTGATTAGATGGTAAACCCAGTGATTTAACGGCGTTCGTGCCTACGGTAGTCAGCTTTTCAATCTGCTTGATGGTCATTCCGCTTGCAAGGCCGGGGCCTAACAGGGCACGGAATGTGTCAATCAGTTCCTGTGCCGTTGCAGCGGTCTTGAGGGATTCAGACTGTAAGTCCTTCATTACCTGCTTGGAAACGGCCATAGCCTGGTTCCAGGTAGTCTGCTTTCCGTCAATCTTGGTCATAGAAGAAAGAATACCTGCCATACCAATCTGGTTCGTTTCAATCATATTGGCATAGTCATAGGCACCACCTACGATGGTTCCCCACAAGTCGCCCATCTTCTTGATACCCTCATAAATGACGGTATAGCGCATCACCGAGTAAATCAGTCGGTTTACCATCTTATCCATGTTGGAAACTGACTTAGCCGCCCCATCAAAGGAGTCCGCCATGTTGGAGACTCCTTTAGAAGAAGCGGAGTTCAGTTTAGATAATTCGGTATTGAACTGTGCAAGCGAACGGCCCCCATTACTGAGAGAGCTCATCATTTTTTCGTTGGCACGGGCGATGTTATTAAGCCCGGCGGTGGCGTTATCCACCACCGTAATTCTAGCCCTTGTTTCCGTTACTGCCATTTCCGATACTCTCCTTTATAAGCAATGATTCAATAGTCCTTAATTTCATAAGCATGGGACGTGTGAGCCGTTCTCCGTACATTTCAGAAAATGCCTTTATGTCCTGCCAGTTTAGGCCGCTGATGAACGGTCTTTCCATGGTAGAGACATAATGCACACAGTTAGCCACCCTGAAATAGAAGTCAAGTGCTTTGACGTTGCCCGGCAGTGCATCAGGGCATCTGTCGGGGCAGTTCCTACAATCAAGCACTTCACCTCTCTGTTTGGCAGCTTTACGGCAGGTTTCACAATACCTGGGGCCGCCGTTCATTCTCCATCCCCAGATATCCTTTAGTTTTTTTCTTCTTCGAGCTGAGAGGTTTCAGTGCGGTCTTTGGTCTTTACAAGCAGGTCGAGAATGGTGCCGGGTGTTACCTTGGTGGTCTTTACATCGATACCGTAAATCTTTTCGGCTACCCATTTAGCGGATTCAAGGGTCTTTTTGAAATTGGACACCTTGTCTTTTTCCATATCTGCAAGAAAGTCCGCATATTCTTCAAACTGTTCAAAAGTCATTGCTTTCGGTGTGATTTTCATGATAGTTCTCCTTTTTAGATACAAAGAAAAGCCATGCACCGTGGCATGGCAATTCTTCATATGATTGATTAGAAATCGTAAGACGGTGTATCGTTGGTCATAGTGAACTGGATGCAGGTTCCCTGTCCGGACGCTTTGTAGAAAGCGTTGAAATCAAGTTCCTGCGTGATACCCTTGGTGCCGTCAATGGACGGGGTCTTGCGGGCAAACTGGACTTCCGGCAGGTCAATCACAAGGGACTGCTTGCCATCGGCGTTCGCCAGTTTAATCTGAATGGCGGTAGAGGTTGCATTGATTGCACGGTCTATAAAGGATTCATCATCAAAGAAAGCAGTGAGCTTGCCAGTCGGGGAAATGAGTCCTTCATTAATTCGGGTTCTGTAGCCCTTGGAGCCGATTGCATAACCGCTATCATCAAGACCGAATGCAATGGTGAGGGATAGTTCGGTTACGACTGCGCTTTCCACGCCGTCGATCAGAATAGAAGACTGGAAATTGTTCAGTCTGTTAAAACCAACTTCAGTAATTCCTGTGGTAGTCACCGGACTGTTGCCGATTTCTTCGTCGCAGCCGAGAAGTCCGGCACGAAGTGTCAGTTCACCGTCTCCGCCGAAAGAGGTTTCGAGCTGGTTTACTTTTACCCCTTTAATGATGGAATACAGGCTGTTTGAAAACGCCTTTTCCACGGTAAAGGAAGGTTGTGTTTTGCCGGCTTTGAACACATGAGTGTAAAGGCCGGTAGAATCAGCAACGGGGGTGGTAGTTGCCTTACCGAATGCGGCGGCCAGCATGTAGCCGGTGGCGGTAAGGTCAAGCGGTACGGTTAAGTCGCCGGTGGTATCCACGTTGCCTAAAATAGGCTGGACAGCATCACGCCGTCCGGTAATGGTTGCCGGAGCGGTAGTGTTCTGTGAGGAAGAAAGGGTATTGGAATTGAAAGGAATTTTATACCCTTTGATAGAAGAGGGGAGCTTTTTCAGAGATTCTTCCGGGTAGATTCGGGTCTCTGAATATACGCCCATTGCCTGTGGCATAGTTTATCCTCCTATAGGTCAAAATCTTCTTGGTAGCTTGTACCAATGTGTTGATAGATTCGTTTGGAAATCTGCATCCTGCCTAACCAATGCTTGCCGGCGGGGTCTAATGGGAAAGGACCTGCGGTTTCCACCTTGGAACACGGGCGCAGATTCTTTTTCGGGTCGTTCAATACATTCTCAATGAGTGTCATGAACTTGGCTCCGACATCAAACAAATCCGGCATGAGAAGGCCATTTTCGTCCTCAACGAGTTCAGACTTTTCGCCGCCCACGCCAAAATATATGGTGAAGGAATAAGAACAGAACTCTACGTTCTGCCCCTCCTGCTTTTGGAAATCGGTTATGACAATGTAAGGTGTCTTATCAAGTGTAGGTTCCTGTGAACGAAGCGTATCGCCAACAAAGACCGTCACGGACTTTTTGAACTGCTCATTGCAGAAGTCAGCAATGTCATTATCTTTGCTGAGCTTCTTGCCCAGTCTGATAAGAGCGTCAGAAATATCAAGATTCTGTATCATGCCCTGTAAATCCTATACTTTCTTCGGTTCTTCTTACCGAACTCAACATTGCCATTCATGTAATCCTCAACCTTCTTGTCGATAAAGGCAGGGAGTTTCGGCTCCACTTTCTGCATTGTCGGCAAAAATATAGGGCGGGACGGGGTTTCCAGTTCCGTTTTTTTCGCGGAAAGCGGATAGAGGAACTTGGAGAAGTCGTGACTTGCAAGAGCTTCCTTGCCGTACTTGGCAATCTCGGCCTTGTAAACCGCAAACCACCTGTCACGGATTGACTTGGTGACTAGCTGAACGCCGCCTTCTTCGTTATACCGTCCGTACATGGCAGATGTCCTTGATGTCCAACCGATATCAACGGCTGATGCGTCTTGGTTGTACGCATAGCCGATAGCCCTTGCCATCTGCCCGTAAAGGAAGGTAGACGCATGGCCGCCCTGGAGCTCACGCCTTGGGGGCCTTGCGCCTTCGGTAAACCACTTTCTCTGCCAACCGGCAGATTCGGAAGCCAGTTCACCGCTCCTCACGGTCTGTTTGATGTACTTTTGTACATGGAAACCAATGGACTTGGAAACAGAACTTACGAACTTTTTGTTCCGTTCAAGGGCGTGTTGGACAGTGGGGGAGAGTTCATCGGACACTCCGATTTCAATCATGTCCATGTTATCTCCACCCTCTTTCGTCCTTCGAAGCCATAACAAGGTAGTGGGAACCCGGTACATCATGTTCAACTATCTGAGCCACGGAGTAGTTGTCTCCATGGTAGACGATGGAATCGCCTGCGTGCGGCGTTACGCCGTTCGGGTCGCTTTCATCGTCACAGACAGAGAACAAGGCAATGTCTGCAATATTCGCATTTTCAACCTGCGTATGCACGGCGTTCCAGTCACTGCGGGACATGGATGCGCCGATATAAACGAGCGCCACGATGTCACGTCCGTTATAGGTGACTGTCTCGCCGAGCCTGTCGGGCGAGAAAAAAGCCTGCCGGCTGATTCGCCGCTGCGCATCCAACATTCCCATGTGGTGTCACTCCTTAAAAGTTAATGCGTACCTGGATTTCGGTATCGTCTGCGGAAGCATCAGCCCACACGGTACCGAGAGCCACGCCGGAAGTGCCCTGTGTAGCGGTTACTGCATCAGACACCATGTATACCTTGGTTCCTGCGGTAATCTTTTCAGAAGCCTTCTTCGGGAACTTGTACACGCCTTCGGCGGAGCACGCCACGGCTTCGCCCACGTCAGCGGAATGGGACGTCACGCCCACGATGTCGCCAATCTGTACAAGTTCACCATAGCCAACGGCCTTGGTGGCAACGTAATCAATGATTGTACCTGCTTTATAGAATACGCCAGTCATTATTATTCACTCCCCTTCTCACTGAATCGGATTCTTAACGAACGGTCTGTAGTCAATCAGATTGAAACCGAAATCAGTCCACATCTGATATTCAATGCCGAGATGGGTCTGAGGAATGACAGTTCTTGTCATCGGACGGTCAACGCCGTTCAGAGTTGTCAGTTCGATACCTTCCATTTCCTGCGGACGGCCAATAGCATAGAATGCATTGCCGGAGAGGTAAGGAGAGGTAAACAGTACCATGCGATTCTGCATCGGGTTGGCCACGCCGTTGTGTGTAGCGGCAGGGTCAGAAGTAGAATTGAGTAACTGTTCATGTTTCACACTTGCGTCGTCGGAAGCAAGAATATAGGCCGGATATACGCCGATAAATGCCTTGCCTTCGGAGTCCTTCTGCTGATGCATGAGCTTTCTTGCTTCTGCATAGCCTTCAACGGAGATGGACAGTGCGGCAGAGCAGATGTTGCCATGCTTTTTGTCGAACGGCACCTTGTTCAGAAGCATGTCAAAGAACATCTTTTCTTTGAGACGTGCAAAACCTGCGGACTGCGCAGCAATGGCACGGGCCACGGTGCCCATGTCGTCGTTGATGAAGATTTCACGTGTCAGAGCAATAGCCTTACCGTAAGTGGAAATGCTGGTCTGTACTCGTTCATCTTTCATGGTCTGATAAGCAAATTCATCAGATTCAGGGCTCATGAGTTCAGGTTCACCATCAAGGCCGATACGGTATTTATATGCCGGTTTGAAATCGGAGTTGCTTCCTTTGGAGACAAAGTTCTGATAAATAGTCGGCTGTTCGGTATAGCCTTCCAGCATGGTCTTGTTTGCGAAACCATCAATAATGGATACGAACTGTTCTGTACCCATGGCGCGAGAGAAACCGCCGAACATCTTCTCAAAGATACCGCCTGGGGTCATGAGGCGGAGGTCATAGTCGGAAATGTCGCCATAACCTGCGGAACGAGACAGGCAGACTTCTGCAAGGCTTCTGAGGGAAGCATGAGAGAATGCGTCTGCACCTTCACAGGCATTAGCACGTTCAATCACGCCATAGTGAAGTGCAAGGCCGTCCACAGCTTTGTTGTGGAATTTTTCCTTGTCATCTTCGCCCATGCGGATATTGACTCCAGCTGCCTGATTGCGTTTGGAAAGTTCATCAAGGACTTTCTTTCTTGCGTCATCAATGGTACAGTTCACGTCGTCCACAAGGGAACGCTCAAATTCTTCGGCCATGCCGAACTGGCGGCACACACTGGAAATAGCAGTGATTCTTTCATGTTCTGCCTTTCTTGCTCTTGCGGCGGCGGCCTGTACTGCGGAATCATCGTTCTGTGCTACGGGTTCCGGCACAGAAAGGTTCTGTTTGGTATTTGGATCCATTACTGGTTCTCCTTTGCTTTTACAAAAAATATTGATTTCTTTTTCAGCGTTCATGTCCCTGCCTACGGCGCATCCGGGGTCAGCCGGAAGGGAAACAACACTGATTTCAAACGGTGCCCATCTATCGGTAACGTCCATGTCGGTGCCATAGGTTTCACCCCTGTATTCATTGCCTTTCTCCACACGTACAGTGTGCTGGCGTTCATAGCCGACACTGATACCACGGATGGAGCCACTATTGATTTTTCCGAGAATCTTATTGGATTCTTCATCATCATCAAGAGTGATGGATGCCCGAACCATACCCGCTTCATCGAATCTGATGGATTCAACTTTGCCGATAACCGTGTCCCTGTTGTGGTTAAACAGGACAGGCATCACACCGGCATCGAACCGGGTAAGGTCTACATTTTCCCTGTTGCAGAGGCACCGTTCCGGGACAAACCAGTTGTCGCACGGAGCGTCTGTCATGAAAGGGAAAGAGAATGTACGGCATTCCTTATCGTCATTGGCTTTAAGGGCCGTACTTCTAAATGCATTAAGCTTGATTTTTGTTTTCTTCTCCATTGTCTTCCTCTTTTCCATTGACATCTGTATTTGAATCTTCCATTGAGAATGAAAGATTAATACCTTTTTGTTTGGCATAAGCCTGTACGTCTGCCATCTCATCAATCCGTTCCTTCCAGTCCTGCCCGTGTCTTGCCACGTAGTCTTGGAAGGAAACGCCGCCATTGGCAAGCAGGATTGTATCTGCCTGGGCTTCTTTCAGCGGGTCAATCCAACCTGCGGAGGAAGTCAGCCATTTGGCTTTGTAGAAATCATCGTTATTGATGTCGAACCCCGTGCCGTCCAAAAGTCCCTTGAGGTAGCAGATTTGAATGAACCGCCTATAAAGCGGTCTCAAGAAATACTCCTCAAGATAAACCTTTACACGGCCATAGGTGACATTATCCATAACAAGGTTCTGCCGTGCGGAAGAGTAGTTGACTCTTTCCACATTTCGGCTTGTGCTTTCAAGGGAAAGTCCGAACACGGAAGCGATACCTCTCTGCTGAGTAGCGATATGGTTATCGGCTTCGTTGGCCTGTCCAGTGGGGAGCAGGAATTTGGCGTGTTCGCCGTTGTTCAGGTATTTGACTGAACCACCTTCGATGTGTTCGATACGGCGTTCGTCATTGGTATTGATTGCACGGCCCGGAGCGTTGATGGTGTTATCCGTTTCAATGTATACGGACGTACAGGCCGCCGTTTTCTGCTGGAAGGAAATCGCATCGTTGTAGTCCTTCAAGTCCTGTGCAGGGCCGATAGCTGAGTGGAAAGGAGTGATTTCACGGAACTGCGATACCCTTCCCCGTTTCCATAGGAAGATGACATCTTCCGCCCTGTACCTTACAGGGGGGAGAGGCGTGTAGCCGTCCGGCGTTGTCTGAGAAAGCCAGTAGGCAACAGGAACGGCTGATTCAGTCATTTCCACGCCATTCACAATGACATTCCCGTTCTCAGCTACCACCATGGACCCATCAAGTTCGTCCACTTCATGGAGCTGAATGGTCAACGGGATTTTCCGTTTCGGGTCAAGTGGGAAGGTCGCCATAACCCCGCCGTCATAAAGCATCCGACGGAGAATCAGTTCGACTAAATCGTCAAGCGACTGCTGCTTAGTCCAGTCGCAGTTTTCATGGTGACACCATGTGTCCCACAGTTTCTCAATACGGCCGTTGAACGCATCGGAAGGGGACTGGGCCTGCATATTGAACCCCACTCCAATAACATTGTTCGCGAAGGCTTTTTCAATGCCGCCGGCGGTAATGGAGTTTCGTTCAAGGTTCCTTGCCCTTGCCCTCAATATATCACGGCTCACCCTGTCCACGGCGTCGGCGTAGGCATTATCCATCAAGGAAAACCCTGCGTCCTTTCGTGTCTCATAGGCGTCGGCATAGCCGAAATAGCTTGCCCTTTCGGCCTTGCTGATAGCGGCACGGCGTGGACTGAACACGGACTTCACATCGTCCATGTAGTCCCCGATTCGGGCCAGTAGTGTTTTTCTGCTCATCCCATGCCTCCAAATTTAAACAGGACGGTATCAGTGTTTCCATTGCTCCCGCCATAGGAAGCAATGGCCTGGTCTACTGCGGCAAGACGGGAAAGGACTGTGTTCAAGTCAACCTGCTTCACTCTGCCGTCGTGGGTCTGAAATTCCTGTCCGCCCTCAAGGATGTTTTTCCTTGTCTGTTCGAGAAGGGCCTTTTCTTCTTTCAGTTCTTCAAGAGTCATGTTTCATCACCTTCCAAAGGGATTGTAGGTATATCCGCCGGAGCTTTCCTGCCTCGCCTGCGGAACCTCTATTTTCTGTTCCTGTAACAATCTGACGTTGCACACATCGGCTGCAACATAGGCGTATACTTCGCAGTCAAGGTAATGGTTAGGACGTGCGGAGGAAATCTCTCTCCACACTTCTTCGTTCCCATCAAGTACCTTCTGTTCGGCGGTAATCATATCTGCGTATTCTTCATCAGCATCAGCATCCACGTCCCATGAACCTGCATTTCCCACCGGCTTGTTCATGCGGTAGTAAATAAGGTCTTTGTACTTGTTCGTATCGACTTCGTACAGTAACTGGGACTGTACCCACCGTGAACCGTGGTCTCCGGGGTTGAGCTGCTTAACCTGGTAATACTTTGAAATCTTGTGGTTCAAGCCTTTAACAGGTATGGTCAATGGATAGTTTTCATAGCAGAGGTCATAAATGCGTTCGGATTCAAACCCTGAGTCAACGGCGCATAACCTCACCATGAGAATCTTGTCGGAGCCCTCTATAGGCCACTGCGTATTCATGATGTTGATGATGTCATCAAAGGTCTGTGCATCACCGTTCGCTATCTTCTGTGAACGCATTCCTGGGCCCCATGCGCGGATAACCCAGTAATAGTAGCCCTTCTGACAGTCAACACCGGCAGTGAGCATCTGTGCCCACCGTGGCACGATACCGGCAGGAACATCGGTCTTTTTATCAAGTACCTGTCTTGCCTTTACCTGTGCGGTCTTTGATTTCCACGGTTCCCCTAACCATGAGTTCACGAAGTTCATGAGCTGAGTCGGGTCGTCTTTAGATTTCAGAAATTCACGGGCGCATTCATAGAACTGTACCCATGGGGAATAAAGGGTATTCAATCTGAAACCCACGGTCTTGGGCGTGAAGGAAAGTTTCTCATCCGCTATCCACTTACCCCTGCGGAGCATACCGATTTTGTCACGGTCGCGGATATGGTGCTTGCACTTCTCGCACATATAGTAGGTTTCATGAGACAGTCTGTATTCGTCATCCGTGTTCGGGAACTTGAGGTTCTTGAACTCGAACACTTGAAAATGCCCGCATTCGGGGCATGGGACGTAGAATCGGTAGTGGGCCTCGCTTTCCTGATAGGCCTTGTACACATAGCCGTATTCGGTTGTTGGCGTGGACATGACAAGAATCTTTCTCCACGGCCAGTTTTTAGTACGTTCCTTGACAAGGGAGATTGGATTAGCTTCACGGCCAGTCCACAATGGATATTTATCAACTTCATCCATGATTACCCTTGGGATAGGCCACGATGCGAGCTTGGCAGGTGAGTTGGCACCTGTCAGACGGATGAATCCGCCGGTGAACCTTACCATGAGGGCCTTGCTTCGGTCAGCACCCGAAACCTTCTTGGCGACTGACGGCGTGTTCTTGAGGGCCTTCTGAAGACGGTCAATAGAAAAGTCCTTGGCTAAATCCTCATCTGGCATGACATAAAGGATACGGCACGGATTTCTGTCAATCGTGTAACCGCATATATTGATACCGGCTTCGGTGGCCCCTACCTGTGAAGGTTTAAGGAAGGTCGTCACCTGCGTGGTCTTGTCCGTGAATGAATCCATAATGGCTTGCAGGTAAGGGGTATTGCTTGTTTTCCATAAACCTGCGGAAGGAGATTCTTCACGGGTAAGGATTCTATGGTGGTCTGCCCATTCACTTACCGTTTCCGGCGGCGGGGGCAGGAACGCCTGTCTTGCGTTTCTTATAGTGTCGTTTAGGTTTTTCTCCCACATCTTTCTGACTGTCGGAGTTACCGCCTTCTGCAAGTCTTTCGAGGCACCCGCTAACGGCATCTGCTACCACCTCCCTACAATCCTGTGCCACCTCCGGGGAAATCGTATAAATCCGTGCCTTGACTTCTTCGGGAAGCTGCAGAAGTTTTTGACGGATATCCAGGTATTCCATCTCAAGAGAATCTTTGACCTGTTCCTGTGGAATGAGTTCACCCATCATCTGAAGGGTGACCATCTCTTCCTGCTTGGCTTTTTCAGACTTGTAGTCAGCTTCGGCCTTCAATTTCCTCGCACTGTCAGACATAGTGGTCTTGCCTGTCTGCAAGGTGTCGTTCCGGGCAGCGATAAGGTTCTTGAAATCCACTCTTGATTTCTCAATTGGGAAATCATGATTGTTAATCCAATCCTGCAAGGCCCTCTGTGTCACGCCGAGATTCGCAGCCGCCACAGTTACCGAACAAAGGATGTGCTTGGTTTCACTGAGTTCGATTAATGGCTTCCTTGGCATGACATCACCTTTCCCGCACGAAAAAAGAGGACGTATTTGCGTCCTCTATAAATTCTTACGATACTATTTTAGCACATCAATAACTATCATTTTCAATCATAATTAATATGACTAATAGGCATTTGTCATGGACATTAACCAACGATAGTATTCGTGCCCGAAACACTCAACCCCTCTTTTGCGGAGCCTGTAAATCTGCGCCTGTTCATAGTTTTCAGCCGCCATGATTTCTTCAATGGGAAGTGCCGATATGTAGTAGTCGGTGAGTACAGGGATATATCTGTCATCCGACAGGGAGTTGATTCTCTGCCTTGCCGTCTCACGTGCTTCAATTAGGTAGATTTTCTTCTTGGCTATGCCGGTCAAGATGTTGTCAACGCAGATAAGCCGTGAAGAAATATCACCGTCACCGCCGCAGTCCACACGGTCTTTGGAATAGTCGATACCGCTGATATTGTAGAGCCTCGAGCGGGTCTTATCCTCATCACGGGACAGTGCTTCAATCCTTTTGTCAATCCGGCGTATTTGAGAAAGATATTCTTCGGCAGTCATACATACACCTCACTTCCGTGGGTCAATCTTCTCGCCCTTCAGAACGTCAACCGCCCATTTAGTATACTGTAGGGCCTTTTCCATATCCTGGAGCTCATGCCCCTTAAACCTTGAGCGGAGAATGTACTTCACGGCGTTTCCTTTGCAGAAGCCATACATCTCCTGCACGTTGAAGTACATCTGCATGATTTCAATAGGTTCTACATCGCATTGGTTGTAATGGGACTGGGCAATAGCCATGCCCGACCTGTCCCCATTCTTCCTGAATCCAATCCGCAATGCGTCCAAAGACTCTAGATCTTCCTTATCGTCCATTTGTCTTCCTTCCTTTTCATTTCCTCAACCTCATACCTTATATCCTTGAGCTGGTTCATGATGTCACCGTTGAAAGATGATTCCCATTCAAGCTCCTTCCGTAAATCCTTGATTTCAGCATAGATGAGGAAACCAAATATTGAAGTGAGCATAGCGACTAAGATAACCATTGCAAATATTACTTCCATAATCATTTCTCCTGTCCGGCTTCCCATTCATGGTAAAGCTTAAACCAATCATGCGCATCCATGGTGACTTTCCACTTGGTGTTGTTCTTGCGGTGGAGTACGATAGGAATTCCATGGTCTGTTTTCTCCGAATCCCTTGTGCTCTGCGCCAGTGCATCATCAATGTTCAGGTGTTCATTCCGCTTTACCTCGACATGAATGAGGGGAAGACCTACAATGTCAGCGGAGCCTTCCGGGGCATTTCCACAGTACTGTGCCGTGCGGTGGCAGTCAAAACCTTCGGCCTTGCAGAGCCTTACGGATTCCCTTTCTCCGGCGGCACCTTTTTGCTTACTATTAATCATCACTAATCACCCCTGTCACATAATCCTCAATGCATTTTTTGAGAAAAAGCCAATTATGAACATCACAGTCATCACCTAAACGGTTCTCGCTTTCAGCTTCAACGATATCCGTATAGATAACATGGATGTCATTCCGTGTTAGGTAAGGCAGTACGTGCTTGATGTAACTCACGGTGTCACTCACGATGTAGTTTCTTCTTCCTAAAGCGTACCTTACGGCAGACACCATCATTTCACTGAACCTTTCGTCACATGGCACGGAAACTGACTGCATGGTTTCAATCGGGCTGCTTGGAAGATGTTTCTTTGCTGGTCTTTTTACCATCATCAATCACCTGTGCTTCCCATTCCGCCTTCCCTCTTTCCGCCGGAAATATCATCATCGGTCAGAAAGTAGGAAAGAAAAATACCCTGTCCTATCTTGTCGCCTTCTTTTACCTCAAGCGGTTCACTGCCATGGTTCGTGAAAGCGAAAGCGATATTCCCATCGTTGTCAGCATTCCCGTAGTAGTCGGAATCAATCACTCCAACGGCGTTTGGGATTGAAATCTGTTTCTTGAATCCCCACGAAGAGCGTTCAAAAAGAAGCAGAACCGTATCTTCCGGCATCTGAGCCTTTACCCACGTCTTAACAAATACTGTCTGCCCTGTCCCGATAGAAAACGGGTATGCTGCAAAGAAATCATACCCTGCTGAACCCTTTGTGCTGCGTTTAGGCAGCTTCACTGGAAACGGACAATTCTTTACCACTTCAAACTTAATCATTTCTTTTCTCCTTTCATTACCAACAATCAATTTCAATATTGGCTTCGTCCTTGAGGCATTTAGCCAGTTCTTCAAGGGTAATGTACCCTTCTTCGTAGCACTTGTACTCTTCCATACAGAGGTCCACGAATTTCTCCACCCGGCCCTCTTTCTTCATCAGGCTTCCGAACTTGTCATGGATAACCATGGCCGGCACCGCCAGCATGAGGTTGAATGCCATCTTGCATCCTTTCTCCGTGGCTTCTTCCTTCATGCGGTCAATGTCCGACTGCTTGATTGAAACCATGGGGTCTTTTCTCTTAATACCCAATCTGCGTCTTTCCTGCCTGTTCATTTTCTTTCACCTGCCATGAGTAACTTCCCATCCTTATCAAGACTTTCGATGTCGGAAAGCACAAGTGCTACCTCATCAATAGTAAGACCGCCGATAACATCGTCGGTGATTTCGGATTCATACCATAGTTGTCCTCCACGAAGCACGGCTACTTCAAAAAGCCCTGCACCGTTTCCACGGCTCATGAAATTCCTTATCACGCTTGCACCGAATCCGTTAGGGAAGCAATACAGATACTGAATCCACAACATCTTCTGCTTTCCAAACAACGGTGGATTAACACAGAACCCTTCACATTCCCACGCCTCATACGGTGTGTAAGAGCCAAAGTGAAATTTTGCGTCTTTCGGCCTGATTTGTTTCAGCTCTGGATAAAAAGCCATATACCACACCTCTAATCATGCAATTCATAATTATCTCTGAACCCGTCACGGTAACCCTCACGATATCCAGCTTTGAAAGACTGATAGTCTGCATCGCTGTATTTCATCTTTGGATTTCCAACCATATATCCAAACATACGACAACTGTCGGAGCATGTAATATAGATAGCCTTAATGCAGTCATAGCAAAGGCAGAAACTCAAGGTATCATCATCGAGGTCATCGAATTCAAACAAATTCTTATTGCCTCTGCAAATACTGCAATGACTTTCTGGGTCATTTCCCGGCTGTCTAATCCTTAATCTCATAACCGCTTCACCTCAACTTCACGCCGAATAGAAAAATGATAATGTAGTTTTCCATACTATGCCTCCCTGGCTGTAAGCCGTCCGTCCTTCCAAACCATGCCGCTTTCCTATTTGGACTTTAATTCCTCCACTTTGATGAGAAAACACCTTCATGTTCTTCATAGCTTTTCGATAAGCTCAGCAGGTAAATCTGGGAATCGTCCTGCCAGAAGCCGCACACGGTCATACAGTCTGCCAGCCCTTTTTCCAAATTGCCCCAATCGGGATTAGTGGTTTTTGGCCTCCCCGGGTTATGTTTCTTATCTTTGAAGCAGAATATCAGGCAGAGGGAGATGGGCCCTTTTGCCGGCTCTGCAGGCGCATGAGGCATTAGGGCGGAAATATATTTCTGCCTGATTCCCACCAGTTCAGGCGGAGTGTAGAGCACCGCCTGGCCTTTGACTGTGTGGAGCTTCTTTTCCTGAAATGTTTTTGTAGGTACCTTCATGGGAAGGAAGAACTGATTCGTTTTCACATTTACCTCCTTACTGGACACAGGAATCTCTCCTTTTCTGACATTCCTACTAAAGGGATGGAGGTAGGGAAGGGTGTGTGGCGCAGCTTCTCGCCACACCCTTTCCCCTACATCCCTCGGTTTTTCTTTAGGGAAATTCCTATATATATAAACTGGTTTTTCCAAATATTAGCAGAATATTAGAGTTACTCATTGCGGTATACTTTACCTTCACCGCATTTGTATTTTCCGTTTTGTTCGATATATAATTTCACAGTTCTTTCAGAGACGTCGAAGTATTCTGCCATGGCCTTGACCGTCACCGGCTCATCTCCTATAGACAGGGATTCATACGCCGTATCTACCTGGACTACGCGGCTCTCCTTTTTCGCTTTCTTTACCAGGTTCCCTGCTTCCCGCCCTTTGGCCTGGATGTCTGCCAGACTGCCTTCTTCCATAGCCATGTTCAGGAAGCCTGCCTCATCCGGCACATGGATGGGATACTGGAACCATACATTTACCGGTTCGAATGCCGGGAATTCGCGGAGCGTTCCGGATATACGAAAGGCCGTAGGCTTGGACCGGACGCCTGCTGCCCTGTCTGCCTCCTCATCGTAGGGCGTTTTCTTGCTATTCGATACCGCCAGCGGAATCATATCCAGGATGGCGTCGGGGTCTCTTGCAAAGACACCGGAACCGGAGGACCGGTCGATTGACCGCTTCATCCCCTGGCCGCCTTTGGAATGGTGATGGCAGTAAATGACAGCGCTGTGCAGCTCGCTGGCTATTTTGTCAAACTGGTTGCAGAAATGAGCCATCTGGTCAGCACTGTTCTCATCACCGGTGATGACCTTGTAAATCGGGTCGATGACCACCGCCGTGTAATTCTTCTTGGCCGCCCGGCGGATAAGCTTCGGCGCCAGCTGGTCCATGGGGATAGCCTTCCCTCGAAGATTCCATATGTCGATATTTCCCACATTTTGCGGAGGGAGGGCAAGCGCTTCATACACATCCCGGAAACGATGCAGGCAGGAAGGCCTGTCCAGTTCCAGATTGCAGTAAAGTACATTGCCCTGTCGGCATTGGAATGTCTGGAGCCATTTCGTCCCCTCGGCGATGGCGATGCACATCTCAATGAGTGCAAATGACTTCCCTGCCTTTGACGGTCCCGCCAGAAGCATCTTGTGCCCCATGCGGAGCACATTATCAATCAGCGTGGGCGCCAGATCCGGCATATCATCCCATACACTGGCCAGGCTTTCCGGATCAGGCAGGTCATCATTAAGACTTTCCACCCATTCCAGCCACTCAGCATAATTCTTCTTGCCGATGTTCGTGGCCATGAGGAACTGTTTGTGCCCATTCCTATAGACGCCCGGTAGCCGGGAAAGCCTGGAAGGGTTACGGTCATTATCATCCACCATAAGGCCGTTATGCTTGCAGATGTCGTAGAGCTTCTGTACTCGTTCCTTGTACTCCGCCAGGTTCGCCGCATCAATGTGGACAATGGCGTGGATGGATTTCTTTCCGGAGAACACCAGCGCCGCCACAGGGAGCTCCATCTTCCGGATGAGTTCTTCCTGCAGGCCCGGTGCCATGGAGTCAGACTCCACAAGCGCATAGCGGTAGTCTGCCACGTTGATATTCTTTACGCCCTGACCATCGAAAGGATTGAAACGAATCCACGCCCCGGCATTAGGATCATAGTCGCCCATGGCATAGCCGATAGCGTCATTGGTAGACATTTCACCCTTCTGAGCCTTCAGCTTGTACTTCTTCAGCTGTTCTACGAAATGCCCGGCAGTCAGTTGATACGTACCGGCCGATGGCACATAGCGTCCATCCTTCTCATAGGACTGCATACTTACGGCCACGATATCATCCGGAAGGAAGATGGCATTCAGATAGGCGATCATGTCTCCCATCTGGTCCCAGTCCTCCGGTTCCTTGATTTCCTTCTCCGCTTCCAGATAATGGGTGTCTACGATCTGCACATCGGAAATCACGCTGTCCCATTCCAGAGCTCGGTCCGGTTCTGATTTCTTTTTCGATGACCATCCTCTTGTCTTGGCCATCTGGGTGATTGTGGCCCCAGTGACAGGATCCGAATTCCCCTGAAAGGATTTCCATTTCATGGCGCATTCCCCTTCATGAAATCGGGCGCTGTCATTCCGTGACCACTCTTCCCATACCTCATAGGGATACCCCTCATGCTGCAGGGCCATGCCCACCTGCAGCCATTCATCATAACTACAGGAAGCAGGGTCTATGGCAGACAAAGTGTCCCTTAAATCGAATTTCATCATAATCCTTCACCAACGAATAACTCCGGTTCCGGCATGTAGGATGCAGGATCTATGCCTTTTGGAATCATCCAATGATTCTTGGAAATCCGGGCAATCATGCTGTTGGCAGAGCTGAAGCTCCATGTCCCCACATGCATGAATCCCCTGCTTTCCAGAAATCGAATCTGTTTTGGCGTGGACAGCCCTGCATTCTTCCGTTTGACCAGCTTGTCAATGATAAGACTGGCCTTGCCTGCATTTTCAATGTCATCCGGAAGAATACCGAACTTCTCCAGTGTCTGCAGCTGGTTCTTGCTGGCTGGTGCCATTTCCCATGCAAAGGTGGGTACATAGCCGGAAAGGTCTTCTGCCTGGATAGACATTTCGTATTGGAGAGGGTCTACCAGCTTCCGTTTCCTTGCCTTCATGGCCTTGAGCTGTTCTGCCAGGGCATTTTCCCTTTCCTCGATGACTTCTTCCCTGGACTGCTTTTCCGCATCCTCGATATCCACGGCTTCACCGGAAGCTTCCAGGTCTTCTGTCATGCGATCAGCGATTTCCTGCGTCTTACAGATCAGGGAAGCCGGACGGCAGAGGTCGTGTTTTGCGGTATTCCAAAGGAAATCAAGGATAAGCAGGTCTTTTTTCCCCGGGGAAATCCTTGTGCCCCGCCCGATGCACTGGCAGTAGAGTGAGCGGATTTTCGTAGGCCTGAGTATGACCACACAGTTCACTGATGGACAGTCCCATCCTTCGGTGAGGAGCATGGCGTTGCAGATGACGTTGTACTTCCCATCTTCAAAATCTTGCAGCACCTGTGCCCTATCCCGGCTGCTTCCATTGACCTCTGCCGCAGAAAATCCATAATGTCTCAGAATAGCTGTGAATTTCTTCGCTGTTGCTACCAGAGGGAGAAAAACCACGGTCTTCCGGTCTTTGCAGTACGTCTTCATTTCCTCTGCTATTTGCTCCAGATAGGGGTCCAGAGCCGTCCCAAGCCCTCCGGCCGAGTAATCACCCGCTGACATGGATACCCCGCTTAAATCCAGTTTTAGAGGGATTGTCTGTGCTTTGATTTTGCAGAGATAGCCATCCCGCACGGCCTGGGGAAGAGAATATTCATAAGCAAGGGAATCAAAATAGGACCCCAGGCACATGAGGTTATTCCTTTCCGGTGTGGCTGTTACGCCAAGTACATGGGCCTCCGGGAAATGTTTTAAGATATGCTGGTAGCTGTCTGCCAGACAGTGATGGGCTTCATCGATGATGATGCTCCCAAAGGCATCCGGAGCGAATTGGTTCAGCCTTTTATCCCTCATGAGTGTCTGCACGGAACCCACTACGATGCGGCGGAAACTGTGCAGGCTTGTTTCATCTGCCTTTTCCTTTGCACAGAGGAGACCTGTTGCCGATTTGATTTTTTCCTGTGCCTGCGTCAACAGCTCATCCCGATGTGCCAGGATAAGGACTTTTGAGCCCCTGCGGACTTCGTCCCTGGCAACATTGGCAAAAACAATAGTCTTGCCCGTGCCTGTCGGAAGAACGAGCAGGGTCTTTTTATGGCCCTGCTCCCATTCCTTTTCGACGGCCGCAATGGCTTCCTTCTGGTACGGCCGAAGTTCCATGATTAGAACGTCCCGGCCTTATAGCCTGCGGCACCTGCAGGTTTATCCTCTAACGGTGGAAGATAGCGACGTACTTTATTTCTCATTTCTCCGTTATATTCTTCGTTGCGAAGCTCTAAACGTCCGGTAGCTCCAACGATATGGTTCCAATCCATTCTGAGTTTACCTCCGACTTCCATCTGACCGATAGAAACAAAGAACTGTGCTAATGTCCATGCGCGATTTGCTGTGAGAAATAATTGATCCTGCGCATAACCTTCTCCCTGTTTATCACCGTGAATGATAAGGCCCAGAGTGGCCTTATTACAGGGCGGAATCTTAGCACTTCCCGCATGGTGGCCTCTTTCGAATTTAGTCACTGTAAAGTTGTAGACTCCCGGTTTGAGAAGAACGAAACTCTTACTGTCATCTGTAATTTCGCTGTCCCAGTCCAGCGTCTTATCTGAAGCAGCGGCATCCGGCTGTGCGGATCCGAACTGTGAGAAATTGCCATGATTGTTGTATTCTGCCATTTTGAAATCTCCTTATGCCTTAAACGGTGAAATATTATTGATAATGAACTGTTTGATCTGGTCCCAGGCTCCGATGAGGACGCCGTCGATGAAATTATCCGGATAGTCGCCAAGCTTCATATCGTCCGGGAAATACCCTTTCATGGCCACGGCCTTCACAATTTCTTCTTCCGTGATATCGTTCTGCTTCATCAGCTGATATACCTTATCAAGGAGCGGGTTATTTGGCTTTGCCGCAGGAACCTGCGGCGTTTCCTTTGTAGTTGGTGGTTCGGGTTTCGCCGGCGCTTCTGGAACCGGAATAGGCTTACTCTTGACGATTTCCTGTACCCGCCCTCCATCCGGAATGCACTTGGCGATATAGCTGTAATCAAAGGGAAGCTTCTCCGGCAGGTTGAACCGGTTCTTCGCATCGGCAAAAGTGGTGTGAGATGTCCACATCATCCGTTGCCCGCCCTGGGCTTTCTGTTTCTTGCTCTTGTCATCTGTGACCAGGATGGTTTCATAATTGGAGAAGAGAAGCAGGTCAGCCCACTCCTTTACCAGCGGCGCCACTTTGTTCGTAGTTTTGCTGGAAAGTTTCAGTTCCCAGTGGTCATACTGGCCCATTTCATCCGGAAGGGTGACCGTCTTGAGCACTGCATGGGCAAGAATGCAGACATTGATTCCCTGGGTGATGCACGTTTCCAGAAGCACCAGGAAGCGGGAGAATTCTTCTACCAGATAGGTGTAGCCGTTTCCATAGCCGAAGTCCTCGATTCCCTTCTTGCCGAATTTTCCGCAGATGTATTCAATGCAGAGCCGTTCAGCCGCATCTGCTGTATCAATGACAAGTGTCCGGCAGGTAGATGGATTCTCATAGATGAACTTAACGCTTTCCATCAGCTGCGGCCATGATTTGATGTCTCCTACACGCTTCACATCCAATCTTGCCGTGCCGCCGTCCAGGTCAAAGAAAAGCGGGTCCGGCCACTTGCTGGCGAAGGTGGATTTCCCGATACCTTCTACGCCATACACACATCCTTTTACCGGCCGGCTGATAATGCCTTTTGAAATATTCAGCATCTAAAACACTCCTTTCACATATTTGGGAGCCTTCGGGATATTGGCTTCTTCCTCTCCCTTGACCATGCCATCTTCGATGATGATGGAGCATTCATCTCCGGTAGAAACTCTGGTAGCAATGACCTGCAAACCTTCCTCTTCCAGCCATTTACCAAACTCCCTGAGTGTGTCCGTATCCATCTGTTCCAGCTTGTCCATCAGTACGAATCCGCATTCCGGATTCAGTTTCCGGATGATGGCCACTGCTACCTTCAACTGTTCCGCTCCGGACATGCCGTCCCATGGTTCGCCCTTATAAAGCAGGTGACCATCCTTCGCTGAAAGGCCCGGGAGCGGCAGGTCTGCTTCCTTCAGAAGGTCAGCCCGGTCTGAACGGACAGATTCAATCTGTTCTGTAAGGCTTTCATACTCCTGCTGGAGGTTATTGGCTTCCAGCTCTGCTCCTTCTTTGGCAGCATTGGCCCGGATTTTCTCATTCATTACTTCCACGTTGCGAAGGTTTTCCTCCAGCTCTGCCGTGCTTTCATCTTGCAGGTCCTGAGCTGATTTTGCAGCCACTTCGGCATCCGCCCTGGCCTTGCGCAGGGTATCCTCTGCCGCCTTCAGCGCTTCCATGGCTGCCTTGTAATTGCTTTCAGCCCTCATGAAGCGCTCCTGCATCTCCCTGGCATTTATGCGTTTCCGGTCATTTTCTCCATTCCTGGCAAGGATATCCTGCTGTTCTTTCAGCAGGTCGGACACACTGACCGGTTTAGCCGGCATGTTTGGATAGAAAGGCATTTCTTCAGCGGCTTTCTTCTTCCTGTCTGCAATGCGGCCCACTTCCTGGCGCTGGTTGTAAAGCTGTTCTTCCTTGCGATCCAGTACTGTCAGTTTGTCTCCCACGCCGATAATCTGGAGCAGGGCCTTTGATTTCTCCGCCTCCGAAGCATGAAGGAAAGCCGGAAGGTTCAGCGCCAGCTTGCTGATGAATTCATCCAGCAGCCGCTGGCCCGACTTCTTTCCTGTAGGGTCGATGACCTTCAGACTGCCATTGATGCCCTTCCTTTCCACGATTATGCCATTGGAAAGCACCACATGGAGATTCGGAGGAGTCAGTGCCCCATCCCTCTTTGGATTCGTCGGGCGGAACTTCTCACCGCCCAGTGCCCATGCAATAGCATCCAGCACGGATGTCTTCCCCTGTCCGTTCTTCCCGCCGATGACCGTAAGCCCCGAAGCACTCGGTTCCAGCTTTACCGCCTTGATTCTTTTCAGGTTCTCTACCTGCAGTTCGTTGATTGTAATCATTTTAGTTTTCAAGCTCCTTCCCACTTATCAATTGGTTTCTGCTTTTCCGACCATGCTCTTCATGAACGCTTCTGCTTCATCCAGGGTCTTGAACATGGTTCTTTCGCTTCCTTCTTCATCTTCAGCTGGTCAAGATAGCCGGCGTCGAACACTTCGCCCGTCTCAGAATCAACGACAGAATCGTCGAGGCGGAAACATTTTCGAATGTCTGATACAATCCGATATAAAGATTTCATGATTCTTTCCTTTCTTTGGTATAATGAATGTAGCAATTAGCTTTGAATGGGGATTCTTTCCTAATTGCTGGCGCGCTTACGGGCGCGCTTTTCTTTTTGCAAAAATTCAATTGACCGGATAACCGATTCAGCCTGATCTTGATTTCCTGCCATTTGACTATGGCCGTGTCTTTGAAAACCGACTGAATCGTAACCTCGCGGTACCCATGGTAAGAAAGTTTGGGCATGTATACCGTTCTTCCAACCTTATTCGGGGTCATTCTCCATTCTTCAGGCGTCATCTTTCCTGCCCTCCGCGTCTGGAATATGTGCCTTCAGGCATTCGAGCTCTTCCAGCACTTCAAGGTATCTCTTCTGGATATCCTCCAACTGTTCAAATGCCCATTTTAGCCTGAAGATAGCCTTGGCACTGTTTGCGACAAGTTCACGGTATTCCTCCACCGGAATGGTTACCATAAATTCGTTCCGCGCCCTTGAATAGCGCTCGCGTCTTGCGTTTCCTCTTCTCATTACTTCAATTCCCTCGCTTTCTTAACCCTGATGATGATCACCTGCCCGGGCTGAAGGTTCGCCGGGTCTTCAATGTGATTGTCTTTCGTTACCTGCCATACCAGCTTGGCCATGTCTTCCTTGTCAGTTGCGACCTTTCCGACAACGCCCCAGAGAGTGTCTCCCTGTTCAATCGTTTTGTGATACTCGATGAGTTCGGTTTCCTCAGCATGTGTCCACGAGTATGTAGCCACTGCCGCCGAAACAACCAGAACGCCAACGACAAGCAGCCGTTTTAATCTGAGCTTTCTCATTATTTGTATTCCTCCGCTTTAACCACTGCTGACCGGCAGCTTTCTGCCATCCCTTGGATAATCAATCTCAGCCGGATGATCGTCTTCTGCTGCGTATCAATCAGCCGCTTCATCTGCACCAGGTCATCTTCTTTTTCATTGAGGACCGCATACACATCCCGCCGGTTGAACTTGACACCAGGAACACCCTTCAATCGTTTCAGCGTTCCTTCCTGCTCCATGTTGATCACCGTACCGACCGAGACTCCCAGAAGTTCAGCAACTTCATTTCTTGAAAACGTACGGCACACCATCTTTAGCACCTCCCTTTGAAAAACTAGCATTCATTGTGTTTATATTTTTCAACTTTTTGAGTAAAAAAATATTCTCCGATATCAGCATTTTTATCTCTCCTGCCTCTTCCCATCCACAAACACATCGTCGCCGTCATAGCTCATTCTGTGCCATTTACCATTGCCTTCCTTGAATGCGACTGGGTTCACGATGTGCAAATCATCGCTGATTTCATGACCGATGCAGATGATTGAATCGTTGAATGTGCGACTGCTTGACGCTTCTCTCTTTGCTTTCGTGAGTGCGTCCGGCGTTCCATCGTCCTGCACATACCACATCTTGCTAAGCGCATACCAGCCATGGGCTACTGTTTCTTCCATGTACCACATGTTCTTCACCTCCTTCAGGTTGAACACGCGAATTAGTTCTCTTTGCGGTCTACAATCGCCTGCTCTGTTACGTGATGAGTGACAAAGTTTGCAAAAAAAATTTTGTCCGGATTGTTGATTCCAAGGAATTCAATCATTTCGAACATTTCATCACTGTCAAACACTCCCTTTTTCATCTTTTCATAAAAGGTTTTCGGCGTAATTCCCAGATGCTGTGCGACGTCTGCTTGTGTTTTTCCTCTGCTTACAATAATTCCTTTTAAAGCATTTGTATCTATCATTCCCACTGTCACCTCCTTTATTGTTACGTATTACGTAACATCCTTATACCGCAATAATACTCCCTGCTTTGTTGCGTGTCAAGTGATTTTTTACTTTTCAAACAACTTTTTTGTTGCTTATCATGTGTCTTACAAGTATAATAAAGAAAAAAGAAAGGAGGCATTATTGTGGGACTGAAAGAAAATATCAGAGCTGCTCGCCTCGGTTTAGAAATGACGCTTGATGATGTCGCAAAAGTTGTCGGAGTAAGCCGCCAGACAATTCAAAGATATGAAAGCGGAGTGATCGGTAATATACCATCAGATAGACTGGAAAAACTTGCTGTCGCTTTGCATACTACGCCTGGTTCTTTAATGGGGTGGGATGACAAACACTCTGCAAATAAACCAACTTCTAACGGCGTAAAAATCCCGGTCCTTGGCACCATCGTCGCAGGGATCCCGATCACAGCTGTCGAGAACATTATTGATTATGAAGAGATCTCACAGGAAATGGCAAAGACCGGCGAATACTTTGCGTTAGTCGTCAAAGGCTCCAGTATGGAACCGAAGATTTATGAAGGCGATGTCGTCATCGTGAAGAAACAAAGCACTGTAGATAATGGAGATATTGCTATCGTCCTTGTCAACGGAAACGAAGCCACCATCAAACAGATTCAGAGATCTCAAAGTGGAATCACACTGGTAGGATTTAACGTAGCAGTCTATCCTCCTCACATTTATACCAATGAAGAAATTGAGGACCTGCCGGTCAACGTTATTGGTAAGGCCGTAGAAGTGAGAAGGAAACTATAAAATCCGGACATGAAAAAAAGGACCGGCATCACGTGAATACCAGTCCTTCAAAGCCGAGAGGGCTTTTCTAAGAAATTCAGACGATCGGGCGCCTACTCTCGTCCTATAAAGAAATATTCTTTACTGAAAGCATATCAACGTATAGTGGCATAAACTAAAGAGGGTGTCGTAACATCTCCTATCCAAAACCCGCCGGTTTTCGCAACACTGTACGTGAGCATACTTTCGGCTTACTTCTTTATTATATCTTATCTAATAGGCATGGATAATAATTTAAAAAGCTCTCTATTGCGCATATAGAGAGCCTTTACCGGCACCGTGGAAATCAACAAGAAGCGATGCACTAAGAATATACTGATTCGCTGTTTGCAGCGCAATATTGTGCATACATATTAAGTTGTTAGAATGAGAAACTGGCAGAGTATTCACAAGGTTAACCCTGATGTATGAGGTAAATAAGGTTTTCCGTCTCTGCCAGAAAACGCTAAAAACAGGAATACAAATAAAAACTTTTTCGCTCTTGTCTATCCATCTTTATTGTATATATCTGGTGAGGTGAATTTCAATGGAATATCGCTTTTCTATGAGAGAAAAAAATCAATCTATCTGCCTGGTCTTGTCATACAAGGTCAATGGCAAGTGGAAGCAGAAGACAAAACAAGGTTTCAAAACGAAAAGAGCCGCCAGAAATTACCAGGATACTTTACTGGATGCAGTCAGACAGGAAGCCGAAACAGAAACAATAAAGGATATCCAGGATATCACGCTTAAGGATTTCACGAATGAAATATTCTTAAGAGATAAGAAAAACACCATCGAATACGGCACCCGTCAGAATTATATTGTTATGCTGACCCGCTTTGAATCTATTGCAAATAAACCGATCAAATCGATTAAAGAATATGAAGTTGTAAATGCATATAACCTTCTTTTAGATCGTCTCAAGGTTTCAACGAGCAATTTATCATTAGCATACCTGAAAACTGTTTTGAACTATGCTGTAAATACATATAAGATCATCAGAGTAAGCCCGGCACAGTCTGTTGAAATGGCAAAAGACAAGCGAAAAAAAGAAATAAAAGCATTCACAAAAGATGAGGCGGAGCAGCTGATCAGCAGCATAAAGAACCCGCTGTATAAAATGATCGCCTTAACCGCGTACCTGACAGGCATGAGATACGGCGAAATTGTAGCCTTGCGATGGTCAGACGTTGATTTCTTCAACCAGACGATCACCATTTCCAAGTCTTACGGTTTATGTCAGAATGGTAAATTTGGTATTAAAATACCAAAGACAAAAAATAGTTATAGAACGCTCCATTGCCCAGCCAGGCTTATAAAAGCCCTCATCCAGTGGAAGGAATCAAATCCTATCCAGATCGACGGCAGAGTTTACCCCGCGACAAGAGCCACACACTCAAATTTGGTCGTTGAAATAGGCAGATTCAAGAATGGTATGAATGTTCACTCGCTGCGTCATACTTTCGCAACACTCTTATTATCTGAGACGCAAGACATAAACCTGGTTGCTGCCTGCTTAGGGGATAATCCGGCAACGGTCGCAAGGACTTATGTCCATTACACGCAAGACATACGCAAAAAGGCTAACGACTATATAGATGCGATTTTTAATTAAATTTTGGCCGTTTTTCTGCCGTTTTAGCAAAAAACATAGATTTTATCGAATAAATTGCACTTAAAACTCAATTAGTGTATAATAATTTTGTCATTCAAAGTCGTGAATCAAAGGATGTGCATAAGTAATGAAAAAATACATTGCAGCCGCTCTGATACTGATCGTGCTCATTGCAGCCGGCGGCGCTTTTGCGTTTTTCCATTTCTTCAATGGAGGCCCCTGGCAGGGTACCTGGTGGGGCGTGCAGGACGCCGGCGTCAACTGGACCGGCGACAACATGCAAAACCTGGAAACCGTTACATTTACCAGGAATGACGACGGCACCATCACTGTAGACCACAAAGTACAGGTTGGCAGCCGTGAAATCGAAGGCAGTCTTTCCGGCGAAGGGAAAGTCGATGGCGGACGCCTGCAGGTCACTCTCAAGAATGGCAAGACCGAGAGCTTTTCCTACAACGCAGTCGACAAGACCATTGCGACTCCCCTCACCAATGCAGATGATACACCCGTCACACTGAAAGAACTGACCGGCGATAACAATGACGAGATGGAACGCATCCGGAGCCAGATCGTACAGATCTCTCAGAAACCGGAAAACAAAATCGACAAAACACTGGCTTCCTCAAGAAGCTAAAAAAGAAGCTGTGAGAAATGAAAATCATTTTTCACAGCTCTTTTTTGTTGTGCGGAAGGAATGAACCCCTTTCGGTGCATACGCGCCACTTTCCCCTGACGGGGACAGCCTATGCGTTATACCGGCTTTCTTTTACCATCACACTTCTCCATCTGCCCCCTCCCGTCTTGCTTACGGGTGCCGGCTCAGCATATAATTGAAATAAAGATTCTCCCAATCAGGAAAACATTTTAAGAAGGGATTTCTTATGAAGGATATGCAGGAGAAGATCAGATTTTTCGGCCGGATCGTATCTGTTCAGCCGCGTGCCAATGTCTGGCGCTACCGTCTGGATAACCGTTCACATGGCATGAAGGGCTATAACCTGTTCCTGAAAGGAGTGGCAGACAGCGAAGACAAGGATTTTTCTATTGCCATTTCAGAGAAGCAGCAGGAAAAGCTTCGCTTTCACATCGGTGATGAAATATCTGGAACTGCCTGGACGAAGCTGTATCCAAAGCTCGACTATGCCGATTATTACCGGGCCGGAGCTTTGAAAAAGATAAAGCCGGCTGATTTTGTCGATGAAGAAAAGACTTCTCCATGGGAGGGTGAAGTTCCATCCTTAGATGTTTACAACTGGCACGGATGCCGCATGCTGGACGGCCGGAGATGGAGAGGCAAATGCTTCACCTGCAAATGGGCCTGCATAGCAAATGTTATCATTGAATACGACTGGGGCGTTTCCCAGAGATTAAGGTTCGAGAGCTACTGCTATGGCCCGAAAAGCTGCAAGCGGTATGCCATGGGGCGCCCCAGACCTGTCCCCTATAAAGATGCGGGAATTTATTATGATGACGGTGAACTGGACATCATCTGTACAGAAAATCGTGGTGATGATGATTAAGAAAGAGGGATGTATATGTTGTTTAGAGGTGACCCATCTGAAAAAGACTGGCAGCTGTTCCGAAAAAAAATAAGGGGCTGGCAGGACGCATATATGGGAAAATTAGTTCAGGAATACATGGAAATTCTGCAAAAGGATGTATCGGCATCGGAAAGATTCTGGACTTTGGAAGAAAGAATCAAAAAAGACAGGAAGAATCCCGGACTAATCGTTGAAATGAGCAGACGTCGCCTGCTTTCTAATCTGGCGAACCTTGCAGCTTACGGCGTCATTCACAAATCTGATTTGGAAGAATTCAGTGATAAAATGAAAAAAGATATTGAAGAAATCATGGACTATAATGGAATTGATTACAAATAAATTGGTTCTTCACGGAATTTTGGGGGATGAATAATCCACAGGTAAAGAATTGAATCGGATAAGGGTAAAGAAATAATCCATATTTCGGTACCCATATCCGATTCTTTTTAGTACCTTAATTTTGTTATTGAATCCTTCAAGCTTCCCCGTATTGATAGGATACAGGGCATGAGCAGCCA
>OGXY01000083.1_pt1 | contig 92108 bp, 104 predicted proteins | sample 1576411 | NCBI WGS metagenome assembly OGXY01 (sample SAMEA3541498, study PRJEB24748) | human gut metagenome | biome: human gut; feature: human-associated habitat; material: faeces | place: China | collected 2012 | reverse complement strand
CCGCCAAGTTCTCATTGTATGTATCTCCTTACCTCGTTGCCAACCAAGGCGGACGTTACACCAAGCATATCTATATCGGTAGTCAGCGTGTCGTTTCCAAGATTGGTGATTTTAATTCTTACGGATCAGACCCACGCCGCATCCAATATGCAGGTAGCGAGACAGACGGCTTGTCTGTTGATTATAAAGCTAAATATACCGGGCAGTTGCAGGTCATAAAGGATAATTATGCAACCTTTGCAGTGCCGTACAATGGCGAGGACAACAACGACTATGTGGACGGCAAGGGTTTCTGCTGCAATGATGGAAGTTTGGAGGCAGCGCAGGTACAGGCTTTAGCGAGAGCTGCAAAGAATAACTTCCAAGAAGGCGATACATACGAGAAGATGCAGTTCTACTATCACCCAGACCATTTGGGTAGTAGCAGTTACATCACCAACCTTGACGGAGAGGTGGTACAGCATATCGAGTATGTTCCGTTCGGTGAGGTGTTCATAGAGGAACGCAACAACATCTGGAATACACCTTATCTTTTCAATGCGAAGGAATTCGATGAGGAGACGGGATTGTATTACTATGGGGCGAGATACTATGACCCAAGAGTAAGTTTGTGGATAAGTACAGATCCTATGGAAGATAAATTTCCAAGTGTGTCAAGTTATACTTATGTGATAAATAATCCTTTGAACATCTTGGATCCAAACGGAGCCGATATTGTCTATGTCAATCTTGGAGGCCAAGAAGTGTATAGGATTAAAAACAAAAATATATACAAGACTTATATACAAACATCTCGTTCTTATACATCACCATCAAAAGGCAATTTGGGGTGGAAAGAAGTGCCAATGCCAAAAATTATCCAAACAAGACCTTCCTCTAATGAAGATGTATCAAGTGAAAAATATCAAAAGAATGATTATTTGATAGCAGCCCGAACGGGTTATTTCAATCAAGCAAAAAATCATGGAATTTTGAAATTATATTCAGAAGGAGGACATGAAATATCTTCTGAAGAAATCAGACAAATTCCTGATTTAGACCCGACTTTAGTAAAAGCTATCTGCATTCAAGAAAGCCATGCCGCCTTGACAAGTTCTGACATTATGACATCTAACAATCCTGGTGATTGGGGTGACGGAAAGTTGAAGAGTGCTTATGGTATGAAGAAAAAAGAAAAAATGAGTGTAACTAATTCTTTGTATTATGGCATTAGAATTCTTGCAACCAAAGGATTCAAAGGTGGTGTGAAATATGATAAAAAAACAGGAGAAACATCATATGAGTTCAAAGGATGGGGAAATGCTACAAATAATTTTAATGGTGGTGGTGTTCGGAATTATCAAAACGATGTTGAAACTATGGTAAGAGAATCTAAACCACGTAAACGATAAATTCCAAAAATAGAAAGTGGATGCATTAAATTAAAAGCATCCACTTTTTATAATAGTAAAAATACGCTTTATGAAAATTGTTACTTTTTGTATATATATAACTATTTGTTTTCTAATTATTGGTTGCAAAAAAAGTACTTCAACTATTAGAGACAACGCCTATGATTCTGTGAAAAAATATGAAACAGAATTAGAAAAATTATGCTTAGAATCGCATAATGGTTCTGTAACATATTCAATAAGAATAAAAACAGAAGACTTAACTAATGATTATGAGTACAAGTATTTAGGTTCATTAAAAATTAAGAAAAATAATTTTAAAGTAATACAACAAAAAATATTGTCAGGTCAGTATCAAGATTCACAAAGAGCGGCAGTTTCTATAAGATTGTTCTTAAAGGGAAAATTATATGGAGAATTTACCGGATTGAACAACTTTTACAAGATTAAACTTACATCAAATACTCTTTGTTTATATAATTATGAAACAAAAAGTAGGTCTATATTTGAACTAAAGGATTCTATACCAAATCTATTGTTTTTCCCTTATAATGATAAAGACAGTTTATCAAGTGGAGACATTTTTTATTTTAATAGGTGTCAATAATTTGTGTGATTACGAGAATAGATGATAATATAGTTATAGTTGTATGAAAACATAATTCTTTGGATCACCACATGGATTTTTCTATTTAAAAGATGTTGAATCTATCACTATTTTAATAACTTGTTAGAAAAGCCATAAAGTTTATGCAGGTAAGATTACTCACAATAAAATCAGAAATAGGAACTTTCTAAAACGGATTTTATTGTGAGTGCTTTTTCTTCAATACAGAGAGTAAAATAACTTTGTCAGACTACCGTTCTATAGTTAACAGTCTTATTTCCACTCCCAATTCATCCTTTCTTCTTCAGAATATAGTTTTTCCTAACCTCTTTTTGGGGTTCGTTACCGAACGAGTCTATCAGAATAATACAGCTGCCATCCCTCACCTTATAGAATATGTTGTCACCACTCGAAGGATGCACAAGCATCAAGATATTGCCATCAAGCACTTGGAAGGTACCTCTTAACTTTTCCTGCTCATTCTGCTTCTCTTTGTATGTCTGTATGAACAGGTAGGAAACTCTTGCCATCCTTTTTCGATTTAGTCTCACAATCTACACTTTGTCAGCTTTTGGCTTTCTTGCCAATGGTTATTATTCAATAAAGGCTCTTTCCCTAACGATATGCTGTTTTTACCAAGAATTTACATAAAAGTTGTTATAATATATATAAATATTCGTCTTTGATACTTCCTGCCATTATCTTTGCCGATTAAAATGTTAGTGCAAAGCAATAATGAAGTAATAGAAACGTAAAAAGTAAACAACATGGAACGCAAAGAACAGACCGGGCATATCTGTAGATGGATGGCTTTAGGCATCATGACTGCCATCGTCATCGTAGGATGTACCATTGTAATCGGCCTATTTGAATGGCGCGACAGAAAGGAGATTGAGTGTAGAAATGCAGAACTGCATCAGTGGCGAAAGAATGTGCATGACTTAAACTTGCACATAACGGAATTGTCACTGCTTGGTGAAATGGTTGCGGATTGGGACTCAACAGATGTAAATGAGTATCATTCGCTTCGATTTGAAGTGGACAGTATGCTTGAAGGCATCGCAGGTATTTGTCCGAAAGAAGATTCTGATACGATCTGCCGTCTTCTTGCAGAAAAGGAACAGCTCCTTCTGGATATAAAGGATGCCATGCAGGATCTGAATGCCACTCAAGAAAAGCTGACCGCCGAAGTTCCAAGAATTGTAGAGCAGAATAAGACTGAAAGCAAAAGACTTTCAGCTATGCCACAGCAGGCAAAGCCAAAGAAGCGAGGTTTCTTCAGCACATTGTTCGGCAAGAAAGAAAATGCAGTAACAACAGGCAACCGTTTAAACCAAACTGAAAAGATGCTCACCAACCTAAACCAAACGGTTGTTGCTAAACATCACCAGCAAAGCCGTAAGGTAGTGGAGATATTGGATAGTCTTGGAAACAGAAATGAAGGTATCAATAAGCAGTTGCAAAGAGTAATCAGCATAGCTGATGAGAATGTGGATAAAGGCATCAAAGTTCGTGAGCGACAAATCGCAGACTTGGAAGGCAATTATACCTATTATTATATAGGGATGATAGGATTGTTGATATTGGTATTTTTCGTATTATTCCTATTGGTGTGGCGATTCGCATTCAAGACACGTAAGAGCAAGGAAGAAACAAGAAAGGTGATGCTGACAGTAACGCATGAGATGCGCAGTCCTTTGTCTGCCATCAAGGATTATGCTCGCAAGATTAGCGGACTTGATGATGCTACGGATGAAAGCAAACGATATGCCGACTTGATTGTTGACACATCGAAAGGCTTGACTTCTATGATTGACAGTTTCCTGGTTTACTCCAAATTAGCGAATGGAAAGGCGACCGTCAAGGAACGCCCTTTCCGCATGATGGACATTGCCGAGCAATTAAAGATGGAGTATGAACCCTTTGCTGCGAAGAAACAACTGGAATTGAGCGTCAACAATAAGGCTGATGGTGTTGTCAATGGAGACAAGGAAAAGGTGCTTACAATAGGACGCAATCTGCTTTCCAATGCCATCAAATATACGGGAAAGGGTGAGATAGTATTGTCCACAACCTATAAGAATGGTGTATTCATGCTAATGGTTAAGGATACAGGAACAGGATTGGATGACAAGCAACAAAAGCAAATCTTTAAGGAATTTGCAAGATTGGGAAATGCGGTCACCCAACCGGGATTTGGCTTGGGGCTTTCCATTGTCAAGAACCTCGTTTCACTGATGAAAGGAAAAATCGATGTGTCCAGTCACCAAGGGCTTGGAAGTATCTTTACCATTAGTCTTCCTATGGCTGCAGCCGAAAAGCAGAATGTGGAACCAATCCAGTATAGAACGAAACGACAAGATTCGTTTACTGTCATTGCCATTGATGATAGCCATGTGCAACTGAGTACCATTCGTGAGGCGTTTGCATCAAACGGCATTGTATGTGACACTTGTAATAATGCCACGGACTTGTTGGATATGATGCGCAAAAAATCTTATGATCTGCTGATAACGGATTTGAAGATGGCTGAAGTGAATGGTATTGAGATTCTGGAAATGATGCGTATGGTGAACGTGCGTAACTCCAAGACCATTCCTGTTGTTGTTATGACAGCAGCACCAAATGTGAGTGAGCAAGAACTGCTTGATGCAGGATTTGTCGCTTGCCTGTTCAAGCCGATGTCTGACAAGGATTTAATAAACACTGCAAGAAAGTGTGTGAACGGTAAGATAGCAGAAAAACAAATAGACTTCTCTATGTTGCTGACCTACGGCAATGAAAAAGAGACTTTGGAGAATTTCGTAAAGGAAATGACTGATACATTGGGCTGTATCCGTAATGCAGCCCAAGAGGAGAACCGCAAGAAAATGTCCGATGCCATTCACCACGCAAGAAGCTCGTGGATGATGGTACAATCTGACGAGTCTTTGAACCATCTCTTTGACCTGATTGAAGATTCTACATCATCAGATGACGTTATCAACCAAGCGGTTGAGGATGTTTTCGCACATGGTGAGGCAATCATCAAAGCCGCACAAAAGAAAATTGAGGAGGTAACAGCATGAAGAAAGTAATAATCATTGAAGACAGCCCGACATTTTGCAATATGTTGGGCAATAAGTTGGAAGCGAAGGGATGGAAAACAATCTTATGCTACAATTACAGAGATGGTCTGAAAGCTGTGAGGGAATCCTCTGAATGGGATGTTGTCATTTCGGATATGCGCTTGGGGAATGATAACGGCATCGACCTGTTGGAATGGATGCGTAGTAACGGCTATCAGAATCCATTTATCATCATGACATCTTACGATGAAAGCATGAGTGCCGTGAGGACTATGAAATTGGGAGCGGAAGACTATATACCGAAGAAATTGTTGCTTGATGTAGTTTATGAACGTTTGGAAGAAATCATTGACAAGCAGAAACGACTCGTAGAGTTGAATAACAAGATTGTTTACCGCAAAAGTGAGAAGTTTCGCCGTATATACAAAATGGCAGAATTGTTTGCCAAAAGCGACATGGCTGTTATGATATTGGGAGACAACGGAACTGGCAAAGAACATATAGCGGAAAAGATACATCTGCAAAGCAAAAGAGCCGACAAGCCTTTTGAAGTAGTAGATTGCGGTACGCTTTCTGCGGAACTTGCCGTTTCCGCTCTCTTCGGACATGAGAAAGGTGCATTCACAAGTGCGGAGGCAGCAAGAAAAGGTTACTTTGAATTGGCTGCTGGAGGTACGCTGTTCTTGGACGAGATAGGCAACCTGCCGAAAGACGTACAGGCGATGCTGCTGCGTGTGTTGCAATCCAAGAGCTACCGACCATTGGGAGCTACAAAAGATAAAGTGGCTGATGTGCGCATTATTGCCGCCACCAATGAAAACTTGCAAGAGGCAGTTCGGGAAGGACGATTCAGAAGCGACCTGTATTATCGACTTCACGAAGCTGTTATTGAGATTCCACGGTTGCGGGATTGCAAGGAAGATATTATGCCATTAGCTAACTTCTTCCTGAAACTATATGATAGGCATGCGGACAAAGAAATAAAATGTATCAGTAAGGAAGCGCAAAGGGCACTTGTAAGCCATACATGGCCAGGTAATGTGCGTGAGTTGAAATCATGTATCATGCGAGCTATGCTGTTATGCGAGAATGAGATAATAGATGTCGAGGACTTGCAGTTGTCACAATCGGTATTGACAGAAGAGGCTTTGGACTTTGATGAACAAGAACGCAAGATCAATCGAGAGCGTATCTTGTGGGCTTTGAAGCAATGCAATGGCATCAAGCGTGATGCGGCAAAAATGTTGGAAATGAGCCATACTACATTCTATGCCCGTATGAAAGAGTATGGTATTCCTACTAATAAGTTGTAACGGTATAAGAACCGTGTAAGGAAGATTGGACAAGTGTCCGGTTTTCCTTACACTATTTCTGCTTACAATTTCCTCGTGAAAATCTTATTCTCTTGATAAAGTTGCTGATTATCAGGAAATATCATCATCCAATTGTTTAGTCTGTCTTGGAATGGCATAGGTATTGGACTAATAAATGGTGTGCGCACAGAAACATCAAATTAGTACAAACCCATAAAAGAGACTGCAACATGGAATACAACATATTGTTAGAGACTGATTTTTTCAACTTGCTGAATGCAGGTCATAAGAACAAAAGTGGTAACGCTTTAGAGAACTCATATCGTGAGTTTATCAAGGTTGTGGTTGATTTATGCAGCACCAACGTGAAGCAAGCGGTCTTTGCACTGTCATACGCAGAAACCGAGCTTGACTTTCATCTGTCAATGCCCCATATAAAGGATTGTTTGGGAACCGTAGGCTTGTATGTGCGCAAAGCAATTGCATTTGTCCGCAGAATGCAAGAGCATGTGGCAGCAACATATCATCTTCATGTGACCACATCCACTTCAGAAGCCTCTCCGCCAGTATCATCAGAATCAAAGCCATTAGTAAAATGGACTGGCAATGCCGTTGACCTTGTAGAAATGGTATATGGCATCTGCGTAATGGGAAGCGTGAATGATGGCGATGTGAAGTTCAAGGACTTGGCGCAAGCCATGTACCAGTTCTTCGGCATCAAAGCCAAGGACTGCTATCGTTTCTACACCGACATCAGAAGACGCAAGAACCATAGCCGTACTTATTTCCTTGACAGAATGCAGGAGAAGTTGAATGAGAAAATGCGGAGGGATGATGAATTGGAGAGAATGAGACGATAAAAAACGATAAATCCCATATATGTATGCAGGGGCGAGTAACTGAAAGGACAATTCCTAAAAGTTACTCGCCTTATTGTTTATTTCTGTATGAGATGCTTTAAGCTCTCGTCACCAGCGATGCGCTCCAGCTCGTCCTTGACAATCAGCTTGACATCCTCCTTGATTTGGTTGTAATTGTCCAGAATAGCTTGCTTCATGCAGTCGTTGCCATCGGCATCCTTGAAATCGTTGATGATAGGGATAGGCTGATAATGGCTTTCCTCTCGCTTTACTTTGTCGGTGTCAACGACAATCTCGGCATGGAAGATCTTCTGCTCTATGCGCTCGGTGAAGTTGTCGGAAACAGAGCCGACAAACATACCTTGGGTAAGACCGCTAATCTTGCTTGGCGGGATGAGACTGTCCATCTGGGTATTGATGGATGTAGAGACATCCTGACGGTTGATGGAAATGGACTGGCGCTTTTGGAGCACCTTGCCGAAACGCTCGGATAAAGTCTTGGCGGTCTCGCCAACGACCTGTCCGCTGAAGACATTACCAACGGTATTGATAACCACCTTTGCCTCCTTGTCTCCATAATCGCGAACCAACTGCGAGAAGTCTTGGAAGCCTAAACACACCGCCACCTTGTTGCTTCGTGCCGTGGCTATCAAGTTATCCAAACCCTTGAAATAGATGGTCGGCAACTCGTCAATGATAACGGATGATTTGAGTTGTCCTTTCTTGTTGATGAGTTTCACGATGCGGCTATTGTACAAGCCGAGTGCAGCACCATAAATGTTCTGACGGTCGGGATTGTTGCCGACACATAGAATCTTCGGTTCTTCGGGATTGTTGATGTCGAGTGTAAACTCGCTTGCGGACATCACCCAATAGAGTTGTGGTGAAATCATTCGTGACAACGGAATCTTTGCGCTTGCAATCTGACCCGCCAACTGCTCCATCGCTCCACCTTGCCATGCATCCATGAATGGAGAAAGATAGTTCTCCAGTTCGGGATAGCTCGTCAGTATCGGAAAGACATCCTCGTATCTGCGGTTGAGCAATTCGATGGCATGGGGAAAGGTACAATACTTCCCGTTCTTGTAGATTCTTAGGTACCAAATGATGGCTGCAAAGAGGATAATCGGACTCTCCACGAAAAAGTCGCCCTGCTTCTGAACCCACGTCTTGTTGAGGTTGAGCATGATGGTGTATGCACTCTCATAAGCATCGGAAATGTCACTCATAAAATCCGGGTGAATCGGATTGCAGCGATGACTTCTGCGAGGATCATCAAAGTTGATGACATAGAACTGGGGCTTGACCTTATATCCATTCTGATGGTTCATCATGTGGTTGTAGGCAATCGTAGAAAGGTCGGGAAACTTGAAATCATAGATATACATTGAATACCCCTTCTCTATCTGCTGTTTGATGTAGTTGTTCACTACAGCAAAGGACTTACCACTACCCGGTGTACCTAACACGATGGTCGCTCGGAACGGATTGACCACGTTGATCCATCCTCTCTGCCATTTTTTCTTGTAATAGAATCGTGTTGGCAGATTGACGGAATACTCGTTCTCCATGAGTTTGGTCTCCTGCATGAAACTCTCGTTCTCATTATTGAACACATCCTCCATGAGGTTGTGTTTCAAGAGTCTGCTCATCCAAAGTCCTCCCATCAACAGGCAGATATAACCCGCTGTCATTGTAAATATGTACAGCGTGGCATTGCCCAAATTAGATATAGGCAACAATAATATCCACCAGTTGAGGAAGAACAAGAAGAAGCCAACAGCAAGAACCGTCCAAATCCTGTTCCAACTCATCTTTTCCGCTTTCACGCCCTTGGTTCCCAGACATGAGAGTGCCAGGAGCAGAAGCGAAAACAGCTTGGTATAGAGAATGGAATGAAACAAACCACCTGTACGGTTGAAGTTGATAAGGATCCTGTCAACAACTCCGATTGTCACTCCCCATATGTGCATTGCCTCGTAGCAATACCAATATACATTCATTATTGCAAGTATAATACTCACAGCACGGAGAAAATCCATAATTTTCCCCAGTGCTCTCAAATCGTCTTCTTGTGCCATTGTTTTTCAGTTTTGAAGTTATACTTTGATAATACGATTAAAGGCTTCGCCCTTTTCGTTTCTTTTTCTTTCTGCGTAGTTCTCTGTCAAACGCAGCCTCCTGTGCTTCATTTGATGAACCTCCTCCAGACATGAGTCCAAGACCGCTGCCGTATTCATCGAACAAGCCAGAATCGTGACGCTCTTGTTCCGGCATTGTGCCATTTTCCTTTGGAATGGTAAGCGGTATCGGCTGCTCATTCTCGTAAGGCAAGGTGAAGTGCTCCTGCAGGGCATTGGCAGAAAGATTCGTTCCAAGCCTTGAACCATTGAAAACGCTTTGAGTGCGGTGGTCAATGAATGTTGCTCCGTAGATACGGCCGTCAGCTGTATGTCGGAAAACAACATCAATGCCCTTTGCTTTCAGCAGTTCTATGAACTTATCCTTATGGTACGTCTGCTTCAAGACTGCTTCCACGCTATGACGGGCCATCTCGGAGAGTTTCTTTTCCTCCTTGAACTTCTTGGTAGAATAAGCGAACCGTTTTTCTATCGCCTCCACGCCGACAGACTTATCAATCTTGGAAGCCTTGAAAGGATTTCCAACTTTGTTGCCCTGTCCGTCCGTGGCAGAATAGACGAAACCATGATACTCACGACCGCCAACTTCGCCTCTGACCTCCTCCAAGGATATATTATATAAGGAAAGAAGTGCACGGTATTCGCCCAATGACTGGAACCTGTAGGTAGTGCAGAGTGATTTTACAGTATTGGCAACCTGCTTCTTCACATTGCCTTGGCTTACATCCACCTTGCGGAGTGGATTGTCTGCCTGGCGTTGCTTGCGGTCTGCCTTGTGGAGATTGTACTTCTCCTCCAAGTCACGGGTGATAGCCTTGCTCCTATGGTAGTTGTATCGGCTATCCAAACACTTGCCGTTCTCATCCACCCGGATGGTCACGATGTGCATGTGGTGACGGTCAATATCCTCATGCTTGTAAACCATGTATGGCTGGTTGCCATATCCCATGCGCTCCAAGTATTCCCGTGCGATGTTCTCCATGTCCATATCCGTCAGCACATCATCAGGATGCGGATTCAGGGAGATATGCACGACAGGCTTTTCCGTTCTGATATGTGGAGAAAGGTATCGCTGGAAATCACGCAAGGCATTGGCGATGCTCGTCTTTCCCGAACAATCATCGAAGATCTTGTTCGTTGCCAAGAGTTTTCCTTCTTCCTTGTTAATCTTCTCACCATTGTATGCCAGAGCACCGTACAATGAACTTCCGAAACTTATCTTTGCGACCATCTTTCCTCAAACTTACGGGTTAGTTCAACAATCTCACGGGTAAGAGAGACCAGTTCCCTGGTGCAGTTCTCCAGCTTATAGAGCAAAGCCATCGCCTTTTTCTCTGAGAAATGACAACGGAGTTCCTTGACAACCTGGTTGTAGTTGTTGCCAATCATTCGGTACTGCGAGTGAAAAGAGGAAAGCTTGGTGTAGTATTCCACCAGTGTCTTATCCTCACGCAACACCTTGAACGGCTCGCCGAAGATGCGTGCCTTGGCAAAGACAGCCTTTGCCTTCACATCAGTCTGCTCATACATGACGAGGAATTTCATCCACTCGTCATCGTCGAACCGAAGCATCACATGGTGCGATTTCGGGTTCAGCTTGGGGATTCGTCCCCCTCGTTTTCTTTCTGTGTTCATATTAAAATGGATTAAGTGGTACATACGGCAATAATGGAATTGCACAAACTATCGTCAGATTGGAACATGGGGAGCCCGACTTCGGAGAGGCTACCAACCCGGCAGGGCAAGGTCTTTGGAGAGTAACTCCAAAGGTTTTGAGTAACTCAAAACATACCTTGCTATGTCTTTGAGGACATAAAAATCCGCTTAGGGTGGATTGGAGTTAGCCTTGGTAAGAAGCCGTCCCCATCCCGAATGGAAGCTGTTCGGGAAATCCAGTCCTTTGCGGAGCATCAAGCCTTAGTTCTTCTCGGAACGATATGGATGCGCTATCCATCGCTTTGCCTTTCGGGTGCAAAATTACGGCTAAAAAAGCGCCCTTGGAACAGATGCACCCCAGACAACCACTGCAACTATCGGCAACATGCTGCCACAGGATTTGAAAACCATTGTTTTTCGGATTTTTCGTTGTTACTTTGCAGCCGTAAACATCGAACTAATGATTTGAAAATATGGTGAAACAAGCATTTGTAGAAGTGAATAAATCTGTCATTATTGCAGTATCGCCTTGCATCAATGATGCGCTACTGACGTACAGACTTACTGATTCACTGTCGTACTGTCGTATGGAAATGATAAAGCATTGCAATGGTTCAAGGTCTCCATAATGAAGCAATGAATTATAGACATGGACTCTTATGTGTCCACATCGTTAAATTGGCAGAATATTATAGAAGTGAGTTATCAACAATTTAAAAAGTTAAAGATATGAGTAAAACAAGATTTGTTGCATTCGCGACACAGAAAGGTGGAATAGGAAAGTCCACCATCACGGCTCTTGTAGCCAACTACTTTCACAATGTCAAGGGCTACAATGTGGCGGTCATAGATTGTGACGAGCCACAATACAACCTTGCAGACCTGCGAGACGAGGAACTGGAACTCATCAAAAGCAGCGACTATTTCAAGGCGCAAGCCTGTGAGCATTTCAAAAAGCTGGGCAAGAAGTCCTTCAGCGTAACGAGAAGCAATGCAGTCAATGCGCTTGACGACGCAGAGACAGTGTTGAATGAAACAGAGGTTAAACTTGACTTCATCTTCTTTGACATGCCTGGGACTATCAAAAGTGAGGGCGTCATGAAGACCTTGTCTCAGATGGATTACATCTTTGTACCCGTCAGCGCAGACCGCTTTGTTGTAGAAAGCGCAATGAGCTTCATGCAGTTGTTCCACGACAACTTTTTGACACAGGGTTGGTCGGTCACCAAGAAACTTGCTTTCTTTTGGACAATGGTTGACAAACGAGAACGAACGAGTTTGTATGATGTATATGAAGGTATGTTCAAGTCTCTCGACTATTCGGTTCTCAACACACGACTGCCAGACAGCAAACGTTTCAGAAGAGAGCTGTCGGAGAACAGAAAGGCAGTGTTCCGTTCCACCATCTTTCCATCAAACCCAAACCTGTTGCGAGGGAGTGGCATCAAGGAGTTGTCCGACGAGATTTGTGAAATCATAAAGACATGAGCCTATGGTAAGCAGAAAAATCAACACTGACGCAATAGATGAAAATCTGCTCATTGCCTCTATTGGCAAGAGCAAGATTGGCACGACAACGGCATCCATTCTTGACGGAGCTTCCCAAAACCCAGTGAAGGATACCGAAGAGAAAGAAGAGGGTGAAAAGAAAAATCCACGTTCACAGATGGATAAGCCTGCAGCCCCACGCAAGCCATCCAAGGTTTCTTCTGAAAGTTATGATGCTGCATTTCTCAAACGAAACGAGATAAAGACTCGTCAATGCGTTTATATCAGTCGTGAGATACACAAGAGAATTTCGAGGATTGTCAGTGTGCTCGCAAAACATGAGTTGACAGTTGGTGGTTATATCGACCTTATTCTTGAGAGACATCTTGAAGAGAACCAGGAAGAAATCAACGGCTTGCTGAGAAAAGAGATAGATGACTGGAATGTATGACAAATAAAAAGGAATAAGCATGACAATGGAAAGTATATTCATGATAGTTTTGGTTGCATTCAATGTCTGGACTATCTATTTTTACAACAAGTTGCTCCTTGAAGTTGCGAACAATAAGGAAGAAGAGGAAAAGCCACCCATCGACCCGATGGCACTTGTAGGCAAAAGCCTTTTCAAAGTGTCCCAACTGCAAAAGAAAGAAGAAACGGTACAGAAGCAAACTGAGTCAGAGCCTGTGTCTGAGAATGACGTGACATTCGAGGATCCACCAAAGAACACGGCAAGGATTCCTGATGAACTACTGGATGATGTGTTTACAAATGTCCGCATAGAAGATGTCGGTGTGAAGTATTCAGACGATGAGGACGATGCCGATGTACCGCAAGCAAAAGGAACAAGTTTTGAGGACATAGATACAGCCGTGAAGACGGTCAAGGCTTCAAAAGCTACGGACAAGGAGAAACGACATGCAGGAAAGGTCTTCCACGAGATGGATGGTAACCAATTCTATGAGAAATTCATGGAGAACAGCAAGGAGTGCAAGAAAAACATTCATGATTTTGTCACCTTCTACCTGCAAACTCACAAGATAGAAGAAACGTCCAAGCCAAAGAAGGAGTTTAAAGTGCCAGATAGCATAGAGGACTTCAATATCCTCGATTTTGTATAACAATAAAATTTAGAGAACAATGGAAAGAAACAGAAAAAGAAAGAATGGTGTGACAAAGGAATACATCAGTATTCAGTCCACTGTAAATGTAACAGTGTCATCCCAAGCAGAAAAGAAAGTTGGGTATATAGACAAGTTTATGTCCAAAGCTGATTTTACCGCAAGAAATGGTAAACAGGTATGCATCAAAGAAGAGACACATGAGCGCATTATGAAGTTTGTGAATGTGGTTGGTAAAGGACAGGCTACTGTAGCAAGTTTCATAGACAACATCATCAACGAGCATTTTGCTATCCATGCTGCCGAAATCAAGGCTGCATTTGATGAGGGACTCAAGGCATATCGCCTCTAACAATAATTTTAAAGTACACCAATGAAAAAGAAAGACTACGGCTAAAATCTCAGCTCGCCACTGAATCCACAAGTCGGCATTATGCCGCATTAGTAAACAAAAGTATCAATCGCCAAACGGGATCATCCAATCCCCAAGGCACAGAAAAAAAACGATTTATGAACAAGAAAAACAGAATCATTCTTCTTGCTGCGATGATTGTCGCAGCCGTATCACAGACATTCGCGCAAGGCAACGGACTTGCAGGTATCAACGAGGCAACAAGTATGGTGACCTCCTATTTCGATCCAGGAACGAAACTCATCTACGCCATCGGTGCCGTGGTAGGTCTCATCGGAGGCATCAAGGTGTATGGCAAGTTCTCATCTGGCGACCCCGACACGAGCAAGACTGCCGCAAGCTGGTTCGGAGCCTGCATCTTCCTCATCGTGAGCGCAACCATCCTCCGCTCATTCTTCCTATAATATAATAAGGTATAAGACTTATGGCTGGCTACCCAATCAACAAGGGCATCGGTCATTCGGTTGAGTTCAAGGGACTGAAGGCACAGTACCTCTTCATCTTCGCAGGTGGACTGCTTGCCGTCTTCTTCCTTGTGGTCGTCCTCTATATGGCAGGTGCGGACCAACTGGTCTGCATCGGCTTGGGTCTCACGCTCGGATCATTGCTTGTATGGGGAACATTCCACCTGAACAACAAGTACGGAGAGCATGGACTGATGAAGCTCCTTGCCGCCAAGAGCCATCCACGCTATATCCTCAACCGAAGGAAAACAAACCGAATGTTCAAACATAAAAAGAAAGAAGAATGAGAAATATCAGAAAATCAAGCACCCTTGAAAGTAAGTTCCCGTTGCTTGCCGTGGAGCAAGGCTGCATTATCTCCAAGGATGGCGACATCACGGTCGCCTACGAGGTGACGCTCCCCGAAATCTTCACGGTAACATCGCAGGAGTATGAGTCGGTACATGCCGCATGGTGCAAGGCTATCAAGGTGCTGCCCGACTACAGCATCGTACACAAGCAGGACTGGTTCGTGAAAGAGAATTATTCGCCGGACTTGCAGAATAGCGACATGAGCTTTCTGTCAAGAAGCTATGAGCGACACTTCAATGAGCGTCCTTACCTGCATCACCAGTGTTACCTGTTCCTTACCAAGACCTCCAAGGAGCGCATGGCACACCAGAGCAATTTTTCCACCTTGTGCCGTGGGCATATCATCCCCAAGGAAATAAAGGACAAGGAAACGGTCGCAAGATTCCTCGATGCCGTGGAGCAGTTCGCAAGAATCATCAACGACTCCGGCTATATCTCCTTACGCAGACTGACGGATGATGAAATCACAGGTACGGAACGGACAACCGGGCTTGTAGGTAAGTACCTCTTGCTTTCCACGGAGAACGTGCAATGTTTGGAGGACATAGAAATGTCTGCAAGTGGTATGCGTATCGGAAACAAACACCTATGCCTTCATACCTTGTCGCAAACGGAAGACCTGCCAACGGAAGTATCTACGGACAACCGATTTGAGCGATTGTCCACTGACCGAAGTGACTGCCGACTTTCCTTTGCCGCTCCAGTTGGCTTGCTATTGTCCTGCAACCATATCTATAACCAGTATGTCTTCATCGACAACAGTGACGAGACCTTGCTGAAGTTCGAGAAGACCGCCCGTAACATGCACTCGCTGTCAAGGTACAGCCGACAGAACGCCATCAACAAGGAATGGATTGACGAGTATCTGAACGAGGCTCACTCACAAGGCTTGCAGTCTGTCCGTGCCCATTTCAATGTCATGGCATGGGGCGAGGATATGGAGGAGTTGAAGCATCTTCGCAATGATGTGGGCAGTCAGTTGGCAAGCATGGAATGTGTGCCACGCCACAATACGGTGGATTGTCCGACACTTTTCTGGGCAGCGATACCCGGCAACGAGGGGGATTTCCCGTCAGAGGAGAGTTTCCATACCTTTATCGAACAGGCAACCTGCCTCTTCACGGAGGAAACCAACTATATGGATTCTCCCTCACCGTTCGGCATCAAGATGGCAGACCGCATCAGTGGCAAGCCGCTGCACATTGACATCTCCGACCTGCCGATGAGAAAAGGCGTAACAACCAACCGCAACAAGTTCGTGCTCGGACCCTCGGGAAGCGGGAAGTCCTTCTTCATGAACCACCTCGTCAGACAGTATTACGAGCAAGGCACGCATGTGGTCTTGGTCGATACGGGAAACTCCTACCAGGGACTCTGCGAGATGATCAACAGAAAGACAGGCGGAAAGGACGGCATCTACTATACCTATACGGATGAGAGTCCCATCTCATTCAATCCCTTTTTCACCGAGGATAAGGTCTTTGACATCGAGAAGCGAGAGAGCGTCAAGACATTGCTCCTGACGCTTTGGAAGAAGGACAACGAACCTGCCACACGAGCGGAAGAGGTCGCCTTGTCGAATGCCGTGTCGCTCTACATCGGTAAACTGAAAGAGGAAAGTGACATCGTTCCATGCTTCAATACCTTCTATGAGTTTGTGGGAACGGAATACCGCAAGGTGCTGGAAGAAAAGAAAGTCCGTGAGAAAGATTTTGATATAGACGGATTTCTCAACGTGCTGGAACCTTACTACAAGGGTGGTGAGTACGACTATCTGCTTAACTCCGACAAGGAGCTTGACCTGCTGCACAAGCGGTTCATCGTTTTCGAGATAGATTCCATCAAGGACCATTCAATCCTGTTCCCGGTCACGACCATCATCATCATGGAGCTGTTCATCAACAAGATGCGCCGCCTGAAAGGCATCCGTAAGATGATAGTGATAGAAGAAGCATGGAAAGCGATAGCTTCGGCAAACATGGCTTCCTATATCAAGTATCTCTATAAGACGGTCAGAAAGTTCTTCGGTGAGGCGGTTGTGGTGACGCAGGAAGTAGAGGACATCATATCCTCCACTATCGTGAAGGACAGTATCATCAACAACTCAGACTGCAAGATACTCCTTGACCAGAGGAAGTTCATGAACAAGTTCGAGCAGATACAGTCATTGCTCGGATTGACGGAAAAGGAGAAGTCGCAGATTCTCTCCATCAACCAGTCCAACGACCCGTCACGTCTCTACAAGGAAGTATGGATAGGACTTGGCGGAACGCAGTCGGCAGTATATGCCACAGAGGTGTCCACGCAGGAATATCTCGCCTATACGACTGAGGAAAGCGAGAAACTGGAGGTGAGGGCATTGGCGGAGAAACTCGGTGGTGACATGGAAGCCGCCATCCGGCAGCTTGCAGAGGACAAACAAGAGAACAAATGAAATTCATTATCCACTTAATCCAAAAGTAAAAATGAGAACAAAAGTAATCATGACAATCTACCTGTTCCTGCTGATGGTAGGAAAGGCAAGCGCACAGTGGTCTGTCATAGATCCTACCAACATTGCGCAGAGTATCATCAACTCGTCCAACAACATCGTCCACACGTCTTCGACGGCTCAAAACATGCTCAACAACTTCAAGGAGACCGTGAAGATTTACGAGCAGGGCAAGAAGTACTACGATGCGCTGAAGTCGGTGAACAACCTCGTCAAGGACGCACGCAAGGTGCAGCAGACCATCCTCATGGTGGGTGACATCACGGACATATACATTAACAACTATCAGAAGATGATGCACGATGACAATTTCTCCGTGGAGGAACTCTCCGCCATCGGCTTCGGGTACACAAAACTGCTGGAGGAAAGCAACGATGTGCTGACAGAACTGAAGAACGTGGTGAACATCACAACCCTTTCCATGACGGACAAGGAGCGAATGGACGTGGTGGAACGCTGCTACTCGAAGATGAAGCGTTACCGCAATCTCGTGAGCTACTACACCAACAAGAACATTTCCGTGAGTTATCTGCGTGCCAAGAAGAAAAACGACCTCGACCGCATCATGGGACTCTACGGCAAGTCGAACGAGAAATACTGGTAGCCTATGGATTTCGAGAATCTTCACCAGATACTGCGTTCCCTATATGACGAGATGATGCCGCTGTGCTCCGACATGACGGACATCGCCAAGGGACTTGCAGGACTTGGGGCGCTGTTCTATGTCGCCCTGAGGGTTTGGCAGTCACTGTCAAGGGCAGAGCCGATAGACGTATTTCCGCTGCTCCGTCCGTTTGCCATCGGACTTGCCATCATGTTCTTCCCGACCATCGTGCTCGGTACGCTCAACAGCGTGATGAGTCCCATTGTGCAAGGTACACATTCCATGTTGGAGACACAGACCTTCGACATGAATGAATACCGGGCGCAGAAAGACAAACTGGAGTATGAGGCGATGAAACGCAATCCGGAAACTGCATACCTTGTGAGCAACGAGGAGTTTGACAAGCAGCTTGACGAACTCGGCTGGTCACCCGGCGACGTGGTGACAATGGCGGGAATGTATGTGGAGCGTGGCATGTACAGCATGAAGAAGAGCATCCGAGATTTCTTCCGTGAACTGCTGGAGCTGCTGTTCCAAGCCGCCGCATTGGTCATAGACGTGCTGAGGACATTCTTCCTCATCGTCCTGTCCATCCTCGGACCGCTTTGTTTCGCCATATCGGTATGGGACGGATTCCAGTCCACGCTGACGCAATGGTTCTGCAGGTACATACAGATTTATCTCTGGCTACCCGTTTCGGACTTGTTCAGTACCATCCTTGCCAAGATACAGGTGTTGATGCTGCAAAACGACATCGAGGCATTGCAGAACGACCCGAACTTTTCCATTGAGGCAAGCAACGGTGTTTACATCGTTTTCCTCATCATCGGAATCATCGGTTACTTCACCATACCGACCGTGGCAGGCTGGATCATACAGGCAGGTGGCGGCATCGGCAACTACAACCGGAACGTGAACACGGCAGGCTCACTGGGCGGAAGCATCGCAGGAGCAACGGCTGGAAATGTGGCAGGACGTGCCGGAAGGCTCATCAAGAGCGGATTTAAGAAAATATAGTCATTCATGAACAATACAACGAAAAGAAAAATGGAATTCAAGTCATTGAAGAATATCGAGACCTCGTTCAGGCAGATACGCCTGTTCTGCATCGTCCTCGTCATCGGTTGCGCTGTTGTTGCAATATGTTCGGTGGTGTTCGCATTCAGATTTGCGGAGAAGCAGCGCGAGAAGATATACGTCCTTGATGGAGGCAAGTCGCTGATGCTCGCCCTCTCGCAAGACCTCTCACAGAACAGACCTGCCGAGGCAAGGGAACACGTGAGACGCTTTCATGAGCTGTTCTTCACGCTATCACCGGAGAAGAGCGCCATCGAGCACAACGTAAAACGAGCCTTATTGCTGGCAGACAAGAGCGCATACAACTATTACCAGGACTTTGCGGAAAAAGGTTTTTATAACCGACTTATTGCAGGAAACATCAACCAGTCGCTGCAAGTGGACAGCGTGGTCTGCAACTTTGATAACTACCCTTATCAAGCCAAGACCTACGCAAGGCAGGTGATACTCAGGGAGAGCAACGTGACGGAGAGAAGCCTTGTCACCGTGTGCAGGCTTGTGAACGCCACACGCTCCGATGATAACCCGAATGGTTTTACCATTGAAGGTTTCACCATTGTGGAGAACAGGGACATCAGTACAGTGGAACGATAAAAATAGCAAGAATGGAAAATCCGATTAAGACAATCCAAGAAAAGGTGAATGGTATGAAGGGAAGACTGCGTGACAGGCTGGATTCCCTTCCGCCAAGGGTGAGACTGAAAGTCGTGCTTGTCATGTTCGGCTTGTTTGCCCTCTGTAGCATTTACATGATAGGTTCAGCCATCATCAACTTCGGAAACGGCAAGACCTCAAATATAGAGGTTGAGCATATTGAGAGTGTAAAGTTGCCTACCGACAAGGGGCAGCAAGTGACCAACCAAAATGAATTGATACATGGAGAAGGAGAAAAATGACAAGGTGGAGCCGGATAAGGCTCCAAAGGAAAAGAAGCCTTTGACAGAGGAACAGCGTATCAAGCGTAACAAGATGATTGCCATACCGTGCATGTGTCTCGTCTGCGGGCTGGTGTTATGGCTCATCTTCAAGCCGTCTGCATCAGAGGGTGAGAAAGGCAGCAAGGGATTCAACATGGAAATGCCCGATGCGGAGAAGACAGATGTGGAGGCGGACAAGCGCAAGGCATACTCCAAGGAGGATCTTGCCAATAAGCAAAAGGAAAAAAGCAGAGCTATGAACACCCTTGGAGAATACATGCCAGGCACTGATTCCACTGCATCCGATCAAGGCAAGGATTTTGACCTGATGCAGTCTGGGCAGCAGCCAACAAAAGCGGAAAGACAGGAGGCGGATGCCATCCGCTCGTCTGCCGAGGCGTACCAAACCTTGAACACGACCTTGGGCGGTTTCTATGAACAGCCACAGCAAGGGGGAAGCAGCGAAGATGCTGAGTTGAGGAAACGTCTTGACGAGCTGGAGGCAAGCATGATGCAGCAGGAAAACAAGCGTTCCAATCTGGACGAGCAAGTCGCCCTTATGGAGAAGTCCTACCAACTTGCGGCAAAGTACATGCCTGGTGGAAATGCCAATGCGGCAAGTCCTTCATCAGCAGAAACTGCAACAGAGGAAAACAAGGAAACTGTCACCAAGGGCAAGAAAGTCAAAATTACACCTGTAAGGCAAGTTCAAAGGCGTGTAGTCTCGTCCTTGAACCGCCCCATGAGTAACGGGGAGTTTGTCACCTCTTACTCGGAAAAGGCTTCGGCAAGATTCAATACCGCCATCGGAAGAGGTGGTATTTCCGACAAAAACACGATTTCTGCCTGCATCCACGGCAACCAGACCATAACGGACGGACAGGCAGTAAGGTTGAGATTGTTGGAATCTATGCGTGTTGGCAATAGGGAGATACCACGAAATTCTGTCATTGTCGGAGTGGCACGACTGCAAGGCGAAAGGCTTTCCATAGCCTTGAAGTCCATTGAGCACAACGGCATGATTATCCCGATTGAGCTTGCCGTCTATGACAATGACGGTCAGGAGGGCATCTTCATTCCGAAGTCGATGGAGGTTGACGCAGCCAAGGAAGTCGGTGCCAACATGGGAAGCTCGCTGAACAGCAGCATCAACATTTCCTCCAATGCCGGGGCACAGCTTGCCTCCGACTTGGGAAAAGGTGTCATACAAGGCGTGTCGCAGTATATCTCCAAGAAGATGCGTACCGTCAAGATACACCTGAAGGCTGGCTACAGGGTCATGCTCTACCAAGAGGAAGATTAGCCGAAAGGCAACAACATTTATACCACTTAATCCAAAAAATTAATTAAAAGCAAACTAAAATGAAGAAGACAACAATCATGTTCGCCCTTATGCTGGGTGTAGCCTGCACTGCATCAGCGCAGAAGACAGGCAAGAAAAAAACGCAGAAGTCTGTAAAGACTGAGCAAGTAAGCAATGTTTCTTCCGACCAGGAAGAGAAACTGACCTTGACCAAGGAGGTGTATCCGCAGAAGGAAGAGAACAGCAACCTCTATCACGGCTTGACCAAGAAGCTGACCTTCGACCGCATGATTCCACCTCATGGTTTGGAAGTGACTTATGACAAGACGGTTCATATTCTCTTTCCTGCCTCTGTCAAGTACGTTGACTTGGGATCAGAGGATTTGATAGCTGGCAAAGCGGACGGTGCGGAGAATGTTATCCGTGTAAAAGCAGCCGTGAAGAACTTCAAGAAAGAGACCAATATGAGCGTCATCACGGAGGATGGCTCATTCTACACATTCAATGTGAAGTATGCCAAGGAACCGCTCATGCTCAATATCGAGATGGCTGACTTCATCCATGACGGTGAGGCGGTGAACCGTCCGAACAATGCGCAGGAGATTTATCTCAAGGAGTTGGGCAAGGAAAGTCCCATGCTGGTACACCTCATCATGAAGTCAATCCATAAGGAGAACAAGCGCAAGGTGAAGCACATCGGCAGCAAGCGTTTCGGAATCCAGTACCTTTTGAAGGGCATCTATGTACACAGCGACTTGCTCTATTTCCACACAGAAATCAAGAACCAGAGCAACGTGCCGTTTGACGTGGACTATATCACGTTCAAGGTGGTGGACAAGAAGGTGGCGAAGCGAACCGCCATTCAGGAGCAGGTGCTTCTTCCTGTCCGTGCCTACAACTATGTGGTGCGTGTGGCTGGCAAGAAAACGGAGCAGACGGTGTTCTGCTTGCCGAAATTTACCATTCCCGACGACAAGGAGCTTGTCGTGGAGATGAACGAGAAGGAAGGCGGTCGCCATCAGTCGTTTGTCGTGGAGAACAGCGACTTGGTGCGAGCTTTGACAATCAACGAACTTAGCGTGAAGTAACGGATGAAAAGAAGAAACATTGCAATCATGGCGATGCTTGCCCTCACCGCAGGGCAGGCATTCGCCCAAAGATGCCTGCCTCAGATGAAAGGCATTGAGGTGAAGGTCGGCATGGCTGACGAAGTGTATAACGGCAAGAAGTCCCGCAAGGCTGGCTATTATGCAGGTCTCGGACTTTCGAGCTATACCAAGGGTGGTGACAAGTGGACGTATGGGGCGGAATATCTGCAAGTACATCAGCCTTACCGTGAAACTTCCGTTCCAATAGCACAAATGACGGGCGAGTTCGGTTATTCCTACAACTTCCTTTCCGACAACAGTAAGACGGTGCTGTTCTATATCGGAGGTACGGCACTGGCTGGCTATGAGTCCGTAAACTGGGGCAAGAGAACCATGTCAGACGGAGCGACCTTGCAGAACAATGGAGCGTTTATCTATGGTGGTGCCGTGGCATTGGAAACGGAAATATACCTGTCGGATGCAATAGCTTTGACCGCTTCCGTTAAGGAAAGGCTTGTTTGGGGCAACAGCACGGGACATTTCCACACGCAGTTTGGCATCGGCATGAAGTTCATCATCAACTAAAACAGTGAGCCTATGGACATCAATGAAATCAAACAAGTGCCTATTGTGGACTTTCTCTATATTCTCGGCATTGAGCCTGTCAAGCACAAGGCTTCGGGACTTTGGTATCATGCGCCATACCGCAATGACCGCAATCCTTCGCTTCGGGTATCAACGGACAAGAATGTCTGGTATGACTATGGCGTCACCAGAGGTGGTGACATCTTCAACCTCGCAGGGGAGTTCATCAACAGCAATGAGTTTGTGGCGCAAGCCAAGTTCATATCTGAAACACTTGGTGGCAGCTTCCCGACATCGTTTCCGCATCATCAAAGAATAGCGGAAAAGGCTGTGAAGGCGAAAGGCAATCCCTTTAGTGATATTGTGGAAAAGCCTTTGAGTCATCCTGCACTTCGGCAGTACTTGCGTGAGCGTGGCATATCAGCTGACGTGGCGAGCCGTTTCTGCTGTCAGGTGGAATACCGATACAATGGCAAACAGTTTTTTGCTGTCGGCTTCAAGAACAACAGCGGTGGCTACGAGATACGCAACCGTTTCTTCAAAGGTTGCGTGTCGCCAAAGGACGTCACTCTCATTGGCAGGAACAGCAACGTCTGCCATCTGTACGAGGGTTTTATGGATTTTCTCTCTGCCGTAATTCTTGACATAGGTCGTGGTGAGGATCATATTATTCTCAATTCGGTGACTAATATGCAAAAGGTGCATCATCTTTTGGATGGCTATGCACAAGTGTATTGTCACTTGGACAATGACGAAGCTGGAGAGAATGCCTGTGTCGAACTACAAAAGCGATATGGCGATAAGGTCATTGACCATTCGCATCTATACACTGGCTACAAGGACTTGAACGAGTACCTGATGAGCCATAAGACAAGAAAGTAACAATCATTCAAAAACATCAAGACAATGAAGAAGAACAATAAAATCAAGAAATCAGTGAGCGTATTGGCATTCCTTTTCGTGTGTGCCTTGTCGGTAATCCTTTCATCGTGCAGCGATGAGCTGGACATTCAGCAGGCGTATCCTTTCAAGGTGGAGACGATGCCTGTGCCAAAGGACATTGTGCGTGGACAGACTGTTGAAATCCGCTGCGAGTTGAAGGCGGAGGGAAAGTTTGACGGCACCATCTATACCATCCGCTATTTTCAGCATGACGGAAAAGGCTCGTTGAGAATGGAGAACGGAACGGTGTTCCAGCCAAACGACCGCTATCTGTTGGAGAACGAGAAGTTCCGTCTTTACTATACTTCGGCAAGTACGGAGACACAGACGCTGACAGTGGTGGTGGAGGACAACTTCGGCAAGTCATACGAAATGGAGTTCAGTTTCAACGATACTGATGAGGAGGAAGAGTTTGCGAGAAGTGCCAACAAACTCGGTAGCGTATGAGGTTGATGATATTGTTAGCCTTGCTTCTTGTGTCGGGCAGCTTGTCTGCCCAGACGCAAGGGGCGATAAAGCGAGTTTGTCATGTGTCACGTTTTGAGTTGGCTGTCGCCTGCATCAAGAAGTACGAGGGTCTGCACGGACCGAAGCACCATCCTTATGTCGGATATGGACACAAGCTGTTGCCTGGCGAGAAGTTTTCTCCAATAATGACGGAACGGCAAGCCGATGCCTTGCTGCGCTCTGACCTCAGAAAGCTCTGCGCCATGTTTCGTGGTTTCGGTCGTGACTCGCTGCTCTTGGCTACACTTGCCTACAATGTGGGGTGTGGAAAGGTGATGAAAAGCCGGATGTATGCCAAGATGCGAAGTGGCAACAGAAACATCTATCGTGATTATGTGGACTTCAAAAGGTGGAACGGAAAGATAGTGCCTTCCATCGAGCGAAGAAGAAAAATGGAGTATCTGCTCTTGTTTACTCCATAGTATAAGGTTTTATAAAAATAGGACAGTCCTTTTGATTTGAGCTGTCCTTTGTTATTCTGCAAGCATCGCAGATAAGGAAAAAACGGTTCTTTGCCACTTTCTTTCCGCTCCTCGGCTCATGAAGAAAGTGGCGGAACGAATTTTCATCGCTCCGCCTAAATTATAATAATGTGGTGTTATGTCGTTGCAACCATTCGTTGCTCTATAAGTCTTGCATTGCTGTTCACTAAGTTGATGATGTCGGCATGGTGCTCGGTGTCCTTGTTCTGTAGTCCGTGGCATTGTACGACTTTCATCTGTTCGAGAGAAAACTCCACTGTTTCAACCCTTTGTTCGGCTATTCTTGCTGAGAAGATGATGCAGTCGGGATTGAGTGAATAGTTCGTACCGCTGCCTACGCAATGATGCATCGCCTTGCCCTCAAGAACGTGCTCCCTGACGCTTTCAAGCATTCTCACCACGATATTGCCGTCCGTGAACATCAAACCGAAAAAACGGCTCTTCATTTCCTTGAACTTGTCCTCGTTCTTCAATGCCTTGCGTATCTCCTCCTCGGTGCGCTCCTTTTCTTTCTTTGCTCTGATTTTCTCGGATATTCTGTCGTGCTCGGCTTCAAGGTTGTCGGGGCAAATGTAATGTGGGCTTCTGATGTCCTTGCCCATTTCTACCAACATACAGATGTAGTCCGCCCATTTGCCGATGTCTGTAATAAGGTAATGGTTGCGGTTGGCTATCTTGTAGGCATTCCAACAAGTTTCCAAGTGCCGTGGGTGGTCTATGAAGTGGCGGACGTGTCCGTAACGGCATTGTTTCATCATCGTTTCGATGCGGTGGTCTGTCAGCATTGCCTTGAACAATGTAAGCGGTTCGATGCCGTGAAACGCTCCGTCAAAGCCGTTGCGCCATATCTGAGGAATGACTTTCATATCGGGGCAGACCGGAAATGAAGCAATATGCTGATAGGTGGTGTTGTCCTTGCGCAGTTCAATGTCGGAGTCGTAGCAGAACGTGTCCATATAGATACCCATTGTGCGCTTGCGTGCCATAACCTCCACCTTGCCTTTCTCGTTCATCCAATAGCGTGCCACCTCCCAACAATAAATGTCTGCCTTTTGTCCCTTGCGGTAATAGGCTTTCATCTGAAATGCTCGCATAAGTTGTAGTCCCTTGCGCTCGGTGAGTACACTGAAATAGGTAGAAGACATTGCCTTCTGTCGCTTGGTGCGCTGCACTTCCAACTTTGCCTTACACTTCGGGCAGACACATTTGTCCGCATCCTCGTCCGTAGTCCAAGTGTGTCCGCAGTCCATGCAGGTGGTCTGTCCGTGCTTCAACTGAAAGGCATAGTGGTCAAGACACTCACGGAATGCCCATTGCATTTGCGCTCCCTTGATAGGTCGTAACCCCTTGTTTGAGGTTACGACTTGCTTCTGATATTTCGTTCTTGGTTTCATAACGTGTCGAATAATGATGGTTGGTGTACTTTTGTTTCCGTTCTCTGTGAGGTGCGTTTGGCGGTATCTCTGTTACGCATCTTGTTCATCTGCTCTTGCTGATATTGGCGGATGGCTTCCTGTCTTGCCTGTGCCTTCTCCTCCTCTGTGAGTTCGATGTGGTGGTTAACAGACACTTGGCAGTTCAATGGTTTTCCTACCTCGATGTCCTTCTCCTCGTAGTAGTGGATGGCTTGCCCATATATCTCGTCATCGCAAAAGCCGTTGCAACCGCTCTTCTGCACCCAATTAAGTATGTAGGTGACGCAATCGTCTATGTTCTTGTCGTGGTTGTCATACTTGGCTGCAAAGAGTTCGTCCTCCATAGCACGCTCCTCCAAATAGGCTTGTATGGTTCTCTTGAAATATTCTGTAGTGTTCATATCTGATGTTGTTAAAGGGGTTGTTACTCGTGATAGATGATGTCGCAGTCCTCAACTTCTGTAGGCAGTCCGAAGAACGGATAATGGCTGAAGTAAGGTTCTGTGCACATGTCCTCGTTGTATCTTGGACTTACTATCTCAATATTGTTCTTGCGTATGGCTTCGTCCACCATACTGATTTCCTCGTCTGTCAGTCCGCTTGCATCGCCATTGATGATGTAGCAGAGTGACCATGTAGGTATCGCTTCAATGCTTCTGTTCATATCGCTTGTACTTTAAAGTGTTAATAACCAAATGAATGTTCCAATCAGTACCACCATAGAAAGAATGGAAATGATGATGCCGAAGATGAACTTCACAATTCCCAATATGACTTCACCGACCATGCAGAGAGCCATATATCCCAACCAAGCCACCAAAGTGATGAGGGTTGAGCCGACTGCGGAGAATAATCTCCACCAAGTCTGTGTTATGTTGATGTTTGTTGTCATATAGCCTTGAATTAAATTTATTTGCGGTTCCAGGAGCTGAAGGGAAGTTCTCGTTTCTTCACCTTTTTGTCGCTCCCTTTTCCGACATTTTTTTTGCGTCTTCCTGTCGCATCGGTCGTTTCGTTTCAGGTGCCTTTCAAGGGCGGCGAGGCTGGAAATACAAGGTTTTTCGGAAAAATACTACCCAACGGTGTGGAGATTTTTTCGAAAACCGAAGGCTCGACCTTTTATTTCCAAAGCCCGCTGCCATACCTTTGCACCTGCACGATAACGGTTGATGCCAAAAGGAAAGACCATGTGGAGGAAAGAAAATCAGAGCGGCAAATGAAAATAGAAACTTCACGGAAGTTTTTGGACTGCACGATTATCGCATACTCATTTCTGAGAAATGGATACAATTACTGTCTTGCAAATGTTTTAGGAAAATGGAAATCGCATACAAGAATGGCACAGCCTTCAGAGAAATTCCGATGAAAGAAGAGTATGGCTTGTCCATGCTTCTTGCATCGGGTCTTCTTCAAGGCTGTGCAGCCAAGCATGAAAGTGGTCGTTGAGGTTTACATCAATGACTTCTTTCTTGCGGTGGAGTATGCAAACAAAATGGTACGGCAAATCAAGGAATGGTGTTTCTTTTGATCGGTTAGCCTGCAACCGACAAAAAGAAGCACTTTTCCTCATGCCGTACTACTAAGACATGAAAGGGTGGCGTGCCACTGTTTCATGTCGTTTGGACTGTGCGATAAAAATGGAACTGCGAGTTGTGGCTATAAAAGTCAGCCGTTGTCAGCACGGCAAACAAAGAAAAGTCCTTGGCAGTATAGTCTTGAAGTATTTCAAGGCATACCGCCAAGGATTTTTCTTGCCGTGCCATAGTCGGAGGAAGTTAGTCTGAGGTACGAGGACTGTCTTTCTGCGACGACGGCTGAGTTTTATATAGAAGTTGCATACCGTATTTATAGCTTAAAGTTGTTTGGACTGACACTCTGACATCATAAAATCCTCAAAATAAAATAGGCATGATTTTTGTAATGTATATATATGATTTTTGAATGATACGACTCAGCCAACAGTCCCGGCTAAGCCGCATGGATTAAAAGGGACTTAAACACAAATAAAAATGGCATTAACGTATAAAGTATTAAACTCAAATTTTGAAAAAATGAATGGTAAAAGCCTTGCTGGATCAGAAACATTTGGTGGTGGAAAAGTAGGATAGAACATTATATCTGTAGTATTTGATATTAAATATAAGGAATTATCATATCAATAGTTCGTTAATAATTCAATAATGTGCTAAGCAGCTATACGCTGTAAGCACGAGAGATCTTTGAAAATCTTGCTAATTAAAGTTCGGTTCGGGGTGTACCCGCTTGCTTTAAAAATTCGTTTCACCAGATAAATGTTGGTCATCAGTGACTTGAATGAAGACATAGAATATTCCATTCCCATCTCCTTCATAGTTACCTTGGCAACATTTAGTGATGTGAACGAAGCATTGAAAGCAAAATCGAGTTTCCACTTATCGCGAGCCTGGCAGTCCATAAGACCAGTATAGCCTTTGGCGTCACGAAAGCAAAATTCGATCTGGAACCTGGTTCTATAATAAAGAAGTACCTCTTCACCCGAAAGTGAGGGGTCTGTAGAGAAGAATAGTTTCTTTTTGCCATTCGGCATCTGCCAGATGACAAGTCTAACTTTACACCTGAGTGCCTTGGAATAGGCTATCAAAGTATAAGCTGTTCCTTCTATATCTTTCATCTCCATCTTCTCCATTCGAGTGAGGTCAAGATTCTTCATATCAATCTTGCCATCCTTGGTCTTGGGGCGACCACGTTTTCCAGTACGTGGACCAGCATAGACATAAAAGAGACAAGCATTGTCACGAAAGCGGCTTATCAAAGAGAACCCTTCTTTCTTTATCCCATTAACAAATGTACTTGTAGAGAAGTAAGCATCTGCAACTATGAGGGTTGAGAGTTTAAGAAGTTCCTTGCGGTAACGCTTAATGACGCTGATATAGAAATCTACCATAGTCTTGCTTCTAAGACTCAGTTCTTTATTACTTAGCGACTGGTGTGCTTTTAACATCATGCAGTCTTTGGCATCAATATCAATGAGGCCAATACCCATGATTTCGAGACCATGTTTAACAGACTGTGCACATCCCGACCAAAAACGACCGATATGTGGAGTCTTCTTGCCAGCTTTGCTGATGTAGCTGGGATCAATGGCAATAGCCCATCTTCCCTGTTTACCAAAGAAGCGCTTGGCAAGTGAGACATTAAGTTTGAGCCAGTCAATGCTTTTCGACTTTTTTAAGCCGAATGCGTTGCGATAGGTTTGCTCAACATGCGAGCCATACCTCCCCATTTGGGTGAAATTTATCTTTCTTGGTATTACCATGAACAAAATTATCACCTCGATGAGTATTTTCTCGAAACTTTTTGTTAACTTTGCAGCCGAATCTTCAACTGCATCTTTAAAGATATCCATATATTGGTCAAGTCCTGTATTCATATAATTTTGCGTTTGTCGTGATTTGCAAAGTTACTGAAAATCAGCGACTTGACCAACTTTTTATAGTTAAGTTTTCATAAGCATTTCTTAATATAAGTTATTGATTTACAGACGATTAAATATTAATTTAACGCAGTATTGTCATATGAAATATAGAATTTTGTTTTTTTTGTCAATTATTATAAGTATGGGGTTCTGTGCCTGTACAGACGATAGTGACGACATTTTTATTAACGAGAATCAAATTTCAACAAGAGCTGTAAATGGAGCTTATACTTATCCTGATGTTTCTGAGATATTGAAACAAGACGTAGTAAAAAAGCAAATGAATGAAGCTTGGAATTTGATGAAGAAAACCGCAAGTTCTGCTTCTCGCTCCGAGTACGGATTTTATATTTATAAAAGTCAGACAAGCGGAAAATATTATGTAGGAAAAATGGTAAAAGGTCCTGCCATTACGGGATGTGCAGGTACTAACGCAAGTATATCGTTGGGAGTACCAACTTCAAACATTGATGTTTGTGCTTTTTTTCATTGCCATACAACACTCCATTATTGTCCTAAAACAACTTCACGAAGAACAGGTCCATCCCAAAATGATTTAGATTTAGCACAGTCATATAATTTGCCTGGAATTTTACGTGATTATGAAGGTCCAGAAATAACAGGAGGGCATAATATCAATGAATCCTATAAGGATATAACGTTTGGTCCGACAAAAAGACCTGATATTCAATATAATGATGTTATCAAATAAAAACATAAAGACATGAAGTATTTGGTTTTATTTTTAATGTCCATGTTTCCATTTTTGAGTATTTCAGCTCAAAATCTTGAAAAAATGGACTCAGTTCAGAGAAATAAGTATCTTATCGATTTAAGTTCTGAAGTCATAAAAACAATGGGGCCTGGTTATTATAGAAACACACATCCAACGATTAGTGAAGGTGTGTTTAAAAGTAATGATGGCAGAGCAAAAATAAAAAAGAATATTGGTCGCAAATATTATGAAATAAAATATCCTTACGACAAGTCAAAAGAAACTTTGGAGTTTGATTTTTCTGCAAAAGTTCGTATTTGGAAAGATACGGGCGAACCTTGCGATGTGATATTTGGAAATGGATATGGGAAAAACTTTTTCTTTTCAAGTTACAAGGAACAGACTAAAAGTCGAACTGCAACAGATAAAGTTCCATATCAACAGGTACAAAACGCCAATAAGAATATTGGAACAAAATGAGGAGCCATGTAAAGAGGATGAAAAATTAACGATTTGAATAGAATCTTTATACATAAAAGTATAAATTACAAAGGTTCATGGTCGTGACATTGTTTTATTGCTCTTGCGACAGAATCTGTAGTTAATGTACTTCGAATTAGATAATGGGAGAATGGTTTATGAAGCAGACTTAACCATTCTCCTTTTTTTATATGATGTGATAAGCAGATGAGCGATAAAAAAGAAGCTGCCGAACATGCTACCATTGTGGATCTGATTCGCAATGACCTTAGCCGTGTGGCGGAGCATGTAAGGGTGGATAAATACCGTTATATTGATGTGCTCCATACCAATAAGGGGAATATTCTCCAGACCAGTTCTGAAATAAGCGGCAAGTTACCAACCGACTATCAAAAGCACATCGGAAACATATTGGATGCAATGTTGCCCGCAGGTTCCATAACAGGTGCGCCAAAGGACAAGACTATGGAAATAATCCACGAAGCGGAAGGCTATGACCGTGGATTCTATACAGGAATCATGGGTATATATAATAATGGTGAACTCAACTCGGCTGTAATGATACGCTTTCTTGAAAATGACGGTCAGGGAACGTATTTCAAGGCATACCGCCAAGGATTTTTCTTGCCGTGTCATAGTCGGAGGAAGTTAGTCTGAGGTACGAAGACTGTCTTTCTGCGACGACGGCTGACTTTTATACAAAACACACGAAAGGATGAGAATATACAAACGAAATAGACCATTCAAAACAGGAACCCTTGCCACATATGTTTGAATGGATTGAAATGGAAATAGCAAAGAATAGAGAAGAGTATGGTTAATAAAAACAGATTTATCCAAGCAAAAAATCGAGGATAAAAAATCTTAAAACATTCTTTATCCCCGATTAAATATCGTACCTTTGCAACCGAAAGAGTTCTTTGGATGGTTATGCAAATCACAGCAGGATGCTACATTCTGTTTATTTCTAATTCGTAACCTCTTCTTTTTATGAGGTAAAAACTTGTCTCATTCTCAATCACTTATAAAAAATACGTACTTTCATCCTTAGAAATGTATGTAAAATTTTTTATTTTTACTTTATCATTAACTTCAAAATATTGTGTGAAATACATTGGTAAAATTTTATTATTACCTTCTCCATCGTTAACCAAGACTGGAGATAAAAAAGGAAATCCAATTTTATTAGAAGATATATATGAAAAATCTGCACCAGTATCAAATACTACACTATCTTGTGTAGTAAAATCACGACAATCACCTAATTGAATCTGGCCGACCTCGATATTAATAAAATACCCTTTATAACAAAAAAAGACTACAACAATCCATACTGTAATCAAAGATAAAATAAAAATCATGACATTCTTAAAATTCATGTATTTCATATTCTTTTTAAGTTTTACGGATTCAGTTTTTTAAGAAAATAGGTTTCGATTAGCTAATCATGGTTCAAAAATACACAAAATCCTCAAAATAACAAACAAAATAAGAAATGTATTGAATATCCGTGATGTTTTTAAAAGTAAGAAAGAACGTTGCAGAATAGGCTTTGGAGTCACACTCCGAAGCCTATTCTGTTTTTTCTGCGTGGCATCTCTATGGGCACAATGTCCTCCGGCGTAATCAGAAGGAGGTCGTTGTGATTCTTCGGCGGCTGCTTCACGCATCGTGTGGCGTGCTGAATGTAGATGCGCTCCAGCTGGTTGGCTATGAAGCGTGCGTTGCCCCACGTCTCGGTGTCGCGGGCGCTGAAGGCGAGCGCTATCATATCGGTGTATTTCTGCCATGCCTTTACGGTGAAGCGGTAGCTGTACTCCTCAATGCGGCGGCTGGTTATCTCAAGCAGTTCGTCGACGCTGAAGTCGGCAAACTCGAAGCGGTTGGGGAAGCGCGACAGCAGTCCGGGGTTAGTCTCGAGCAGTTCGTTCATCGGCTCCTTGTATCCGCAGAGCACCACGGCGATGTCGCGCCGGCTCTCGTCGGCAAGCAGATTCATGAGCAGTTGCACGATGATCTTTCCGGGGTCGTTCTCGTTCTTTCCGTTCAGAAGGTATGCCTCGTCAATCATCAGGACGCCGCCCTGCGCCATCTCCACCACTTGCTTCATCGCCCTTTCCTCGTCGCCCCAAAGCGTGCCGATGAAGGTGCCGCGGTCGCATATCACGACGTGTCCTTTCGAGAGTGCTCCCGCCTCGTGCAGCAGCGCCCCGAATATCTTGCAGACCGTGGTCTTGCCCGTGCCGGGGTTGCCGAGGAATAGGCTGTGCAGCGAAACCCGGTGCTGCTTCAGTTCGGGAAACTGTTCGTGCAGCATTCGGTTGTAGGCGGTCAGCGCCACCAGTTCGTCCATGCGCTTCTTGATGTTGCCGCAGCCCACCAGCTTCTGCAGCTCCTCCTGCGGATTGTCTATGGGGCGTAGTATCTCCACCTTTACTCTTACGTTCTGGTTCTGCTCTATGACGTCGCCAGGTAGCGGAACGTCGGTGCAGATGTCGTCAGCCTTCTCTGTCGGAGTGTTGTCCTCGGCTTCGTATTCATCTACATCTTCATCTACATCCTCATCTTCCAGAAATGAATCCTCATCGTCCTCAGTCTGCATGTCGTCGAGTTTGACATCCTTGTATTTTTCGCTCACGAACTGCTTCAGGAGTCGTTCGAAATCCTCGTTAAAATTCTCGTCAGTGTTGTTCTGCATATTAGTCATAATTCTATCACGTTAAAAAAGCAACTAAATTCTTTGTCATTCTGTTCATTTTTTTGCTACAATAATTTTTGTTTTGTGATAGAATTATGATTATCTGCTGCAAATGTAGTGCAAATATTGATAACTGCCAAATGTTTTTGCGTAACTTTTTATAACTTTGTACGTACACTACTTTAAAACCAATTTATTACAACATTCTTCAATATGATTAAGACATTCGTTGGGTCTTGTGTATATAAAACAAAACGTTAACGTATCAAATCTTATTTCTTTTTAAATAATTTTATTACCTTTGCATCGTTTTACAAAGCATTTTGTAATGGCTTTATTGTAAAGCCGATACTCATTGACAGTCGTAGGATAACACTGAAACCTCGGGATTTTTTAATCAATTACAGGACGGCCTAAATTGAATGGTTACATTACCGCAAACTTCGAGTATTCCAAGTGACAACGATAATCTATGACATCACTCGCTATTTTGCAAACAACGTTTTCATTGCGGGTGATCGCACAATAGATCAAATGGTGCAAGCCGCACGAAGCGGCCGACAGAATATAGCCGAAGGAAGTGCTGCCGCAACAACATCAAAAGAAACAGAGATTAAACTCACCAATGTGGCAAAGGCATGTTTGCAAGAACTGCTTCTCGACTATGAGGACTATCTCCGCCAGCACGGCTTACAGCAAAGGCCCAAAGATGACAGGCGCACACTTCAAACCAGACAATACTGCCGGACCCACAACGATCCGGGAAGTTATGTGGGGGCAATCACGAAGCGCAGTCCAGAGACAACAGCAAACATAGCCATCGTCTTGATTCATCAGGCGGACTACATGTTGGAGCGTCTCTTGGCCCATCAAAGAAAGAGATTTTTGGAAGAGGGGGTATTAGGGAGGCGATATACTGCGCAAGGCGCGCCCACAGAGGCTACTAAGTTCGGAGGGCTCCGAGAACTCTGAGCCCTCCGAGTTATTTGATGGCGGCCTCTTTCTGCTTCTTGTATTCAATGAACGCCTGGTCGAAAGCGGCCTGCTCTTCGTTGCTCATCGGACTGAGCGACTTCTGCAGTCCCTTGTAGTAGCGTCCAATCTGTTTCTTCAGTGCCCGCTTGTCGGTTGCCGTTCCGTCGAGGTAAGGCTGGTACATCCTGTCCATGTCGGCATACATCTGCTGCTTCACTTGGTCGTTGAATTTTGCGCCAGTCGAGGCTGCGTCAGAGTCGGCTGGAGCCGTGGCCACGGGCTGCTGTGCGGTCTGCTGGTCTTGTTGCATGGCTGCGGAGTCGGTCTGCTCCTGAGTGGCAGTTTGCCTTTCGGCGCTCTTGTGCTGCAGGGCAAAGAACGCCACCACCACGATGACCGCCACCACCACGGCGGCGAACACCGCCATGCGCTTCGTTGAGTAGCCCGAGCCCGAGCCGCCGTCGAGGTCGGCCACCATGGAGTCCATGTCCATATATCGGTCGCCGCGGTTGTAGCTGCAGCATTTTTCTATCAACCCGTTGTAGTCCTCGGGCAGTCCCATCTGCTTCATCAGCACGCCGAGCGAGTACACGTCGGCGCGCGCGTCGATGGCCACCGTGCCGTCCTTCTGTTCCGGCGACACATGCGCCATCGAGCTGTAGCCCACGTGGAGGTCGTCGGCGAACGGCATGCGGAAGTCGATTATCTTCACCTCGTCGCCCTGCTTGGCGATGAGGACGTTGCTGGCCTTCAAGTTGCGGTGCTGGATGTTTCTCTCGTTGGCATATCCTATGGCGGAGGCAATCTGTCGGATGATGTTGAGCTTCTCCTCCACCGAGTGGTTCTCGGCCAAGTAGGCGTTGAGAGACCGTCCGTCGACAAACTCCACCACGATGGCCTTGCCGTACTGTGGGTCGTCGATGAGTTGCGTCTCCTTGGCTATGTTGGCGTGGTCGAGCTTCGACACGGTCTCAAACTCCTTACGCAGCAGCGTCTGGAACTGCGACTTGTCCTTGTATTCACTTTTCAAAGCCTTCAGCATCACCGGCGCACCATCGCGGGTGGCTTTCACATAAAGGTAGATACCCTTTGACTTGATGACGTTTCCTGTCTCCATTGTTATATCTTTTATTTATCGGCGGCAAATACCGCTGCATATTCGCTTGCAAATTTACAAGAAACCGATGAGAGAAGAAACAATCTTTGTCATTTTATTGTTTGTCGGGCGAATATTTTGATTTGGGTTGAATCCATTCCTGTGCCCGTGTAGAAAACTTTTCAAAATATTTTCGGTGATGTCTGTTTTTCTTTTCAATAAATATATTATCTTTGCAAAATAAAGTCATTTGTTGTTAAAGTGCAATGCTTTGGACTCGAGGAGTTACCAAATTGACAGGATGCAAATTCTATTTTTTAACCTATAACATAATTGGTATGAAAAGACAGTATCTCGGTATGGTTGTTGGGCTTGCCCTTGCTTTAAGTCCGCAGCCGCTATTGTCACAACGAGCGAAATCGACGGAACTTCCTTTGAAGACTGCCAGGAATGCGCCTGGTGCGGAGCAGGCGCGGGCATCGCACGAGCTGCGCAAGTCTTCTCCCGCCCTGTTTCTACAGAAATCAGTTCCTGCCCGCCCTGCGGCCCTCTACAAGGAGAAGCCCTTCAGCGTGAGGCGGAAACTTCATTCGTCGGTCTCGTCGGTCAATCCCTCGTTGGTCCTTTGGGGCGATGTGGTTTCCCCGACCCTTCCTGGCTTCCATTCTTTTTCCCCTGTCAACCCCATTGCGGTCACGCGGCTCAACGATTACAGCCAGGCGTTCTTCAATGCGGGTTGTGGCCGTGTGGGCAACAAGCTTTGCGGGGTATATCTCGACCTTACCTGGCAGGAGTATGGTTTCATACAGTCGTATTACTTCACTGTAGACACCGACACGTGGCAGGTGGCGGATGCCCCCACGCCTCTTCCCGATTTCTCGCTCTCTGCCGTAGAGACAGCCCAGGACGCCAACACGGGCGAGGTCTTCGGCGAGTTCCGCAATGCTGATGGCAGTGGCTTGGAGTGGGGTGTTGTCGATTACGCCACTAAGACCCGCACCACCATCGCCCAAGCCGCCAACGCCTATGTGGCCTTGGGCATTGCCCAGGATGGTTATGCATACGGAGTGGCTCAGGACGGCAATCTCTACAGAATCGACCGCAAGACGGGTGGCGAGACCAAGATAGGCAGCACCGGTGTGGCTGTTGTGGCGGACGGAGGTTCCAGCTACTTCCAGTCGGGCGAAATCGACCCTAAGACCAACACGTTCTATTGGGCGGCCACCGATGCTGCTGGAGCCAGTGCCCTCTATACCGTCGACCTTTCCACGGGTTTGGCAACCAAGGTGGGCGACTATCCTAATGAGTATGGCGGAGCCAACATAACAGGGCTCACCATACCGAAAGCCGCAGCCGAAGACGGGGCTCCGGCTGCCATCACCGACCTCAAGGCCCTCTTTGTAGGCGGGGCGCTCACTGGAAAGATTACGTTCACAGCCCCCTCTACAACTTTCGACGGCAAGGGCACCCTCTCGGGTCAGCTCGGCTACCGGGTTGTTGTCAATGGCCTCGACACCTTGAAGGGAACAACCGTGGCAGGAGAGCCGACCACGGTGGATGTGACAACCCACGAGGGAACGAACCAGTTTGTGGCCTTTACATTCAACAGCGAGGGCAACAGTCCGTCGGCCAAGACGACGGCCTTTGTGGGAACCGACACTCCAGCCGCTCCTGCCAACGTGAGGTTTGAGGCCGACAGCCAAGGCGCGTCGCGTCTCTCATGGAATGCCGCCAAGGGTCAGAACGGCGGATGGTTAGGGAGTGTGAGGTACGACGTGGCGCGAATATCTGGAAAGGACACCCTGTGGGTGGGGCGGAATTTGGCCGACACCACCTTCACCGAGCAGATTCCCCAGGCCAAGCTGAAGGCCTACAGGTATGGCGTGGCAGCCAAGAACGACAATGGCGGCAGTGCACTGGCCCTGAGCAACGAACAACTTTTGGGCGATGCCTTCGACGTGCCCTACTTCAACGATTTCGACAGCAACCTCGACCTCTACACCGTCATCGACGCCAACAACGACGGAGCCACTTGGAGTTGGGATGCCCCCACCAAGTCGGCTGCCTACCATTGGAGCACTTCCGCGGTGGGTGACGACTGGCTCATCACGCCGCCCATCCACCTCATGGGCGGAAAGAGCTACAAGGTGAGCTTCAAGGCCCGCAGCACCAATGGATCCCTCTACCCCGAGAGGTTGGAGGCGCTCTGGGGCAAGGGTAACTCTCCCGAGCTCCTCACCGACACGCTGCTTGGTACAACGGTGCTCGATCAGGTAAGCTATCAGCAGTTTTCGAAAACCATCCGCCCCAAGACAGAGGGCAAATACTACATGGGCTTCCACGCCGTGTCTGACGCCTCGATGTATTACCTCTACGTCGACTCCATCTTGGTGGAGGAAGCGCCCGATGCCAATGCCCCCGACTCGGTGACGAGCCTCAAGGCTGTATGCGACCCGACGGGAGAGCTTCTGGCCACTCTGAGCTTCAATGCCCCCACCAAGACCTTGGGCGGAGCGGCGCTCGGCAGCCTGTCGAGAATCGAGGTGCGCAAGGGCAACGACCTTGTGGCGACTATCGAGAAGCCCAGTCCCGGCGCAGCGTTGACAGCCACCGACAGTCATGCCTCGCAAGGCACCAACACCTATTCAGTGTATGCCTACAATGCAGCCGGCAGTGGCCCACGTTCCAGCGTCTCGGTGTTTGTCGGGGTGGACATGCCCGACATGCCCGTCGTGACGGCTCGAGACAACACGCATTCCGTCACCCTCTCATGGGATTCCGTGGAGGGACTCAACGGTGGAATCATCCAGCCCGCGAAGACACGCTACGACATCTTCAACGTGAGCGATGGCTACGTGAGCGACTCTCTGACCTCCGTGACCGGTGAGACGGAGTATGAGGTGACGGGAATGAACAACGACGAGGGCGAGCCCCAAAGCTATCGCACCTGGGCCGTGCGCGCTGTCAACGGGGCAGGCGAGAGTTCGTATGGCGTGGCCGCCATCGTTGTGGGAAAGCCCTACGCGCTGCCTTTCCACCAAAGTTTCAAGAACGCCACCGACGAGGGGCTCTTCATGGGTATCAACCACGGAGAGGGCAACTATCAGTGGCAGATAACGGGCGAGGCCTCGGCCGACGGCGATGGTGGCTCGCAAGCTTTCTCTGCCAATGAAGCCTCCCAGGGCGACGTGTATACGGGCAAGATCACACTCAAGGGAGCCAAGAATCCCCACCTGCTCTTCTATTATCGGGCTGCACAGAACTTGCCGGTCACACTCGCCGCTTCCTTCGAGCAGAAGGACGGAAGACTGACCAAGGTGTTCTCTTGTGACCTCAGCCAGAACACCAACGACGAATGGACGCGCGTCGTGGTGAAGCTCCCCGCAAGTCTTGCCACTGAGGACTATGTGAAGCTCCACTTCACGGGTACGGCCATGCAAGGGCTGGCGGGCAAGAAGATATTTGTCGACAACATCAATATCGTGGATCCTCCCAAGGCTGATGCCGCCATCACGCTGAACGCCCCCGCCCGCATCAAGAAGGGGCAGACGCTGACGGTGGACATGACCTTGAAGAACAACGGTCTCGACGAACTGGTCGGCCCGAGGGTGAGGGTGGCTATGAATGGTGAGAGCATAGCAGACTCCACACTCGACCTGCGTCTCGGCCTGCTTGAGTCGGCTGTCATTCCTGTGAGGCTGACGACTTCGCGGCTCGACGAGGGCGACAAGCTGGCAGTGAGTGCCGAGGTGGTGGCCGAGGGCGACCTCTTGCCCGACAATAATATGGCCGCCCTCAACGTGGCAACCGAGGAGGCGCAGGTCAACGCGCCCACAGACCTACGCTTCACCGACCGACAGGCAGGAAGCGTCACGCTGGCATGGACGGAGCCGGAGGTGGACTTCTTGAGTCTGACCGACGACTTCGAGAGCTATGATCCGTGGAGTCTCACCTTTGGCGACTGGACCACCATCGACGCTGATGGAGGTCTGGCCCAGGCTCTGAGCAGCATGGCCACTTACCCCCATCAGGGAGAGGCTTTCGCCTTCATGGACTGGCAGCCTTCCGACCTTTTCCGCAGCGGAGCCGGCCTCGACCCCTATTCGGGCACCAAGGCTCTCGTGGGAATATGCCAGCTCAACGAGTCGCGCACTGCCTATGTGGATGCCGACAACTGGCTCATCTCGCCGCGACTGTCTGGACGCGCCCAGACCCTCTCATTCTGGGTGAACAATTTCCCCCAGCAGGGCTATGGCACGGAGTCTTTCCAAGTGTGGACATCCACGACCGACAACGAGAAAGGCAGTTTCCAGATGTTGGGAGTCGACTACACCCAGGGCTCAGGTGAGTGGACAAGGATAGAGGTGTCGTTGCCCGAGGGGACAACCTATTTTGCCATCAGGCAGAACACGCCTGCGAGCCAGGCTTTCCTCTTCATGCTCGACGACATCACGTTTGAGGTGGCCAGCCAAGCCGCCAGCTATCGCGTCTATCGTGAGGGGAGTCTGGTCGGAGCCACCTCCGCGACCACCTATCAGGACCAGGGGCTTGAGGAGGGCGACTATCAGTATGCCGTCACGGCAGTCTATCCTGATGGCTCAGAGTCGGCCCCCGCTTTGTTGACCGTCTCCACCCAAATCCCGCAGACAGAGATGGCAAAGGTCCCGGCTTATGATGTCTATTCCGTTACCGGCGCAATGGTGCGGCGCAATGCTTCCCGCCTCAGTGGACTGCCTAAGGGTGTCTACATCGTTGGCGGCAGGAAAGTCGTTGTGAAGTAGATACCATGCTCTTATATATGACAAGCCCCACGCTGCCTGAGAGTGGCTGCGTGGGGCTTGTCGTGTCATCCGCCGTCAAGGCGGAGGAGGGGGCGGATGGGAGCAGGGCGGGCGCTGCCTGTTCGTCCACAGCGGGGCCGAAGCGGTTGTCCTGGGGCTCGCTTGGCGTGCAGAGCAGCACGAGCAGCCAGATGCCTCCGATGATGGGGATGAGGCTGATCCAGTACCACTGACCGCCTTTGCCCATGTCGTGAAGACGGCGCCAGGCGACGGCCAAGCCTGGGAAAAAAAGGCTCAACCGATATTGTCCGTGGATTGGGGGTGCTAACCAAATATTCTGGCGCAACGGAAGAGATATAAAGGCAAGTCACGCACCCCTCTAAGTTCAGACCTGAAACCTTTCATCTTTGAGTTGAGCGATTCGGCGGCTGCATTGGTTGAGTGGTTGACGAAGTAGTTAAGCACTTCATCCTCCTTGGATTTGAGTGTTTTCATAGCGGATATCATTTCGGGCATTCTACTGGCGGACACTTCCCCGCACCATTCACGCAGTCTTGTCCTCGGTATCTTTCGTGAGTTTCTTGTTTTTGAAAATGGCACGCAGCATGCATACCAGCGAGTATGCCTCTTTCAGTTTTGGAGCAAACTCAAAGACCATGCGTGGCCTGGTCTTCTGGCTTTCGCTCCATTTCTCACCACTTTGGGGCAGCACTCTCTTGACACGGGTAAAGAGTTCCACCTTGGTGTCACCATTGGACAATTCCATCGGCACGTATTTCTCGTTGGCACGTTTTCTTGGTCTTCCGCGTTTCTACCCCCGTCTTTTGGGATGTGCCTTGCGGTATCTGGCCCTTGCCAATTTCCTGTTTCTCTTCTTGCGGTTGAATTCCCGCTTTTCCCCGTTCTGCCCGGAAATGGCCTTGCGCTTAAATTTCATGCGTATGCTGTCAAGGGCGTCGCATTGGTTCTTCATGACGTGGAAGCAGTCTATGACTATTGTGGCGTTGGGAAAGGCCTGCCTCACTATGGAATACATCGAATCAGAATAGTCCATCGTCATCTCCTTGACGGCCAGTCGCTTCTCCTCGGGGATCCGCATCAGCACCTCTACCGCTACTGAGGCTTTCGTGCCACGGACAGCGGCTGCCAGGGTGACCTTCTTTCCATGGCCGTCCTTGTTGGAGACGAACGTGAACAAATCCCTGGCGTGCATGCACTCGTCTATGTTCATATGCTCCCCCATGTTCTCCACCAGCAGAAGCCAGTTGTCCGCATGTGCAAGTTGATCCCACTCACGGAAACCGCTCAAGTGCTCCTTGTAATTATTCTCCAGGGTATCGCCGTCTATCTTAAACCCAAATCGAGACATAATCTTTACCTTACTATCTAACGTCTCTGTACGTGAAAAAATCTACCAGCACTTAGCATTTTTGTTATATTAGCTTTATGCATATATAAAGCATAATTGCAATGACATTCTTTAGACTTGTCGACAATAAAAAAGGTTAAACTCGTGAAGCGTAGCTTGCGATGTTCTCATTTTTGTTTAACTTTGAGAATAATAACATAACGATAGAGCAGCATGAATAAACTGATTACTTTTTTAATTTTTCTGTTGGCAGTAGGGCAGGGGGCAACGGCGCAGGAAGTGTCGGGGCAGCAACTGCCGTTGCCGAATGAGGAGCTTCATCAGCTTGTTCCGAATACCGAACTCCGGCCGATAATGCCTACTTATTCTGACATTCTGATGATGAAAGCACTGTCGTCCTCCGAATTTCTTGCTGCGCCGAGTATGGCGATAGTGCCGATGTCGTTTTCTGCAGCGCAGCCGCTTGTTTATGGCTACGATGCGAGCCGTTCTGAGACGGCATCGATGGAGGTGTTGAAGAACTTGAGGCTGACTGCCACGGGCGCATACCGCAGCTACATCGGACTGATGGATATGCAGTCGGTAAGCGGCAGCGTGCAGTACAGTCTGGGAGCGATGACAATGCAGGGCGCACTGGCTGCCAACCGTTACCTCTACTACGGACGCGTCGTCACGCAATACGGTGTGTCAGGACAACTCTCCTACTGCTTCAACCCTAACCTTGCGCTCACCGTCTTCGGAACCTATTACAACACGAATCCGTTCCTCAGCATGGCGGCATTCCCGTTTGTGCCGACCACCAGTTACGGTGGATACATGACCGTTGGCAATCGTAGCTTCTACGTTAACCTCGGTGTGGAGCGTCGCTTCAATGCTTTCGAGCACAAGATGGAGACGGTGCCTATCGTCACTCCCGCGTTCAAAATCTCGAACAAGGTGACTATAGAACTGCCGTTGGGCGACCTCACGAAACATCTTATTGAGGAAATCTTGATAAAGAGCGGACCGCACAGACGCTGATTGTCGTTAATGGCTCACCATAAATAAATTGCTATGCTATATACCAACTCAACGTTCTTCCTCCAACTGCTTCAACAGAAAATCCTCAAGCGTCTTTTTGTCGGGTAGTTGCAGCATATAGGTAGAAACGAAGAGGTTGTTATCCATGCCGGCGAGCGCGTACTCCACCATCTTCTTGCCCTTGCGTGTGCAGAGCAGGATGCCGATAGGAGGGTTGTCGCCAGGTTGCATCTCGTTCTCGCGATAATGTGATACGTATGCGTTGAGCTGTCCGAAGTTCTCGTAGGAGAACTCCTCGTTCTTCAGTTCTATGATTACGCCGCAATGCAGTATGCGGTTGTAGAATACAAGGTCGGGATAGTAATACTCGTCGTCGATGATGATGCGTTTTTGGCGAGCCTCGAAGCAGAAACCCTTGCCAAGCTCGAGAATGAACTCTTGCAGGTGGCTGATAAGCGCATCCTCCAAGTCATGTTCGTCAACAACTTCCTGCGCCTTCAGTCCAAGAAACTCGAACGTGAACGGCTGGCGTATCTGCAACTCTGCCGAATCGTGGCCTTGAACAGAAGGGAGCGAAAGCAATTTCTCGGGATTGGCGCTGATGCCAGCCCTGACATATAGATTGGTGCTTATCTGACGGCGAAGCTCACGAACCGACCAGGTACACTTGATGCACTCCTGCTCGTAGAAGTAGCGGGCGAGGGGGTCGTCAACCTTCATAATCTCATTGACATGTGAGAATGAAAGCTTTGAAACCAATGTTTCTCCAGAAGTTACGAATTTGCATGACGCTGTTGTGCAAATTATATCGGTACGCATTGAGGTGTCTTCGGATGGTAATGAAATTATATCTTCTGTAGATTTGCATGACACTGTCGTGCAAATTCTATTCTTAAAATTCTCAATCATCTGAGGATACATACGATAAAAGTTGCGAGAACTTTGGAATGTATTACGTGTCAGTCCCTTCCTATCCACTCTTTCCTCCAACTTCTTCAGCAGTTGCGTTCCATACTCAGCCCTATCCTTGCCGTGCTGTTCAAACTCGACGATGTAATAGCCTATGAGCCAGTTGCGCATCGTCTGCATGCGGTTGATTGCTTTTACTGCGGACGATTGTGCTGCATCATGAGTCGTCTGAACGATAGAAGCCAAGTCGTTGAAGGAGTGGAGCGTCTTGCTCCAATCCTCAAAAGGCAGTTCCATGCCGTCGTGCAGGTATTTTTTCACTTCGTTTGCCATAATATATTAGGTTTAGCTATTCAGAGGGAAATTTCCACAAAGATACTAACAAATTATAGTCGGGCAAAGTTTTTCTTCTTCAACTTTGCAATAACTAACATAACGGTGGAGCTGCATGAAGAAACTATTGAGGAAACCTCCGCTACGGTTTTGCTGTTATAAAAAATCAAACCACTTAAGCACGAATTTCAACCGCTTGTGCCGTAGCCCAATCCGTTTGAGCACAATCGTCCAAAAGTTGTGTTGTGAGGATGAGAATTTAATCATACCTTTGCATCAGTAACATTTAAAATCTCATTTAAAACAACAAAAATTATGAAACAGATTAAGTATCTTTTGATGGCTTTTATAGCCCTGTTTACATGCGTTTCTTTCTCTGCATGTAGCGACGATGATGAAGGTGGCGGTTTTACTGGAAACTATGTGCCAGTTACTTCTATTGAAGATTGGTTGAGAGATTGGGGAGAGGATGACCCGAGCATGTGGAAGGATAAGGAATGTCAATTAGGTGCTGTTTCATTTAATTTCATGAATGGCAACACAGTAGAGAAATACTATGCAGAGGCATACACTTATTCACGAAGCGATGCTTTTTATAAAGGTAATGTTCAAGGACATACTTATTCGTTGGTGAAAGCTAAACCCGTAAGATATACATTCGCAGTAAAGGGAAACAAGGTTTATATAACTGATGGAACCATCGGTACTATATATAAGGGATACATTATCTTTGATGGTCTGAACCATTCTCACCAGAAAATGAAATAATAATTCAAAACACCAAAAACTATGAAACAGATTAAGTATCTTTTGATGGCTTTTATAGCCTTGTTTACATGCGTTTCTTTCTCTGCATGTAGCGAAGACGATGAAGGTGGCGGCGGCAGCAGTAAAAATGGCAGCGCTTTCTCCACTCTGGATGGACGTACCGTTAAGTACAAGTACCTCTATGTTGTATCAGAAGTAGACGATGGCGACACTTTTTATGGACTGTTTGCTTCTACAGAAGACCTCTTTTACTATCGTCAGCATCCAGAAAAGGTGAAGGACAACATGGTATATTCATATATGGCGTTGGATACGTATGCCGACGAGCTAAACAAGCCTCAGCACCAGTTTGACGTTGAAGTTCATTACGATTGCAATCTGAAGGAGGGTATCACCGATGACGAGGACGATTCCGATTTCCCAGTTGCATCTACTTACATTTGGTACACTACACCTTGGGATCAGGACGAGTCGTCTACAGAGACTTTGACTATAAAGAAGTCGGGCAACACCTTCAAGGTTGAAACTACAGAGCTTACCTTCTTGGCTTCGGAGAAGGGCGTTGACGATGGCATCGACAGTAGCTCAAGAAGAACAAAGGGCAAGATTGCTTTCGAGAGCAGCAATCTTGTCAGCGCCGTTCTGGATAGCCCGGAGGTCGTGTTTGTAAAGAGCGAAAAAGACCGCAAGTTCTTGAAGTCGCTCAGAGCTCGTCGTAGATAACAGACAATATATAGCGAATCCCCTTGCTCGGCAATGCTGAGCGAGGGGATTGTCATTTCAAACTCAACGATGTAATAGCCTATGAGCCAGTTGCGCATAGCACTTCGTCTCTGTGTGTGTCTGCAGCTGTTTCGTTAAGTTGGCGAAGAAGATGTACAAATACATTTGAAAAGATTTAACCTGCTTTTGTTACAGCAGCATGGTAACGCGATGCCCGATATGCGGTAACGCAATGCCCAATATGCTGTAATGTTGTTTTTGCTGCGCGGTAATTGTATTACCGCGCAGTTTTTTGCTTATTATTTCTGAAGATTGATAATAATAAGTTTGAGAGTTAGTGGAAAAGAGTGTAATTTTGTAGAGATGTTTCTTCAGAACATCTCTTGGAAACGGGAAAGACATCAAGCTGAAAACCGAAACAAAATACACTATAAATATATGAAGAAATCCTTACTACTGCTCACTTGCGCACTTGTAGCAAGCCAAGCCTTCGCCGGAGGTCCGCTGCGCGCCGACACCGACCAGCACAACTTCCGACCTTCTACCAACGTCTCCTTCAGCGAGACCACGCTCCCTATCGTTTACATTACGGTCGACGGACAGATAATTCAGCGCGAGAGCCGCGTGCTCGCCACGATGAAGATTATCGACAACGGCGACGGACACAACTACACCGACCTCACGGCGCACCCGTCGCAGAAGGTAGACTGGGAAGGTCCGGTAGCGCTGAAGTATCGCGGCAACACCTCGTTCACCGGGTCCGACAAGAAGCCGTTCTCGCTGAAGACGCTCTCCGCCGCCGACCTGAAGGCGAAGAAGGCGAAGGTGTCTATCATGGGCATGGGCAAGGACAACGACTGGGCGCTGCTGGCTCCGTGGGAGGACAAGAGCTACATGCGCGACGTGCTCACCATGCAGCTGGCGCGCGGAGGCCATTCGTTCGCACCGCACATGAAGTATTGCGAGGTGTTCGTCGACGGCTACTACTACGGCGTGTACATCATGGCGGAGCGCGCCACGAAGGGCAAGAGCCGTCTCAACCTCGACGACCCTACCGCCGACGACCTCACGGGCGACTTCCATGTTGAGATCGACCGCAAGGACGAGGAGCACTACTACGTGTCGAAGCACCATCCGGTGAGCGCAAGCGGCGTGGAGTATACCGACCGCATCGTGGCTTACCAGTATAAGGAGCCTGAGTACGACGACTTCGCCGACCTGCCTGCGGGCACTCAGGACGCTATCGACAACGCCATCGCCACGATGGAGGACGCTTTCGCCTCTGCCGACTACACGGGCGAGAACGGATACCGCAAGTATATCGACGTGGCGTCGTTCGTCGACTACCAGATTGCGCAGGAGATGGCGGGCAACGTAGACGCCTACCGACTCAGTTCGCCGCTCTACAAGTACAGCGAGACGCACGCCGCCGAACTCGGCACCGACTCGAAGTGGAAGACGGCGCTCTGGGACTTCAACATCGCCTACGGCACAGCCAGCTACTACGACGCCAACAAGGTGAACACTTGGCGCTACACGAGCAACGACCTCATGGCTTATGCCGACCAGCAACTCGTGCCGTTCTTCTGGTACAAGCTGATGAACGACCCGACGTATGTCGACGAGCTGCACCAGCGCTGGACCGACCTGCGTTCTGCCAGCTACTCGGAGACGAACATCATGGCGCAGATCGACTCGCTCGCTACGGTGCTTAAGGCGAGTGGCGCCCTCGACCGCGACAACCAGGCCTGGCGCAACCACTTCGGCACGTTCGACGACGCCGTAAGCACGCTCAAGACTTACTGCACCAGTCGACTCGCCTTCATCGACAAGAGCTGGAAGCTGAAGGAGCCTATCGACGCCGACATACAGACGCTCACTGTAGCCAGCGGATTCAACGCCGACATCATAGCCGAAGCGCTCACCTCCGCGGAGCATACCACCGCCACCGTCGACCAGACCGGCTACGTGCTCTACACGAAAGCCGTCAGAGAGAGCGGCGCGCTGGCAGGCGACGACGGCGTAGTGATGTCTGACGCCGGCGTGACCTATCAGCTTGCCGACTACACCAAGAACAACGCCCTGCTACTCACCACGTCTTCCGACGCCGACGTCGTGTTCGACAGCCCAGTAGCGGCGAAGTCGGTCTACTGTCTTGCGCTCAGCGGCGACGGAGCGTCCGAGCTCACCGTCACTCCGCGCTACGCCGACGGCACGAAGGGCGACGCCTTCACAGCCAGCGTGCCCGACTGGTACAGCTCGTCGGCGCAAGGCGGTGAGGCTGTGTACGGATTGGGCCGCATCCTCACCTCTATGAGCGGCGGATGGCAGGGCACAACCGACCAGTTCGACAACAACGAGTACATACGTCTCTACGAGATAGAGGTGCCCACCGACCCTGAGCGCCAGCTCAGCGGACTCACGATGTACAAGACCGGCGGACGCACATCGGTGCTCGCCATGACTGCCGTTAAGGAGAAGGTGGAGACCAGCGTCAATAGCCTTTCGTCAGGCGCTGGCAAGACGCTTCTCGGCATCTATTCTACCGACGGCGTGCGCCGCACCGTGTGCCGCAAGGGCATAAACATCCTGCGCTACTCGGACGGCAGCGCGAAGAAGATAGTAAAGCGATAAACAGTAGGCGGCTAAGTAACTGATAACATCATAAAGCGATTCCCCTCGTTCGGCAATGCTGAGCGAGGGGGATTTTTTTGTTAAAATAAAGGTTTTTTAAGTGATAATCTTCAACCGGTTAAGTATATTTTTTTAACCGATTAACCACAATTTTTAACCACTTATGCCGTATGTAGATACGTTTAAGCACAATCGTCCAAAAGTCGTGTTGCGTAACTGGAAATATAGTAATACCTTTGCGTCAGAAACATTTAAATTAATTAGTTACATGAAAACAATAGTTCGTTAAAATTTGCACATATTTCCCGAATTGGACTTTGATAGATGCCACCCCAGTAGAGTCCAGTAAAGGTTCAAAGCCTACGCCGAGCTGAGATTTCGGAAGCCGAAAGGCCAATGAGGTCAAGGCGGGTATTGGGTAGGGAGTCATGACATATTGAAAAGCGTTTACTTGACGCTTATCTTTGGCTATCCGAATCTAGCAAGTTCAAATCTCAGTCAAAGAAAGGCAACGGTAGATGTCCGTGGAATGTGATTATTCGCATCCCTTACGGAGTACACATATGGCACATACGCAGATAGTATGTGCTTTGGATTGTATGGTAAGGGAAAGTGCATATTCATATCGGCTTGGGCTCTGACGTTGTTCATTCTACTGAGATTGGGCAATGCTAGAGCCTTGGATAGCGAGGATGAACAACAGGTAGGTTCTCCACGCTTTTTTTTATGCCGTTACCATAACGAATATAACCAATGCTTGTTTTGGAGAGCGCAAGCGGTAAAACAATAGAATTATGAATCAGTTTTTATCATTTGCGCGATTCTCAACAAAGGTACTTCTTTTGTTGGTTTGTTTCTCTTTAGCCTGCACCACAGTAACCGCAAAAAAGAAAAGTATCACGCAAACGAGGTATGACATTGATGGTATGGAAGTGGGAACACAGGGAACTTATCTTGTCAAGGTGCACATCTACACACAAAATGCCAGTGTTTCAACAGATGAATTTAAGTTTGCAGCTGTTCACGGAGTAATATTCAAAGGGGTCTCCGGCAAAGGCTTCTCGTCGCAGAAACCTTTAGCAAAGGCTGAGTCAGAGAAACAGCATTCCGATTTTTATCAGGCGTTTTTTGACAATGGAGATTTTACGAGTTACGCAAATGTAATCACTCCGAACTCCGAACGTGTAAAAATGTCAAACAAGGAGTATAAGATTTCAGCCGTTGTATCTGTCAGCAAAGACGAACTACGTCGTGCACTTGAAACGGCAGGGATGATTAGAAACTTAAATTCAGGATTTTAACCTATACATCGTATGAAACAGATTCTATTAACAAGCATTGCAGTGGCATTTGCAATGCTTGCCTCGGCACAAGAACGTGTGATAAAAATGCCGACACCACCAAGTCAAGAAAATTACTCGGAATTCTCACTTAAAAACGAAGGTTTTTGGTGGTCTGTTGATGCTGGTGTGTCTCCATCTTTAAAGTTTCACGAGAAGAGTCTTTGGTCTGCAAACTTTTCTTTTGTGGGCGGCTATCGCTTTGACGACTATCTGAGAATCGGCCTTGGCATCGGAAGCGAATATTATTTTGCTAACAATGACAACGTACGTGACACGGATATTCGTTGGGCAATGCCTTTGTTTGTAAATGCCCGTGGAAACTTCATGTCGCAAGAAGTGCGTGAAATAGTTCCTTTCTGGTCAGTTGACTTAGGAGGCGCATTTCGCGATGGTTTCCTCTTCACTCCCTCTATAGGCTGCCGCATAGGTGAACGCCGTTCTGCATTTATTGCAAGCATAGGCTATAGCTATCGAGGCATAAAGGCAAAAGAAGGACAGGGAAGTGGACGCAGTTTCGCGGTCTTGAAATTAGGTTATGAATTTTAAATGTTTACACCATGACAAAGTATAGCAGATTTTTAATTGTGTGTTTATTGGCAATTTCTCCAATTGTATCAACAGCACAAACAAACACTGCCGCTTATTACAATTATGAGGTAGAATGCCTTGGTGTGGAACTTGATGGCTCACAGACCCTGAGGGCATGGGGCGAGGGACGCAACAAGAAGGATGCAGTAGAACAGGCCAAGAAGAATGCTGTTCGTGCTGTCGTGTTCAAGGGAATTCAAGGCGGTCTGCAAGGTTGCAACACCAAGCCCGTGTTGCTGGAGGTAAACGCAGAAGAAAAGTACGAGGACTACTTCAATGTGTTTTTCATGGACAACGGAGAATACCTCAAGTATGTCTCTATGAAAGATGAAAAGCGCACAAGCCTTTTCACTAAAGACAAGGAAAAGGAAAAGAGCAAGCATTTCGTGAAATATGGCATCACGGTGCGTGTGCTGCGTTCTGAACTCAAGAAAAGATTTGAAGAAGACAATATAATTCCAAAGAAATGAAACATCTGGTATTAACTTTTATTCTAACCATAGCAAGTCTTGCCGGATTTGCCCAAGCAAAGAAGCCTACACTTATGGTGGTTCCTGCCGACAACTGGTGCGTGCAGAACAATTTTATGGATAAGTTTGATGACCAAGGAACTGAGGTCTTGGTGCCGAACTACAAAAGAGTCTTGCAGAACAGTTCTGACTGCTACAATGTGATAACCAAGATAAACACATTGATGAGCGACCGCAATTTCCCGTTGAAAGACCTTTCGGCAGTAATCAAAAGCATGGACTCGAACTCTGCTATGAATGCGGTAACCACAAGCAAGTCGGGCGCAGGACTGGCAGAGTCTCCGTTAGACCTTATAAAGCGCAACGCCAACGCCGACATACTGATTGAGCTGAACTGGCAGGTGAATACTGTCGGTCCGAAGCGAAGCATCACTTACTCGCTTGCAGCGAAGGACGCTTATACCGACAAGCAAATAGCTGGTACGCAAGGTACTGGCACACCATCCTTTGCCGCAGAAATGCCTGTGCTTTTGGAGGAAGCCGTTGTAGGGAATATGGATAATTTCTGCGCACAGTTGCAGGCCCATTTCGATGATATGATGGAGAATGGCCGTGAGGTTGCATTGGAAATAAAGGTCATAGACAACGGAAGCGGCATTGACCTGTCTTCGGAATATGGCGGTGACGAACTGACGGACATCATAGACGACTGGGTATCGGACAATACCGTGAACCACCGCTACAACCTTTCGTCAGGCTCGGAGAACTATCTGAAGTTTGAACAGGTGCGCATACCGCTGTATCAGGCGAATGGTCGTCCAAACGACACTCGCCGTTGGGCAAGGGAACTGTCGAAAGTTCTCACGTCAAAGTATCAAGTACCAAACCGTGTGGACATACGCGGATTGGGCAAGGCTGTAATCATGATTGGCGAAAAATAAAAAAAACGAAGATTATGAAAAAGACATTTACAATGATAGTGGCACTCTTATGTGTCGTCTTGACTGCCAATGCACAGAGCAACAATATTTTGCTCTACGTGTATTCTTCGCAACAACAAGAGACCATACCGGAGGCGTCTTTGGACTATCTGACAAACGCTCTGTGCAATGCCGTAGCAACAGACGGCCTTGCAGCCAGCAATGATTCATACACACAGTTTGTGCTGATTCCGAAAGTAAACATCGCCACAAAGAATGTTTTAGCTACGACACAGCAACAAGTGGTATTGACCCTTGACGTGTCACTGCAAGTGATAGACGGAAGCAACGGAACTGTTTTTGCCTCAAAAACAATCAATCTGAAAGGTGTCGGAACTAATGAAACAAAGGCATACAATGCCGCATTCAGAACGCTGAACAAAGAAAACAGCAGCATCAAACAACTTGTAGCCACTGCAAAGCAAAAGATTGTGGCATATTACAATGCTGAGGCAGACAATATCGTAAAGAAAGCCCGTCTTTCCGCAGCACAGGAACGATATGACGAGGCTTTCTATCTACTAAGTATGATACCCTCACAATGCGACAAGTTCGATGAAGCCATTTCTGCAGGTTTGGATGTGTGGGGCAAATACAAGACTTATTCTTGCAGCAAGAATATAGCGAAAGCCCGTTCTGTTTGGTATGCAAACCAAAGCGTTGCTGCGGCAAACGAAGCAGGATATTATCTTGCTCAGATTTTACAAGATGCCGACTGCTATGGCGATGCGCAGAGTTTGTATAAAGAAATCAAGGCAAAAGTCGGCGACTTCTGGACTTTCACTATGCACACATATGAGAATGAGCACGACTTGGATATGGCAAAAATCAAAGCCATACAAGAGATTGGCAGTGCTTATGGCAAGGGACAACAGCCAAAGGTCGTGTTAAACAAGTCTATATTCTAAACAATTCACATTATTAATTTTCAAAATTCAAAATTATGTTTAAAAAGTTTCTTTGCGCAATTGTGCTTGTTTGCTGCGTTGGAACGACAGTAAACGCACAGGAAAAGGACAGCAAGAAGAATCAGTTTGTCATCTATGCAGGCCCGCAGTTGTCTACAGCTAATGGCGGTGCATCGCTCTCTGGCAAGTTCTCTTGGTTGGCTGGTGTACAATATGAGCGTATGTTCGGTGAAGGAGGATTCGGAATGTATGCAGGTGGTGAATATACCGCAAAAGGTATCAAAGATTATAAGTTGTATAATCTTTCCGATTATTCATCCATGAAAGATGAATACAATCTAAACTATATTCAACTCAATCTTGGTGTCAAGTATGCAAAAGAAATATGGGGATTTAATGGATTTGGCGAAATTGGACCCTATGTAGCTTATGGTTTAGGAGGTTCTGCCAAATGTGATGGTTACAAGATGGATGATGGTTCATTCGGAGATTGGACCAGTACTGTAGAAGGTGGAGTTGGTTTCAAAAAATTCGATTTCGGTATCAATGTCGCTATTGGTGCAGAATATAATGGTTTCCGTCTCATGGTTGGCTACCAACAAGGTTTAACAGACATCGCTGGTGAGCGTTTAGCAGATGGTTACAAAAACTATGGCTTCTACGCAAAAGTAGGCTACGCATTTGGGTTCTAAATCAAACATAATCAATAAACATATATCATATATGAAGAAGATTCTTTCTATTTTACTCATGGCGTTGGCGGTTATTTCCGCCAACGCGCAGTACAAAGTAGGCGATTATTTTGAAAAGGATGGGCTGAAAGGTATCGTTGTCAGAGTCAACGAGACAGGAAGCCACGGACTAATTATGTCGCTGGAAAAATGCGCCAAGAAATGGATTAACGATGGCGATGAGAAATTCAGTACAAACGCCTACTTTGAGGACGATGGTGAAAAGAATATGGCGGTCATTGAGAAATACATTAACGAAAATGGCAAGTCATGGGATATGTTCCCTTATTTCTCGTGGTGCCGTAGTCTTGGTGAAGGTTGGTATGCGCCAGCTGCAGATGAACTAAAAGAAATTCTGAACACCATCAATGGAGGTGCAGGAAAATACAATGCTAAATTTATGAAGAACATCACCAAATTGATAAAGAAGCACAAAGGTGATGGACTTATAGACTCTGGCTATTTTGGGAGTAAACTACCTCACTCTATGTATTCTTCAACAGAAGGTGATGCAGGTATGGTGTTCACATTGTTCTTTAAGCAGAATATATCAAGTGCTCTTCTTGGAGGAACGCCCAAAGGAGAGTTTTTGATAGAAAGTATGGTAAAAAACCATACAGGAGGCAAGTTCGCAAATATGTATGGGTCACGCGCTGTTCATAAGTTCTAATGTAATGAAAAAGATTATATTCGCATTATTGAGTGTGTGTTGCATTGCAGCACACGCTCAATATTCAAATGTCAGTTCTGGTGACATTATTGACATAAATGGTGTTAAAGCGATTGTCTTCAACGTTGACGATTCTGGGGAGCATGGCACAGCCATGACTATCAATTGTCTTAGAGGTGTTAAAGAATTTTGGTGTACAGACAACAAACTATCAAAGAGTATGCCAATGACCAAAGACAAGGAAAATGGTTTGGCAAACACGCAAGCTGTCATTGATTTTGCTTCGTCAAAAAACGCATTGGATAAATTTCCCATATTTAACTGGTGTAACAAACTTGGCGAAGGATGGTATGTGCCGTCCGTAAAAGAATTGGAAACGTTTGTGAATTTCTGGCTTGGAAATGAACAAACAGAAGACTGGGATGCAGATGATGAAACAGAAAACGTAATAGACGACAGCAAACCTTATTATAAGCAGATTAATGCTAAAATAATTGAGGCTGGAGGAGTCCCCTTTCTAAATGGAGCGATTTCTTCTACACTTGCCGACAATGGCAGTGTTTATGCATTCTATTTTGACAGACAAAAAAACAGTTGGTCTTTCAAGAAAATGTCAAAAACTTCGTACTTGAGCAAATACCTTGTAGGCCGCGCTTTCTATAAATTCTGAACATGACAAGAAAAATTCCAATACTCATCTTGTTCTTGTGCATTGCATTTTGGGTCAAAGCACAAGAACAAGACTATGATAAGTATCATAGAAGTTCTCTGTATTCTATTCTTTTAAAGCATCCGGAAAAAGAATTTTGTAACGAAATGATTGAAGCCTTCAAATCTATTCCTATTCCGGATAAGTATAATAACCATGATTTGAAAATCAAAGTAATGTCTGCCCCGATTCTGAAATCTATGACTAAAGAAGAGATTGAGGGAGGCTATAAAGATGCTATTTCGGCACTTCTGACTCGTAATAAGATTGGTGGACGCTTGGTGGAAAAATGGTTTGATAGAGACAAAAACACGGGAGCTTTCGATATGAATCTGATTGCAGAACGCGGTTTCTACGATGCTTCCATCCTTGACTTACGAGAAGCAAGAGCTTCATCACGAGGCATAGCTATGCTCGCCGATGCCGGAGAGGAATTGATAGGTCATACGTATGTCCTTGTAAATGACATCAGATATGCCGACAAGGAAACTACAAAATCTGCAGTTGGCGGAGGTCTTTTGGCTGCATCTTTGGTGGCTTCGTTCTTTGGAGTAGATCTAAGTAACGCTGTTTCCGCTGTTGGAAATCTTGCTGGGAATATTGCAGGCTTTAAGGTGTTTGTGACATCTTATTTATTTCGCTTAGACTGGAATGACGACATAGCTAATAATTTTTACTCAAACCTTTGGATTGATAGAAACAATCCAGATGAGAATAGAAAAAATCTCTTTACCTCATCTATGCAAGATTTTACTCTGACATATATCGGATGTGCAACGGTGTTTAGTGGAAAGACTGCGCTTGGAGGCGTAAAAGATGAAAAAGATATGTTTTTAAAAGTCTGTACTCGCGCCATAGACAAGTCGATTTCTGATTTGCAGAAATCGTTCGATGAGTTCAAGGTCTTCACTCCATTGATATCAACAGAACCATTGACAGCTTATATTGGAATGAAAGAAGGTGTTGATGATGATTCTCAATATGAAGTTTTAGAAAAAACAATCGATGAGTCTGGGAGGACCCATTACGAGAGAGTCGGTATCATAAAACCTGTTTCAGGAAAAATATGGGACAATCGTTTTATGGCGGCAGATGATAAAGAATCAGGTTCAGAACTGACATTTACGACATTCAAAAAAGTTTCTGGTAAAGATTTCTTTCCTGGTATGCTTATACGTGAAATCCGATAAAGGTAGTGTAAACTGAACTGTGTCACGGCTCTGATTTTTTATTCTTTCCCTCTTATTTGTGTGCAGATATGAAATCTGCACACAAATAAGAGGAGCTTTTCACAGGCAAAATCACATAATCTTGAACCTATATCCAAATTTTATAGCAAGTTGTTGTGATATAAGTGCTCAATTAGGCAGGGACATAGTCCATTTCTCACTAATGTCTCGATAGGCAAGATACACAAGCTTGATGAATGTTCGACGTTTCATGATGACTTTGACTTGGTTTTCACTTGCAAAGTTACGAATCCATCTTGAAATTGTTGTCTCTCCAACAGGAATGATTCGAGAAATTTTTGTGCGCCCCAAACCCTCTTGGGTATAAAGACGAATTACTTCTTCGTAATACTTGTTACGTTTCTCACAATTGTACTTCCACACATTTGTTGATTTTGCGAGTCAACTTTTTCTAGGGAATGACAGTATACACTGTCTACCTTTTAGAGCGTTTGTTTGCATTTTCTATCCCACCGCCAGCGAGTAGAGGAAGAACATCCAGTGGGCGGTGATGGCAGCGACGAGTCCGCCGCAGAAGTGGGCGAGGATAGCCTTCGGCGTGAGGTCGCGGTAGCCGAGCGAGTCGAGCATGGCGGTGTGAGTGCTGAGGAAGCCGCTCCAGCACATGCCGATGGCGGTGAACACGGCGATGGCGTTGCCGTCAATCCAGCCGTGCGCTATGAAGTTGGGTATCAGGCTGAGCGCAGCGCCCACTGCGCCGAGCGCCGTGATGGGGAACGCCACGAGGTGCGGGTCGTGGAAGCCGAAGAGCCACTCGAACACAAAGTCGATTTTGTTGGCAAGCCACGGCAGCAGCTCCACACCCTGATAGGCGGCGCCCGTGTACGAGCCGTCGGTAGACGCGCCGAACGTGAATATCATCACGAACGTAGAGATGATGAGCACGCCGGGGATGATGGCTATGCCCACTTCAACGCCGCTGCGTCCGCCGTCGAGCATGGCGTTGAGCAGGCGTATGAACACGGTCTTCTCTTCTTGCGAGCCTTCCTCCTTCTCTTCTTCCTCTATGTCCTCCTTCGACACGGCGTCCTCCGTGGCATACTGCGGATAAGCCTTCAGCACGAAGCGTTGCATGAGGCGCGTTGAGCAGACGCAGCCGAAGCAGGCGCCGAGCAGACCGATGAGCGGAGCGGCGTAGTAGCCCTGACTCGCCATGAACACGATGACGAGCAGACCCATGCCGAACGCCGTACCGAAGTTGGTGAGCGAGATGAACTGGTATTTCTTGAAGTAGCTTGCGAAGCGCTTGTCGTGTGCAAGCGAGATGATTGCGGGGTTGTCGGAGAGGAACGTCATCACGGCGCCTAAGGATGTCACGCCCGGCAGGTTGAAGATAGGTCGCATCAGCGGTCGCAGCGTGCGTTCGAGCAGCGTAACCACGCCGAACTCCACGAACACCCTGCCTATGGCGCCGGTTATCACGCAGATGCTCATAAGATAGAATACGGTGTTGAGCAGCAGGTCGTGCGCCGTGCGCATGATGGTGTTGAGCATGTTGGGCACACCCATCACCATGCCAAGATAGCCGAAGAGCACTACTACGCTGGTGATGCACCAGATGCCGCTCGGGATGAGCGCTTTGCGTTTAGAATTGTTCTGTTTCATAAGGGTTCGTTTAATAGTTAGTAGATTGAATGGCTGAGGCTTTTCCGCCCGTCGCCGTAACCAATCGCAAAGATATGAATAAATAATGAAGTGACGAAAGGAACTGTCTCCTTTCGTCACCGTTTTTTTAATTTGTAATTATTAATTTTTAATTATTAATTGGTATGTGTTAATTATTGATTTTTAATTATTAATTTTTAATTGGTTGATTGATTATCAAGTATGCTTTATATTCTTATGAAGGCATAATTAACGATTTCAGTCAACCAATTAATAATTAAAAATTAATAATTACTAATTGTTAGAAGTGAAACTTCGTACCGATGCTGAACTTCAGCTCGCCGTTAGCCGGCTCCTGGTCCTTCACCTGGTCGATCGACTTGGCGTGTACCACCGCTGCCGGCTCTGCGTATATCTCGAAGTGGCGGCTCAAGCGGAAGCCAGCCTGGATAGCTGCGTGTACGCCCGGCACAACCTTCGTCTTGTGCATGTCGCATGAGTTTACGCTGAGCTGCGCGCCAAGCATACCCGTTATCTGGAACAAGCGGTCGTCGCTCTGTTCGCCAGTGATGGCGTTGCGCATGTTCATCATATAGTCGGCTGTAACGGCTGTGATGTGGTCGGTGTAGCTGAGTCCGTTCGCACCGCGCTTGGCGAATGTCTCGCTCACGCTGCCGTGCACACCATGCACGCCATTGAACCAGTGGCCGTAGCCAGCCTGCACGTTATATGTGAGCTTGTGCTGAGCGTGCAACTCGCTGAAGCTGCCCGAGAAGAATCCGGCGCCACCGCCGATAGTGATGAAGTTCTTCTCTTCGGGTGCCTCCTTAAGGTCGCTTGAGCCCTTGTCGCGGTTCATCGTGTAGTCGAGACCGATGAGAGCGCGCGGCGTCACACGACCCCAGTTGCGGTGCATGAAGCGGTCTGACAGCTCGTAAGCCATCTGCGGCTCGATGAACAGACCCGTAGTGCTTGAAAGACGGATGCGACCCTGCGCGCCAGCGTGAACGTCGGCAGAGAAGTACGACTTGTGGTCGCCGTAGTCGGCGCCGACAGCGAAACCGATGACAGAACGTATTGAGAGCCACTTGGTGTTCTCCGTGCCATAGTTCATAGCGGTGAGGTCAGCAAGCCAGTCGAATGCGCCTACAGCCTTAGAGTAGCGCTTGTCCTCGATGCGGCGCTGCATCGTTCCGTCGAGACTGAAACGCACGCCGTGCGAAGCTGCCGACCACTTGGTGTAGCTGATGCGTGCAACCGGCATCCAGTAGTCGGTCTGCTTCATCTTTGTAGACGTAGAAGCCAGACCTCCGGCGATGCTTATAGACGCCTTGGGTATGCCGTGGATGCCTGCTTCGCGGCGCTCGATGGCGTATCTGTCATGATAGGTGTACATGAAGCCGGCGAGAAGCGACGGCATCACGCTCCACTTCTTGAAGACGCGGTCCTGCTGCATGAAGTTCTTGGTGTAAGAGTCGACACGCGGTTCGATAACGAACGCGAGTCCGCGCGAAAGGCGTATGTTGCCCTGCAGACCTCCGCTGAAGCCCCAGCTGCTCTTGATGCCGTCGATGCGGTCGGAAGAACGGTTGAAGCTGAAACCTGCCAGCGCATTGATCCATACGTAACGCTCTGGATCGACACCGCCGATGAGGTTGTTAAGGTTGAGAAGGTACTCGAACTGTGAGCTGAGTGCCTTTGTGCGCCACTGATTGTCGGGGCGGATAGTTGTAGAGCTGAGCGTGAAGCGCGCTCCGTGATACGGTCCGAACCACTTGCCGGCACTTGCTGCCTGACGCACGCCGAGAAAGTCGCCCCAAGTGGCTTTGTGAGCGTTGGAAAGCGTAGCCGGACCAACCATTCCGCCTACGAAGATACCGTCCCAGATGCTGTGTTTGCCACGTTCAGGGTCTTCATAATTCTTGCGAACAAACGGCAGACGATAGCCCAAGCCCATAGTGAGCGTAGTGAACGGGCGGTAGCCGTGCCATGTCATTTGCTGCGAAATCTGGTCCTCCATCAAGCCGTAGCGCGACTCGAGGTAGGTATAGAAGTTGTCGCTCAGAGCATACTGTCCGCGCAAGCCGATATGTATGCCCATACCGTACTTTGTTACGTTGTTGTGGTTTGACGTAGCGAGGTCGAAGCCTGCGATGCCGTACACCTCGAAGCGCTTTGTCTCGTAGTAGGTGCCGGGCTGAGCGATGGCTGTGATATTGAGCAGGTAGTCGAGGCTGAGGTCAAGATACTTAGCCTTCAGTCCGCGTGTGCTCCACTTGCCTCCGTTGATGTTGATGCGTGCGCCGTGCTCAGGAGTAAACCAGTCGCCGATGTTGAAGTCGGCGGTAAGTCCGAACTCAGGGTGGCGTGTTCCCATGATGTTGGTGCCTAAGCCTGCGTCTACGAAGAGATGGTCGAAGTAAGTCTTCTGCTTCCACTTCTTTGCAACGCGCGGGCGCTGCAGCATATAGTTGAGCGCACTGCCTTCAATCTGTGCGTTTGCTGTTGCGACGTAGGCGCAAGCCATGAAGGCAGCCACAATCGCTTTTCTTATATTGTTCATAACTCTTTTCCCTCCTTATTTATTCTGCTCTAACAACAAATCGTTAACATCTCCATCGGTGTGCGCAATCTTCTCGAGCGACGGGTCCATCTCGAACGAGCGCTTCAGCTCCTCGTATGCTCCCACGGCGTCGTCGGCGCGGTTGAGGCAGATAGCGCGCAGGTAGTGGGTGAGCGCCTCGTCGTCGGGCAACTCGCGGCTCAGCTTGAGAGCCTCCTTGTTGCGCTTCATGGCGAGCATCATGAGCAGCTCGTTGCGCTTGCCCGTGGCAGCCACCGTCTTGTAGTTCTCGTCGTAGCGTCCGTTGAGAACGCCGCTGATGGCGTGCAGCAGTTCTGACTCTTCGGTCTTGGGCACGTACGAAAGACACTCGTCGGCGGCAGCGAACTGGCGGTTCTGAAGCAATGCGATGGCGTGGTTGATGTTAACCGTAGCCGGTGCCTTCTCGCCTGCGAACGGCTCGAGCAGCTGCGGGTCAGACTCGCCGCGGTTGATAAGATCGGCTGCGAGGTCGTTGGCTGCAATCATGAACGAAGGATACATCTCCAGAGCCTGGCGTATGATGGTGTCGCGCTTTACGGCGTCGTTCTCGCTGCGGTAGAGTGTGAAGAACTCGTAGCGAGTGAGCTTCTTGTAGTCGGCAGCGTAGAGGTTGCGAATCTCGTCGAGCGTGAGCTGACGGAAGATTGTGTAGTTCATCACGTAGTTCACCTGGCGGAGCTTCGGCAGATAGCGTGCCTCAAGCACACTTCTGAAGAACGGCAGGCGGCGTATTCTTGCGCTCTGCACGTCGATGTTGCTGCTGCGGTTGATGATGCTCTGCACCTGGTCGGCTTCGCTGAAGAGCGAGTCGCGGCGCAGCAGAGCAACCACCTCGCTCCAGGGAGCTACCGACGACTTGCTGCTAAACTCGATGCCGCTGCGCAGGTTCTCGGGCAGCTTTTCGCGTATATATCCCAGCGCGAAGTCCATACGCTGGCGTGCAAGATTCTGGTTGAAGTTGTAGCGACCGTCAGGCGAAGCGATACCTTCGAGCCAGAGCGACTGGATTGTAGCGTCCTTGTCGGCGCGTATGGCGTCGATCTGCTGACGCAGTTTCTCAATCTCTATATCGTTGTGCGGGTCGTTGGTGTTGAGCGTTGCCTTGCCGATGAGGAACTTCAGGTTGATGTTACCCTTGCTGTCGCGCATCTGCTTCTCGGGAGTGGGGTAGTAGGATGCGTCGGCGAGCGGCTTGCCCAGCAGCGAGCAGTCGAGCCAGCGCAGCGGATTGACCGTTCCGCGGGCGATGATGGTAGTGTCGCGGTATATGATGTGCGTGTAGTCCTCGATAGCCATGTACACGTCGCAAGAGTATTCTGCCTTGAGGTTCTTCACGAAGATAGAGTCGCTGTAGCCGATGATGTCGTTAGCCTGACCCTTCTCGCGTGTGGCGCTGCTCTTCACGGTGACGTGCTTTGCAAGCGGGTCGCCGGCGGTCTCGCTGTTCATGTTGAAGTTGTAGAGACGGTCCTGCGTTCTGTGATACTCCTTGGCGTCGTACACCATCGGGCGCATCAGCGTGAGCTTGTTCTCCGTTACATTATTCAATATAGGCTGCACAACGAGTCGGCGGTCGTGCTGGAACATCTGCTTCGGCACACGAACACGCGTACGTACATAGAGCCAGTTGCCCTTCACCTCGATATCCGTAGGTTCGGGCATGATGCGGTCGGTGATGCGCTTTGTCTTCACCTCAACCTCCTTGAGCTGTACGTTGTCCTCGTCGAGCTTCACTGTGAGGAAATTGTCGTTCTTCACCTTCACCATTTCCTGCTTGGCGCCAATCATGGAGAAGCGCAGCTGAGTGCCTACGTGTGTGTTCATTGAGAAGCGTCCGTCCTCGTCGGTTACGGCGAGCGCGCGGCGTAATCTGGTGTCGGTGATGTTCACGCCGATGAGCGGTTCGCCAGTCTGCTTAGACACTACACGACCCGTAAGGCGCACCACTTCCTGAGCCTGCGCACCGAGTGCGAGGCATAGCAGGGCTGCGAGTGTGAGTGCCACCCGCTTAAAGTGTGTTGCTATGTTTTCTGAATTCATATCTCTTTGCTTTCAAACTTTAAAATGAAGTTGCTTACAAAACCCTCTAATCTAAACTTATTTGTATATAAACCAGTTTCTGTAGCGTCTCTTGTCCGTCGGCGGACATATCGCGAAACGCCGTTTATAAGTAGTTAGCTTTAACTTCCAGTTGAGTTTGTTTTGTACTATTTAATAATGTAGACGAAGTTGACGCCTGCCTTTATCGGAGCGAAGTTGACGGTTTCGACGTTCGGCTTGTCGAGTGTTGCACGCTGAGCGTCGTTTCTCGAGAACTTCTCCTGGCGGTATACCAGACCCACGCCGAGCGTTGTCTCTATACTCCAGTGGCGACTGAGCACGAAGCTGTAGCCGTAGGTGACGCCACCGCCGAATACATCGCCGTCGTGTCGCTTCTGCTTGAACTTCAAGTCGTAGTTTGCTGCTACTGCGGCTATGCCCACGAAGTGAGCAGCCTGAGGACGTGCGCTGAACCAGTAGCGTACTTCGGGTTCTACTCCGAATCCCTTGAAATCGTATTTGCCGTTGTTAAACTTGGTGCGGGTGACAACGCCTTCGAGGTTGAACGTCACATGACGGTTAATCCTGAATTCAAGCCCGAGGTTGGGTGCCGCCACAGCCCAATATAAGGCGTTCGTTTTTACATTTACGCGCTGCGCATTAGATGGCGTGGTTGTCACAAGCACCGCCACAATGGCTACCAATCGCGCGAACCATTTGTTTGACATGTGTGTTTGAATTTATACTGAAAAAAAACAATTTGCTGCAAACTTACTAATAATATTTAATATGTCGACGCTCGAAAACTTGTTCAAGCGCCGACTTAATATATTATTAACATCTTTTATGTTAACGCACACCGTTTGTGTACGCAGATGTCTCAGAAAGAAAGTGCGGGTTTAGTAATGTGTTGAGCTCTACTATGTTATGCTAAGTAGCCGACGTGTTGCATTCGTCGAAGTGGTCTGCCACCTCGCAGAGTGCCGCGTACCACTCCTTGCCGAAGCGTCTGGTGAGCGGACCTTCGAGGAACTTGTATACGGGCAACCCGAGTTCGCGACCCTTCTTCACGGCGTCCTTGCACACGTCCCAGCGGTTGTAGTTGAGCGCCACGGTGTCGTTGGCGAAGCGCTTCTCACGGATAGGGTAGAGTGCGCACGAGATGGGCTTGATGAAGCTGGTCTTGCCGGCGCGGTATGCACGCTCAAGGGCGCAGAGGCAGCAGTCGCCTTCGTAGCAGGTGAAGACGCAGTCCTTGCCGCCCACGATGCTTGTCACGAGGTCGCCGTCGCGGTCGGTGTACGCCACGCCCTGCTTGTCGACCACGGCTTGCGCTTGTGCCGACATGTCGCCCCACACGGTGTCGAGCGCGTCCTCTATGCCGCCGATCTCTTCGAGTGTGACGGGTGCGCCGGCGTCGCCTTCTACGCAGCAGATGCCCTTGCAGGCGTCGAGGTCGCAGCAGAACTGCTCGGTGATAATGTCCGATGAAACGAGTATGTTGTCAATGTCGAGTATCATATTTCTATCTTGTTTCTTAATGATTATTTCTTCTTGCTGTGTGTTCTCCCACGGATTGCACTCTTCTTGCAGTATATTCTCCCACGGAATTCGCGGAATACACAGAACCTTTTTGTTGTATATTCTCCCACAGATTGCACAGATTTTCACAGATGCACCCCCTGAAAGAACCCATCTGTGTTGATCTGTGAAATCTGTGGGAGTATACTTTCAGCAATCTCTTCCGTGAATTCCGTGGAATCCGTGGGAGAATTCTTTCAGCAACCTCTTCTATGGATTCCGTGAATTCTGTGGGAGAAAGTCTTAGTAGAGAATCTCCGTGGGCGTGTTACCAGTCGATCTCCTGCTCGCCATGCTCGCGCAGATAGGCGTTGCAGAGCGAGAAGTGGTGGTTGCCGAACCATCCGCCGCGGTTGGCAGACAGCGGCGAAGGATGCACCGACTCGAGCACGAGATGGCGCTCGCGGTCGATGAGCTGCTTCTTGGAGCGCGCATAGCCGCCCCAGAGAATGAACACGAGGTGCTCGCGCTCGGCGCTGAGCGCGCTGATGGCGGCATCGGTGAACTGCTCCCAGCCGTGATGCTGATGACTCGCCGCCTGATGCGCACGCACCGTGAGCGTTGCGTTCAGCAAGAGCACGCCCTGCTCAGCCCAGCGCGTCAGGTCGCCAGTCGGCGGGATAGGCTTTCCGAGGTCGAGCTGTATCTCCTTGAAGATGTTCTGAAGCGACGGCGGGAAAGGCACGCCTGCCGGCACAGAGAAGCTCAGACCCTGCGCCTGACCCGGCTCGTGGTACGGGTCCTGACCGATAATCACCACCTTCACCGCGTCGAACGGACAGAGGTTGAAGGCGTTGAAGACGAGCGAACCCGGCGGATAGCACGCCGTTGTGGAATATTCCTGGCGCACGAAGTCGGTGAGCTGGGCGAAATAGGGCTTCTCAAACTCCGCTCCGATATGCTTGCGCCATGAGTTGTCGATTTTTACGTTCATGCGTACAAAATTACGAAATTATTGCGAACAACCCACACTATCTGATATATTTTCGCTACTTTTGCTCCGTATAACAAAACCCGACGATAATGCAACTTATACGCTTACTGAAAGACTGGACGCTGCCCGTAGCCATCGCCACGGGATGTGTCGTTTATATGATATTCGCGCTTGTGCCGCAGCTCGACACGTTCGCCACCTGCGCCGCCCCCGTGTTCGACGCCCTGCTCCCCATGTTTATGTTCCTCGTGCTCTTCGTCACGTTCTGCAAGGTCGACTTCCGCCGCTTGCGCCCCGTGGCTTGGCACTGGTGGCTCGGCGCCTTTCAGTTGCTCGGCGTGGGCGTGGTGATGGCAGCCGTCATAGCCTTCTCTCTGAAGGGCAACCGGCTCATCCTCGCCGAAGCGCTCCTCACGTGCATCATCAGTCCGTGCGCCTCAGCCGCGCCCGTCGTCACGCAGAAGCTGGGCGGCAACCTCGAGGAGATGACCACCTACACCTTCCTCTCCAACTTCATCACGGCGCTCATGATACCCGTCTGCTTCCCGCTCCTCGACGACGGACGCGAGATGCACTTCCTCGCCGCCTTCTCGCTTATATTATATAAGGTATTCACGGTGCTCGTCGTGCCGATGCTGCTCGCCTACGTCGTGAAGCATCACGCCAAGCGCCTCTGCCAGCGCATCGTCAGCGTCAAAGACCTCTCCTACTATCTCTGGGGATGCTCGCTGCTCATCGTCTCCGGCACCACGATGAAGAACATCTTCCACGCCGACACCACGCTCCGCTTCCTGCTCCTCATCGCCGCCGGTTCGCTCCTGCTCTGCATCTTCCAGTTCGCCTGCGGCAGAACCATCGGCAGACGCTTCGGCGAGACCGTCAACGCCGGTCAGGGACTCGGACAGAAGAACACCGCCTTCGCCATCTGGATAGCCTGCACCTACCTCTCGCCACTCTCCGCCGTAGGACCCGGATGCTACATACTCTGGCAGAACATCATCAACAGCATAGAGATATGGCGCGCGCAGATTTCTGAAAAATAATTTGCACGACCCAAATGAAAACCGTATCTTTGCAGATACAAAAGGAAAACACATAATTAATAACTTAAACAAAATAACAAAAATGGAAGAAAACAAGAACCAGCAGCCCCAGGGTCTTCAGATCGAACTGAAGCCGGAAATCGGTGTAGGCGTTTACGCTAACCTCGCACTCATCACACACTCTTCAAGCGACTTTATCCTCGACTTCACTTGCATGCTCCCCGGTATGCAGCAGCCGCAGGTACGCAGCCGCGTCGTAATGGCTCCGGAGCACGCAAAGCGTCTGCTCATGGCCCTGAACGACAACATCCAGAAGTACGAGCAGAACTTCGGCAAGATCAACCTGCCGGAGGCACAGCAGCCTCGCACAGCTACTCCGTTCAACAACCCGGAGGCTTAACCGACGCAACCATTAGCCCTCCGTCTGCTTCCTGAAGCAGACAGCATGAGCCGATATGCATATAGGCGCAATTCCCGCAAGGGAGTTGCGCCTTTTTTGATGTCAACGACGTGCTAAAGCAGCGCGTAGCGGAAAGCTAATGCCGTAGCCTCCTACAGATAGTCAGTCACTTCTCGCTCTCTGCACCATAACCCCCAACATTTTCCCACCGTTCGCGTCCGCCGCCCGATCGGATTCCGTCCGCCGTCCAATCGGATCGCGTCCGCCACCCAATCGGATCGCGTCCGCCACCCAATCGGATCGCGTCCGCCGTCCAATCAGATCGCGTTCGGTGCACGATGAAAGAACTTGAGCTTTTGCATCATTAAAAACATGCGTTTACCATGCAAAAGTAGTAACCATCGAAGACACGTTCCTTTCCTTTACGATGTTGTCAAATTGCTCCTTGTTCAGAAAATATCCCTCCAAAAGGGTGCGCTTATCAGATTTAATTTGTATTTTTGCCATGTCATATCAGAGTTCGTATAAACAAAATATAATGTTTAGTCCCAAAGCGAAACTTTCTGTGTGGGGCTTTATCTTTCAACTATTTAAATTTATGTGTTAAACCAATGAAGAAACTATTCATTTATACAATCATGTGTTTTCTGTATATCACGCTCACAGCAACAACGTGCGATGATATTGATTACAGAACGGTATGCATCCGTAACAATACAAGTGATACGATATTGTTGGGAACCGTTTTTTTATAGTTTCAGGGCCCGAAAAAAAATCGGGAAAGGGCCGCCGCGCGCACCAACTGCACGGAGAAAAATTTCGCTCGCAACGAGAAATTTTTCTATCTCAAAGAAAAAACAACGGCTAATATGGGCCAAAAAAGAGGAGAAAGCCTTCTGTCTTCGGGCTCTCTCCTCTTCACTATACAAATATACAACATTTTTCGGCAAAAAGCAAATCGTATTAACATTTGAATACAATCCTTGAAATGTTAAAAAGACGCGATTTGCATCAGCAAGGCGCGGTCATGCTTTAATAGAGCGTTCGATGGGAGGTCTTGTTTTTAGTGGGATAGGTAGTATCCGTGACAAAGCAAATGTTGCAATGACAAACCTGACATATAACATCGCCCGTACGGCACAGGTATTCAAATACCATAGAAACTGGATAACCGCTTAAAATCTTTATGCTTAGTTGTTAATAATAATCAAAGCGATACTCTCTCCGAAAAATATCAATAGAGATACTTGCAATATTTGAAAAAGTTTCGCTTAATTTGCAGAAACAAAATCACATCAGCGGTAGCCATAATGAGGTTCTGACTTCTCGCTGAGCTTAAAGTGGATTTATAAACCCTCCCTAAAGACATACTTCTATGAAACATTCAAGGTTAAGTTTTATTTTCTGTTTTTTACTGTGCATCCTTGTATCCGCACCGTCCAAGTCGCAAAATACCATTCCCGGCGACAATGTAATGCGTTATTACAAGGCGGCAGTGCCAGTTACAAGGTCATCCTTTGAGGAAGACTTTCATGGCGATGAAGCCGCTGTAAAACAATTCTGGTCCGATGTGGAGGAATATCTCAACAAGGTTTACGTTCCGTTGGGATTTTGTTTTACCGTGAACAGGGATAGCAGACTTTTGCTGTCTTCGTATAACATTATAGATGAAAACTATATGAATGCTCCCAGTTACGGAACAGAACTTCTCGACGAACTTATCGGTCAGTCTTCGTACGATATAGGCATTTGGATTCTGCATCGTCCCGAGAATGAAAACAACAACGGCCTTTCTATACTGGAAGGGGCATACAAGAAGGACAGCAAGGCATCCGGATATGCCGCCCCTAATCCATGGATTGTGGCGCATGAAATAGCACACTTGTTTGGTGCCGGGCACACAGAGGATGCTTCGCTGATGGACGCAGGGGGAAATTTTCTCTCCCTGACTTCCATTATGCAGATACGCTCTTCATGTGTCAAGAATAACGCTGCCTACTACAGCGACCAGGACAAGAACACCCTTGTCGGTTCAGATTTGGGAGGAAACTATGTGTACGGACAGAAGGTATCCAATACAGCACCTGCATTTGGAAGCAACATGCCATATTCTGTCAGAATTCCCTTGGGAGCATGCCTTGCGTTGGATGTTCAGGCAGACGATGCAGAGAATAACAGGATTTCTTACGCTACTGTCAGCAATGATTTTACCCTGATGCCTCCGACCTTTAGTTCGCGATTGGATTTCCGACCCCAATACGTGGCGGATATCTTTTATGACGGTTATTATTATATAGTAAACAAGACCGACATCCATAACAAGGCAGCGGGCAGTTATTCCATGACACTCTCTATCAACGATATGCCCGACTCCGACATTCTTACGTGGCAGACTTTTATCGCTTCACCTTTCTACAGCAATTATACTACACGCCAGATAGGTGTGGATATTGTAGGAGGCGAACGCTTCTCGCTATCCCTCTCTCCAGACAAGCAGAACTATGTTCCTGGCGACAAGGTGCGTCTTTCATGGGGAGTAAATACCAGTTATTTTAATTCGGAAAGCAGACTGAGGATAACGCTCTCGACTGATTATGGAAAAACATTCAACCACATCCTTGCGGCCTCCGTTCCGGCCCTTGATGGCGAATGTGTGGTTGAGATGCCTGACTTGAAGATAGATAATCTTGACGTGGATTTTTCCACTGCAGTTTGTTCCGTCCGTGCAGGTATAATACGCATTGAGGAAATAGGCGGTGCGGCATACACACTTTCGTGCCTTACACCAGAGGGTGGTGGCGGCTTTCTTCTTTCCGGCAGTGGTATTCCATCATCCATCTCCATTCCCGGTGCCGGCAAATCGTCAGCAGATTGCATCTACGATGTCAGTGGACGAAAGGTTTCGGCAAAACGTGCTTCGTCACTGCCCCGAGGTATTTATATATGCAATGGAAAGAGGGTTCTCGTGAAGTAATGTTCCCAAGTAAGATGTGGGTTATGGTAAACCTATGTCCAAGCAGAATAGAAAACCTATCTTTCATTGACACTAATTTATAGAACCTACCTAAATATACCCAATGAGAACAAACCCAGTACTCACACCAAGCAAGGTGCGGTATATTTCTCACCTCGGCCATACGCCCAATATCGCTGAGCCACACGCCTTCAAGCAAGGTGCGGCACATTGTCTTGCAACCACCTGAGTAGCTACCCATTGTCGGGGAGTTGCGAAATTTTAAAGGGATTTGGATTATGGCGAAAAATGTCGTATATGTGTATTGCGAAGAGGACAGAACCCGCACCTGTTGGGTTCTGTCCTCTGTTTTGTTGAAATTCAGTATATCCTATTTAGGGAGTAGGAAAATTTATCAGAGAAGTAGGAAAATTTATAAAGGAAGTAGGAAAATTTCTTGAATAAATAATGGCGGCAGTTGCCGATGTGGGGAGACGGGAGGTTAAAATATATTTATTTCACTATCCTGCATTTTTTTGCGCACCCGACAAACCCTGTGGGGAGGGTTAGCGTCCGTACACCCTCCCCACAGGGTTTGTCGGTTGCGCCAACAGTTCGTAATTTGCCTAGACAAAAAACTCTTATGTTGAGGGAGTTTTTCGCTTATAGCGTTCAGTACAATGATACGGTACCGCCGAACGAAAACACGTTCTTTGGAATATTTGTTGATCATGATATATCCCTTCTTAATCAGAAACTTTTTATCTTTGTCTTTAAGCCGGAAACTCTACGCAATTTTACCCCGGAACAACTCGTTGAGCGTGACTATTGCGACGGAAAGTTTTTCTTGAATTGTGCCGACCTTGATAGGGCGAATTATAGCTTCTCGTATAATGGCGAATAATTAAACGTTTAATCAATATTACTATTATGAAAAAACTACTTTCGGGTGTAGCATGATCGGTTGATATTGTTGCACTCCTCGCTTTTATGCTGTGAAGCCTTGCTCTTTTCGCGTAAAAGTAGTAACTTAGCACGCAAAACAGCAGTATATGATTAACATTCCGCGTTGGGAACAACGTCTTGACAGCTATCATAAGGCACTTGCACGCCTCGCCGAGATAGTCGGCGCCAGCAAAAAGCGGACGCTCAACGAGTTTGAGCGCGATGGACTTGTGCAGCGATTTGAGTTCACACACGAACTCTCGTGGAAACTCATGAAGGCATATGCCGAGTATCAAGGCTTCGACGGCATCGGAGGCTCGCGCGACGCTACACGCAAAGCCTTCGAGATGAGCCTTATAAGCGACGGGCAGTCGTGGATGGACATGATAAAGAGTCGTAATGAGACTTCTCATAATTATGACGGTAGCATGGCTGATGATGTCGTTGACTCCATTATAAATAGGTTTTATCCTCTTCTGGCAGAATTCTATCAGAAGATGAATAGTTTGTCGGCACTTACCCCCGATGACCTTTTCTCTAAATAGTAAATTATGAATAATAACTCATTCGGACTCTCGGCGGAAACACTCGCAGCCATTGTTAAGGTGGTAGCCTCTGTTGGTAATGTGCAGCGTGCATTGATATATGGTTCAAGAGCTAAGGGTACTTTTCGCCCAAACTCCGATGTCGACATAATGCTTGAGGGCGACGCCCTCACCATCAGCGACCTATCCCTCGTCGAGGAACGGCTCGATGACCTTCTTCTCCCGTGGAGGTTCGATGTCTGCGCACGCAATAGAGTGAGCAATGAGGCACTAATAAAAGAGGTAGACAAGTGGGGAAGAGTGGTCTACGCAAAACAATAACTGAACGACCGATTGGCATATTGACTCGAAGATGGCTGCGACGGTGTCACGAATATGAGCAGACGGCAGTGCGATAGTGAGTAGGGTGGCGACCCATCCCACTGCCTAATGCATATATATAATGTGTAACCACGCAGCTAACAGCATGTTACGCATGCGTTGCAATCAGGATAAACCTCGGTTGCTATTCGTAAAATTGTTGTGTACTATTGTGAATGTCTGTTAAAATATCCTGTTGCATATTAAATTTTTAATTTCGCAGTGAGATTGTGTTTTTATATATTAGGTAGTTTCGAGAAAAGTTTGTACCTTTGCACCCCGAAAACAGCTTGTAATAGAGCAGTTTTATGGAATACGACAATAGAAAAATAAAATATATAAATTAAAAATTAAAATCATGCCTACAATTTCACAATTGGTAAGAAAAGGCAGAAAGGTGCTCGTAGACAAGAGCAAGTCACCGGCTTTGGACTCATGCCCTCAGCGTCGTGGTGTTTGCGTTCGCGTTTACACAACAACACCTAAGAAGCCTAACTCGGCAATGCGTAAAGTTGCCCGTGTACGTCTCACAAACTCCAAGGAGGTTAACTCTTACATCCCGGGAGAAGGTCACAACCTTCAGGAGCACTCAATCGTGCTTGTTCGCGGTGGTCGTGTAAAGGACCTTCCTGGTGTACGTTACCACATCGTTCGCGGTACACTCGATACAGCAGGTGTAGCAAACCGCACACAGCGTCGTTCTAAGTACGGTGCTAAGCGTCCTAAGGCAAAGAAGTAATCTGAAAATTGTCGGACGAAACAAATTTTAAAAACGTTTTGCTGGAGAATTGTTAATAGACAGGTTGAGTAAATGTCCAAGAGAGGACGTTGAAGAACAGTAAGAAACAGCCCCACGCAGACAGAAATTTTTCAAACAAAATGAGAAAAGCAAAACCAAAGAAGCGCGTGATCCTTCCGGATCCGAAGTTCAATGACCAGAAGGTCTCTAAGTTTGTAAACCACCTTATGTATGATGGTAAGAAGAATACATCATACGAAATCTTCTACAACGCACTCGAAACCGTAGGTGCTAAGATGCAGAACGAGGAAAAGTCGGCTCTCGAAATCTGGAAGCAGGCTCTCGACAACATCACTCCGCAGGTTGAGGTAAAGAGCCGCCGTATCGGTGGTGCTACTTTCCAGGTGCCGACAGAGATCCGCGCAGAGCGCAAGGAGAGCATCTCTATGAAGAACCTTATCCTCTTCGCACGCAAGCGTGGCGGTAAGAGCATGGCAGACAAGCTCGCTGCTGAGATCATGGACGCTTTCAACAACCAGGGTGGTGCTTACAAGCGTAAGGAAGATATGCACCGCATGGCAGAGGCTAACCGCGCATTCGCTCACTTCAGATTCTAATATAATAATAAGGTAAAAGGAAAAATGGCAAATCGCGATTTACATTTGACTCGTAACATCGGTATCATGGCGCATATCGACGCTGGTAAGACCACTACTTCTGAGCGTATCCTGTTCTACACAGGTAAGACTCATAAGATCGGTGAGGTTCACGACGGCGCTGCTACCATGGACTGGATGGCACAGGAGCAGGAGCGTGGTATCACTATCACCTCTGCTGCTACAACATGTAACTGGAACTATCTTGGCAAGTCATACAAGATTAACTTGATTGACACCCCGGGACACGTTGACTTTACCGCTGAGGTGGAGCGTTCACTCCGCGTACTCGACGGCGCAGTTGCTACTTACTCTGCAGCTGACGGCGTACAGCCGCAGTCAGAGACAGTATGGCGCCAGGCAGACAAATATAACGTACCGCGTATCGGCTACGTAAACAAGATGGACCGTTCAGGTGCTGACTTCTTCGAGACAGTACAGCAGATGAAGGACATCCTCGGTGCTAACCCTTGTCCTATTCAGATTCCTATCGGAGCTGAGGAGAACTTCAAGGGTGTTGTAGACCTTCTCAAGATGAAGGCTATCCTTTGGCACGACGAGACAATGGGCGCTGAGTACGACATTGAGGAGATCCCTGCTGATCTCGTTGACGAGGCTAACGAATGGCGCGAGAAGATGATTGAAAGCGCAGCCAACTTTGACGACGCTCTCATGGAGAAGTATCTCGAGGGCCAGGAGATCACAGAAGAGGAGCTTATCGCAGCTATCCGCAAGGGTACAATCTCTATGGAGCTCACTCCTATGCTTCTCGGTTCTTCATACAAGAACAAGGGCGTTCAGCCGCTTCTCGACTACGTTTGCGCATTCCTTCCTTCACCTCTCGATACAGCAGCTATCGTTGGCACAAACCCTGACACAGAGGAAGAGGAAGACCGCAAGCCTTCTGAGGAGGTGCCGACATCAGCTCTCGCGTTCAAGATCGCTACCGACCCGTTCATGGGCCGTCTCGTGTTCTTCCGCGTTTACTCAGGTAAGGTAGTTGCAGGCTCATACGTTTACAACCCGCGTTCACGCAAGAAGGAGCGTATCAGCCGTCTGTTCCAGATGAACTCAAACAAGGAAATCCCGATGGAGACAATCGACGCTGGTGATATCGGCGCAGGTGTAGGCTTCAAGGATATCCGCACAGGTGACACACTCTGCGACGAGGCACATCCGATCGTGCTCGAGTCAATGTCGTTCCCTGATACCGTAATCTCTATCGCAGTAGAGCCGAAGAGCCAGGCTGACATCGCTAAGCTCGACAACGGTCTCGCTAAGCTCGCTGAAGAGGACCCGACATTCACCGTTCGTACCGACGAGCAGAGTGGTCAGACCATTATCTCAGGTATGGGTGAGCTCCACCTCGACATCATCATCGACCGTCTGAAGCGTGAGTTCAAGGTAGAATGTAACCAGGGTAAGCCGCAGGTTAACTACAAGGAGGCAATCACCAAGCCGACTACTCTCCGTGAGGTTTACAAGAAGCAGTCAGGTGGTCGTGGTAAGTTCGCTGACATCATCGTAACAATCGGCCCGAAGGACGAGGATTACAAGGAAGGCGACTTGCAGTTCATCAACGAGGTTAAGGGCGGTAACATTCCTAAGGAGTTCATCCCGTCAGTACAGAAGGGCTTCGAGAACGCCATGAAGACTGGTGTCCTCGGTGGCTATCCGATGACTGGCCTTAAGGTTGTACTCACCGATGGTTCGTTCCACCCGGTTGACTCTGACCAGCTGTCATTCGAGCTCGCTGCCCTCAACGCTTACAAGAACGGCTGCCCGAAGGCAGGTCCGGTTCTCATGGAGCCTATCATGAAGGTAGAGGTTGTTACTCCGGAGGAGAACATGGGTGACGTAATCGGCGACTTGAACAAGCGCCGTGGTCAGGTAGAAGGCATGGAAGAGGCTCGCTCTGGCGCCCGCATCGTAAAGGCTCAGGTACCTCTGTCAGAGATGTTCGGTTACGTAACAGCTCTCCGTACCATCACTTCAGGTCGTGCAACAAGCTCTATGGAGTACGATCATCACGCACCTCTCTCAAGCGCTATCGCTAAGGCAGTGCTCGAGGAAGTAAAGGGTCGCGCAGACCTCGTGTAACCAATCACGCAATTGCGTAGGGAGTCGCCAAAACGGCTCCCGACAAAATAAAATCTAAAGGGACATGGGGCGTCGCTTAGCGAATGACTCTTAAGCGACGTACCCCACCTCCTTTTTTCGGCTGTTCAGCACTCCAAGTTGAGACCATAATCACGCTGAACGTGCCACATTAAATTGCATTATAAACTTTAAATACAATTATGAGTCAGAAAATTCGTATCAAGCTGAAGAGCTACGACCACAAGCTCGTAGACAAGTCAGCTGAAAAGATCGTGAAGGCAGTTAAGGCTACAGGTGCTATCGTTAGCGGTCCTATTCCATTGCCTACACACAAGCGTATCTACACTGTAAACCGCAGTACTTTCGTTAACAAGAAATCACGTGAGCAGTTCCAGCTCTCAGACTTCAAGCGTCTTATCGACATCTACAGCTCAACAGCTAAGACAGTTGACGCGCTCATGAAGCTTGAACTCCCGAGCGGTGTAGAAGTAGAGATCAAAGTATAGTAATTTTCATTTTTAATATTCATTTGAAATGCCAGGATTAATTGGAAGAAAAATCGGAATGACATCCGTTTTCAGTGCCGACGGTAAGAACGTACCGTGCACTGTTATCGAAGCTGGTCCATGTGTTGTAACACAGGTTAAGACCGTTGAAACAGACGGCTACAAGGCAGTTCAGTTGGGCTATGGTGAAGCTAAGGAAAAGAACACCACAAAGCCTATGATGGGCACCTTCAAGAAGGCTGGTACAACACCTAAGAAGCACTTGGCCGAGTTCAAGTTTGACGAGGAGTACAACCTCGGTGATGTTATCACTGTAGAGCTCTTCGCTGACACAGAGTTTGTTGACATTGTAGGCACATCTAAGGGAAAAGGTTTCCAGGGTGTTGTTAAGCGTCATGGATTCGGCGGTGTAGGTCAGAGCACACACGGTCAGGACGACCGCGCACGCAAGCCGGGTTCTATCGGTGCTTGTTCTTACCCAGCAAAGGTATTCAAGGGTATGCGCATGGGCGGCCAGATGGGCGGCGACCGCGTTACAACCCAGAATCTCAAAGTGTTAAAGGTAATTCCGGAGCACAATCTCCTTCTTGTTAAGGGTTCTGTAGCCGGATGCAATGGTTCAACCGTATTAATCAAGAAATAATGGAAGTTAGCGTATTAAATATCAACGGTCAGGAGACCGGTAGAAAGGTTCAGCTGAACGACGCAATCTTCGGAATCGAGCCTAACGATCACGTACTCTACCTCGACGTTAAGCAGTACCTCGCTAACCAGCGCCAGGGCACAGCAAAGTCGAAGGAGCGCAGCGAGGTTAGCGGTTCTACACGCAAGCTCGGACGCCAGAAGGGCGGCGGCGGTGCTCGCCGCGGTGATATCAACTCACCGGTGCTCGTTGGTGGTGGTCGCGTTTTCGGTCCGAAGCCACGTAACTACAGCTTCAAGCTCAACAAGAAGGTTAAGGCTCTCGCTCGTAAGTCAGCTCTCTCATACAAGGCTCAGGAGAACGCTATCGTAGTTCTCGAAGACTTCACAATGGAGGCTCCAAAGACTAAAGATTTTGTAAATATTACTAAAAATCTTAAAGTTGGGGGCAAAAAGATGCTCCTTCTTTTGCCAGAAGTAAATAAAAACGTATTTTTGTCATCACGTAACTTGCAGCGCGCTGAAGTAATGACAGCAACAGCAGTGAACGCATACAAAGTTCTCAACTCTGAGGTGCTCGTAATCACAGAGAATTCGCTCAAGGCTATCGATTCAATCTTATCAAAATAATAGGAGGCAACAGACATGACATTTATCGTAAAACCATTGGTCACTGAGAAGATGACCAAACTGACAGACAAGTCTTCTGTAGCTAAAACCTACAAGGTAAAGGGTCAGGAGCGCACAAAGAAGGCAGAAACAAAGTATGGCTTCATCGTGCTTCCGGAGGCAAACAAGCTTCAGATCAAGAAGGAGATTGAGACACGCTACAACGTTACTGTTCTTGACGTGAACACAATGGTATACGCTGGCAAGCGCCAGAGCCGTTACACACGCAAGGGTCTCGTGAAGGGACAGAAGAACTCGTTCAAGAAAGCAATCGTTACTCTTAAGGAGGGCGATGTAATTGATTTTTACAGCAATATCTAAAATACAAAATGGCAGTACGTAAATTTAAACCGGTTACTCCGGGACAAAGACACAAGGTTATTGGCACGTTCGAGGAGATTACTGCATCCGTGCCAGAGAAGTCTCTCGTTTTCGGTAAGCGTTCTACTGGTGGTCGAAACAACACCGGTAAGATGACTGTCCGCTACATGGGCGGCGGCCACAAGAAGAAGTATCGTTTGATCGACTTCAAGCGAGAGAAAGATGGTGTTCCAGCTGTAGTTAAGACAATCGAGTACGATCCGAACCGCTCGGCTCGCATCGCTCTGTTGTTCTACGCAGATGGTGAAAAACGTTACATTATTGCTCCTAACGGACTGGAAGTTGGCGCAAAGCTGATGTCTGGCGCAGAGGCTGCTCCTGAGATCGGTAACGCTCTTCCGCTCGCAAACATTCCCGTTGGTACTGTGATCCACAACATTGAGTTGCGTCCAGGACAGGGTGCTCTGCTCGTTCGTTCGGCTGGTAATTTTGCTCAGCTCACTTCTCGTGAAGGCAGTTATTGTGTAATTAAGCTCCCTTCAGGCGAGACTCGTAAAGTGTTGAGTGCTTGTAAGGCAACTGTAGGTAGTGTTGGTAACTCAGACCACGCACTCGAGCAGTCTGGTAAGGCTGGTCGCTCACGCTGGTTGGGACGCCGTCCGCACAACCGTGGTGTAGTTATGAACCCTGTCGATCACCCGATGGGTGGTGGCGAAGGCCGTCAGTCTGGTGGACATCCGCGTTCACGCAAGGGCTTGTATGCTAAGGGTCTCAAGACACGTGCACCTAAGAAGCAGTCTAACAAGTATATCATCGAAAGAGCTAACAAATAAAACAAGAGTAAATTATGAGTCGTTCATTAAAAAAAGGTCCATATATCAACGTGTCGCTTGAGAAGAAAATTCTCGCCATGAACGAGAGCGGCAAGAAGACTGTTGTCAAGACTTGGGCCAGAGCATCAATGATCTCACCTGACTTCGTGGGACACACTGTTGCAGTTCATAACGGAAACAAATTTATCCCTGTTTACATCACAGAGAACATGGTTGGTCACAAGCTCGGTGAATTCTCTCCGACTCGTCGCTTCGGTGGTCACTCTGGTAACAGAAAGTAAGCGGGTTTAAACCATTTAAAATTAAGAAATAAATAATGGGAGCAAGAAAACATATATCGGCTGAAAAAAGAAAAGAAGCCCGTAAGAACTTGTACTTCGCAAAGCTCAACGGCGTTCCTTCTTCACCACGCAAGATGCGCTACGTTGTAGACATGGTTCGTGGCATGGAGGTTAACCGCGCACTCGGCGTTCTCCGCTTCTCTAAGAAGCAGGCTGCTGCTGACGTTGAGAAACTGTTGCGTTCGGCTATTGCAAACTGGGAAGCTAAAAACGACCGTAAGGCTGAGGATGGCGAACTCTTTATCACTAAGGTGTTCGTTGACGAAGGCGTGACAATGAAGCGCATGCGTCCTGCACCGCAGGGTCGCGGATACCGCATCCGCAAGCGCAGCAATCACGTAACTCTGTTTGTTGATTCCAAAACTAATGACGAAAAATAATAAGTAGAATGGGACAGAAAGTTAATCCAATAAGCAACCGTCTCGGTATCATCCGCGGATGGGATTCAAATTGGTTCGGTGGAAAGAGCTTCGGTGACAACCTCGTTGAGGACAAGAACATCCGTACTTACCTCAACAAGCGCCTTGAGAAGGCAAGCGTTTCACGCATCGTTATCGAGCGCACACTGAAACTCATCACTATCACAATCTGCACAGCTCGTCCGGGTATCGTCATTGGTAAGGGTGGTCAGGATGTTGACAAGCTCAAGGAAGAGCTCAAGAAGCTCTACAAGAAGGATATTCAGATCAATATCTTCGAGGTAAAGAAGCCTGAGCTTGACGCCAACATCGTTGGTAACAACATCGCTCGTCAGGTAGAGGGCAAGATTGCTTACCGCCGCGCTATCAAGATGGCTATCCAGAACACAATGCGCGCTGGCGCTGAAGGCGTAAAGATCCAGATCACTGGTCGTCTCAACGGCGCTGAAATGGCTCGCAAGGAGATGTTCAAGGAAGGTCGTACCCCGTTGCACACATTCCGTGCAGACATCGATTACTGCCAGGCAGAAGCCCTCACTAAGGTAGGTCTTCTCGGTATCAAGGTATGGATTTGCCGTGGCGAGGTTTACGGCGATCGTGACCTCACACCTAACTTCTCTCAGGAGAAGCAGAATGGTGGCTCTAACAATGGCCGTGGCAACCGTGGTAATCGTAAGAGAAACAATAACCGTTAAAAGTAGAAGATTATCATGTTACAGCCAAAAAGAGTAAAATATAGAAGACCTCAAGACGGACGTGGCAATAAAGGCAACGCCCACAGAGGCACACAGTTGGCGTTCGGCTCTTTCGGCATCAAGACTCTTGAGCCGAAGTGGATCGACAGCCGCCAGATAGAGGCTGCCCGTGTTGCAGTAAACCGTTACATGCAGCGCCAGGGTCAGGTCTGGATTCGTATTTTCCCGGATAAACCAATCACACGTAAGCCTGCTGACGTACGTATGGGTAAGGGTAAGGGTGATCCCGCAGGATGGGTAGCACCGGTTACCCCGGGTCGTATCCTCTTTGAAGTAGAAGGCGTAAGCTTCGACATCGCTAAGGAGGCTCTCCGCCTCGCCGCTCAGAAGCTGCCGGTAAAGACAAAGTTTGTTGTAAGACGTGACTACGATAAAAACGCTTAATTTATGAAGATTAAAGAAGTAAGAGAAATGGATGCCAAGACATTGGCAGAAACTAAGGAGAACCTCCAGGAGAAGCTCGCTCAGATGAAGCTCAACCACACTGTTACTCCGCTTGAAAATCCATCACAGATTAAGGCAGTTCGTCGTGATATCGCACGCCTCAATACTGAAATCCGCCAGAGAGAACTTAACAAATAACAATGGTCCAGATGGAAACAAGAAATTTAAGAAAAACAAGACAGGGTGTCGTTATTAGCAACAAGATGGATAAAACCATTGTTATCGCCGCTAAGTTCAAGGAGATGCACCCTATTTATGGTAAGTTCGTTCAGAAGACAAAGAAATACCATGCTCATGATGAGAAGAACGAGGCTAACGTAGGCGATACAGTGCTTATCATGGAGACTCGTCCTTTGAGCAAGACAAAGAGATGGAGATTAGTACAAATCGTAGAAAAAGCTAAGTAAAATATGATACAAGCAGAATCAAGACTTACAGTATGTGATAACAGCGGCGCACGCGAGGCTCTCTGCATTCGCGTCCTCGGAGGTACACGCCGTCGTTACGCAAGCGTAGGAGACGTTATTGTCGTTGCTGTCAAGAACGTTATCCCATCAAGTGATTTGAAGAAGGGTGCGGTATCTAAGGCTTTGATCGTTCGCACAAAGAAGGAAATCCGTCGTGCTGACGGCTCTTACATCCGCTTTGACGACAACGCATGCGTACTGCTCAACAACGCAGGTGAGCTCCGCGGTAGCCGTATCTTCGGCCCGGTTGCTCGTGAATTGCGTGCAGTGAATATGAAGGTCGTTTCTTTGGCACCTGAGGTTCTTTAATATTTAAAAACGCAAACAAGTAATGGGTAAGTTACATATTAAGAAAAATGACACAGTCGTTGTCCTTGCCGGTGAGGATAAGGGCATGACTGGTAAGGTGCTCAAAGTGCTGGTTGAGAAGAACCGCGCACTCGTTGAAGGTGTGAACATGGTTTCAAAGAGCACCAAGCCTTCTGCACAGAACCCTCAGGGTGGCATCGTTAAGCAGGAAGCTCCGATTCACATCTCTAACCTCAGCCTTGTTGATCCAAAGAGTGGCAAGGCTACTCGCGTAGGCATCAAGGTTACCGAGGATGGTAAGAAAGTACGCATCGCTAAAAAGTCAGGGGAGGAAATCAAGTAATGGATACAGCACAGTTAAAGAAATTCTATGCAGAGAGCATCGCTCCTGCACTGAAGGAGCAGTTCAACTACTCTTCATCAATGCAGATTCCAGTTCTGAAGAAGATTGTCATCAACCAGGGTCTGGGCGACGCTACTCAGGACAAGAAGATCATCGACGTTGCAATCAACGAGATTTCTACTATCGCAGGTCAGAAGGCAGTAGCTACATATTCTAAGAAGGATATCGCTAACTTCAAGCTTCGTAAGAAGATGCCTATCGGCGTTATGGTAACTCTCCGTCGTGAGCGCATGTACGAGTTCCTCGAGAAGCTCGTTCGCATCGCACTTCCCCGTATCCGCGACTTCAAGGGCATCGAGAGCAAGTTCGACGGCCGTGGTAACTATACACTGGGTATTCAGGAGCAGATCATCTTCCCTGAAATCAACATCGACCAGATCGACCGCATCCAGGGTATGAACATCACATTCGTGACCTCTGCCAACACTGACGAAGAGGGCTACGCTCTCCTCAAGGCATTCGGTCTTCCATTTAAAAACGCTAAAAACGATTAAGCAATATGGCAAAAGAATCAATGAAGGCTCGTGAGGTAAAGCGTGCCAAGCTCGTTGCTCGCTATGCTGAGAAGCGTGCCGCTCTGAAGAAGGTAATCGCTACTACTGAGGATCCTTCTGAGGCTTACGAAGCTGCCCGCAAGTTGCAGGCTATTCCTAAGAATGCAAACCCTATCCGTCTGCACAACCGCTGCAAGATCACAGGCCGTCCGAAGGGATATATCCGTCAGTTCGGCATCTCTCGTATCCAGTTCCGCGAGATGGCTTCACAGGGTCTCATTCCTGGTGTAAAGAAAGCAAGCTGGTAAATTTTTTTCTTTAATATTGTCGGGGTAGTCCCGATTAATTAAACTTTTTATATAAAATGACAGATCCAATAGCAGATTTTCTGACAAGACTCAGAAACGCAATCATGGCTCATCACCGTGTCGTAGAGGTTCCTGCGTCTAACTTGAAGAAAGAGATCACCAAGATTCTCTTCGAGAAGGGCTACATCCTCAATTACAAGTTCGTAGAGGACGGTCCTCAGGGTACAATCAAAGTTGCTTTGAAGTACGACCCTGCAACCAAAACAAACGCTATCACAACACTGAAGCGTGTTTCTACTCCTGGTCTCCGCAAGTACGTCGGATACAAGGATATGCCGAGAGTTATTAACGGATTGGGTATCGCAATCCTCTCTACTTCTAAGGGCGTAATGACCGACAAGGAAGCTTCTGCCCAGAAGATCGGTGGTGAGGTTCTTTGCTATGTTTATTAATTGGAGGATTTGAATATGTCAAGAATAGGTAAATTACCAATTAGTATCCCAGCAGGTGTTACAGTAACACTCAACAACGGAGTAGTAAACGTTAAGGGTCCCAAGGGCGAGCTCTCACAGAAGGTAGACCCGTCAATCATCGTTAAGGTCGAGGACGGTCACGTAACTTTCGAGGTAGACGAGAACAGCCCTGTTAACTACAAGCAGAAGTCAGCTTTCCACGGTCTCTACCGTTCACTCGTTAACAACATGGTTGTTGGCGTAAGCGAAGGCTACAAGAAGGTACTCGAGCTTGTCGGAGTCGGTTATCGTGTTTCAAACCAGGGAAACCTCATCGAGTTCTCCCTCGGTTATACTCACCCTATCTTTATCGAGCTTCCTGCAGAGGTTAAGGTAGAGTCTAAGAGCGAGAGAAACCAGAACCCTATCCTCACTTTGGAGTCTTGCGACAAGCAGTTGCTCGGACTCATTTGTGCAAAAATTCGTTCTTTCCGCAAGCCTGAGCCGTACAAGGGCAAGGGTATCTTGTTCCAAGGCGAAGTTATCCGCAGAAAGTCTGGTAAGACAGCTTCAGCTAAGTAACATTCTTAATTTTTTTAGGATTATGACAACAAAGAAAGTAGAAAGACGAATCAAAATCAAATATAGAGTTCGTAAGCGTATCAGCGGTACTGCAGAGCGCCCTCGTCTTAGCGTTTTCCGTAGCAACAAGCAGATTTACGCACAGGTTATCAACGACTTGACTGGAACAACACTTGCTTCAGCTTCTTCACTCGGTCTCGAGAAGATGCCTAAGAAGGAGCAGGCTGCTAAGGTTGGTGAGCTCGTAGCTGCCAACGCAATCGCTGCTGGTGTTTCAGCTGTAGTTTTCGACCGTAATGGTTATCTTTATCACGGACGTGTTAAGGAGCTCGCTGATGCAGCTCGTAACGGTGGTCTCAAATTCTAAACGATTATGGCAATGAATAAAGTAAAAGTTTTTAATGACGTTGATTTGAAGGACCGCCTCGTGGCTATCAACCGTGTAACTAAGGTTACAAAGGGTGGTCGTACATTTACATTCGCTGCCATCGTTGTTGTTGGTGACGGCAAGGGCGTTATCGGCTACGGTCTCGGTAAGGCTGGAGAAGTTACAGCAGCAATCGCTAAGGGCGTAGAGGCTGCAAAGAAGAATCTCGTTAAGGTTCCGGTGCTCAAGGGCACTATCCCTCACGAGGTAGAGGCTCGCTTCGGCGGTGCTCAGGTGTTCATGCGTCCGGCTGCTGCCGGTACTGGTCTCGTTGCCGGTGGTGCTATGCGTGCCGTACTCGACAGCGTAGGCGTAAAGGACATCCTTGCAAAGTCAAAGGGCTCTTCTAACCCTCACAACCTTGTGAAAGCTACAATCGAGGCTTTGTCACAGCTTCGTGACGCTTACACCATCGCTGGTGTTCGCGGCATCTCTATGGACAGAGTATTTAACGGATAAGGAGGAAAAACAATGGCAACAATAAAAGTAAAGCAGATTAAGAGCAAAATCGGTTATCCGAAGGATCAGAAGGCAACTCTTCAGGCTCTTGGACTCCGCAAGATCTCTCAGGTTGTTGAGGTTGAGGATACTCCTAGCGCACGTGGAATGATTCGCAAGGTTCACCACTTGGTAACTGTAGTTGATTAATTAAATCTTAAAAGAACGAATTATGAAATTAAATAATTTAAAGCCTGCTGCAGGTTCCACACATTCACGTCGTCGTATCGGTCGTGGTCCAGGTTCTGGTCTTGGCGGTACTTCTACACGTGGACACAAGGGTGCTAAGGCACGTTCAGGTTACAAGAGAAAGATTGGTTTCGAAGGTGGACAGATGCCGTTGCAGCGTCGAGTACCGAAGGCTGGTTTCAAGAACATCAACCACAAGGAATATTTCGCTGTTAACCTCTCTACACTCCAGAAACTTGCTGAGGCAAAGAACCTCACTGTAATCGGAATCGAGGAGCTCAAGGCTGCTCAACTCACCAACGGCAAGGAACTTGTTAAGGTTCTTGGCAACGGAGAGCTCACAGTTAAGCTTGAGGTTAAGGCTCACGCATTCTCAAAGACAGCCGAGGAAGCAATCAAGGCAGTCGGAGGTAACACAACTATTATCTAAAAAAGTAGATGAAAAAGTTTATTGAGACACTAAAGAACTGTTGGAGAATTGAGGATTTGCGTCAGCGACTCCTCATTACTCTGCTGTTTACGGCTATCTACCGTTTCGGCTCGTTTGTGGTGCTTCCTGGCATCAATCCGGGCATGTTGGACAAACTTCAGTCGCAGACATCGGGCGGTCTTATGTCACTGCTTGACATGTTCTCTGGTGGTGCATTTTCCAATGCGTCTATCTTTGCGCTTGGAATCATGCCATACATCTCAGCTTCTATTGTCATGCAGCTTTTGGCAGTGGCAGTGCCTTACTTCCAGAAGATGCAGCGCGAAGGCGAAAGCGGACGTAAGAAGATAACTTGGTACACACGAATACTCACAGTGTTCATCCTTCTGTTCCAGGCTCCTTCTTACCTGCTTAACCTTAAGGCGCAGGCTGCTGCAGCCCTTTCGTCAGGCATCTCATGGACAATGTTCATGATTCCTGCAACGATCATCCTCGCAGCAGGCAGTATGTTCATACTGTGGCTTGGTGAGCGTATCACCGACAAGGGAGTTGGAAATGGTATCTCAATGATCATCATGATTGGTATCATCGCACGTCTGCCCCAGGCTTTCGTGCAGGAACTGGGCTCACGATTCACAGCTATCTCAAGCGGTGGACTTGTGATGTTCATCATAGAGATCTTGGTTCTGTACGCAGTAATCTGTGCTTCAATCATGCTGGTTCAGGGTACCCGCAAAATCCCAGTACAGTACGCCAAGCGTCTCGTGGGTAATAAGCAGTATGGCGGCGCTCGTCAGTACATACCTCTGAAATTGTTCGCAGCCAATGTGATGCCTATCATCTTTGCTCAGGCTTTGATGTTCATTCCTTTGGCTTTCGTACGCTACCAGAGCGACGGTGCCTCGTCTTGGGCAACATCCCTTATGGACAACCGCAGCCTCCTCTACAACGTCATCTATGTTGCGCTGATCGTCGCATTCACTTACTTCTATACGGCAATCACACTCAACCCGACACAGATGGCTGAGGACATGAAACGCAATAACGGCTTCATCCCGGGTATCAAGCCGGGCAAAGACACAGCCGAGTACATCGAGACAATCATGTCACGACTCACATTCCCCGGCTCGTTCTTCATCGCCTTCATTGCTGTAATGCCTGCACTCGCAGGACTGCTCAATGTTCAGCAGGCCTTCTCACAGTTCTTCGGTGGTACATCACTCCTCATTCTCGTTGGTGTTGTCATTGACACACTCCAGCAGATCGAGAGCCACATGCTGATGCGTCACTACGACGGACTTCTCAACTCAGGACGTACACGTAATGGTGCTGTTTCTGCGTATTGATTTTCCTCTTGAGAAATGAAAATATTTCTAAAGACCGAAGATGAAATTGAGCTGATGCGCAAGGCTAACCACTTAGTAGGTGAAACCCTTGCAGAATTGGCCAAACATATTAAACCAGGCGTGACGACCCTCCAACTGGATAGGATAGCGGAGGAATTTATCCGTGACAACGGAGCCGTTCCTACCTTCAAAAACTTTCCCAATCCTTTTGGAGGGCCGTTTCCCGCAAGTATCTGCACCTCTGTCAACAACGTTGTGGTTCATGGAATACCCGATGAAAAAACAATTTTAGAAGACGGAGATATCATTTCTATTGATTGTGGCACGCTTTTTGCTGGATATAACGGAGATAGTGCTTACACCTTTTGTGTCGGAGAAGTGAGTCAGGATGTCAGAGATTTACTGACAGTGACACGACAATCTTTGTACAAAGGCATAGAAATGGCTGTTGCAGGAAATCATGTCGGTGACATAGGTGATGCAATCCAAACTTTTTGCGAAGCGCACGGATATGGAGTGGTGAGAGAACTCACCGGTCATGGTATCGGACGTGAGATGCACGAAGATCCGGCGGTGCCCAATTACGGCAAGCGCGGAAACGGAGTGATGCTAAAGGAAGGAATGTGTATTGCCATCGAGCCTATGATAACCATGGGCGACAGACGAATTGGGCTCCTGCCAGACCGCTGGGGTATAGTTACCCGCGACGGTAAGCCTGCAGCACACTTCGAGCATACCATAGCCGTAAGGCGAGGTAAGGCAGAGATACTGTCAACGTTTGATTTAATAGAAAATCCTCAGTAATACCCGGCATCCTTTGATATATATAAGGTTTGCGTGTTGGAGGGAAAGTCAAATTCTAAAACAGAATAATACATATTTATGGCAAAACAATCCGCTATAGAGCAAGACGGCACAATCGTGGAGTCACTGTCAAATGCAATGTTTAGAGTCGAGCTTGAGAATGGTGTGCAGATTATTGCTCACATTTCAGGTAAGATGCGAATGCATTACATCAAAATCCTGCCCGGCGACAAGGTAAAAGTCGAGATGAGTCCGTACGACTTGACTAAGGGCAGAATCGTTTTCAGATACAAGTAACAATTTAAAGATATGAAAACAAGAGCATCATTAAAGAAACGTACACCCGACTGCAAGATCGTACGTCGTAAAGGTCGTCTGTTCGTTATCAACAAGAAGAACCCTAAGTTCAAGATGCGTCAGGGTTAATCCCGATGCAGGGTTGTAGGACGTGAACTTGAGAAAGTCGGGTTCTGCCACTCACAAAAAGAATTAATTAATTTAATCAATCAAATTTTTATTTTTAACAAATGGCAATAAGAATTGTTGGAGTAGATTTGCCCCAGAACAAGCGTGGCGAAATCGCATTGACCTATATCTATGGTATCGGTCGAAGTAGTTCAGCAAAGATATTGGACAAAGCCGGTGTTAGCCGCGACCTGAAGGTTTGCGATTGGAACGACGACCAGGCTGCCAAAATCCGTGAAATTATCGGCGCTGAATTCATGGTTGAAGGTGATCTCCGTTCAGAGATCCAGATGAATATCAAGCGACTGATGGATATTGGTTGCTATCGTGGAGTTCGTCATCGTAACGGTCTTCCTGTTCGCGGTCAGAGCACAAAGAACAATGCCCGTACTCGTAAGGGAAAGAAGAAGACTGTTGCTAATAAGAAGAAGGCTACAAAGTAAAATTTAGTTGAAAGCAAAGTCAACGCAGGCCAGTGAGTGGTCGGCAGACTTTTAACTTTTAACTTTTAACTAAAAACAATTATGGCAAAGAAAACAGCAACAACTAAGAAAAGAAATGTAAAGGTTGACGCTATCGGACAGCTTCACGTTCACAGTTCGTTCAACAACATTATTGTATCTTTAGCAAATAGCGAGGGACAGGTAATTTCATGGTCTTCTGCAGGTAAGATGGGCTTCCGTGGTTCTAAGAAGAACACACCGTACGCAGCTCAGATGGCAGCAGAGGATTGCGGCAAGGTAGCATTCGACCTTGGTCTGCGTAAGGTAAAGGCTTACGTTAAGGGTCCGGGTAACGGTCGTGAGTCAGCAATCCGTGGCGTACACAGCTGCGGTATCGAAGTTATGGAGATCGTAGACGTTACTCCGCTTCCGCACAACGGCTGCCGTCCTCCGAAGCGTCGTAAGGTCTAACATTCCCTTTGCAGGTTTCTTTTTGTTGAAATCTGCATACAATAAAGATACAAACAATATAAAGCATATAATTTATTATGGCAAGATATACAGGTCCGAAATCTAAAATTGCACGCCGTTTTGGTGAACCCATCTTCGGTGCTGACAAAGTTTTGTCCAAGAGAAACTTCCCTCCTGGACAGCATGGCAACAATCGTCGCAGAAAGCAGTCTGAGTACGCTGTCATGTTGGCAGAGAAGCAGAAGGCCAAGTACACATACGGTGTACTCGAGCGCCAGTTCCGTAACATGTTCGAGAAGGCAGCTAAGGCTGACGGTATCACAGGTGAGGTATTGCTCCAGAACCTCGAGAGCCGTCTTGACAACGTAGTATTCCGTTTGGGTATTGCTCCGACACGTGCTGCTGCTCGTCAGCTCGTTAGCCACAAGCACATCACAGTTGACGGCAAGGTAGTGAACATTCCTTCATTCTCAGTTAAGGCTGGTATGGTTGTAGGTGTTCGCGAGAAGTCAAAGTCTCTCGAGGTTATCGAGGCTGCCCTCGCTGGTTACAACCACAGCAAGTTCCCGTGGATTGAGTGGGATCAGACCACAAAGAGCGGTAAGTTCCTCCACAAGCCGGAGCGTGCTGACATTCCAGAGAACATTAAGGAACAGTTAATCGTTGAGTTGTACTCTAAATAATCATTAAATTAATGGCGATATTAGCATTTCAAAAACCTGACAAAGTTGTAATGTTGGATTCCAACGACAAGTTCGGTAAGTTCGAATTCCGTCCGTTGGAGCCAGGATTCGGTGTTACCATCGGTAACTCCCTGCGCCGCATTCTTCTTTCGTCGCTTGAGGGCTACGCTATCAACACCATCAAGATTAGTGGTGTTGAGCACGAGTTCTCTTCAGTACCCGGCGTAAAGGAGGATGTAACTAACATTATCTTGAATTTGAAGCAAGTAAGATTCAAGCAAGTAGTAGAAGAATTCGAGAACGAAAAAGTTAGTATCACCGTTGAGAATTCGACAGAGTTCAAGGCTGGTGATATAGGCAAGTATCTAACTGGATTTGAAGTGTTAAACCCTGATTTGGTGATTTGTCATTTAGATGTCAAAGCTTCAATGCAGATCGATCTTACTATCAACAAGGGCCGTGGCTACGTCCCAGCTGATGAGAACAGAGCTTACTGCACTGACGTTAACGTAATTCCAATCGATTCTATCTACACCCCAATCCGTAACGTGAAGTATTCGGTAGAGCCTTATCGTGTCGAGCAGAAGACCGACTACGACAAGCTCGTTCTCGAAGTCACAACGGACGGTTCCATCCACCCGAAGGATGCGCTCAAGGAAGCTGCTAAGATTCTGATTCAGCACTTCATGCTCTTCAGCGACGAGAAGATTACTCTCGAGAGCCCTGAGCACGAAAGCAATCAGGAGTTCGACGAGGAAGTTCTCCACATGCGCCAGCTCCTCAAGACAAAGCTCACAGACATGAACCTTTCTGTTCGTGCGCTCAACTGCTTGAAGGCTGCAGACGTTGAAACACTCGGCGACCTCGTACAGTACAACAAGACAGACCTCCTTAGGTTCCGCAACTTCGGTAAGAAATCGCTCTCTGAGCTTGATGATTTGCTCTTGAGTCTGAATCTGTCGTTTGGAACCGACATTTCTCAATACAAATTAGATAAAGAATAAAACAAAATGAGACACAATAAGAAATTCAACCACTTAGGTCGTACTGCATCTCACCGTGGCGCTATGCTCGCAAACATGGCTATCTCGCTGATTATGCACAAAAGAATCACTACGACCCTCGCAAAGGCTAAGGCTTTGAAGATGTATGTAGAGCCGCTGATCACACGCTGCAAGGACGACAGCACAAACTCTCGTCGTGTAGTATTCAGCTACCTCCAGAACAAGTACGCTCTTAAGGAGCTTTTCAGCACAGTAGCTGAGAAGGTAGGTGACCGTCCTGGTGGCTACACACGCGTTATCAAGCTCGGCACACGTAAGGGTGACGCTGCTCAGATCGCATTCATCGAGCTCGTAGACTTCGACGAGAACATGGCTAAGACTGCAAAGGCTGGCAAGAAGACACGCCGTAGCCGCAAGTCAACTGCTGAGGCAACTGAAGCACCTGCTGCAGAGGCCGTTCAGTCAGAGGAGCCGAAGGCTGAATAATCTATGCACATCGCTTTATCTTAATATTAAGCCTGCTGACCGAAAAGGTCGGCAGGCTTTTTTTGTTTTGTTTGATGAAAAAATCTGCCATATCTACCAGCATTATCGTAACCTTCACATTATAAGCACGATAAAGGCTGGTAGATTTTTTAAAAAATGCAAAATATTCCAGCCTATCTACCATGTTTTATAAGTGTATCTGCCATGCCGTCTTGTACACTTTAAAATTTCTGTGTACATTTGTATGGTAAAATATTAGGCGAAGTCTGAACCCTCCGGGGCACAAGGTTTGCGTTCTATATTTTGAAGTCAATATTCTTTAGAAAACTGATATTCTTCGGAACTATATTCTTTAGAAAACTGATATTCTTCGGAAACTATATTCTTTAGAAAACCGATATTCTTTAGAAAACCGATATTCTTTAGAAAACCGAAATTCTTTGGAAATCGATATTCTTTAGAAAACTATATTCATTGGAAAACCAATATTCTATAGACAACAATATGCGCAAAGTAATAGGAATAGGGGAGACCCTTCTCGACATCATTTTCAAGGACAACAAGCCGATGGAGGCTGTGCCCGGCGGATCCACTTTCAATGCCATCGTGTCGTTGGGACGCGTTGGCGCCAATGCAACTTTCCTCACTGAGACCGGCGACGACCATGTTGGCAGACTTATACGCACGTTTCTCTCGCAGAACAACGTGAACACCGATTATGTGTCGGTACGCAGCGGATGGAAGTCGCCCGTTTCGCTGGCGTTCCTCGACAACGACAATAACGCCAACTACACATTCTATCGCGACGCCAATACCGACCCCGTTGATATGCAGTTGCCAGAAATTCAGGCAGACGACATCGTGCTTTTCGGCTCGTTCTATGCAGTGAGTCCAGCTACCCGTCCGCAGGTATCAGCCTTGTTGGATCGTGCGCGCGAGTGCGGCGCCATCATCTACTACGACGTCAATTTCCGTCCGTCGCATCGCGGCGACGTGATGAAGGTGACGCCAAACCTTATTGATAACCTCGATTACGCCGATATAGTGCGCGGTTCGCGCGACGACTTCGAGGTACTCTACAAGAAAGATTCCGCCGAACGTGTCTACCGTGCCGAGACCTCGTTCTACTGTCAGCGACTTGTATACACCGATGGTCCGCACCCCGTCACCGTCTTCTCTGACGGCGGCTTCCGCAAGGAGTATCCGATGCCGCAGACGCCGACTGTGAGCACTATCGGCGCTGGCGACAACTTCAACGCCGGACTCATCTGCGCCATGCTTCGCCATGACATCCGCCGCGCCGACCTCGAGCGAGGACTGACAGACGGCGAGTGGGCGAAGCTGATAGAGAGCGCAACGGCGTTCTCGAAGGATTGCTGCGCCGGGATATACAATTATGTGTCGGAGGAGTTTGGAGAGAAGCATAGGCTGTAGGAGGCTGGTGAGCTAGGGGGGCTATGGCTTCTAGGTAGACTAGGGGGCTAGGGTTTCTAGGTTTTCTGGGGGAACTCTAGGCTTTCTATGTTTTCTGGGAACCCTGGTGGTCTAGGGGTTCTGGGGAGCTTTCTGTTTTGGGGTTTTGTATTATAAAACCCTAAAAAATGGACATTAATTGCTGTTACTCCGTCTTTTTCAGTAACTTTGCATAGATTAACTATAAACTTATAGACAATGAATATAGCACTTATAGGCTACGGCAAGATGGGACATATGATAGAGTCTATCTGCAAGGAGCGTGGCCACAACATTGTGAGTATCATCGATGTTGACAATCAGGACGACTTTGAGTCGGCTGCTTTTGCCTCTGCCGACGTAGCGATAGAGTTCACTTCGCCCACAGCCGCTTATGGCAACTATCTGCGTGCGTGGAAAGCAGGCGTGAAGGTGGTGAGCGGTTCTACCGGATGGATGAAAGACCACGGCGACGACGTGCGCCGCGCCTGCACCGAGGAAGGCAAGACGCTGTTCTGGGCTTCCAACTTCTCTATCGGCGTAGCAATCTTCTCAGCCGTAAACTGCTATCTGGCTAAGATAATGAACCAGTTCAGCCAGTACGACGTGCGCATGAGCGAGACCCACCACATACACAAGCTCGACGCTCCGTCGGGCACAGCCATCACCCTCGCCGAAGAGATTATCGACGACCTCGACCGCAAGACGTCATGGGTGAAGGGCGAACAGCATCTTGCTGACGGCACCGTAGACGGCACCAACGATGTGGCAGCCGACCAGCTCGCCATCGAGAGCATCCGCCGCGATGAGGTGCCGGGCATACACACCATCTGCTACGACTCTGACGCCGACTCGATAACAATCACCCACGATGCCCACTCGCGCAAGGGATTCGCGCTCGGTGCCGTACTTGCTGCCGAGTACACCAAGGAACACGACGGACTGCTCACTACGAAAGATCTGTTCAAGTTCTAAGGCATTAGGCGGATGTGTCAAAAGTCAATTAGTGTGGGCTGTGCTCGGCTTTGCCGCTTGCCAGAGCAAGAAAGCCCAACAATCACATAGCCCAGGG